>Ga0183260_10001724_pt1 | contig 18161 bp, 15 predicted proteins | sample AntDrymUQ4972206_2_FD_129768 | JGI IMG/M metagenome (GOLD analysis project Ga0183260, IMG submission 129768) | Polar desert sand microbial communities from Dry Valleys, Antarctica - metaG UQ497 (22.06) (version 2) (version 2) | ecosystem: Environmental > Terrestrial > Soil > Desert | place...
GGGCTGGACTTCGGTCACGCGCTCGTAGCTGCGCTTTGCGTGTTCCGGAATCTCGGACTCGCGCAGACGACGCACTTCATAGTGCGGCGTTTCCAGATGATGGTCTGCCACCACGACGACGGGCGCTTCGTGCCGGAGCTCGATGTCGGCGATTGCGCGGCGCTTTTCGTTGAGCAGGTAGTTGGCGACATCGGGTGGCGCCTGCACCAGCACTTCGCCGGTGTTGTCCTTCATCGCCTCTTCTTCGATCAGCCGGAGGATCGAAAGCGCCAGGGAATCGATGCTGCGGATGTGTCCGTGACCATCGCAGCGAGGACAGATTTTCTGGGCGGCCTCGCCAAGCGCGGGACGCAAGCGTTGCCGCGACATTTCCAGCAGGCCGAATCGCGAGATGCGTCCGACCTGGACGCGCGCGCGATCCGCCTGCAGTGCGTCTTTCAGAGCGTCCTCGACTTCGCGCTGGTGACGCCCGCTTTCCATGTCGATGAAGTCGATCACCACGAGGCCGCCCAGGTCGCGGATGCGCAGTTGCCGCGCGATCTCGACCGCGGCTTCGCGGTTGGTGTTGAACGCGGTTTCCTCGATGTCGCCGCCCTTCGTGGCACGCGCAGAGTTGATGTCGATTGCGGTCAATGCTTCGCCACGATCGATCACCATCGAGCCGCCGGACGGCAGCCGCACGGTGCGTTCGTGTGCGTTTTCGATCTGTGATTCGATCTGGTAGCGCGAGAACAGCGGCACCGAATCCTGGTAAAGCTTGAGCTTGCGCAGGCTTTGCGGCATCACCTGCTGCATGAACTCGCGCGCTTCCTCGAGCAGTTCCGGCGAGTCGATCAGTACCTCGGCGACGTCACTCCGGAGGTAATCGCGCAACGCGCGGATGATGAGTCGCGATTCCTGATAGATGAGGAACGGGGCCGGCTTCGACAGGGCGGCATCGGCGATCGCCTTCCAGACCTGCACGAGATAGTCGAGATCCCACTGCAGTTCGTCGACCTTGAGGCCGAGCCCGGCGGTGCGGATGATGATGCCCATCTCGTCGGGCACGTTGAGCTGGTCGAGCGTTTCCTTCAGGTTTTGCCGATCCTCGCCCTCGATGCGACGCGATACGCCGCCCGCACGGGGGTTGTTCGGCATCAGCACGAGGTAACGGCCGGCGAGCGAAATGAAGGTCGTCAGCGCCGCGCCCTTGTTGCCGCGCTCTTCCTTGTCGACCTGCACGACGATCGACTGGCCTTCGCGGATCAGCTCACGGATTCCAACCTTGTTGGGGTCGGCGCCATCGGCGAAATATTCGCGGGCGATTTCTTTGAGCGGCAGAAAGCCATGCCGTTCGCCGCCGTAATCGACAAACGCCGCCTCGAGGCTCGGCTCGACGCGGGTGATGCGCCCCTTGTAGATATTGGCCTTCTTCTGTTCCTTGGCCAGCGTCTCGATATCGAGATCGAACAGTGCCTGGCCTTCCACAATGGCCACGCGCAACTCTTCCCGCTGAGTCGCGTTGATCAACATACGCTTCATGGTGGTTATCCCTGGCGCTCCACCGCGAACCGGGAGGCAGCCCGTGCGCACGATCACAATCGCGGCGCGCAGCCGTGTTGGTGCGGCTGTCGCGCGCGCTTGCTGGCGCGCACCGGCGCATCTCGCCCAAGGCGGGAGCGCTACGTCAACTGTCGGGTTGGACCCGACCAACCGGCAAACTCGCGTTCACCGAAAAACCTCGGCGGGACTTAAAGGTCCTCGCGAGGTACCAAACCTGGTCCGGCACACTCAACGGCGAGGCCGCAGCCGCATTCGCAAGGCGCGTTGCCGCGCCATCGCGATCGCAGCGCATCCGGTCTGTGAGGCAATTGGCCGGAAGCAGCGACAGCATCCTGTTAGCATGCGGCCCGCGCGTACGCTGCTGTTGCGGCGTGCGTCGCGAGGCGATCGAACGAGGTGGTCAAGTGGCCGGCGACGGCACCTATGTACTTGTAGAACCGCCGGTTTTGGCCTGCTTGCCCACGGCCATCATAGCAATCGCAGGCGGCTTCCGGCAACGTGACTGACCTAGACTCCGCTTTTTCCGGCCCGCAGAGCCCGGTTCGCTTCGTCCTCGTGGACCATTCGCACGCCGGACAGCGTCTCGACAACTTCCTGTTCCGCGAGCTGAAAGGCGTGCCGAAATCGCACGTCTATCGGCTGCTCCGCACGGGCCAGGTGCGGGTCAACGGCAAGCGAGCGCGCGCTGATGCACGGCTGATCGACGGCGACCGGCTGCGTATTCCGCCGTTGCGGCAGGGACAAGCCGACGCTCCGCCCCAGGCGACGCAGAAGGCCCTGCGAACGCTTGCCGACGCGATTGTGTTTGAAGACGCCCGTTTTCTCGCTATCGACAAGCCGGCGGGTCTGGCGGCGCACGGCGGCAGCGGCATCTCGCTCGGCGCCATCGAACAGCTGCGACAGCTGCGCCCCGGTGCGTCACTCGAGCTGGTGCATCGACTCGATCGCGATACGAGCGGCGTGTTGCTGTTCGCGCGCAAGCGCAGCGCGCTGCTGGCGGCGCAGGCAGCGTTACGTGAAGGGCGCGTTCGCAAACGCTATCTCGCGTTGTTGTCTGCTCCGTTGCCCCAGCGCGACGTTCGCGTGGACGCGCCGCTGCGAAAGTCCCTGTTGCGTGGTGGGGAACGACTGGTGGCGGTGGCCGACGATGGGAAGGCGGCGCGCAGCCGCTTCCGCGAAATCCAGGTATTCGGCGGGGCGAGCTACGTCGAAGTGATCATTGACACCGGTCGAACGCACCAGATTCGGGTGCACGCAGCGCACATTGGCGCACCGGTGGCGGGGGACGAGAAATACGGGGATGAAGCGGCCAACCGCGCCTTGCGCGATCGGGCCGGGTTGCGCCGGATGTTCCTGCATGCCGCGGAAATGGCTTTCGACTTGGGCGAGGGGGACAACTATTGCTTCACCGCGCCGTTGCCTCAAGAACTGGCCGCCGTTCTCAACCGGCTCGCGTAGGTCAGGTCGCGGCAGCGACCTGACGCCGGGGCGATCCGTTGCGTCAGGTCGCTGGCGCGACCTGACCTACTTGACGTCGTATGACATCACCTTTTCGGGTTCCTGCAGGAAGTTCCCCTGCACGAAGCTAACGCCGTATCCAAACAGGATGGCCATGGAGGCGGCGTCCTCGACCCATTCGGCGACCGTCGCCTTGTCCAGCTTGCTGGCTTGCTCGCAGATGTCGCGGACGCGCTGCTGGTTTTCCGAATTGGTACTGAATCCCTGCATCAGAGCGCCATCGATCTTCACGAAACGCGCATCGATGTTCTTGAGCGTCTGGAAGGAGTCCAAACCCGAGCCGAATCGGGCCAGCGCGAAGCGCGCGTGCATTTGGTCGAGTCCCTTGATGAACGACCGCACCGTCTTGATATGAGTGACGACGTGGCTCTCGGCCATCTGGAAAATCAACCGGTCGCCGCTGACGCGATGCGTCTTGAGGGACTGCGCTATGAAGGGGATCAGGCTCGGATCGTCGATTCCCTGCGGAGACACGCGCAGGAACATCATCACCGGCCCGCTGGCCTGTCGCTCCGCGAGTGACGCGATGGCGTGCTCGATCACCCAGCGGTCGACTGACGCACTGAGGTTCAGTCGTTCAGCCATCGGCATGAAGTCGCCCGGGCCAAGCTCGCCGAATTCCGTTGCTAGGCGCACCAACACGTCGAAAACCTCGCCTTCCTCGCCTTGCAGACTGACGACGGACTGGTACAGCAGTACCAGTCGGCGAGCAGCTACCGCTTCCGCGATCGCGGTGGAACGATGTTGCTCCGCTTCGATGGTTGCACGATCGCGAGCGCCCGGATCGTGCAGCGAGACGCGATTCCCACCCTCGGTCTGCGCCGCCTTCAGCGAGCGATTGGCCTCGTCGAGGATCATGGGCAGGTTGGCGTTGATCTCTCCGACGAGCACGATCGCGATGCTGACGCGCAGACCGATCGATTTTCCCGCCACGTCGAAGAAGTGATCCTCGAAAACCTTGCGCAGGGCTTCCGCGCGGTCGCGAACTTCCTTGCCGTCGGCGACCGGAGACAGGACCGCGAAAGTGTGCTCCCCGATTCGCGCGGCAAACTCTCCTTCACGCAATTGCTGCTTGATGAGGGCGGCCATGTCGCCGAGCAGGAGATCGGCGTGACCAAGTCCGACACGATCGAGCAGAGTCCGAAAATGGTCGGGTTCGATCAGCCACCAGGCTGCCGTACTCCCACCCTTGGCCACCGTGTTGCTGAGCGTCTCGAGCCGCGACAGCATTGCCTGGCGGTTGAGCAAGTCGGTAACCAGGTCGTGCGACCGGAGTTTCTCGAGCTCCGCCGAATCGCCAGACCCTGGCAGGCGAATCACGATTTGCTGGCAACGCTCGTTCTCATAGGTCGCCGGCTGGAATTCCATGACGGCGTCGAACGTCGTGCCGTCGCTGTGTGTTGCGCGCGTCTGGAACTGCTCGGGTGGCGGATCGCCCCGCCCGAGCGATTTGAGCAGGGTCTTGAACGCATCCGTGTGATCCGGCGCGATGAGGTCGAGGAGGGACATGCCCTCGACATCCTCGAAGGAGTCGAATCCGAATATCTCGAGATAGGCCGCATTCGCACGCAGATGCATGCCTTCGTGCACGTAGGCGATCGGATCGCGCGACGACTCCAGCAGCGCATCGCAGCGCCGCTCGCTGTCGCGAAGCTCTATTTCCGCTGCACGCAGCTTGCGGCGCGCTTCGACGTCGTCAAAGGCCCGCAGCAGTGCCCGCTTGGCGTCGCCTGCCTTTGACACCACCGCGACTCCGACCGCTCCGTCGGCGAGCTGCGCGAAATACGCTTCCGCGTCCAGTTGTTCCAGCACTGCAACGACGGGAATCGCCTTGCCGGCCTTCGCGATGCTCGCGACAACTTCGGTGAGGGGCATGTCCCGCACCTCGGGATTGACGAATGCGACGTCGAACGACTGCTCGCGCAACAATGTCCCGAGCTGCTCCAAGGTCTCCGCGCGTTCCGGACGCACCGCGACGCCGCCGTTGCGCAAATCGCTCACGCGACGCTCGGCGTCGTCGAGCGTGGGCTCGATCAACAGCAGACGCACGAAGGTGTCGGACTTGACCATTCACGGTTCCCGTTCAACGGATGGCTTGTACCGCAATGTACCTGCCGGCCGCCGCTTGCGGCGCATTGCTCGAATCTTCCTCAGGCTGCGATCAGCTACTGAACTCCGCCCAGGCTTCGGCGATTCCGTGCCGAGTCGACCTGGTCAGCACCGCTCCACCGGCGATTTGCTCGATTCCCCGGCTACTTCGCGAACCAGTCGGGGAACGAGATATCCAGGCAGACTGGTGCGCAATTGGTCACAGAGTTCGATCGCCCGGCTGTCTTCGACTGCGAAGTGGGCAGCGCCGGCCACCGGATCCAGTGCATGCAGATAATACGGAACTACGCCGCCGCGCAACAATCTCCGACTCAGTTCCACCAGGGCTTGCGCCGAATCGTTGACGCCGCGGAGCAACACCGACTGGTTGAGCAACACACAATCCGCCTCACGCAGGTGCCGCAGCGCGCGATCCACGTCCGTGTCGAATTCCCGGGAGTGATTGGCATGGATCACCACGACCTTGGAGAGTTCGATCCGACCGATCCAGTCGATGAACTCGGCGTCGATGCGTGCTGGCAGTACCACCGGCAAGCGGGTGTGGATGCGCAGCGTGGTGATCCAGGGCAGCTCGCGCATTCCGTCCGTGAGCTCCGCGAGCTTCTGCGTGGAGAGCGAGAGCGGATCGCCGCCCGACAGGATCACCTCGTCGATGTCGGGATGCTCCCGCAGGAATCGCAGGGTCGCTGCCCAGCGATCGCGAGCCGCTGTTTCTTCCGCGTAGGGAAAATGCCGCCGAAAACAGTATCGGCAATGCACCGCGCAGCTGCCGGTGGCCACCAGCAAAGCCCGCCCGGCGTATTTGTGCAGCACGCCATCGCCGGGCGACGCGCGCGCGGCCAGATCGCCGACCGGGTCCAGTCCGAAGCCGGCGACGAGATGGTTCTCCGCGTCGAGCGGCAGGACCTGCCGCAACAGGGGATCGTGCGGATCCCCGCGCCGCATGCGCGCCACGAAAACGCGGGGAACCCTTAGTCCGAAGCGATGCGGCGGAGAGATGGCGACACGCTCCCGCAGCTGACCCAGGCCCAGCTCCGCGAGGAGGACATGCGGGTCGACAATGCAGTCGCGCCATTGGCGGCGCCAGTCGGTCGAGTGCGTGGATCGGGGGGTTGCGGTTATCATTCTCTGCTTAACTTCGCGAATCGAGCGTCAAGCGCCCGGCGCGATCGCCTGGTCATCAATTTCCCATGTTAGCCGGCCGCCGCGCGCGGCCGGCGCCATTTTTCGGAGCAGCTGTATGGCCACCTATGGCTTGAACGACGTCAGGACCGGGTTGAAGATCATGGTCGATGGCGATCCCTACACCATTGTCGACGCGGATTTCGTCAAACCAGGCAAGGGGCAGGCGTTCACGCGCATCCGCATCCGCAATCTGCGCAACGGCCGCGTCATCGAGAAGACGCTCAAGGCGAGCGAGAACTTCGAAGGCGCGGATGTGATGGATACGGACATGCAGTACCTGTACTTCGACGGTGAGTTCTATCATTTCATGCAGACGGAGAGCTTCGAGCAGCACCAGGCCGACAAGGTCGCGATGGGCGACGCGGCCAACTGGCTGAAAGGCGAGGAATCCTGCGTCGTGACCTTGTGGAATGGCGCGCCGCTTTCGGTCGCGCCCCCCAATTTCGTCGATCTGACGATCGTCGAGACTGACCCCGGCTTGCGCGGCGATACCTCCTCCGGCGGCGGCAAGCCCGCGAAGCTCGAGACGGGCGCGACCGTGCGCGTGCCACTCTTCGTGGAGAACGGCGAGAAGATCCGCGTCGACACCCGCGAAGGCAGCTACGTCTCGCGCGTCAAGTAGGCGGAGCGACCGATGAGCGCGTCGGGAGCCGCGATGCGCGATTGCGATCTGTTGATTGCCGCGCGCTGGGTGGTCCCGGTGGAACCGCATGGCGTCGTGCTCGAGCAGCATGCGGTGGCGGTGCACGATGGCGTCATCGTGGACGTGTTGCCCACGCTTCATGCGACGTCACGCTGGCGGGCGCGCGAGCGCGTCGACTTGACTGAGCACGCGTTGCTGCCCGGTTTGGTCAACGCGCACACGCACAACCCAATGACACTGATGCGGGGTCTCGCCGACGACCTGCCGCTGATGACGTGGCTGCGCGAGCACATCTGGCCCGCCGAAGCCAGGTTCATCGGTCCCGATTTCGTGCGCGACGGCATCGAGATATCGATCGCCGAAATGCTGCGCGGTGGAACGACCTGTTGCAACGAGAACTATTTTTTCCCGGACACCGCGGCGAGCACCTATGCAGGCGCCGGGTTCCGGGCCATGGTGGGAATGCCCATCATCGATTTCCCCACCGCCTGGGCTGCCAGTGCCGACGAATACTTCGACAAGGCGCAGGGGTCCTTCGATCGGTTTCGCGATTCGCCTCTGATCGGGACGTGTTTCGCACCCCACGCGCCCTACACGGTGGGGGACGACAGTTTCACCCGGATTCGCGATCTATCGGAGGCGCACCATTTGAAGGTGCATTGCCATGTACACGAGACCGTCCAGGAGGTTACTGACTCGCTGCGGGATCACGGAGTGCGGCCGCTCACCCGGCTCGAGCGCCTGGGCCTGGTCAACGAGCGACTGATTGCGGTGCACATGACGCAGCTCGACGGCGAAGAGATCGCGCGCTGTGCGCAATCGGGTGTGCACGTGGTGCATTGTCCCGAGTCCAACCTCAAGCTCGCTTCGGGTTTCTGTCGGATGGCAGCACTGGTTTCCGCCGGAGTCAACGTGGCGCTGGGTACCGATGGCTGCGCCAGCAACAACGACCTCGACATGATCGGCGAGATGCGTACTGCCGCGCTGCTGGCGAAAGCCGTGGCGGGCGACGCGGCGGTCTGCGACGCTGCCACCGTCCTGCGCGCGGCGACCCTGGGCGGTGCGCGTGCGCTCGGTTGGGGTGATCGCATCGGGTCGATCGAAACGGGCAAGCGTGCCGACCTGTCTGCAATCCGGCTCGACGACATCGAGACTATGCCGCTTTATCACCCGGTGTCGCAGATCGTTTACGCCGGCAACCGCCGCCAGTTCACCGACGTATGGATCGATGGTCGCGCGCGCCTGCGCGAAGGACAGTTGATCGATGTCGACCTCGCCCGACTCCGCGTCGTGGCAAGCGAGTGGCAAGCGCGCATTTCGGCCGCGAACCTCGCATGACGGAAGTCGCAGCCAACGTCGACACTGCGGAGATCGAGCGCTTCAGTGCGCTCGCAGCCGGGTGGTGGGACCCGAATGGCCCGTCACGACCCTTGCACGATCTCAATCCGGTGCGCCTCGACTATGTGCAGCAGCGCCTCGACCTGCGCGGCGCTCGGGTGCTGGATCTCGGTTGCGGCGGCGGCCTGCTCAGCGAAGCACTCGCGCGCGCGGGCGCGAAGGTCACCGCGATAGACCTTGCACCTGATCTCATCGAGATCGCAAAACTGCACCTGCTCGAATCGAAACTCGAGATCGACTACCGCGTGCAGGACGTCGCCGAACTCTCGCAGTCCGAGCCCGCGTCGTTCGACGCGATCTGCTGCATGGAAATGCTCGAACACGTGCCCGATCCAGCGGCGATCGTCCACGCTTGCGCACGCCTCCTCAAGGCAGGGGCACCGTTGTTCGCCTCGACCCTCAATCGCACTCCGCTCGCGTTCGCCGGCGCCATCGTTGCTGCCGAGTATGTATTGGGATTGCTGCCGCGCGGCACGCATCAGTACGCGCGCTTCATTCGACCCGCAGAATTCGCGAGTTGGTCACGCAAGGCTGGATTGACGCTGGAAGACGTAAGCGGCCTGGGCTACGAGCCGGTGACGCGTCGTGCGTGGCTGGCCGATTCGACCGCCATCAACTACCTGGCTTGCGCGCGCAAGCCTGGACGACCCGCGAGCCGATGATGGGCTGGCGACCGCGGCTGATGCTGTTTGATCTCGACGGCACGCTCGTGGACAGCGCGCCAGATCTGGTGCGGGCGGTCCAGCAGGTGCGACGTGCGCTCGGCTTCGCTCCGATCGATCCGGCGCGGGTGCGCGGCAGCGTGTCGAAAGGAGGCCGCGCCATCTTGCGGGCGGGCCTGCCGGAGCTGCCGGCGCCTGAAGCCGAGTCCCATCTCGATGACCTGCTCGCCCGTTACCGCGCGAAAATCTGCATTGACACACGAGTGTTCGAAGGTCTCGAGCCCATCCTCACGCGCTGGCACGACGAGGGTGGCCTGAGCGGAATCGTCACCAACAAGCCCGCGTGGTTGACCCTGCCGTTGCTCGCTGCGCTCGGACTCGACCGCTGCTTCGCAGCGGTGGTTTGCGGCGATACGCTCGAGCAACGCAAGCCGCATCCTCAGCCGGTACTGCATGCTTGCGCGCTGGCGGGTGTCGATCCCTCAGAGACGTTGTTCCTCGGAGATGACCGGCGCGACATCGATGCCGGACTCGCAGCCGGCGCGCGCACCGCGACTGCGGAATGGGGCTATCTCGATGGAGAGGAGCCCGCGAATTGGGGTGCGAACTTCCGCTTTGCCGAACCCGCCGTTCTTGGCGCGTGGCTCTGGTGACAAACGGCGACGCGACTGCGCAAGCAGCGCTTGCCGACTGGTCGCTGCGCGACCGCGCAGCAGCACTGCGGTTGTTCGTGAAAGAAGCGCGCGTACCTGCGGCTTCGGCGCGGCTGGCACTTGGATTTGCCTTGCGCGAGAGCGTGTGGATGGGCAGCGATCCCGCGGTCAACGACGCGAAGTCGCGGTGGTGGATCGAGGAACTCGCGTTGTCGGGACAGGGCGGCGCACGACATCCACTTACGCGCATGCTGTCGCTGGAGGAAGCGCGCGTTGACTTCAGTCGGTTGGCTCGCGCGCTATCGGGCTTGCGCACGACCACTCCGGAACACGACCACAGCAGGACCCTGGCTCCGGTGCGGGACATGGAGAGCACGTTGTGGTTCGGGCCGGATCCGGTCGAAGACGAAGCCTGCCTCATTCGCGCGCGCGCATGCCTGGTCGATGTACTCGAACGCAGGGCGCATGGGGCAGTCGCCTCCGAAGCTTCCGCTCGGGCGATCGCCGCTCACGGTGCTGAATTGCGCGCTGCGAGGGCAGTCGACCCGTGGACCGTGGCGCGTCGCGCGCAGGCCCTTTGCTGGATCGACTCAATGGGCAGTGCCGCTGTGGCAATGCGGGTTCGGCGCTGGCGCGAAGTGTGGGCGGTATGGCGTGCAATCCGGAAAGTGCCCGGACGAACGAAGCGCAGCGCCACGGCAGGCGAGCAGAGTGGAACATGAAGCAAATGATCTGGCGACCCCTACTAACGAGCCCGGGGAAAGGCAACGCGGGCGCTTGCGGCCCGACGCCAGTGCCGCGAGGTGCGCGAGCGCCGTGAACCTCCCTGATCCGGCGATCGCTGCCGCGGGGTGCCCGGGTGTGGCGCTCGACTGGGTAGGCATGCGCGGCATCGTGCTGCCCATCAGATACCGCGACGACGTGCACGCCATCGCGGCTTCGGTCAACACATGGGTCGACCTGGTGGACCCGAAAGCGCGTGGCATTCACATGTCGCGGCTGTACTCACTGCTCCAGGCGCAGATGACGGATCGCCGCATCGACGCGCGCACGCTTCGCTCGGTTCTCGAGGCGATGCTTGCTTCGCACTCCGGGCTGTCGAGCCGCGCGCAGATTGATCTCGCAATGGACCGTGTGCTCCTGCGTCCCGCTCTGGTAAGTCCGATGGCGGGTTGGCAGCGTTACCCAATGATTGTCCGCGCGCGCAAGTCGCAAGGCGGTTGCCAGTTCGAAATCGAATTGACGATCGGCTATTCGAGCACTTGTCCGAGCTCCGCGGCCCTATCCCGGCATGCCACCGCGGCAGCGTTGTCGGAGCAGTTCGGCAGGTCCCCGGTGGCGCCTTCCGAGATAGCGGCATGGCTTTCCAGTGCAGCGGGCTCGATCGCAACAGCTCACGCGCAGCGCAGCGAAGCGCGGCTGCGCTTGCGGCTGCGCGACGGTGCTCAATGGCCAGAGGCAGAGCAAATTGTCGACCGGGCCGAAGCAGCGCTCGGCACGCCACTGCAGACCGCGGTGAAGCGCGTGGACGAACAGGCATTCGCGCTACGCAACGCGCAGAACCTCATGTTTTACGAGGACGCCGCGCGCCACCTGCATGCGGCGATCATGCGAGATGACCCATTCGACGACTTCCACGTACGAGTGGCGCATTTCGAGAGCCTGCACGCGCACGACGCGGTCGCGAACGCCGCCCGCAGCGGCGACTACCGGACACTGGCAATCGACCAGTAGGTCCTGATCTACAAGGGCTTGCGAGACCGCAACAACAACTGCGGGTCTACGCGTGTCTCGAACAGGTTCATGCCCCAATGCAAGTGAGGTCCGGTCGCGCGGCCGGTAGCGCCGACTGCACCGACGATTTCGCCGTGCTCGACTCGTGCGCCGACGCTCGCGTCGAGTCGACTCAGGTGCAGGAACGTCGAACTCAGGCCGTGGCCGTGATCGAGCACCAGCGTGCCGCCGGTGAGATACAGGTCTGACGCCGCAAAGGTCACGACGCCTGGGGCCGGCGCGCGGACCGGCGTACCCGCGGGAGCGGCGAGATCGAAACCCGAATGCGGAGCGCCGGGTTTGCCGTTGTAGATGCGCTGACTGCCGAACACGCCGCTGACGCGCGCCTTTACGGGCAGATCGAACCCATCGCGCCAGTCCTGACGATCTTCGTCGCGGGTGCGCACCGCCGCCACCGCCGCCTGTTCGCGCGCGATTCGCGCGGCGATCGCCGGCGGCGGGTCCACGGTCGACGGGGGCACGCCATCGACGCGTTCGACCCTGAACTTGCGTGGCTGGATCGGCACCCGATGCTCGCGGCGCGCGCCTGCCGCGTCGATCATCGTCACCTGGATGTGCCCGGTGGCATCGCGTGCCGCGGCCAGCAGGTATTCGCCGCGCGCCGACACGCGCACGGGTTTGCGGTCCACTTCGATCGACACTCCCGGCGGCACGCGTCCGAACGCCAAGCCGCCCTGGGCGACGCTCCGGGGCAAGTCGTCGCTGGCGAGAGCAGTGCCGACGAGACACGTGAGCGGCAGCATCACACGCAAAAGCCTGACGACTCCAATGGGATCGACGCCGGTCGCAACCGGTTTCGGTGTCACCAGGCACCGTGCATCGGTCACGTCTGCGATCGAATAGTTTCTTGCGGAAACCAGAATCAATCCCGCCCTCTCAGGGTTTCCATCGCCATGCCCAGCTGCGAGTCATCAAGGCGCTCGCCGTCCCATGCGAGGTGACCATTGACCCACGTGGCCGCCACACGCGTCGGCAGTGTTTCGCCTTCGAACGGCGACCACGCGCATTTTGACAGGAGTTCTTTCTGGCGCACCGCTTCATGTTGCGTAGGGTCGACGAGGGTCAGGTCGGCGAAGGCTCCTTCGTGCAGGAAACCGCGTCCGCGCAGCCCGAATAACCGCGCGGGTGCATGACAGAACCGCTCCACGACCATTTCCGGGCTGAGATGGCGAAGCGCGATCTGCAAGGCGTGCTGCACCAACGGCAGGCCGGAAGGGGCCTCGAGGTAGGGCAGGGCCTTTTCCTCCGCCGTGTGCGGGGCATGATCGGTCGCGAGCACATCGATGCGACCTTCGTTCAGCGCCTGGATGAGCGCGACGCGATCGCTGGCGAGCTTGATCGAAGGATTGCACTTGATGCGATTGCCGAGGCGTGGATAGTCATCGGCGTCGAAGTGCAGGTAGTGCACGCAGGTCTCGGCCGTAATTCGCTTGGATTCGATCGGTCCCGCCGCGAACAGCGCCGCTTCGTCCGCCGTCGATACGTGCAGAACGTGCAGGCGTGCGTCATGACGCAGTGCGAGTTCGCGCGCCAGCCGCGTCGACTTGATGCAGGCTTCCCGGGATCGGATGTTGGGATGATCGACTGCGGTCAACGTGCGCCCCTCCGCCTGGGCCGCTGCCTGGTTGCGTGCGATCGTCGGGCTATCCTCGCAGTGCGTGATCAGCAGCAACGCCGCGTCGCGAAAGATCGCGTCCAGCGTTTGGGGATCGTCCACCAGCATGTTGCCGGTCGACGCACCCATGAACACCTTTATGCCGCAGGCCTCGGTTGGCGTGGCGCGTCGCAGCACTTCGATGTTGTCGTTGGTCGCACCCAGATAAAACGCGTAGTTGCCGAGCGAGGACGCCGCCGCGCGCGAGCGCTTGTCGCGCAGGGACTCGAAATCCGTGGCCGGGGGTTTCGTGTTCGGCATTTCCATGAAGCTGGTGATGCCGCCGGCGACCGCGGCGCGCGATTCAGTGGCGATGGTCGCCTTGTATTCGAGTCCGGGTTCGCGGAAGTGCACCTGGTCGTCGATCAGGCCCGGCAGCAGCCAGCGACCCGCAGCGTCGTATTCACGCTCGCCGCCCCGCACGCCGAAACTCCCGCCGATCTGCTCGATGCGCCCGGCACGGACACGTACGTCGGCCGACCAGCGTCGGCCTTCGTTGATGAGTTGCGCGTTGCGGATGACCCAATTGCTCATGGTGTCGATGATCTTCGCTGCAAACGCGGAGTCTAATGTCGTGGCGGCACCGGATCGATCCCGCCCTCGCAACCGGGGTGGCAGCGCGCAATCCGGCGCAGCGCGAGCCAGCTGCCGGGGCCTGCGCCATGCAGCTCTATTGCCTCGATCGCATACCGGGAACAGGTCGGGTGAAACCGGCAGCGCCCGCCGACCAGGGGGCTCAACCAGCGTCGGTAAGCATTCACCATCCCTATCAACGCGCGCTCGAACATCCGCCAATGCTGGCACGGCACCATGATTCGCGGTTGCCGGGGTAGGGGGCATGAGCTATAACAGCGCGCCTTCCGGCCACCCTTGGATGCGTAACTCGCCCTCGACGCCGGACTCATTCAGCCCGGAGAAGTTTTCGATGGCCAGTCGTGCCACACGCAAGCCCGTTGCCGCCGCCAAGAAGTCGAGCGCGGCCAGGAACAAGACGAAGTCCAAGTCCAAGCCCAAGCCCGTCGCCAGCTCGCGCGCGAAAGCCAAGTCGCGCGCAAGAGCCAAGCCTGCGCCCGCTCGCAAAGCCAAGCCGCTAGTGAAGGCGGCCCCGAAGAAGACCAAACCTGCGGCCCGCCCGGCGGCGAAGTCGAAAGCCAAGGCGCGCACCGCGTCTTCAAGGGGAGTTGTCGGCAAGTTGATAAAAAAGGTCGTGTCGAAGGTCAAGGCTGTGGCGCGTGGACGCGCCGCGCCCGCGCGCAAGGCTGCCAAGCCGGCGCCCGCACGCCGGGCAGCGAAGAAGGCCACGCCAGCAAAGCGGTACGTCGCGAAGAAAGTCATCGTAAAGAAGGCCACGCCAGCAAAGCGGCACGTCGCGAAGAAGGCCACGCCAGCAAAGCGGCACGTCGCGAAGAAAGTCATCGTAAAGAAGGCCGCGAGCAGCGCGCGCAAACCGGTCGCCGCAAGGAAATCCGCTGCGGCGCCGACCCGCAAGTCGACGCTGCCCGCGCGCAAGATTGCCGCAGTTCCGGCACCCGCTCGCAAACCCGCCGCCAGGTCGCCGACTCCCCAGGCGGGCAAAGCCCGCAAGCCCGTCGCCGCCGCAATCGTGGCGCCCGTGCATGTGCCGACCAAGCCAACGCCGCGCCGCGTGACGACAGGCGTCAAGGCCGTCGCGGTGGTGAAGGATGCGGGCGGCAAAGGCAAGATGAAGGGCAAGCTGTTGCCGCCCGAGCCGCCCATGCGCAAGATCGAACGCATCGATTTGAGTGGCGTGGTGCTGCCGGCTGGCTACAGGCCCGGTCCAAAAGACGAGTACATGGGCGCCAGGCAGCTCGAGTATTTCCGCCGCAAGCTGGTCAACTGGCGCGAGGAGTTGGTCGAGGAATCCAAGCAGACGATCGAGAACTTGCGCGAAGAAGTACGTGACGTCGGCGACGAGGCCGAGCGCGCCACGCGCGAGACCGAAAACTCTCTCGAGCTCCGCACGCGCGACCGTTACCGGAAGTTGATCAGCAAGATCGACGACGCCCTCAAACGCATCGAGGAAGGCGACTACGGCTATTGCGTCGACACGGGCGAAGAAATAGGCACCGAGCGTCTGGAAGCGCGTCCCACTGCAGAGCGCACGCTCGACGCCCAGGAGCGCTGGGAACATCGTCAGCGCCAGATGGGCGACTGATCCCGATCAACCGGCGACGCAGGCAGGGTTTCGACCTGCCGAACTCAGCGATCACGGCGCATCCCGTCAGGCGGCGCGCGCGGCGTGAGCCGCGTGATGCTTGATCCGCGCCAGCATGGCGTGGAGGCCGTTGCTGCGGGTCGGCGACAGGTGGCGTGAGAGTCCCAGGTCGGCGACGAACGTGGGTTCCGTCGCCAGAATTTCGGCTGCGCTACGTCCCGAATAGACGCGCAGCAGCAGGGCGATCAACCCTGACACGATGCTGGAGTCGCTGATCGCGCTGAATTCCAGGTGCGCCGCTTCCCCATGCGGCGCGATCCAGACCTGCGACTGGCAACCATCGACCTTGTACGCGTCCGTACGAAGTTCTTCCGGCAAGGGTGGCAAGCGCCGGCCGAGGTCGATCAGGTACTGGTAGCGTTCCGACCAGTCGCTCAGCATGCCGAACTCGTCGACGATGGCATGCTGCGCTTCGGCTGCAGTAGCCTCGAGCGGCTGCAGGATCGCGTTCACGTCGCACGTTTCCAGCGCACGCCTTGCGGAGTGTCTTCGAGCACCACGCCCTCGGCCAGCAACTCAGCCCGGATCTCATCGGCCCGCGCAAAATCCCGTGCGCGTTTCGCGGTGTGACGCGCTTCGATCCGCGACTGGATGCGTGCGTCCTCACCAGTCGATGTACCCCGTTCGAACCAGGCGACCGGCGACTGTTGCAGCAGACCCATCGCGAAACCCGCTCCCCGCAACGCCGCCGCGAAAGACGCGCGTTCCTCCGGCGTGGTCGCACGGCGCGCGTCGGCTCCGATGCTCGCCAGTTCCGCGAGTGCCGCCGGAGTGTTCAAATCGTCGTCGAGCGCCGCCTCCACCGCAGCCGGAATTGCAGGCGACGAGCCGGGTTCGCCGCCCAGATCGCGCAAGGTTCCATAGAGACGATCGAGCGTCCGAACCGATTGCTCGATCAAGGCATCGGACCATTCGAGCGGCTGCCGGTAGTGAGCCGACAGCAGCGCCAGCCGCAACGCCTCCGGCGGATGCTTTCCCAGCAGGTCGCGCACCTTCTCGATGTTGCCGACCGACTTCGACATCTTGGCGCCGCCGAAGGTCAGCATGCCGTTGTGCAGCCAGTATTTCGCGAGCGGTTTGCCGCCGTGCGCGGATTCGCTCTGGGCGATCTCGTTCTCATGGTGCGGAAACTGCAGATCGATGCCGCCGGCGTGGATATCGAGCGTCTCGCCCAGATGTGCGGCGGCCATCGCCGAGCATTCGATGTGCCATCCGGGTCGACCGCGTCCCCAAATTGAATCCCACCCCGGCAGGTCGTCGGTTGACGGTTTCCACAACACGAAGTCGCCCGGATCACGCTTGTATGGCGCCACATCGACGCGCGCGCCCGCGAGCAGGTCGTCGGGATCGCGTCGCGAAAGCTTGCCGTAACCAGCGAACGACCCTACCGAGAAAAGCACGTGCCCCTCGGCGGCGTAGGCGTGCCCACTCGCAATGAGTCGCTCGCACATCGCGATGATCTCGCTGATGTGCGCCGTCGCGTGCGGTTCGCTGTCCGGCGGTTCAGCACCCAATCGCGCCATGTCTTCGCGGAACGCCGCCGCAAAACGATCGGTGATGACCCCGATCGGGATGCCGAGGTCGCGCGCCGCATGATTGATCTTGTCGTCGATGTCCGTGATGTTGCGTGCATAGCGGACCGCACCGAAGCGCACGCGCAACAGCCTCGCGAGCAAGCCGAAGACCACATACGGCCTTGCGTTGCCGATGTGAACAAAGTTGTAGACCGTGGGCCCGCACACGTACAGCGTCGGGCAAGACGGATCGGCGGGCTCGAACGGCTCGAGCCGCCGGGTAAGGCTGTTGAAGAGGCGAAGGGACATCAGAACTCCTGGGAGCCCGGATTGTAGCCACGCAACCAAATGTTTAAAAAAGGTGAAATTCACACAGCCGTGATTCAGGCGCGAAGTGGTCTCATGCGTCGTAGAGCCGTGCGCGGCCCAGAGATGTGGAGTCCATCATGAGAGGAACAAAACGCTTGGCTTTGCTGACTGCGCTCGCACTGGCGTCGGCCGGTGTGGCGGCGCAGCTGGCCGAAGCGGGCGCGGAAGTCCTCGAGAACGTCAGCTATGGCTTCGCCGACGTACTCCGCGTCGATCCGGTGTACCAGCAGGTGCGATCGACGCGTCCGCGCGAGGAGTGCTACGACGAGGAAGTCTCACGACTCGAACCGGGCGGCGGCGATCCGACCGGCGGCACGGTCGTCGGAGCCATCGTGGGTGGCGCGCTCGGCAATACGGTAGGCAGCGGAGATGGGCGACGCGCGGCGACGGTTGCAGGCGCGGTCATCGGCGGCGCGGTCGGGCGCAACATCGATCGCAACAACGGCGCGCCACCGCGCGAGTACCAGGACGTTCGAACACGTTGCCGAGTCGTCGAGGACGTCGCGCCCCGTCGCGAACTGGTCGCTTACGACGTCGAATACCGATTTCGCGGCGACGTCTTCCGCTCGCGGCTCGACTACGATCCGGGCCCGCGCCTGCGGGTGCGCATAGGCGTGACGCCCGCCCGCTGATTTCACTCGAAAGTCGCAAGTCCGGTTGATTCGCGCGCATGCTGCGTGTTCCAATGCGGCCATGTCGCAGCAGAACCATCCTCTTGCGGTTGCTTCCGGCGCCGATCTCGCCTCCGGCATAACGTCGCGCGCGCGTCGCCCGCGGATCGAGTGACCGGGCGCGAAGCTGATTTGTGATTCGCACGCCCGGCCAATGCCGGGCTTTTTGCTTTCTGGGGATAAGTTCGTGAATCGACTGCCGTGATCCGTCAC
>Ga0183260_10001725_pt1 | contig 18160 bp, 16 predicted proteins | sample AntDrymUQ4972206_2_FD_129768 | JGI IMG/M metagenome (GOLD analysis project Ga0183260, IMG submission 129768) | Polar desert sand microbial communities from Dry Valleys, Antarctica - metaG UQ497 (22.06) (version 2) (version 2) | ecosystem: Environmental > Terrestrial > Soil > Desert | place...
GCAGAATCCGAAGGCCAGCAGGAGGACCAGCGCGAGGAGGCGGCGGCCGACGAGGACCAGCCGGCCGACACCGAACTCGAAGCCGAGGAACGTGCCGACGAGCAGCCAGCGCAAGCCGAGCGCGACACCGAGGACAGCGGACCAGCGCAGGACTCGCCGCCGGCCGCGGCGTCGCCGGGTCCGGCCCGGTCGAGCAGTCCCGGTGGCATGGCAGTGACCATGCCGGCGCTGGGTGAGAGCGTGACCGAGGGGACGGTCACTCGCTGGCTCAAGCAGGTCGGCGACGAGGTGGCCGCGGACGAACCGCTGCTCGAGGTGTCCACCGACAAGGTGGACACCGAGATCCCGTCGCCGGCCTCCGGGACGGTGCTCGAGATCTCGGTCCAGGAGGACGAGACCGTCGAGGTGGGTACGACGCTGGCCATGATCGGCTCGGCCGGCGAGGGGTCGACCACCCAGGCGGCGCCGGACGCCCCGGAGGCTCCGGAGGCCGACGCCCAGCCCTCGACCGAGCAGGACGAGCCCCAACCGGCGGAGCCGGACCAGGCCGCCGGGGCGGCAGACGAGAAGGCCGACGACCAGGCCGACGAGCCAGCCGACAACCAGGCCGACGAGCCGGCGGCGTCAGCCGGCGACAAGCCCGAGTCGAAGCCAGCGGGCGATTCTGGACGGCACGCTGCCGACACCGGGACCGCGCCCCGACCGGCGACCCAGCAGCCCGCGCCGGCCGAGCAGCAGGCCGGCGACGGCGCCGCGACGTACGTCACCCCGCTGGTCCGCAAGCTCGCCGCCGAGCACGGCGTCGATCTCACGACCATCAAGGGCACCGGGGTCGGCGGCCGGATCCGCAAGCAGGACGTCATGGCCGCCGCCCAGCCGGCCGAGCCCGAGCCGGAACCCGCACGGGAGCAGGAAGCCCCCGAGGCCGCGGCCGCCAGCACGCAGGCTCCGCAGCCCGCCTCGTCGCGCGCGGCCGCCCCGACCGCAAGCGCGCAGGCGTTGCGAGGCAAGACCGAGAAGCTGTCGCGCCTGCGCGCCGTCATCGCCAGGCGGATGGTCGAGTCGCTGCAGATCAGCGCGCAGCTGACCACGGTGGTCGAGGTGGACATCACCGAGATCGCCCGGTTGCGGTCCCGGGTGAAGTCGGCGTTCGAGGCCCGCGAGGGCGTCAAGCTGTCGTTCCTGCCGTTCTTGTCGATGGCCGCGGTCGAGGCGCTCAAGGTGCACCCACAGGTCAACAGCTCGGTGGACATGGAAGCGGGCACGGTCACCTTCCACGACCGGGAGAACCTCGGGGTCGCCGTCGACACCGAGCGCGGCCTGCTCGTCCCGGTGATCCACGACGCAGGTGATCTCAACCTCGGCGGGATGGCGCGCAAGATCGCCGACCTCGCCGACCGGACCCGACGCAACAAGATCACTCCGGACGAGTTGAGCGGCGGGACCTTCACGCTGACCAACACCGGCAGCCGCGGGGCGCTGTTTGACACCCCGATCATCAACCAGCCGCAGAGCGCGATCCTGGGTACCGGGACTGTGGTCAAGCGGCCGGTGGTAGTCGACCATCCCGATCTGGGCGAGGTCGTGGCCGTGCGCTCGATGATGTACCTGGCGCTGTCCTACGATCACCGGATCGTGGACGGGGCGGACGCGGCGCGCTTCCTCGGAACCATGAAGCAGCGGCTGGAAGGCGGCGACTTCGAGTCCGCCCTCGGAGCGTCGTGAAGGTAGCACTCACCGGCGCTTCGGGACTGATCGGTTCGGCCCTGCTCCCCGAGCTCCAGGGGGCCGGGCACGACGTCGTCAAGCTGGTCCGCCGGCCGACCCGGGCCGCCGACGAAGTGCGCTGGGACCCGGCCGAACGCCGGCTGGACCCGGCCGTGCTGGGCGACGTCGACGCCGTCGTGCACCTGGCCAGCGTCAACGTGGGCGACCGGCGCTGGACGGCGGGGCGCAAGACCGCGATCGTGCAGAGCCGCCTGGATGGAACGACGACGATCAGCGAGGCGGTCGCCGCGGCCGAGCCGAGGCCCCGGGTACTGCTGTCCGCCTCGGCCGTCGGGTGGTACGGCGACGGCGGCGACCGGGTGCTGACCGAGGACGACCCTGCCGGCGAGGGTTTTCTGGCCGACGTCGTCGTGCGCTGGGAAGCGGCCACCCAGCCGGCGCAGGACGCCGGCGTCCGGGTAGTTCAGCTGCGCAGCGGCCTGGTCTGCTCCCGCCGCGGCGGCATCATGGGTCGCGTCCTGCCATTGTTCAAGTTCGGCCTGGGCAGCCGGCTCGACGGCGGTCAGCAGTACTGGCCGCTGATCTCGCTGCCCGATGAAGTCGCCTCGATCGTGTTCCTTCTCGAGCACGACATCTCGGGGCCGGTCAACCTGGTCGGCCCCGACCCGATGACCAACGAGGAGTTCACCCGCACGCTGCGGCGGGTGCTCGGGCGACCGCCGATCCCGCCGGTGCCCGCCTTCGCACTGCGCGTGGCCCTGGGCAGCGAACGCGCCGCCGAGATCGTGCTGATCGGCCAGCGTGCTGTGCCGTCGGTGCTGCTGGACCATGGCTTCGCCTTCCAGCACCCGACCGGCGAAGCCATCCTGCGCTACGTCGCCGACCGCTCAACCTGAGCTGGCGAGGCGGATCGCCGAGTCGATCCGCCAGCCCGCGTCGGTGAGCCGGAGCTGGACCTGCACCTCGGCTTCGCCGCGCCCGGCGTACGACGTCACGACCTGCTCGGTATCCACGACGGCGTACGGCCCGAACCGGTCCCGCACGAGCAGCGTGACGGTAGGCGCCCTCCAGTCCGCGGACACCACGCCGACGACCTCGGGCGCGAAGCCGTCCACCCGCAGGCCTGCTGCCGCCAACCGGTGGATCTCCCGGCGGTCGGCCTGGGCCTGCGGGCTGGAGCCGGTGTAGACGCCGGTCAGCGCGTCTGGGTCGGAACCCTCGAAGGCCTCGGCCCGGCGGGTGTACAGCGTGCTCAGCAGATCGGCCCAGCCCTCGGCTCCAGCGGGCACGGCGTAGTCGTTGCCGGCGCCCCCGGTGGTGGCCGCGGCCGGGGCCGGCGCCAGGACGGTCCCGGCGGTCGGTTCGCCGTCACCCCACCGCATCCCGACCAACGCCGCGACGGCGAGGGCCGCGAGCACCAGCAGCGCCACCAGCGCACGACGGCCACCGGCCACGGCGGCCTGGCCGCCCCGGTGGACCAGCCGCCGCGCCCGCCCTGGTGGAGGCGGGTCCGCCGCGTGCGCGGGTCCGGCCGTCCGCGGGCTCCGAACGCCCTGCGTCACCGGCCCGGTCCGGCTCGGTGGGCGGGGGGCGCCCCGGGCGTCGACCGCGAAGGCCACCGCCTCCGGCTCGCAGGCGTGCCGCACGTCGAGCGCGAACTCCGCCGCGGTCCCCCGCAATTCAGGTTCCGCCGACAGTGCACGCAGGACGGTCTCGAGCAGCTCCTCCGGGGCGTCCGGTGCCAGTCGCCGCAGGTCAGGCAGCACGCCGTCGGCGGCCACGGCCATCGTCGCCTCCGCGCCCGAGGCGTTCCACGGCGGGATCCCGGCCAGGGCGTGGAAGGCCACCGCGGCCAAGCCGAAGACGTCCGACGCGGCGGTCGGTGCACCACCGCGGGCGACCTGCGGGTCGACGTACTCCGGCGTGGCGTGCAGATCGGCGTCCTCACCCAGGACCCGGGCCACGCCGAGGTCGGTGAGGACGGGTCGGCCGGCCGCACTGAACAACACGTTGCCCGGCGTGACGTCCGCGTGCACCAAGCCCTCGTCGTGGGCGTAGGCCAGTGCGGCGGCCACCGGGGAGATCACCGAGACGACCTCGCCGGGACGCAACCGCCGGCGGCGGGCGAGCAGCGCGGCCAGGCTGCCGCCGGCGTGGTGGTCCAGCACGAGCACGGGGTCCCCCCGGTCGAGGAGCACCTCGCGCAGCCGGCCCAGGTGCGGGTGGTTGACCGCCGCGAGCAGGCCGGCCTCGCGCAGCTGCCGCTCGCGCAGCTCCGGCCCGCCGCCGCGCAGCCACTTCAGGGCCACGGACTCTCCGGTGTCGCGATGCCGGGCTCGCCACACCTCACCGCAGCCGCCGTACCCGATCAGTTCCTCGATCCGGTACTCCCCCACGTCCTTGGACCACGCTGCCATCGGGTCAGGCTAGGAGGCATCGGCCGCCCTCGCTGCCGCTGTCCACAGGCTGACGGGACCCGCTGCGTAGGCTCGGCCGGTGCCCGATACCGATGTCGTGGTGGTCGGGGCGGGGCTGGCCGGACTGGTCGCGGCGCGGGCGCTGCGCCGAGCCGGGCTCGACGTCCGGGTGCTTGAGGCGGGCGACCGCGTGGGCGGCCGGGTCGCGACCGACGTGGTCGACGGGTTCCGGCTCGATCGCGGTTTCCAGGTTCTCAACACGTCCTACCCGCGGGCGCAGCGCGAGCTGGACGTCCCCGCGCTGCAGGTGCAGGCCTTCGATCCGGGTGCGCTCGTCCACCTCGGGGGCCGCCTGCACCGGGTCGCCGATCCGCGCCGGGCACCGCTCGACGCGCTCGGCACGGTGTCCGCTCCGATCGGGAGCACCCTCGACAAGCTCCGGCTCGCCGCGTTGGTCGGCTCGGCCGCCGTCCTCCCGGTGGCCCGGCTACTGGAGCGGCCGGAGACCTCGGCGTACGACGCCCTGCGCGGCTGGGGCATCTCGGACCGGATGATCGATCGCTTCGTGCGCCCGTTCCTGTCCGGCGTGCTGCTGGAGGACACCCTCGCGACGTCCAGCCGCTTCGTCGACCTGGTGTGGCGGTCCTTCGCCCGCGGCACGGTAGGCGTCCCGGCGTACGGCATGGCCGCCATCGCGCGCCAGCTCGCGGCCGGGTTCCCCGTCGAACTCGACACGGCTGTGACCGCAGTGCGCCCGGGTGCCGCGGACACCCAGGCCGGTACGACGACGTGCCGGGCAATCCTCGTCGCAACCGACCCGGCGATGGCGCACCGGCTGTTGCCCGACCTGGGCCCGGCTCCGGCCCTGCGGGCCGTCACGACGTACTACCACGTCGCCCCCGAGCCTTCCCGCCGTGAGCCGCTGCTCGTGCTCGACGGCGAGCGCACCGGCCCGCTGGTCAACTCGATAGTGCTGACCAACGCCGCGCCGTCGTACAGCCCGGACGGCCGGGCGCTGATCAGCAGCTCGTCGCTCGGCCCTGAACCGGCCCCGGAGGCAGACGTCCGACGCCAGCTGTGCACCCTGCACGGTGCGGCCGCCGTGGACTGGGAGCTGCTCGAGCTGGTGAGCGTCCCGGCGGCGCTGCCGGCGGCCGAACCGCCGCTGGGCGACCTGCGCAGGCCGGTCGATCTCGGTGACGGGCGGTACGTCGCCGGCGACCATCGGGACACGCCGTCCCTGCAGGGCGCGATGGCCAGCGGCGCCCGCGCCTCGCGCGCCATCCTGACCGAACTCGGGCACCGCGAAAGTGTCGGCCCGCACGGCTAGCCTGCGCGCCATGACTGGACAGGATCCGATCCGAGAGCGGCCGAAGTTCCCGGCGGGCTACGGCCTGCCCGACAGCACCGAGGGCCTGCTGGACTGGTCGGCGGTCGAGGTGCGACTGATCGCCGCGGAGCACTACTGGCTGGCCACCGTGCGACCGGACGGTCGACCGCACGTCGTCCCGAGGTGGGGGGTGTGGTTGGACTCGCGCTTCTACTACGACGGAGCGCCGACCACCCGGCACGCGCGCAACCTGAGCGTCAACCCGGCCTGCACGCTCAACCTGGAGGACGGCAAGCAGAGCGTCATCCTCGAGGGCGTGAGCGAGGAAAGCCGGGCCGATGCGGACGATCTGGGGGCACGGCTGGCCGAGGCGTTCAGCAAGTACCACAAGGACGGCTACGAGCCGACGGCAGACTCCTGGGCCGGCGAGTACGGCGGCGGCCTGCGGGTGTTCACCCCGCACGTGGCGATGGCCTGGTTCCACTTCCCCACCGACGCCACCCGATTCCGGTTCCGGGTGGAGAACTAGCCACTTTCCATGGTCAGAGCAGCATGATGCCGATGGCGACGGTGGCGTCCAGTTCGTCGGACCGGGCCATCCGTACGGCGAACCCGGCGCCCGCGAGCAACGCCGCCGTACCCGAGGCCTGCTGGCGGCTCGTCTCGATCAGCAACCGCCCGCCCGGCGCCAGCCACTGCGGGGCCGTGGCGGCGACCCGGCGGTGGACGTCCAGCCCGTCCGTGCCGCCGTCCAGCGCCACCCGCGGCTCGTGCAGGCGCGCCTCCGGCGGCATGGATGCGATCGCGTCGGTCGGCACGTAGGGCGCGTTGACCACCACCAGATCGACCCGCCCCTGTAGGTCGGCCGGGAGCGGAGTGAACAGATCGCCCGCGTGGACCTGGCCCCCGATCGGTACGACGTTGCGGCGGGCGCAGCGCACCGCGACCGGGTCGATGTCCACCGCGTGCAGCTGCGCGCCGACCAGGGCGGCAGCCACGGCCGCGCCCACTGCCCCGGAGCCGCAACAAAGGTCAACGACGACCCGGGCGGGCAGTGCCACCGCCGAGCGGACGAGGAACTCGGTACGTCGCCGCGGTACGAATACCCCCGGCTCGACCAGGATCCGCCGGCCGCAGAACCTCACCCAGCCCAGGACGTGCTCCAGCGGCTCGCCGGCCACCCGGCGGGCGACCAGGGCCTCGACCTGAGCCGAGGTCGACGCGGCCGCGAGCAGCAGCCGCGCCTCGTCCTCGGCGAAGACGCAGCCCGCCGCGCGCAACCGACCGACGAGGGCGGCGTACCCCTTTCTGGTCGATGTCGGCACCACGGCTAGCGTGCGGCCGGCGCCACCAGGGAGCTCACGCGCGGCGCGCGTCCGGCGGGCCACCACACCTTGTCGCAGAGCTGGTGCACGAGAGCGGGAACCAGCAGCGACCGGACGACCAGGGTGTCCAGCAGGACACCGAACGCCACGGCGAAGCCCAGCTCGGCGAACGGCACGAGGGGCAGGACACCCAGTGCTGAGAAAGTGGCCGCCAGGACCACTCCGGCCGACGTGATGACGCCGCCGGTCACGGCCAGCCCCCGGAGCGTGCCCTGTTTCGTGCCGTGGATGCGCGCTTCCTCCCGGACGCGGGTCATCAGGAAGATGTTGTAGTCGATACCCAGGGCGACGAGGAACACGAAGGCGAACAACGGGAACGAGGGATCGGCCCCCGCGAAGCCGAAGACGTTGTCGAATACGAGGGCGCAGACGCCCAACGTGGCCAGGAACGACAGCACGACCGTCGCCACCAGGAGGACCGGCGCGACCACAGCTCGCAGCAGCAGGACCAGCACGACCAGGATGACGACCAGGATCGCCGGGATGATCACCAAGGTGTCGCGGGCGGAGGCCTGCCTGATGTCGTAGACCACGGCGGTCCCGCCCCCGACGAGGACGTCGGCGCCCACCGCGTCGACCGCCGAGCGGAGCCGCAACACGGTGTCTTCGGCCTCTGGGCTGTCCGACGGCGCCTCGAGGATCGCCACCACCTGGACCTTGCCGTCGACCACCTTGGGCTGCCCGGCGGCACCCTCCGGACGGGTCGTCGGCGGGGGCATCGGGTCGGCGACCAGCTCGGCGGAGGCGACACCGTCCGTGCCGGCGACGACGTCGAGCAGCTCGGCCGCGTCCTCCTCGTCGCCGACGACGTTCGCCGGCACGCCCGTCCCAGCCGGGAAATGGCGGGCGAGGACTTCCTGGCCGACCACGGAGTCCACCTCGGTGGTGAACTGCTCCTCGGTGGTGAGGCCGTCGGCGTCGAGCTGGGTCGTGAACAGCGCGGCCGCGATCAGCGCCAGCGCCGTGGTCACACCGACGACGCGGGTGCGCCGGCCGACCAGGGCCGCCACCCGACCCCACAGTCCACGCCCGGCGACTGGTACATCGTCGTGGCGCGGCACGAACGGGAAGAACCAGTAGCGACCGAAGATCATCAACAGCGCGGGCAGGAACACGGTCATGGCCAGGACGGAGGAGGCGATCCCGATGGCGCCGACCGGACCGAGCGACTTGTTGCTGTTGAGGTCGGACAGCAGCAGGCAGAGCAGCCCCAGGATCACGGTGGCCCCCGAGGCGACGATGGGCGGGAAGGCCCCCCGGAGCGCGCCGCGCATCGCGACCGTCCAAGAGTCCTGCTGGTGCAGCTCCTCCTTGAAACGACTGATGAGCAACAGCGCGTAGTCCGTGCCGGCCCCGAGCACGAGGACGGACAGGATCCCCTGGCTCTGCCCGTCGACGGTGAGGACTCCTCCGTCAGCCAGGAGGTAGACCACCGCCTGGGCGATGACCAGGGCCATGCCGGCGGACACGAGCACCGGGATGAAGACGGGACTGCGATAGATCAGGACCAGGATGACCAGGATGACGCCGACCGTCGTGAACAGCAGGTTGGAGTCGATCCCCTCGAAGGCCGCGGCGAAGTCGGCGAACTGTCCGCCCGGTCCGGTGACGAAGGCCGGCAGGTCCTCGACCTGGGCGGCCTCGGCGACCTCCTCGACGATGCCCGGGAGTTGCTCGAACGCGGTGTTGTCGGCGGGCAGCGGCACCACGACCTGGACCGCCTGCCCGTCCTCGCTCGGGATCGGTGGGGACGGCTCGGCCGCGATGCCGTCCACCTCGGCGATCCGCGCGGCCGCCTCGGCCACCGCGGCCAGGTCCCCCTCCGTCAGGCCGGACTCGCGCTCCCAGACGACGAGCGCCGGGATGTTCTGGTCACCGGCGAATCGGGTCTCGAACTCCAGCGACCTCGTGGACTCCGCCGAATCCGGCAGGAAGGCGGCCTGGTCGTTTTCGGTGACGCTGCTCAGCTTGCCGCCGAGGGTGCCGGCGATCGGGGCGATGACGAACAGCCCGATGACCACGACGATGGCCGGGAGGAGAGCCCGGCCCCACGAGATGCGCCGACGACGCCCGACGGCGGGGTGATCGTGGTCCGGGTGATCGTGGTCCGGGTGCTCGACGGTCCTGGGCCTGGCTGACATGACGGGGACGATAGTGACCAGCGCCGACGATTCAGTCACGTCGGGCTCGGCCGTCGCGCGCCGCGGCGTAGGGTCGGCCAGGTGGGAGGCCCGGCACCTGGAGCGCTCGACGTCCGTCGGCTCGGCCGGGTGGACTACGAGGTGGCCTGGGCCGAGCAACGGCGGGTCCACGCGGCGGTGGTGGCCGGCGAGTCCCCCGACACCTTGATGCTGCTGGAGCACGACCCGGTTTTCACCGCCGGCAAGCGGACCACCCGGGCCGAGCGCCCGGTGGACGGGACCAGGGTCGTCGACGTCGACCGTGGCGGACGCATCACCTGGCACGGCCCCGGGCAGCTGACTGGCTACCCCATCGTCCGACTGCCTGATCCGATGGACGTGGTCGGCCACGTGCGGCGGCTGGAGGGGGCGCTCATCGCAGTGTGCGCCGAGCTGGGGCTGCGGACCGGGCAGATTGCCGGCCGCAGCGGCGTCTGGGTCCCCGCCGACGCGCGAGGGCCGGAGCGCAAGGTCTGTGCGATCGGCATCCGAGTGGCGCGCGGAGTCTCGATGCACGGGTTCGGCCTGAACTGCGATCCCGACCTGTCGTGGTTCGACCGGATCGTGCCGTGCGGGATCAGCGACGCCGCGGTCACCTCGTTGAGCGCCGAGCTGGACCGGCCCGTCGGCGTACCTGACGTCCTCGACCTGGTCGAGCACGAACTGGCCGCCGCCCTCGCGCCCGTGACCGCCGGATGAACGGCGGCCGGAACGTCGTCGGCGGCGAACTCGAGCCCTGCGGCACCGAGCCGCTGACCGGCTTCTACCGCGACGGCTGCTGCAACACCGGGCCGGAGGACGTCGGCAGCCACACTGTCTGCGTCGTGGTGACCGAGCAGTTCCTGGGCCACCAAAGGGCGGTGGGCAACGACCTGTCCACGCCCAGGCCCGAGTACGGTTTCGCCGGCCTCCGGCCCGGAGATCGCTGGTGCGTCTGCGCCAGCCGCTGGCGGCAGGCCTACGACGACAGCCTCGCCGCCCCGGTCGTCCTGGCCGCGACACACGAGCGCGCGCTGGAGGTCATCGAGCTGGGGATGCTGCGCGAGCACGCGGTCGACGTCCCGGCCGACCCAGGCGCGCTCGCCTGACCTGATGAGCAAAGCAGCAGCGTCGCGCGCTGCGGCCGTCACGTGGCTGCCGCGTTGGAGCCAGCTGGTCCCGCCGGTGGCGCTTCTCGCGGTGGTGCCATGACCCCAGTGCTACGCTGTGCCACACATGGACGTCTCCGTGCGCGAGCTGCGCAACCACACCGCGCGGGTGATCGCCGCCGTCGAGAGCGGCGAGCGCGTGGTGTTGACCGTGCACGGCCGGCCGGTGGCCGACATCGTGCCGCGGTACACCCGCAGTGAACGCCGGCCCACCGAGCAGATCCTGGCCGACCTCGAGGAGATCCGTGCTGCGGCCAGAAGGCGCGGCATCGAGTCGCCGGCCGAGGACTTCGACACCGGTCTGACCACCGACGACATGATGCCGTGACCGGATACGTGCTCGATACGAGCATCTTCGTCGCGGCAGAGCAGGACCGGCCCCCAACCGATCCACCCGACGGCGAGGGGCGTATCTCGGTCGCCACGCTGACCGAACTGGGCGTCGGCGTACGCCGAACGAGTGACCCGCAGCTGCGACGGGACCGTCAGGCCACTTTCGAACGGGCCACGAAGTTCATCGCGCTGCCGTACGACGAGGTCGTGGCCGAGCGACTGGCCGACCTGCTCGCAGCCGCGCGGACCGCCGGCCGCCGGGCCGGAGCGATGGACGCCATCATCGCCGCAACGGCGCTGGCGCACGACCTGACGGTGTGGACGCAGGACGACGACTTCGCCGTATTTGCCGAGCTGTCACCGCGGCTCCGGGTGCATCGCGGCTGAGCGATCAGCGGGCTGCGGTGCCCTGGTAGTCGTCGTCGGAGCGCACCCAGCTCATCAGCCCGCGCAGCTCGCGGCCGGTGGCCTCGATCGGGTGCGCCTCGCTCTTCTCGCGCAGCGCGCGGAACTCCGGCGCCCCGGCGTCCTGGTCGGCGATGAACCGGGCGGCGAAACTGCCGTCCTTGATCTCGGCCAGCAGGTCACGCATGGTCTGGCGAACCCGGTCGTCGATCACCCGCGGGCCGGACACGTAGTCGCCGTACTCCGCGGTGTCCGAGACCGACCAGCGCTGCTTGGCGATGCCGCCCTCGTACATCAGGTCGACGATGAGCTTGAGCTCGTGCAGGCACTCGAAGTAGGCGATCTCCGGCTGGTAGCCGGCGTCGATCAACGTCTCGAAGCCGGCCTGCACCAGCGCGCTCATCCCGCCGCAGAGCACGGCCTGCTCGCCGAACAGATCGGTCTCGGTCTCCTCGGTGAACGTCGTCTCGATCACGCCGGCCCGCGTGCCGCCGATCCCCTTGGCGTAGGACAGGCCGAGCGGTAGGGCCTCGCCGGTGGCGTTCTGGTGTACGGCGACCAGGCACGGGACGCCCTTGCCGTCGGCGAACTGGCGCCGGACGAGGTGGCCCGGGCCCTTCGGGGCGACCATCGCCACGTCCACGCCGGCCGGCGGGGTGATGTAGCCGAACCGGATGTTGAACCCGTGGCCGAAGAACAGCGCGTCGCCGTCCTGCAGGTTGGGTTCGATCGCCTCGGCGTACAGCCCGCGCTGCTTGTGGTCCGGCGCGAGGACCATGACCAGGTCGGCCTCGGCGCTGGCGATGTCGGGGGTGACCACCCGCAACCCCTCGGCCTCGGCCTTGGCCTTCGAGCGCGACCCGTCGGGCAGTCCTACCCGGACGTCGACGCCGGAGTCGCGCAGCGACAGGGCATGAGCGTGGCCCTGGCTGCCGTAGCCGAGCACGGCCACGGTGCGGCCCTGGACCACCGACAGGTCGGCGTCGTCGTCGTAGAAGATCGTGGCGGGCATGGAATCCCTTCGTCAGTGCGGGCCGGCGGGCCGGCGGAGCCGGCCCGGACGGAGCAGTCAGCCCTGAGGCTAGGCGGAGCGGTCCAGCGGCCGGACCGACGGCGTGGCGGAGATCGCCCGCGGCCCGCGGCCGACGGCCACCGCGCCGGACTGCACCATCTCGCGGATGCCGATCGGCCCGAGGACGCGCAGCAGCGCATCGAGCTTGTCGCGGGTCCCGGTGGCCTCGATGGTCAGCGCGTCGGTGCTCACGTCGACCACCTTGGCGCGGAACAGTTCAGCGGTCTCCAGCGCCTGCGTGCGGGTGCTCGGATCGATCCGGACCTTGACCAGCAGCAGCTCGCGCTGCACGGAGGCGGCCGGGTCGAGTTCGACGATCTTGATCACGTTGATCAGCTTGTTGAGCTGCTTGGTGACCTGCTCCAGCGGCAGGTCGTCGACGTTGACGACGATGGTCATCCGGCTGATCAGCGGGTTCTCGGTCGGGCCGACGGCGAGGGAGTCGATGTTGAAGCCGCGGCGGCTGAACAGGCTGGCCACCCGGGCCAGCACGCCCGGCTTGTTCTCCACCAGCACGGACAGCGTGTGCATCGACATGGTCTAGACCCCCGCGTCGAAGTCGGGCCGCACGTCGCGGGCGGCCAGGATGTCGTTGTTGCTCGTGCCCGCAGGCACCATGGGCCAGACCTGCGCGTCCTCGCCCACGATGAAGTCGACCACGACCGGGCGGTCGTCGATCTGCATCGCCTTGTCGATCGTGGCGTCGACCTCCTCGCGGGTCTCGCAGCGCAGACCGACGCACCCCATGGCCTCGGCCAGCAGCACGAAGTCCGGGATTCGCCGAGCCGCGAGGGTGCCGAGCTTGGTGTGCGAGTAGCGCTCGCCGTAGAAGAGGTTCTGCCACTGCCGGACCATGCCCAGGTTGCCGTTGTTGATGATCGCCACCTTGATCGGGATGCCCTCGATGGCGCAGGTGGCCAGTTCCTGGTTCGTCATCTGGAAGCAGCCGTCTCCGTCGATCGCCCACACCGTCGTGTCCGGCCGGCCCATCTTGGCGCCCATCGCGGCCGGGACGGCGTACCCCATGGTCCCGAGCCCGCCGGAGTTCAGCCAGGTGTACGGCTGCTCGTACCGGATGAACTGGGCGGCCCACATCTGGTGCTGCCCCACGCCCGCGACGTAGATCGCGTCGGGCCCGACGATCGAGCCGAGCCGCTCGATGGCGTACTGCGGGGCCAGCGAGCCGTCTGGGGGCCATTGGTATCCAAGCGGATACCTGTTTCGGAACCCGTCGAGCTGCGCCCACCAGCCCGCGATGTCAGCGGTGGCCGGCTCCTCCCGGATCGCGACGATCAGATCGGCGATCACCTCCCGGCAGTCGCCCACGATCGGGACATCGGCGATCCGGTTCTTGGAGATCTCCGCGGGGTCGATGTCGGCGTGCACGATCGTCGCCTCCGGCGCGAACGTCGTCAGCTGCCCGGTGACCCGGTCGTCGAAGCGTGCGCCCAAGGCGACGATCAGGTCGCTGCGCTGCAGCGCGGTGACCGCCGTGACGGTTCCGTGCATGCCCGGCATCCCGAGGTTCTGCCGGTGGCTGTCGGGGAAGGCGCCCCGGGCCATCAGCGTCGTCACGACCGGGATGCCGGTCACCTCGGCGAGCACCCGCAGCTCGGCGGTGGCCCGAGCCTTGAGTACGCCGCCCCCGACGTACAGCACGGGCCGACGGGCGGTAGCCATCAGCCGGGCCGCCTCCCGGACCTGCTTGCCGTGCGGGCGCAGCACCGGGCGGTAGCCGGGCAGGTCGAGGGTCGGTGGCCAGCTGAACGTCGTACTCGCCTGCAGCACGTCCTTCGGCAGGTCGACGAGCACCGGCCCGGGCCGGCCGGTGCTCGCGATGTGGAAGGCCTCGGCGATCACCCGCGGGATGTCGGCAGCCGAGGTGACCAGGAAGTTGTGCTTGGTGATCGGCATGGTGATGCCGCAGATGTCGGCTTCCTGGAAGGCGTCGGTCCCGATCGCCGCGCTCGGCACCTGGCCGGTGATCGCGACCAGCGGCACGGAGTCCATGTGCGCGTCGGCGATGGGGGTCACGAGGTTCGTCGCCCCGGGTCCGCTGGTGGCCATGCACACCCCGACCCGGCCGGTGGCCTGCGCGTAGCCGGCCGCGGCGTGCCCGGCCCCCTGCTCGTGGCGGACCAGGACGTGCCGGACGGCGGTGGAGTCGTAGAGCGGGTCGTACGCCGGGAGGATGGCCCCGCCGGGGATGCCGAAGACGACCTCGGCGCCGACCGCCTCGAGCGAGCGGACGAGGGACTGGGCTCCGGTGACCGGCAGGCTGCTGCCGGCCGGCCGGAGGCTCGCCGGGGTCGGACGGGGCTTCGGGCTGCTGCTCATCGCTGCCTTCGTGCTCGGGTGCCGCTCGGGACATGAAAAAACCCCCCGTGCCGTAGGCACTGAGGGGTTGCGCGACGGTCTGGGCGACCGCCGCGCTAGCTGATTACGAGAACTGCGTTGTGCACGCCCCACTGTCTCTCATCGACGCGGTCGCCGTCAATCGCCGGGTCTGGCCACGGTCAGCCGCCGTGGACGGCCTCGAACGAGTCGGCGTACGCCTGTTGGCCCCTGCGGGTCGGGTGGAAGGAGTCGCGCACGAAGTCCGCCTGTACGCCGTACCGGCCGCCGCTGGCGATGACCGGGCCGGCGGGCTGCTGACCGCTCGCCCCGAAGCCGCCGGACAGGCTCAGCCCGTAGATCCAGTCCCGGCTGCTGTTCTGGCAGGCCTCGTGGCCGGTGAAGCGGACCTCCAGGTCGGTCGTCACCGAGGTCACACCGGCAGCAGCGGCGGCCCGGTCGATGACGTCGTTCAACCGGACGCCCAGGTCGCGGATCATGTCGCGCTCGGCAGAGGTGATCAGGAATGTCAGCGCGTAGCACCAACCGCGGACGTCGGGGTCGGGAACGAGCAGCGGGTAACCGCCCACGAGGACCCGGTCGCCGGGTGCGGCGGCCTGGATCTCGTCGTACAGCGAGGTCAGCGGGCCGACGAGGCCGTCGATCCGGCTCTCCAGCACGGCCCGGTTGCGGGTGCAGTTGGACAGGAAGCAGTTGACCAGCTCGTCGGCGAAGCCCGCGTCGTTGCCGCCGACGGTGACGGTGACCAACCGGTTGCCGTTGGACGGGAGGCCGGCGAGCTGGTCGACCTGGCCCTGCACCGTGGGGATCGTGGCGCCTGAACAGGCCAGCATCGTCCGGCTGGTCACGGTCTCGGAGAAGATCAGGTTGCCCCACGCGTTCGGGGTGTTGTCGCAGTCGTTGTAGTAGCCGCCGGAGCCGAGCCCGGACGAGTAGCTGTCGCCGAGGGTGACCACCGCGGTGGGTGCCGCGGCCGTACCCGGTGCCGCCGCGGCACTCGTCCCCGGGAGCACAAGGGCCACCGCGAGCAGGAAGGTAGCCGCGGGGACGACGACACGGGGCAATGTGGCGCGCATGAGCAGGGCCCTCTTTCGCTGATGAGCACGTGGCAGCGGTTGCGCATAGGTCAGATCGGTGCACCGACGGTAGCGCCGCCGGCCGGGGAACTCGCCTTCGTGTCCGCTTCCGGTCAGCGGCCGGTACAAGTGGCCAGCCTGCTCAGCAGACCAGTGGTCCCGACACGCGGATCGAGCACGTGCGCCCGCGGCGTGTCGGGACCACTTTCGGCTGGGCGGCGGCCGGTGGCGGCGGAGACCTCAGCCGCAGACGGCGCCCTGGGCAGCTGACCCGACGAGCTTGGCGTACTTGCCCAGGACGCCGGAGTCGTAGCGCGGCGGCGGTGCATTCCAGCCGGCCTTCCGGCGGTCGAGTTCGGCCGGGTCGACGAGGAGGTCGAGCCGGCGGGCGGCCACATCCAACCGGATCCGGTCACCCTCGGCCACCAGCGCGATCGGCCCGCCGTTCGCCGCCTCCGGCGCGACGTGGCCGACGCACAACCCCGTCGTACCGCCGGAGAACCGGCCGTCGGTCAGCAGCAGCACGTCCTTGCCGAGCCCGGCGCCCTTGATCGCCCCGGTGACGGCGAGCATCTCGCGCATACCCGGGCCGCCACGCGGCCCCTCGTACCTGATGACCAGCACGTCTCCGGCGTTCAGGCTGCCGTCGGTGACCGCGTCCATGGCGGCCTGCTCCCCGTAGAAGACCCTGGCCGTCCCCTCGAACCGCTCGGTATCGATGCCCGCGGTCTTGACCACCGCGCCCTCGGGCGCGAGCGTGCCGTGCAGGACGGTGATGCCGCCCGTGGCATGGAGCGGGTCGGCGTACGCCCGGATGATCGTGCCGTCCGGGTCCGGCGGCGCGAGGTCGGCCAGGTTCTCCGCGATCGTCGCGCCGGTGACGGTGAGCGCGTCGCCGTGCAGCAGACCGGCGTCGAGCAGGGCTTTCATGACCACCGGTACGCCGCCGATCCGGTCGACGTCGGCCATCACGTAGGGGCCGAACGGCTTGACGTCGGCCAGGTGCGGGGTGCGGTCCCCGATCCGGTTGAAGTCGTCCAGGGTCAACTCGACCCGCGCCTCGGCGGCCATGGCCAGCAGGTGCAGTACGGCGTTCGTCGAGCCGCCAAGAGCCATGACCACCGTGATGGCATTCTCGAAGGCGTCACGGGTCATGATCTGGCGCGCGGTGATGCCGCGCTCGATGAGTCCGACCACCGCCTGGCCCGAGCGGGCGGCGATCTCGTCACGGCGCCGGTCCACCGAAGGCGGGGCCGCGCTGCCCGGCAGCGACATGCCGATCGCCTCCGCCACCGAGGCCATCGTGTTGGCGGTGTACATCCCGCCGCAGGCCCCCTCGCCCGGGCAACTGGCCCGCTCGATCGCGTCCAGCCGGTCCTCGCTGATGAGGCCGCGGGCGCACGCGCCGACACCTTCGAACACGTCGATGATGGTGAGGTTGTCCTGGTCGTCCAGCCGCCCGGGCAACGTCGTACCGGCGTAGACGAAGACGCTGGCCAGGTCGAGGCGCGCCGCGGCCATGAGCATGCCGGGCAGCGACTTGTCGCAACCGGCCAACAGCACGGAGCCGTCCAGCCGCTCGGCGAACATCACCGTCTCCACCGAGTCGGCGATGACCTCGCGGCTGACCAGCGAGGCATGCATGCCTTCGTGGCCCATCGAGATGCCGTCGGACACCGAGATCGTGCCGAACTCCATCGGGAAGCCGCCGGCCGCGCGGACGCCGTCCTTGGCCCGCTGGGCCAGCCGATCCAGCGACAGGTTGCACGGTGTGATCTCGTTCCAGGACGAGGCGACGCCGATCTGCGGCTTGGCGAAGTCCTCGTCGCCCATCCCGATCGCGCGGAGCATCGCGCGAGCCGGGGCCCGCTCGTAGCCGTCGGTGACCTCGTGGCTGCGGGGCTTGCGGGAGCGCTGGTCCGGCACGGGGGTGAGGGTAGTCGGCCGGTCCGCTCTGCGAGCATGGGCGGGTGACCGAAGCCACGCCCGTGACCCGGCTGCGGATGCCGCGCTCGGCCCTGGTGGCGGTCGTGGTGCTCGTGGTGTGCACGATCCCGCTGGCCTCGGTCAGCCCCTGGCTGCTCCTGCTCTTCGCGCTGCCGGCGGCGATCGGCGCCTACGTCTGGCGAAGCGGTGTGGACCTCGACGCCGAGGGGATCGAGGTCCGCGCGGCGTTCGGCTCGACCCGGGTCCCGTGGGGCGCGGTGGCGGGACTGCAGGTGCGCAGCCGAGGCGAGCTGTGGCTCCAACGCCGGGACGGTACGGCGGTCCGCCTGCCGGTCCTGCGCAGCCCGCGAGACCTTCCCCGGCTGCATGAGGCAAGTGCCGGGCGCCTCGGCGTACCGGAGGTCGAGAACTGACCCGCCGCGCTCAGGGCACCGGCTCCTCCTCGTACGTCCCGACCCGTCGGGTCCGCGCCGGATGGGTGACCCGCACGATCAGGTACCAGGCCAGCCCCACGAGGAGTACGGCGGCGAAGATGTACGGCAGCCGGTTGAACGGAGCCGGCGGCACGGGGTAGACGTTCTTGTAGAACACGTACAGCAGCGCCAGCACGACGACGACAGCGAGAACTGTCGACACGGGGCTGGACTCCCCGCGCCTGTTCAGGAAGATCGGCAGCGAGACCGCCATCAGGAAGTAGGCGAGCATGTAGCCGAACGTCCCGACCGTGCCGATGTAGGCGAAGGCGACCAGCGGCTCCGAGCCGCGGACCACCACGACGATCGGC
>Ga0183260_10001726_pt1 | contig 18152 bp, 21 predicted proteins | sample AntDrymUQ4972206_2_FD_129768 | JGI IMG/M metagenome (GOLD analysis project Ga0183260, IMG submission 129768) | Polar desert sand microbial communities from Dry Valleys, Antarctica - metaG UQ497 (22.06) (version 2) (version 2) | ecosystem: Environmental > Terrestrial > Soil > Desert | place...
CGCGTAGACGATCAGGCCCACGCTGGCTACGAGGCCGAGGAAGCGGTAGTAGAAGAGCAAGAAGCACAGCACCAGCGCGAGGCCGATAAGTCCCGCCTTGAGGCCCTCGTCGAGCGCCTGCTGACCGAGCGTCGCCGAGACGGTGCTCTGGCTGATCAGGTTGAGCTCGATCGGCAGCGCGCCGATGCGCAGGTTCTCGGCCAGGTCCTGGGCCTCGGTGAGGTCGAAGCTGCCCGAGATCTGTGCGCCGGTGCGGCCGTCGATCCCCTGAGGGTTCTCGACGAAGTTGATGATCGGCCGCGAGACGACCTCGTTGTCGAGCACGACCGCGAAATGGCCCGATAGGCCGTCGGCGTCGGCGGCCGTGATCCCCGGCGGCGCGGTCGCGGCGCCGCGCTCGGCGATCTCCTGGGTGATCTTCTGGAAAGCGGACCGGCCGTCGTCGGTGAAGTCGAAGGTGACGTTCGGCAGCCCGGCCTGATCGGTCTGCTGCTCGGGGTTCGTGATGTCGGTGCCCGAGAGCTGCGGGCGGTCGCGCAGGACGAAGAACTCGGGCGGTCCCGTCTCGGACTCGTCGACCTCGCTGTCGGGGCTGTCGAACGCCGGCTCGGAGACGACGATCGTGCCCTGCGGCACCTCGATGACCTCAGTGTTCGGAGGCTGCTTCTCGCCCGGCGAGTCGAGAAAGAGGTCGGACTGCTTCTGTTCCGGACCGGCGAGCAGCTCGAAGGTGTTCTCGTCGAACATGTAGTAGCGCGGCCCGTCCGTCGTGCAGTCGTCCCCGGGGCACTCGGCCTTCTGTTTCGAAGCCAGGCGAACGGCGTCGATCAGGCGCGGAAAGCCCTGCTCGGTCGCCTGGGGGTCGTCGGGGTCCGCGGCGATCACGTTCGGCTCCCAGTCGTAGAACTGCAGCTGGGCGGTCGTGCCGATGACGTCGACCGCGCGCTCGATGTCCTTCTCGCCCGGAAGCTGGACGTCGATGTTGGCCGTTCCGACGCGCTGGATCTCGGGCTCGGCCACCCCGAGCGTGTCGACGCGCTGGCGGATGATCTCGATCGCGCGGTCGAGCGCCTCCGGGGTGACCTCGGGCTGCTGCGGGGTCGGCTGGCCCTCGTAGACGAGTGAGGTACCGCCCTCGAGGTCGAGCCCGAGACGCGTCGGCTGACTCAGGATCGCGACCGCGGACGCGATCACCAGCCCGATCACGAGCAAGAGCACGAACAGATTGCGCCGCGCGCCGATCATCGCCGCCTCGGGGTCATCAGGAGGGGCAGGTTATTCCGGGGTGAGAACGAGCAGGAGCCCGCCGTCGTCGTCATAGGCGGGAAAGACATCGGCGACGGCGTTGGTCGGCAGATCGCCCTCGGCATTGACCGCCACCCGCTTGCCGAGCGAGCGCACGCCCCACTCGAGAGTAGTCGCGATCGGGTCGGCGGCGCCGGTGTCGGGTATCGGTACGCGGTCTCCGTCCTCGGCCCACTCGAGCCCGAGAACGTCCTTGACCGGGCGCCCGATCACATCCTCGTCCTTGAGCCCGGTGAGCTCGAACCCGCCACGGCCGACGTCGATGACCCGCGCATCCTGGTCACAGGTGAAGAACGCCGCCTCCGGCGCCGGGTAGTAGTCGTCGAGGAGCTCGAACAGAAAGCCGAAGCCGCACTTCGAGCAGCTCTTGGGGCGGCCGGAGAAACCGGCGGTTCGCTCCCCGCTCAACTCCCGGTTCCCGCAGCTGGGACAGATGAAGAACGGCACGCCGAAAGGCTAGCGGTCCGGGCGGGGCGGCCCGCCGCCTAGAACAGGCTCGCGGCGCGCTCCGGCACGGGCAGCCCGAGATGCTCGAAGCCGCGCTCGGTGATCACTCGCCCGCGCGGCGTGCGCTTGAGGAGCCCCTGCTGGAGCAGGTAGGGCTCGTAGACGTCCTCGATCGTGTCCATCTCCTCGTCGACGGCCGCGGCGAGCGTCGAGAGGCCGACCGGACCGCCCGCGAACTTCGACGCGATCGCGTCGAGGATCGCGCGATCGTGGCGATCGAGCCCGGCGGTGTCGACCTCGAGCATCTCCAGCGCCTCGGCGGCGACGTCCTCGGTGATGATCCCTGCGCCGCGCACCTCGGCGAAATCGCGCACGCGCTTGAGCAGGCGGTTGGCGACCCGCGGCGTGCCCCGCGAGCGCTCGGCGAGCGCCTGCTCGCCGCCAGGCTCGATCTCGACGCCGAGGATCGCGGCGGAGCGATGGACGATGCGGGCGAGGTCGTGCGGCTCGTAGTGCTCGAGCCGGTGGCTGACGCCGAAGCGGTCGCGAAGCGGAGTCGTCAGCAGGCCGCTGCGCGTCGTCGCCCCGATGAGAGTGAAGTCGGGAAGCTCGAGCGTCACGGTGCGGGCGCCGGCGCCTTGGCCGAGCACCACCGGCAGCCGGCGCTCCTCCATCGCCGGGTAGAGCGTCTCCTCGATCGCGCGGTTGAGGCGGTGGATCTCGTCGATGAAGAAGACGCTGCCGGGCTCGAGCGCGGTCAGAAACGCGGCGATGTCGGCCTTGCGCTCGAGCGCCGGGCCGGCGGTCTGGACCAGCGGCGCCTCGAGCTCGGCGGCGACGATGTGGGCGAGCGAAGTCTTGCCGAGGCCTGGCGGACCGGCGAGCAGGACGTGGTCGAGAGGCTCGCCGCGGCGTCGCGCCGCCTCGATGAAGATCCCGAGCTGGCCCGTTACCTGCTGCTGGTTTACGAAGTCCTCGAGCCGGCTCGGACGCAGCGAGCGGTCGAGCTCCTCGTCCGTGGCCACGGCGGCGGCGTCGCCGACGCGTGCGGCGATGATCGAGGGGTCGCGGACGGGCTCGGTCGGAGCCCCGTCGGGGGCAGCGCTCATGCCGCCCGGGCGCCGCGGGTGGTGGTGTCCGCTGCGCCGCGCAGCGCCGAGCCGATCAGCTCCTCGGCGCTGGCGCCGTCGGCGCGGTCGAGCAGGCGCTCGGCCTCTGCGGGCGAGTAGCCGAGGTTGACGAGTCCGTCGCGGGCCAGCGCGCGGGGCTCGGCGTCCTCGGCGGCGCCGGACAGCGCCGCCTCGTCGAGCGCGCCGGCGATCTTCTCGCGCAGCTCGACGATGATCCGCTCCGCGGTGCGCTTGCCGATTCCGGGAACGGCCTGAAAGCGCTTCGCGTCGCCGGTCGCGATCGCGCGCAGCAACTCGCGCGGAGCGCCGCCGGAGAGCACGGCGAGCGCGACCTTCGGGCCGACGCTGTTGACCGAGATCAATTGCAAGAAGAGGTCGCGCTCCTCCTCGGTTGCGAACCCGTAAAGCAGCAGCGCGTCGTCGCGCGCGACAAGGTGGGTGTGAAGCGTCGCGGCGCTGCCGCTGGCGGGGACCGACTTCAAGGTCTCGGCCGAGATCGCGAGGCGGTAGCCGACGCCGGCCGCCTCGACCACCACGTAGTCGGGCCTGCGGACCAGGACCTCACCGGTGACCGAGGCGATCATCCGGTCTCGGCCTCGTGGCCGAGCGCACCCGCGACGGCCACCGCGCCGGCACCTCCGATCATCCGTGCGGTCCCTGTCTGGCTCGCATGGCAGATCGCGACGGCGAGCGCATCGGCGGCATGGTCTGACTGCGGCGGCGCCGGAAGCCCGAGCAGCGCGCCGACCATGCGCTGGACCTGCTTCTTGGGCGCCGACCCGGTACCGCAGACCGACATCTTCACGGCCTGGGGCGTGTAGTCGAAGCACCTCACCCCGCGTCCGGCTGCGGCGAGCATCGCGACGCCGCGAGCCTGGCCGACGGCCATCGCGGAGCGCACGTTCTTTCCGAAGTAGATGTCCTCGAGCGCGACCGCCTGAGGCTCGTGCCAGGCGATCAGCTCGCCGAGCTGGCGGTGGATCCGCTGCAGGCGGCCCTCGGCCGGCTCGCCGGGAGGCGCCTCGATGACGCCCCCGTCGATCGCGGTCATATTCCCACCCGCCACGCGCACGACACCGAACCCGGTGTTCGCGACGCCGGGATCTATGCCCATGACGACGATCATGGGTTGTGATTCTGGCCCTGACCCCGGATGCCTCTTTCAGGCGTCGGGGGTGGCGCCTGGACTACTTCTTGGGCGCTTTGTAAGTGACCTGGAGCTGCCAGCAGCCGAGCACGCCGCTGTTGCCGCCGGCGTCGTCGGCGAACAAAAACCACCACGGACCGCGCATCTCGAGCCCGTTGAGAGCCGAAAGCGCGTGCTCGGGGCGAAAGAAGCCGGCAAACGGGGCATCCGCGGCGGTGATCGCCACCGGCGATGAGTCGTCGAAGACCGTGAAGCTGCCAGCGCAGTCGTTGGCCCCGGCGCCGTAGGAGTTGCCCGCCCCGCCGTTGTCGGTCGAGAGAACGAGCGGAACGCCCACCGGGGGCAGCAGCGAGAGGTCGACATCGGCGGCGACCCCGTGAGACAGCCGCACGAGGACGTTGACGTCCTTGATCTTGCCCTTCGGGAGCACGATGCGCGATGCGGCCGCGGCGTTGTCCCCGATCGGGGTTCCGAGCGTGCCGGAGCTGAACGTGGTGGTCTTCTGCTTCGCATCGGCGGCTGCCGGCATTGCGGCGACCAGCAGCGCTGCGAACAGCAGGACGAGTCGGGTACGGGTCACGCGCTCACCGAGTCAAGGATATCGGCGGGGATGTCGAAGTTCGCGTGCACCGCGTCGACGTCGTCGTGCTCGTCGAGCGCCTCCATGAGCCGGATCAGGCTGCGCGCCTCGTCCTCCCCCACCTCGACGACGCTCTTCGGCTCCATCGCGAGCTCCGCCGACCCGACCTCCACCCCGGCGGCTTCGAGAGCGCCGCGCACGGCCGCGAGGTCGCCGGCCGCGGTCAGCACCTTGAGCAGGTCTCCGTCCTCGCTGATGTCCTCGGCGCCGGCGTCGATCGCGGCCATAAGGTCCTCCTCGCCGTAGCGCTCGGCGTCGACGAGGATCACCCCCCGCTTCTCGAAGATCCAGTCGACCGAGCCCGGCTCACCGAGGCTGCCGTTCTGCTTGTCGAAGGCGTGGCGCACCTCTGACCCGGTGCGATTGCGGTTGTCGGTCAGCGCTTCGACGAGGATCGCCACGCCACCCGGGCCGTAGCCCTCGTAGACGGTGCGCTCGATCTCGACCCCCGAGTCGCCGCCGCCCGTGCCCTTGTCGATCGCCCGCTGGATGTTGTCCTTGGGCATCGAGTAGTCCCTGGCCTTCTGGACCGCGGTGGCGAGGGCGGCGTTGCCGTCGGGTTCCCCTCCACCCTCGCGCGCCGCGACGGTGATCGCCCGCGCGAGCTTCGTGAACTGCTTACCCCGCTTGGCGTCGGTGGCCGCCTTCTTGTGCTTGATCGCGGACCACTTGGAATGGCCTGACATATGGACCGATTCTAGGCCCGTCTAGACGACGAACAAGCAACTACACATGCGAGTCGCAGCGAAGCTGCGCCCGATCGCCTAGACGAGGAAACAAGCAACTACACATGCGAGTCGCAGCGAAGCTGCGCCCGATCGCCTAGACGGCGAACTTGCCGTTTTCCTGCAGCAGCTCGCCGTCGACGGTGATCTTGCCGCCCTGGCGGAGGTCGCAGACCATGTCGGTATGGACCGCGCTGTCGTTCGTGCCCCCAGTCTCGGGGTAGCTCTTGCCGACCGCGAGGTGAATCGTGCCGCCGATCTTCTCGTCGAGCAGGACGTCGCGGGTGCCGCGGTCGATGCCGTAGTTGGTGCCGATGCCGAGCTCACCCAGGCGGCGAGCGCCCTCGTCGGTGTCGAGCAGCTCGATCAGGAAGGGCTCACCCCGCTCGGCGCTCGCGTCGACGACCTTGCCGGCCTCGAAGCGCAGATTCACGCCGCTGATCTCGCGGCCACCGATCACCGCCGGGAGGTCGAAGCTGACCTCGCCCTCGACCGAGTCCTCAATCGGACCGGTGAAGAACTCTCCGTCGGGCATGTTGTGCTTGCCGTCGGCGGCGATGAAGGTGCGGCCCTCGATGCCGAGCTTGACGTCCGTCCCCGGCGCCTCGATGTGGACCTCGCTGCGGCCCTGGATCCAGTCGCACAACCGCTCCGTCTCGGCCGACTGGCGCTTCCAGGCGGTCACTGGATCGGAGTCATGGGTCAGGCAGGCGCGAAAGTAGAAGCTCTCGAACTCCTCCAGGCTCATCTCCGCATCCGATGCGTAGGCGTGGGTGGGAAGCAGGGTGTAAACCCAGCGGTGCTCGCCCTCCGCGGCGCGCCGCATCAGGGTCTCCATCAGGTCCTTGGTCGCCGAGCGGCGCATCGTCTGGCGCGCCGGCGCGACCTGGGAGAGCTCACGAGTGTTGAGGTCCGCCCCGATCGCGATCGAGCAGTCGGCCTCCTCCGCGGCCCACTTCGCCGGCGGTGCAACCCACTCGAGCTGCTCGTCGGATGCGCGCGAGAAGTACGACGCCTGCTGGCCCTCGAACGACATCTGGACGATCGGGTGCCCGCCGGCGACGAGGACGTGCTCGTAGACGCTCGCGATCAGCGGCTCGGCGGCCGAGGGGCCCTGGATCACGCAGGTCTCGCCCTCCGAGACCCGCGTCGAGTACTCGACGAGGATGCGCGCGAGCGAGTCGACGCGAGCGTCTCTCATGCGCGCTCGCCCACCTGGTCGCGAGCCGACGTCGCCATCGCCATGAACAGGGCATGCAGACGCGAGTCGTCCGTCAGCTCGGGATGAAATGCGCACACGAGCACGTTCTCCTGGCGCGCGACCACCGGGTGGCCATCGTGGCTTGCCAGGACATCGACCCCGGGGCCGTGATGGTCGATCCACGGCGCGCGGATGAAGACGGCGCGCAGGGCCTCGGTCCCCAGCCCCTCGACTTCGAGGTCGGTCTCGAAGCTCTGGCGCTGGCGACCGAAGGCGTTGCGGCGTGCCGTCGCGTCGATCAGGCCGAGGTGGTCTGAGTCGCAGATGATCAGGCCGGCGCAGGTGCCGAGCACGGGGCGCCCTGCATCGACGTGGGCGCGGATCGCGGGCTCGAGCCCGTCGCGCTCGATCGCCTTCGAGATCGTCGTGCTCTCGCCGCCGGGGATCACGAGGGCGTCGAGTCCGGCGAGATCACCGGGCGTGCGGACCTCTCGCGGCTCGGCCTCGAGCGATCGCAAAACCTTCAGATGAGCTGCGAAGTCGCCCTGGGAGGCGAGAACGCCAACGAGCAACAAAGCGGCTGAATCCTCCGCTCCCGCTCGCTCACGCCCCAGATCACTGACCATCTCGATCGCTCGCTCCCGCGTCCGATTCGGCCGCGTCGCGGACTACCAGCCGCGCTGCTGCAGCAGCTCGCCCTCGGGGAGCTGGGCGATGTCGTCGCCGCGCATCGGCTCGCCGAGCTCCGCGGAAGCCGCGGCGACGCGGTCGGGATCCTTGAAGTGAGTGGTGGCCTCGACGATCGCGCGGGCGCGCAGCGCCGGGTCCTCGCTCTTGAAGATTCCCGAGCCGACGAAGTTGCCCTCGGCGCCGAGCTGCATGACGAGCGCCGCGTCGGCCGGCGTCGCGATGCCGCCGGCGCAGAACATCGGCACTCCCAGCCAGCCACGCTCGGCGACGTCGCGGACGACGTCGAGCGATGCGCGGTGCTCCTTGGCGGCGCCGGCAAGCTCTTCGGAGCCCATCCCGGCAAGCCGGCGGATCTCGGAGGTGATCGAGCGCAGGTGGCGCACGGCCTCGACGATGTTTCCGGTGCCGGCCTCGCCCTTGGAACGGATCATCGCCGCGCCCTCGCCGATCCGCCGCATCGCCTCGCCCAGGTTCGTCGCTCCGCACACGAACGGGACCTCGAACGCGAGCTTGTCGATGTGGTGCTCCTCGTCGGCGGGCGTCAGGACCTCGGACTCGTCGATGTAGTCGACCTCGAGGCTCTCGAGGACCTGGGCCTCGGCGAAGTGGCCGATCCGCGCCTTGGCCATCACCGGGATCGTGACGGTCTCCTGAATCTCCTTGATCACGCTCGGGTTCGACATCCGTGCGACCCCGCCGTCGGCGCGAATGTCGGCCGGCACCCGCTCGAGCGCCATTACTGCGACCGCGCCAGCGTCCTCGGCGATGCTCGCCTGCTCGGCGTTGGTCACGTCCATGATCACGCCGCCCTTGAGCATCTCGGCGAAGCCGGTCTTGACGCGAAATGTCGCGCGTTCGGTCACGCACTCAATATAGAGAGGCAGCCCGGCTCCCCGCCGCGGTCGCGCTGGATGAACATCACCAACGGCACATGCCAGTCGCAGCACAGCTGCGCCCGAATAACCCGCTACTTCAGCTTAAAGGCGCGGATGCGGTCCTTGTAGGAGGCCTTGTCACGGGCGTAGACCCCGTGGGCCAGGGCCTGGACCACCGACAGCAGGGCCGAGTTCGAGCGCGTGTAGGAAGGAGAGTTCGACGAGTAATAGAGCGTCAGCTCGGCGTGCTCGCCGACGTCGGAAAGCGTCGCGTCGGAGATCGAGAGCGTGCGCGCCCCGCGGTGGCGCGCGAGCTTCATCGCCCGTACGACGAGGGGATGCGCGCGCCCGGCCGAGAATGCGACGACCAGGGTGTCGTCCTCGACTCGCCCGAGGCGGCTTATCGCGTCCTGGCGCGGACTCGAGACGACCTCGGCGCGGATATCGAGCAGAGCGAGCAGGTGACGCAGGTAGCTGGCGAAGAAGGCCATCTGCTCCACCCCGACGACGACGACGCGGTGCGAGGTCGCCAGCGCGGTGACGCACGCTTCGACCTGCTCGCGGGTCAGGCTGCGCGCCGTCTCCTCGACGTTGGAGTGATCGGAGGCCAGCGACGCCTCGAACTCGGAGTGATCGAAGTCGAATAGCGCCTCGGTGCCGCCGCTGCCCTCGGCATCGCGGCGCCGGTACTCCTCGATCGCGGCCTGCTGCAGCTCGGGATAGCCCTCGAAGCCGAGCGCCTGGGAGAAGCGGACCACCGTCGAGGACGATGTGTCGGCACGCCGCGCCAGCTCCTCGGCGGTCTGAAAGGCGGCCTCGTCGAGGTGGTCGACGATGTAGCGGGCGACGTCCTTCTGCGAGCGCGAGAACTCGTCGAAGCGCTCGGTGATGAAGTCGGACAGTGACTTCGAGGGGTTCTTGGTCGCGGTCCGCTTGCCGTTTGCAGACCCGCGCTTACCGTTTTGGCCGTTGCCCTTGCCGTTCGCAGCGCTGCGCTTGACGGTGGCGGCCGAGCGCTTGCCGTTGCGGCTGCGCGGCTTGGTCGCCGACCCCCCTCGTGACTTCGTCGCGGTCTTGGCCATCGTCCCGTCAGTTTCTCCTCGGGCCAGGGTTTCCCTCCCCCGGCCGGCCAACTGCGACGCGAATGTGGTTGGATCGCGGTCGTGACACTCGAGCAAGCACTCGTCCAGACCAACCGCAACATGATCGCGTTCGATCTCGCGCTGGGGGCCGGCGCGCTGTTCGCCCCCGGCCCGACGCTGCGCCTCGTCTTCGGCCACGAGGATCCGACACCCGACGCCGAGCGCTGGGTGCAGCGCTGCGCGCCGATCTGGTTGACCTTCGCCGCAGCCCACGGGGTTGCGGCGCGGCGGGGCGCGCCCGAGGACTGGTGGGCATTGGCATGGCTGCGCGGGACCGAGATCGCGACCGATGCGGTCCTGGCGCGCTCGCCGTCGGTCACCCGGCCCGGCGCCCGCATCGGACTCGTGCTCGCCGGAGCGGCGAACCTCGCGATGGCGCTCGGCTTCGCCCGCCTGGCGCGTCGCTAGGGCGGGCCGTCGGCGCGTTACGGCTGCTCGTCGGGCGGCGAGTCCTCGACGGGCCCGGCGGAGTCCGTCAGGGGCCGGCTGCACTCACTGAAGCCGACCGCATCCGCGAGCCGCGCGCGGTCGACCTGCCCCCGAGCGATCTTCGCCTGGGACTCGGCGTAACCCTGGGCGTCCTGCTCCTCGGCCGCCGCGAGGCCCTCGCGCAGCACCTCGAGGCCGGCCTCGCGACCCGCGAGATACTCCTCGAGGGCGTCCTCGGAGTCGATCGGGCCGTCAAGCGCGCTCAGCTCGTCGATCTCGCCCTGTGTGATCTCGACCAGGGCCCGCGTCAGCTCAGTGGCCTCGGTCGCCGAGCGTGGCGGATCCTGCTGAAGCTCGAGGTACTGCTCGCGTCCTTGCTCGCAGATCGCGTCGCCCTCGGCGAGAAACTCCTCCTCGGTGAGCTCGTCGTCGCCTCCGAAGGGCCCACAACCCGCAAGCGCCGCGGCGCAGATTGCCACGGCCACTGCGAAGCGGCGGCTGGGATGCGGTGACACGCTGCGCAGGCTACGCACGCGAGCGGATGAGTGGCTTCGGCGCTGATCGGGTAGCCACACCCTCGCGATGTTCGCCTTCTACTCGAATCGCCTCGGCTGCATGGGGTCGCTGTTGCTCAGCGCGGCGGTGACGGTCGTGCTGCTGTTGATTTTCGGAGTCATCGACTTCAACTGACCGGCTCGTCGCTCACCCGACGCCGGTAGCGTGAGCAGCAGGGTGGGACCGAGGCGAGCAATGGCATTGGTGGCGGGCGCGACGCTTGGATGCCTCGCGGCGGCGGCGTCGCCTGCGATGGCGGCGACACAGCTCGGCGAGACGTTCGCTCCCACCGAGGCGGTCGGCAATGGAGCCACCGTGCTGCAGTCCACTTCCCCTGGCAGCCATTACGCGGCGCCGTTCGCCGGGGTGATCACGTCTTGGAGCCACCGCGCCGGCCCGGCGACCCAGCAGCTCAAGCTCAAGGTCGGTCGCCCCGCCGGCGGCGGCAACTTCACGATCGTCGGGGACAGCCCCTACGAGACGGTCGCGCCCAACGCACTCGGGAGCTTCCCGGCGCGAATCGCGGTCCGGCCAGGAGACGTGATCGGCCTCCACGCGGCGACCGGCGCGTCATTCGCGACGGGCGCCTCCGGATATGCCTTTCAGGTCAGCAACGGGGATCAGCCCGTCGGAGCCACGCCGATGTTCGTGACGCCGCCGACTGCTCTCAAGTTCGATATCTCCGTGAGCCTCGAGCGCGACTGCGACAACGACAACCTAGGCGACGAGACCCAGGACCCGGCCGTAACGAGCGGCTGCACCGACGGGGACGTAAAGCCCCCCGACACCAAGATCCTCAAGCCGAACACCGGCCGGCGGGCAAAGTTCAAGTTCGCGACCACCGAGCCGGTCGGAGCGACCTTCAGATGCCGACTCGACAAACACAAGTACAAGCGCTGCAAGACGCCCGCGAAGTATCGGGTCTCGAACGGCGCGCACACGTTTCGCGTCTATTCGATCGATGCCGCGGGCAACGCCGACCCGACGCCGGCGCTCGAGCGCTGGAAGGTCAAGCCAAAGCCGTAGCCGACCTCGCACGTGCTTGCGGCCCTTCCGGTCTGCGCCGAGCTTGGCTCGGTGGTCAGGCGATGGGCCGGGATGGATTCGAACCATCGACCTACGGATTATGAGTCCGCTGCTCTGACCAACTGAGCTACCGGCCCGCGGGGCGATTATCGCGCCCCCATGCGGACCGACTACTCGTCGGCTAGGCGCGCGCGAACTGGCCGTGGAAGCTGTAGGGGATGTGGTGCGGGGCCTCGGCGCGGGCGAGCTCGTCGAGCGTGCGGGCGTCGAGGACGAGCAGGAACGAGGTGCCGGTGTGCCCGTCGAGGACCACGGAGAGCACCACGCCCTCGTCTTCGTCCGCGGCGCCGGGAGCAGAGACGAAAACTGGCTCGCCCGGGGCGCAGCCGTCCTCGACCCAGACGGTCGTGGTCCGCTGCTCGACGTCAGCCTTGACGATCCGATCCCACCAGCCGTTGTCGCCGACGCCGGCTCCCCAGACGTAGCGGTAGGGGCGCTCGTTGCAGCGTCCGTAGTTGATCCGGGGCAGGTCGAAGTCCTGGTCGACGAGGCGCTCATGCTCGATCTCGCCGCTCTCGGGTCGAATCCGAAAGCGGCGCAGCTCGGGCGACGCGATCGGCTTTCCGTCGCGCAGGCGATCGAGGTAGAAGTCCTCGATGAGTCCGGCATCGGGATAGGTGCAGATATCGACGACGGTCTCGCCCTCCTGCTCGAAGGAGTTGACGTGATGAAAGGCGAAGAACGGATCCGTCTCGAACGGACCGGTCGTCGCGCCCGTCGCACGGTCGACGAGCGTGAAGCGGGTGCCGAGCTCAGGCCTCCAGCGGTAGTTCTCGATGTAGGGGCGCCCACTGAGCGCGAGGCTCGGCGGGTTGACGACGAACGGAAACTCAGCCAGCACGAGGAAGCGCTCGCTGAGCCCGAAGGAGTGCATGTAGGCCGGCTTTCGGACCGGCATCGACGCGATCACCTCGGGCTCGGTGCTGTCGGGGGCGAGGTGAAAGAAGCGATAGCCGCTGCGCGGGCCGAGCTTGGCCGCGTAGTTGAGCATCCCACCGGTCGCGCGGTCGAGGTGCGGGTGGGCGGTCGTCAGGATGCCCGGAGCCTCGTAGGCGACTCCGGCGGCCTCGAGCGTCTCGAGGTCGAACTCGACCGGAAGCGGGGTTTCGGTCATCGCGATGTAGCGCTCGCCGAGCTTGGTGAGGTTGACGTTGGCGTTGTCGCTGATCTTCGGCGAGAACATCGAGACGACGCGCGCGAACAGAGAGCGGCAGGGGTCGGTCGCGAACTCCGAGTAGACGATCTTGCCCTTTTCCTGCGCGGCGCGGTATGCCTTGGTCTCGAGAAAGCGGTTGGCGTAGGAAACCTTTCCGTCAGCCAATGAGAAGCGGTGCAGCATCGCGAAGCCGTCGAACCAGTGGTTCATCTGCTGTTCGCCGAACTCGAACTTGGCCGGACCGGTGCGGATCAGGGAGCCCTGGAGCCACGACGGCAGCGTGCCCTCAAGCGCGAGCTCGGGAACATGGGTCTCTCGCTCGAGGGAGCGAAATCCCGCACTGAGCCCGAACGCGCTGTTGGGAGTTGAATCCTTCGGTGCCGCGGCGGTAGGGGTCCGGGTGGATACTGAGCTCATCGCTTCTCCCTTGATAGTTCGGATTGAACGATTCACACCGTAGCGTATTCTGTTGGGGCGTGAATGTGATTCGCCTCACACCCGCCTCCTATGTCGTGCTCGGCCTGGTCGAGCAGATGGGCTCGGCAACGCCCTACCAGCTCAAGCAGGCCGTCGCGCTCGGACTCAGCGAGTTCTGGTCGCTGCCACATACGCAGCTCTACTCCGAGAGCGAGCGGCTCGCCGAGGCGGGGCTGCTCGGCGAGAGGCGTGAGAAAAGCGGGCGGCGGCGGCGCGTGTATCGGCTGACGACGAAGGGCCGCAAGTCCCTCGACGACTGGCGCGCCGAGCCGACGCCGGAGCTCTACGAGATCCGCGACGCCGGGCTGTTGAAGCTGTTCTTCGGGGCCGACCCGACGGGCCTTGCCGAAACGCAGCTCGAGGCCCACCGAACCAAGCTGAGGTGGTACGAGGAGCTGCGCGACGCGGCGGGCAACGACGCGCCCGAAGGAGCGCGGCTCACCCTCGAGGCCGGGATCGGCCACGAGCGCGAGTACATCCGCTTCTGGTCTCGGGTTCGCGACGGCGAGTAGCCGACCGAGCCGACCCGTCCGCTCAGCCGGTGACGTCCTGAACCGCGGCCTCGAGCTCGCCGGCGCTGAATGCGCCCTCAATTGCGGTCTGGATCGTGCCGTTGGCGTCGATCACGAAGAGCCACGGCTCGGTCTCGAGGCCGTAGGCGCGCGCGGGCTCGTTGGCGCCCTTTTCGATCAGGTTGTCCTCGTAGGGCTCGACGTGGATGAAGGCGGCCTCGTCGCCGAGGTCGGCCTTGACCTGCTCCGCGGCATCGACGACGGGGCCGCAGGTCTTTGAGCGACACAGGGCGGGGCTAGCGAACAGGAGCACGACCGGCTCCGCGCCGAGGACGTCGGCGAGGTCCTCCTCGTGCATCGTGTCGTGTGGGTCGCGGGTGTCGATCTGCTCGAGGTCTGAGACCTCGTCGGCCGTCGGGGTGTGGGTTACGGGAGCCTTGTCGCCGGCCTGCGGGACCGGCGAGTCGGACTGAACGTCCGCCGTCTGAGCGAGCGAGGCCTGCAGCGAGGCGCCGTCGTTGAACAGGGCGCCGATCTGCCATTCGCCCGGGCGGTCGAAGGGCACGTCGGCGATGTAGGCGACCTTGGCCGAGCCGGGGTCGCTGGCCGTCGTCTGAGATTGGAACGGACCTTCGACGCCGAGGTCCTCGACGCGTGCGGGGAACGGGCCCTGTGCCTCGCCGTCCTGGCCGGGCGCGATGTAGAGCGCGACCTCGGCATCCGTGACCTGCTCGCCGCCGACATCGAAGACGCCGAACGCGTAGCGGTAGTCGCCCTCGGGATAGATCAGCCCCGAGGGGGCGACCGAGGGGCCCTCGGCATCTGCCTCGTTGAGCACCTCGATCAGCGTCTTGCCCTTTGCAGAGGGAAAATCGGAGGCCGGAGGTGCGGGCCGGCTCGCGCTCGGCTCGGCCTCGTCGCCGCCACAGGCCGCGACGGTGAGCGCCGCCGCGATCGCAGCAACCGAGAACGTGAGACGGGAGGCCTTCATTGGGCAGGATCCTAGGCGAGTGTCCTCAACGGACTCTCAAGGCGAGCTTGCGGTGAGGGCCGATAGGGTGCCCGGCCCTGGAGCGAGCGAGGAGGCGAGGATGGCGGAGCGGGCGGCACTCATTACCGGCGCATCGAGCGGGATCGGGCTCGCGATAGCTCGGGCGCTGGGCGAGGACGGCTACGGGGTGACGGTCGCGGCGCGGCGCCCCGAAAAGCTCGAGGCCGCCGCCGAGGATCTGAGCTCGGCGGGTATCGAGATCCACAGCGTCGCGACGAACGTCGTCAACGAGGAGGAGATCGTTGAGCTCGTCGCGTCACACGAGGAGCGCTTCGGGCGCCTAGACGTGCTCGTCAACAACGCCGGCGTCGGGATCGGCGCGCCGCTCGCCGAGACGGCCGTGAAGGCTCTGGACATGCAGCTCGACGTCAACGTGCGCTCATACGTGCTCGCGACTCGCGAGGCGCTGCCGATGCTCAGGAAGGCCGGGGCCGAGCACGGCAAGGCGCTGATCGTCAACACGGCATCGATCGCGGGCAAGTCCGGACAACCGTGGATCTCGGTCTACTCGGCGACCAAGTTCGCAGTCGTCGGGTTTACCCAGGCAATCCAGAAGGAGGTCGGCCAGGAGGGGATCCAGGCGACGGCGCTGTGCCCCGGCCTCGTCGACACGCCGATGACCGAGTGGGCGCGCGGAAACGTCGAGCAGGAGGAGATGATTCAGCCGGCGGACCTCGCCGAGTCGGTGCGGTTCCTGCTGCGGACGTCGAAGTACTGCGCCGTGCCGGAGATCGTTTTTGCGCGCCCCAGCGAGGCGCTCGAGGGCGGACTGCCCTGAGCGTTCTAGGCGCGGGTAGGCTCGGGACGACTGGCGCTGGGCTCGTCGGCGCTGAGCAACTCGGCGGCGCGCTGCTCGGAGAATTGCTCCTGGGCAGCGGCGACGCGGTCGGCGAAAACGTCGTAGCGGCGGGTCGGACGCAGCCAGGACCAGAAGCTGCGGCGGCGAAGCTCGCGGCCGCGGTGGCTGTCTCCGCCACCGACATCGCTCGTGGAGCTGCGACCCACTTCGCCGGCGTCGGGACCCTGCGCGCGCTCGGCGCGAATCTGCCGCGCCACGGCGGACAGCGACTCGCCCCCCTGCTCGTCGCGCAGAAGGGAGTGCTCGAGATAGCTCGTCAGGGCGCGGACCTCGCGATCGCTGGCGAGGCGCGGACGGCGTGCGTCGGTAAAGCGGTCCCAGGCGCGGGCGAAGCTGGCGAGGCTCGTGCGCCCGCCGTTGCGATGCGCGGCGAGCATCGGGCAGATGCCACCCGAAGCGCGATCGGTGTAGGTGCCGACGACGATCTCGTTGTCGCGGATCCCGCGCAGCATCGCGACGCGGGTCTGCTTCGGCATTGCCTCGACCGCGAGGTGGAGGCGCTGGGCGGGGTTGCGGGTCTTGCGACGTCGCATGCCGATAGGGATAGCGCCAGCACGGCCGCGAGGCAAGCAATCGCCGTTGCGGGAACGAAAAGTTGCACCTGAGCGCCCGCGGGTCCAAGGGAGCCCGCACCGGGAAGCTGCGACTGCTGGTCGCGGCGTTCGGCGATGCGGGCCACGCCTTTCCGGCTATCGCGCTGGCGCGCGCGCTTGCCGAGCGCGGCCATGAGGTGACGGTCGAGACCTGGAATCGCTGGCGTGAAGCGGTCGAGGAGCTTGGCCTGGGGTTCTACGCGGCGGAGGAGTACACGGTGTTCCCCCCGCCGGCGCCGGACGGCTCCGAGGGGCCGACGGCCGCGGACGCGGCGGGGGTGCTGATCCCGATGATGGAGGAGATGCGCCCCGACCTGGTGGTCAGCGACATCCTCACCGTCGCGCCGGTCCTCGCCGCAGAGGCGACGGGGCGCCCGTGGGCGTCGCTGGTCCCCCACGTGTATCCGCCTCAGGATCCGGGCACGCCCTTCTTCGCCTTCGGCTTCTTGCCGCCGCGGACCGGCTTCGGGCGCTGGGTGTGGCGCCGCTGGCAGCCCGTGCTGGAGGCCGGCCTGCGCCAGGGCCGCGAGGAGCTCAACGAGACTCGGGCACGGGTCGGGCTGCCGGCGCTGGACCGCTTCCACGGTGGGCTCAGCGCGGAGCTGACGCTGGTGGCGACGTTCCCGCAGCTCGAGTATCCGCGGCAGTGGCCGCCGCACGTGCGGGTGACCGGGCCGATGTTCTTCGAGGTCCCATATCCGGATGTCGAGCTGCCCGACGGCGAGGAGCCACTGGTGCTGGTTGCACCGAGCACGGCGCAGGATCCTGAAGCGACGTTGGTGGAAGCGGCGCTGGAGGCGCTCGCCGACGAACCGGTGCGGGTGCTGGCGACGACGAACCGGATGATCAAGGCGGCGACGATCGCGGCCCCGGCGAACGCAACGGTGGTCGACTGGGTCTCCTACTCGCAGGTGCTCCCCCACACCGATCTCGTGATCTCACACGGAGGGCACGGGACTTCCGTGCGGGCGCTGAGCGAGGGTGTGCCGGTGCTGGCCTGCCCGGCGCTGGGCGACATGGCCGAGAACGGCGCGCGGATCGCCTGGGCAGGCGCCGGCTTGATGCTGCCGCGGCGGTTTGTGCGGCCGCGCGAGCTACGACTCGCGGCACGTCGGGTGCTCGCCGATTCGGCGTTCACGCGCCGCGCAGGTGAAATCGCGGCCTGGAACCGGGACAACGACGGCGCCGAACGGGGCGCCGAGATCGTGGAGCGGCACGCCCACGCCGTCGCCGAATAGAAGAGCCGACGGGAACGCCGCCGGCTCAAACTCCGGGGGTGGGAATCGAACCCACGACCTCTCGGTTAACAGCCGAGCGCCAGAAGCCAACACTGGCCCCCCCGGATCATGAATCCGAGTTCTGCTCTTCGGATCGAGCTGCTCGCCGTCTACTTTACCGGCACTTCCGCAAAGCCTCCTTCGACCTCAGCGTGGCAGTTAGCGCACAGCAAGATGCACTTGCGGGCCTCCTCTCGTACCTCGGCGATGGCGCGAGTTATCCCGCGTCGGCTGACGGCGAACTGCTTGTGCGTCGGCTCGAGATGGTGAAACTGCAGGGCGCCTGGAAACCTGCTGTAGCCGCACAGTCGACAGGCGCCACCCGCCTCCTCCATCAGGATCTGCTTGACCCGCCTGCGCCGTCTCACGACGGCCTGCTTCGCACACCGTTTGCATCGAGAGCGTCCGTCCTTGTACACAACGAACTCAGTTCGCCCATGATGCATGCAGTCCGCCTCGAATCGAGACTGCCCGGCGCGAATCGCCTCCAGGGCTCGCGAGCGGCGGCGCCGAAACGGCTTGGTTTCGAGTCCGTAGCGGTGCAGCCAATGCCTCACGGTCGAGATGCTGACACCGAGCTCGCTCGCTATCTCTCGCTGGCTATAACACTGCTCGATGAGCGGCTCGAGCTGGTCGCGACTAAGCCCACCTCGCGGCGAGTACTTTTCCCGACCATTGGCGACTAAGCCATGCTTGTGGACCCAGTAGCCGACCGTCGAGGGATCACGGCCAACCAGGACGCCGATCTGCGGCAGGGACAGGCCCTGCTCTATGTAGTACTTGAGTAGGGCCTGTTTCATGCCTCGCATTTTCTCGTCCCGGCCGGACGGAATAGGCGAACATGTGTTCGTCTAC
>Ga0183260_10001727_pt1 | contig 18138 bp, 16 predicted proteins | sample AntDrymUQ4972206_2_FD_129768 | JGI IMG/M metagenome (GOLD analysis project Ga0183260, IMG submission 129768) | Polar desert sand microbial communities from Dry Valleys, Antarctica - metaG UQ497 (22.06) (version 2) (version 2) | ecosystem: Environmental > Terrestrial > Soil > Desert | place...
CGCGAAGAAGGCCCTGGGCGAACTGAACCTGATGCTCTCCGGCTGTCAGCTGGGGATCACTTTCGCAAGCCTCGGTCTGGGGGCTATCGGAGAGCCCGCACTTGCGGACCTGTTTGAAAGGGCCTTCCGAGGGCTGCCATCGCCTATCGATGTCATCGCCACCCATGGCACGGCTGTCGTCCTCGCGTTCACCTTGATCACATTCCTGCATGTTGTCCTGGGGGAACTTGTTCCCAAGAATGCTGCCATCGCCGCTCCTGAATCCATCGCCCTTTGGGTAGCTACACCCATGAGGGCTTTCGCTTTTGCGTTCCGCCCCCTCATCTGGCTCTTCAACGAGACAGCCAATGCCACCCTCAAGCTGTTCGGCATCGTAGCGAAGAGCGAGATCGGGTCTTTACATACCCCCGAAGAGCTGGCGATCATCATCAAGGAATCGCGCCGAGGGGGCACCATCCAGCAGGGTCAGAGCGAGATCCTGACGCGGACACTCGGATTCCCGGATAAAAGAGCAGTCGAGGCGATGGTGCCGCGGGTCGCCGCCGAAGCGATAGGCATCGACGGGACGCTCCAAGACGTTCTAGGACTAGCGGAGCGAACGGGCTACTCGCGGTTCCCCGTATGGAAGGAAAGAGCGGACGAATTCGTTGGAGTGGTCCACCTGAAAGACATCCTCAAACGCAGTCGCCAGGAGGCTGGCGCAACGGTCAAGGACGCCATGCGCGATGCGCTTGTGGTCCCAGAGTCACTTCCGCTCGAGGAGGTTTTGATCCAGATGCGAAGGAAGAGGAACCACTTCGCGATCGTTCTGGATGAATTCGGTTCAACCGCCGGCATCCTGACCCTTGAAGACATCATCGAAGAGCTGGTTGGCGAGATACGCGACGAATACGATGCGAAGGAACGTCAGGTCAAGCAGATCGAGGGGGGATTTCGTATCCCAGGCACTATGCGCCCAGACGAAATGTTCGAGACAACCGGATGTGAGCTGCCAGAAGGAGAGTTCGAGACCGTTGCCGGATTCATCCTCGAACGTCTCGGGCGGCTAGCGAAGAGGGGCGACGAGTTGGAAGTGGACGGCTTTCGGATCAGGGTGGCCAACGTGAGGCAGAGAAGGATCCTGTCAGTGGACGTTCAGTACATGCTCTGAGCAGACTTCAATCGCCGCTCAAGGTGGTACTCGGTGTACGACTTGGAAAGACGAAGCGCAGTCTGTACAACCTCATCTCTCGTTTCGATCCACGGACCTTGTGACACCAGGTCGTGCAGAAGCTCTAGCACTCCAGAGCCCACCTCCTCGGCATCGAGGGAACGACACGATGGGCAGACGGCTCCCCCCTGCCCTGGCGAGAACCATCCAGGAGGACTGCCGCATTCAGCACATCTGTCTAGGGAAGCTCCGAACCCGGCGATCGCTGAGAGTCGCATCAGATAGCCAGCCAGCACCAAAGGGGACCCCGTGGATGCGAGTGCATGCAGAGAGTCGACCAGCAATCTGAAGGTCCGGGGGGCCGCCTCCCTCTCCTGCACCACCCGGTCTGTTGCTTCCAGCATCACCTCGCCGAAGGTGAATCGGTCAAGGTCTTCGCGGATCGGCCTGAACGGCTCCACAACTTCGACCTGGGTCACGGTATCGAGGCCAGACTTGCCTTTCCAAAGGACCAAACTGACGTGCGAGAAGGGCTCAAGCCGGCCCCCGTAGCGGCTCTTGGTCTTGCGGACGCCTTTAGCTACCGCCCTGATCTTCCCGTTGGCTCTGCCAACGAAGGTGATTATCCGGTCAGCCTCGCCGAGGCGCATGGTGCGAAGGACGACAGCCTCGTCCTTGAATAGCACCGCTTACGGGATACCGATTCGAAGGTTGCGGGGGCGTTTCACTCCGCCCTCCTCGATGAGGTCGAAGGTCACCCTTTGGCCGGTCCTGAAGAAGCGAAACATCCCAGTATCCATGGCGATGGGGTCGATCTCCCACTCGGTAGAGCCGTCGTCGCTGACGATGATGCCCGTCTTATCGTTGACGTCGTACTCCTTGATGGACCCTTGCGGCATGACGTGTTCCCCTTTGCTGTCCTTTTCGGTGTTAAGGACCCTAGGTGTATCCGAACCTTTGCAGTTCTCTCTCATCGGTTTGCCACTCACGCGAGACCTTCACCCTTAGATCAAGGTACACCTTGGTCTCGACCAACTCCTCGATCTCTTTCCTCGCCCTCGTGCCAACTTCCTTGAGCATCCTACCGCCGCGGCCGATGAGGATCGCCTTTTGGGAGTCCCTTTCTACGAAGATCGATGCATAGATATCCGTGAGGTTCCCGTCTGGGCGCTTTTCCATCTCCTCAACCAGAACAGCGACCGAGTGTGGGATCTCTTGTTTCGTAAGTTCCAGCACCTTCTCCCTGATCAATTCAGCGATGGTTTGGTAGATGGGCTGGTCGGTGACTTCCTCGTCGGGGTAAAACCTGGGGCCTTCGGGCATGAAGGCCGAAAGCTCTTTTACGAGGTCCTTAAGGCCGGTACCTTTGCGTGCAGAGGTGGTCAGCACCTCCCGGCAGCCCTCCAGCGAGCGGGCCACTTCGATCTGTCTCAGCAGATCTTCAGGCATCGTGCGGTCCGCCTTGTTCAGCACGCACACGACAGGCCTTGAAGAAGCCAGCGCATGCTTGTGGACGAAACGATCGCCGGAACCTATCTGCTCGGAGGCATCGAGGACGAGCGCGATGGCATCCACGTCGGTGAGCGTTCTAAGAGCGACGTCGTTCAGCCTCTCCCCCAGCAGCTTCTTCGGCTTGTGCAGCCCCGGGGTATCAACGAAAATCATCTGAAGGTCGGGTCCATTGAATATCCCTCTAACTGCATGCCGGGTCGTTTGAGGTTTGTCTGTTGCGATCGCGACTTTGCTTCCGACAAGGCGATTGAGAAGGGTGGACTTACCAACGTTCGGGCGCCCGACGATAGCCACGAAGCCAGAACGGAAAACCTTCGGGTCCTCAGACAGCTCTTGAGTCGCCTAGGCCATCTCGGCGGACCAACACTCGCTCGATCCGCCTGCCCTTCATCTTTTCCACCTGGAACTGAACCGATTGCAACTCGACCACCTCCTGTTCAGCAGGAACGCGGCCAAGGATCCCGGCGATGAGCCCGCCGATCGAATCCCAGTCCTCATGAGGAAGTTCGGTACCAAGAAGCTCGTTCAGCTCATCGATGGACACCCGAGCGCTAACTCGCATGTTGCCATCCTCGAGATGCATCACATCGGGTTCGTCTCGGTCGTATTCATCCGAGATCTCGCCGACTATCTCTTCCAACAGATCCTCTAGCGTAGCGAGGCCCGCTGTGCCTCCGTATTCATCGACGACGATAACCATGTGCGTGTGGTTCTTCTGCATCTCCCTAAGAAGCTCTGGAACCCTTTTGGACTCCGGGACGAAGACTGCATCGCGAGCAACGTCGGACGCCTTCTTGGGCCGCCCCTTGCCAGAGCCGTTGTAAAGCCTCTTGATGATGTCTCGCTCGTAGATGATGCCTACGACGTTGTCGATGTCGTTCGGGCTGATCACCGGGATACGTGAGTAACCCTTCTTCAAGCAAACGCCGAGGACTTCTTCGAGCGTCGCTGCCGACGGAACGCACACCATGTCGGGGCGCGGGATCATCACCTCGCGCACAACTGTGTCTCCGAACTCGAAGATCGAATGGATCATCTCTCGCTCGCCCGACTCGATAACTTCCTCTGATTCAGCCACGTCCAAGATGGACTTGATCTCCTCCTCCGACGTGAGGGGCCCCCTGGGCAGCCCGCGGCCCGGCAGGATGAGCAGGAACAGTCTGCCCAGACCGACCAGGGCGAGTGCGAGGGGCTTCAGTGCAGTCCCGAGGGCGTAAACGGGCCGGGCACTCATCAGAAGCACCTGATCGAGACGTTCGATAACCCATGTTCGCGGCGCGATCTCGGCAAGCTGGAAGAGAACGAAACTCATGATCAGGACGGAAAGTACTTCCGCGAAGCGCCACTCGGCTCTAACGAGGAGCCCAGTCACGATAACCACAGACGCCACTCGCGCCAAGAGCATCAACATGAGCACGCTCGTGATGAAGGGAGGGGGATCTTCGGCGATCTTGACCAGTAGTCGGCCCTTCTTCGGCTGCTCATCCTGAAGTCTGAGAGCCCTTCCTTTGGTGAGACGGCTCATGCCATTCACCCAGGTCGACGAGATGAATGCGAACCCGATGCAAAAGGCGGCCAGCAGAAGTTGAACCCGGAAGGCTGTCATCCGGCCTGAGCCCCCGCGCGTCCCACCGATGCGACCTCGGCTTCACGCATCAGCTGAGCATTCGCTTCGGTGTCGTGATCTAGGCCTAGCAAGTGCAGAACCCCGTGCGCTATCAAAAGGTCTAACTCTGCATCGATGTCATGTTCCGACTGCTGGTTGATCGCGTACTCAGGGCAGATGACGACCTCGCCGATCAAAGGTGGAGGCTCATCATCCTTCGGATCCTCGTCGATTAGTCCATCTACAGGGAAGGAGAGCACGTCGGTTGGCCCATCCTGGTCCATGTATTGGGCGTTCAGGTCGGCGATGCGCGCTGTATCGACGATCGAGATCGAGATCTCGCCCTTGGCCCCGTATAGAGCTGCGGTGCGCTTCGCCACTTGGGCTATCCGCACCTCATCGACCCCTACCTTCTGCTGATTGGAAAGGGTCACGGATATAGAGCCACCTTCACTCATCTGCAGTCACGGGATCAGACATCTCGCTGAACATCCGATATGCCTCGACGATCTGTTGAACGAGTTTGTGTCTAACGACATCGTTGGAATCTAGATGACAGAACGCAACCCCTTCTATCCCCGCGAGTATCTCCTGAACCAGAACGAGTCCCGATATCTGGCCCTTGGGAAGGTCCACCTGGGTCACATCGCCGGTGATCACGGCCCTCGACCCGAAACCGAGCCGCGTCAGGAACATCTTCATCTGCTCGGCCGTGGTGTTCTGAGCCTCGTCGAGGATGATGAACGAGTCGTTCAATGTCCGGCCGCGCATGAAAGCCAGCGGGGCTACTTCAACCGTTCCTCTCTCCATGGCTTTCTCGTAAGCGTCGGGCTCAAGCATCTCGTACAGAGCGTCGTATAGAGGCTTCAGATATGGATCTACCTTGGCCGCGATATCGCCAGGGAGGAACCCGAGGTGCTCCCCCGCTTCGACGGCGGGCCGGGTAAGGATGATGCGCCTCACCTGTTTCTCTTGAAGGGCATGGATGGCGGCGGCCACAGCAAGGTAGGTCTTGCCGGTCCCAGCTGGCCCGATCGCAAAGACGATGGTGTTGTCCAAGATCGCATCGACATATCGCTTCTGTCCGACGGTCTTGGGCTTTATCGACCTGCTCCTCGTTGAAAGGATGGCATCGGTCAGCACCTTGGTGGGACTGCCCGTTCCGCTCTTGACCATGTCGATCGAACGGCCCACCGCGTCGGTGGTGAGGACATGGCCCCGCCCGATGAGCTCGATCAACTCTTGGAAAAGATGCGCAACGCGTTCGGATTCGGCGGGCTCGCCGGTGATCGTTATCTCGTTGCCTCTCACCTGGATAGAGGAATCGAAGCCCTGCTCGATCAGTTTCAGAAGTTCATCGCTGGTACCCACCAGAGCAACCATCTCGCGGTCGGCTGGGACGACGATCTTCACTTGGGTTCTCTCCTGCACCTGCTGGGGTTTCAGCTCCTTCCGGCCGGATATCCGAGGATAGCGGCAGATCCGGCCCTCGGCCGTGAGTCCTCCCACGGCACCTGCTGGACGTATTCTCCGCGAACCGCCTCGACACCTGCTTCGGTCCCCTTCACCAGTGCAAGCTGGTCGATAAGCCGAGAAGGCGCGAGAAGGTCCTGGGCGATCGAATCGGTATCTGCCTGAATGAGCCTGCACCCAAGGGTGCGGAAGGCGACTTTTGGCACGCTAAGTGGATGAAGCTCGGTTACGCAGTTGCCCTGATCCCCATGCTGTCGATGCGGTTCGCAAGTGTGTCGGGGGTAACGTCCATCACCGACGCTATGGCGCGAAGGTCGTCCTTTCGGATGGTGAGGATCTTTCCGTTGAAGTCGCCCCGTTGCATCTGCACGAAGTTCAGGTAGCGCTGGAAGATGGTTTTATCGGACGCATCTGATGTTTCCAGACGTTGAAGGTCGATACGGATCTTGTCCGGCAGGGGGGCAGACGCCGCCGCAGCCGTTTCCTCCTCCTCGGGTGAGCGGGGAAGAAGATGATCTACCGGGACTCCGTAGAACCCCGCCAGCCGCTGGAGACGAGGCACCGAGATGCTCCTCTCGCCGCGTTCGTAGGCGCCAAGGACCGATGCTTTGAACTCTTTATTGGAATTGGTTTCGACGTCGTGCAGTGAAAGACCCTTCTGCAGACGGATGTTCCGCAGTTTCTCCCCAACCATCTCGGCGTATGTCATTTCGCTTGCTCCGTTCTCGAAACCACGTAGGGTGACATCATAGGCCATCTCGCCCACATTTTGGTCAGAAAGAGTGGGATTTTGGCAACTTATGCGTTTATCCCAACCGCTCGTAGTGATACAGGATCATCGTGGCCCCTGCCAAAGCGGCGGTTTCCGTCCTCAAGATGGGCGAACCGAACGAAACGGACATCGCCCCACTTTCAGAGAAAAGACCCAGCTCATCGTCGGTCAGTCCCCCTTCGGGCCCGATTATCAGGGCGACGCTTGGCGGCATCTTGCTTCCGAGGGCGTCGCGAAGGCGACGGCCGGAGGCTGCATGAGCAGCGAGCTTCACCTCTGAAGATGACAGGTCCTCGGCAACCTTTCGTGCATCCCACAGCCCCTCGATCGCCGGCAGGCGGATGCGGTTCGACTGCTTGGCCGCCTCCATCGCTATCGCTGACCAACGATCGACCGCTGAAGCTGATCGGCGCTGATCCCACTCGGGCACCGAACGCTGCGCCGCGAACATGACCACTCGCTGCACACCGATCTCAGTCAGCTTCTGAATCACAAGGTCGGCCTTGGTCCCTTTGGGCAGAGCCTGATAGACGCAGACATCGAGCGGTGATGGCTCCACGAACTCGGACCGCTCGACATCCGCAACCACCTGGTTGTCCGAAACGGATGTGATTCGGACCGTAGCGAGAGTCCCCCGCCCGTCTGCGACGCGCACGACATCGCCAGGACGGGCCCTTCTTACCATTGCCAGATGGCGCGCGTCCTGGGGGCCGAGAGATACGGTCGTTCCCGACAACTCTTCGACGAAGAACAGCGGCGCGTGCGAGACGTCTTCGATCAAGGGTTCAGTCAAGGGGTTCAGGTAAGGGGGTCAGGGCTTGAATGCTTCTTTGATCTTCTTCATCAGGCCGCCATGTTCTTCGACAGCCTCGCCCCGCACCTCAGCCAATCTTCGCAACAGGTCTTCTTGTTCAGCGGTCAGATCGGTTGGCACTGCAACATCGATCGCCACGAGCAGGTCCCCGCGGCCCCCGCCCCCAACCCTTGGAAGCCCGCGTCCGCGAAGGCGCAGGACCTTCCCTGGCTGGGTACCAGCCGGGATCTGGAACTCTTCTGGACCCTGCACCGATGCGACTATTCTCGATGCACCGAGGGCCGCCTGCGTGACGGGGATCTCGATGCGCGCGATCAGGTGTTCTGCCCGGCGTTCCAACCCTGGGAATGGAGCAACTCGGAATCGAACGTACAAGTCGCCCTTGCCTCCGCCGCGTCGTCCAGCTTCGCCGCGGCCCCTCAGCCGGATCTGCATCCCATCGTCAACCCCCGCGGGGACGTCGATAGTGGTCTCGGACTCGCTCTCCACCCTTCCCTCCCCACCACAGCCAGGGCAAGGGTCGGTGATCTGCTGTCCAGATCCATCGCAGGTGGGACACGTGAATGACGTCATCACGTTGCCGAAGACACTCCTCTGCAAACTGCGAACCGCTCCTGAGCCTCCGCAATGCTCGCACTGCGATACAGAGCTTCCCGTTCGTGCGCCCGTGCCGGTGCAGGTTGTGCAGTTATCGAGGATCCGGAGGTTGAGGGTCCTTTGGGCCCCGCTCATCACTTCATCGAGCGTGACTTCGAGGTCGTAGAGCAGGTCACTGCCCTGCTCTGGCCCCGAGCGGCGACCACGCCCGAAACCGAAGCCCTCGGCCCCGCCGAATCCTCCCCCGAAGAACGAGGCAAAGATGTCGAATGGGTCGAAGCCAGCCGAAGAACCGCGTGCTGTGCCGAAGGTGTCGTACTCGCGCCTTCGGTCCGGGTCCGAAAGGACGGAATATGCCTGGGCAACTTCCTTGAACTTTGCCTCTGCCGCTGGATCGTCCGGATTCGCATCGGGGTGAAACTGTCGTGCGAGCTTTCGGTAGGCCCGCTTTATCTCGTCTTCGCCCGCCCCGCGAGCCACACCGAGAACTGAGTAGAGATCGGTTGCCATCGGCAGGCTACTCGACCGAATCCAACATCCTCGAGAGCGAACGGGCGACCGCCTCTACTGCCGAGATCGTGTGCGGGTAATCCATCCGGGTTGGGCCCACTACCCCGAGGGTCCCCTGACGCTCCGAGCCCGACCCGAACGGTGCCAGAACAACCGCGCATGTCTGCATCTGTTCGACCGGCACCTCGCGGCCGATGAAAACCAGAACGGCGTTGGAGCGACGCGCGGTCTCGAGGAGTGAAGAAACGATGGGGGTTTGTTCCAGAGCGCCCACGACGTCGTGGGCGGTTGCGATGTCTGCGAATTTGTCTGCCGCCAATATGTTTGCCGTGCCTCCCCGAAAGATACGCTCCGCTGTCTTTAGGTGGGTCAGTCTTTCGACCTCTGACACGATCTTGCTGAGCCGTTTCGTAACGGGCTTGATGTTTCGGATCCTGTCGGCCAACTCCTCGAAAGCAACACCTTCGAGCAGAGCGTTCAGCCGAGTGGCCTCGTCCGATAGGTCCTGTTCAGAAACAACACCAACGTCGACCACCCCATGTTCGACAACGCCGGTGTCTGCAACGAGGAGTATCGTGCACCGTCCGTCGCTCCTCCCGAACAACTCGAGCCGCCTTAGCAGGTTCCTCCTGGGGGGCGGCCCCGAAACGACGGCTGTTGCGGCGGTGACATCAGAGAGCACCTGCGAGGTTGTCGTTAGTGCTTCCTCCATGTCCCTGAATTCATGGTCGAAGACCCCGTCGATGGCCTGCTTCTGGTCCTTCGGCAGTTCCGGCCACACACCCTGCCAATGGTCAACGAACCATCGATAGCCTCTGTCGGTTGGGATCCGCCCGGCCGAGGTATAAGGCTGAGCGATGTAGCCGAGTTCTTCCAGTAGACCCATATCGTTGCGGATGGTTGCCGCAGATACCTTCAGTCGGTACTTCTGCGCAAGGGTCTTCGAACCAACGGGCTGACCGGTTCGCACGAACTCCCGTACGACTGCGCGAAGGATCGTCGCCTTGCGTTTGTCGAGGCTCAGCTGATCACCCTGCATGGCGGGTAGGTTAGCACTCGCCCTACGCGAGTGCTAAGACCGTGCTAACTCTGAAAGAGGAGACACGAAGACCATAGCGGCCTGAGAGCCCAGCAGGTGTCCTCGTTCGCTGAGCCGGAGGTACCCATCTTCCAGCTCTAAGATCCCCCGCCCCATCAGCTCTTCTAGCGGTGAGCCGTAGCTCTCAAGAAGGTCAACGCCAAACGTCTCTTGGAAGTGACCCAGATCGATCCCGCCTGAAAGCCTGATGCCGAGCATGGCGGCATCGGCTGCGGCTGCGGCTGCCCCCAAAACCTCAAAGCCCTCTTCAACCTCTGGGGCTTTCGCGATATACCCCTGGGGTGACTTGAGGTTCCACGAGCGCCTTCCGGATACGTGCGAATGAGCCCCGGCACCAAGGCCGAGATACTCCCCTGCCTGCCAGTAGTTCAGGTTGTGACGGCACCATGACCGGCCTTTTGCAAAGTTGGATACCTCATAGCGGGTGAAACCGGCCCCCGCCAACCGCTCAACCAGCCATTCGTACTTCATCGCTTGGTCATCCTCGTCCGGAGGCGGCATCTGGCCGCGGCCAACCCATGAGTGAAGCGGGGTGCCTTCCTCTACCGTCAAGGCATAGGCAGAGATGTGATCGACACCCGTTTCGAGGATCCGTCCCACCCCGTCCTGCCAGTCGGCGATGCTTTCTGAAGGAGTGCCGTAGATGAGGTCAGCGCTTCGTCTTTCGAAGCCAGCGGCAGATGCCTCGCCCAGAGCTTCGAGGGCGCGCTCGGCCGAATGGACCCTTTCGAGTTTGGCGAGGATGTGCGGAGAGAGCGACTGCACGCCGATGCTCACGCGGTTGAAACCGGCTTCCAGAAGCTGCGTGAACTTGGATCTGCTGACCGACTCGGGGTTGGCCTCGATCGTCACTTCGGCGTCTGCCGCCACATCGAAGCAGTCCCTGATCGCATCGATGATCCGCCCGAGCTGGTCCGAGTCCAGCTGCGTCGGGGTTCCTCCCCCGAAGAAGACGGTGGCGACTGGACCTTCGTCTGACCGATGACGAATTTCCGAGATCAATGCTTCGACATATGGGTGAGCCAGTTCGTCCATCCCCGCGTACGCGTTGAAATCGCAATAGCCACAACGAACGATGCAGAAGGGTACGTGAACGTATATCCCCCTTCCTACAGTGTCGGAGGTGGATGGGGGCCGGATCGTCACTTGTCATCCAATCGTAGGGCAGCCATGAATGCCTCCTGGGGCACCTCGACCGAACCAACCTGCTTCATGCGTGCCTTACCTGCCTTCTGCTTCTCGAGCAGCTTCCTCTTTCGGCTGACATCTCCGCCGTAGCATTTGGCGAGAACATCCTTGCGGCGGGCCTTGATCGTTTCTCTCGCGATGATCCTTGATCCGATCGAAGCTTGAATGGCAACGTCGAATTGCTGTCGCGGGATGAGCTCCCTCAGCTTCTCCGTCATCCTCTTGCCGTAGTTGTACGACCGGTCGCGATGAACGATCGCGCTGAACGCATCCACCGGATTGCCGTGCAGCAAGATCTCTACCTTCACAAGCTTTCCAGGAACGTATCCCACGAACTCATAGTCGAGTGAGCCGTATCCCTTCGTGCGGCTCTTCAATTGATCGAAGAAGTCGACGATCATCTCGGCCAGGGGAACGTGATAGCGCAGTTCAACACGTTGCTCCGATAGATAGTGCATCTCCTTCAACTCCCCGCGCCTTTCCTGTGCAAGCTCCATCAGTGCTCCGATGAACTCGGACGGGGCGATGATCATCGCTGCCGCGAAAGGCTCCCTCACCTCTTCGATCGCTGCAGGGTCGGGCATGTCGGCGGGATTGTGAACCGAAAGGATCTCTCCGGCTGTCGTCACGATCTCGTATGCAACGCTTGGTGAGGTGATCAACAGCTCTAGGTCGAACTCCCTTTCGAGACGCTCGCGCACGATATCCATGTGAAGAAGACCGAGGAATCCACAGCGGAATCCGAAACCGAGGGCCTGCGATGTCTCGGGCTCGTAGACGAAGGCAGCATCATTCAGCTTCAGCTTGTCGAGGGCCTCACGAAGGTCGGGATACTGGTCTGAGTCGGTTGGATAGAGCCCCGCCCACACCATCGGCCTGGGTTCTCGGTATCCGGGAAGCGGTTCCTTGGCAGGCCTGGTGGCGTCGGTGATGGTATCTCCGACGGTGGCTTCACGAACGTTCTTGACTCCAGGTATGAGGTAGCCGACATCGCCTGCCACCAGCCTTTCGACGGCGGTCATGGTCGGGGCGAAGACCCCAACCTCTTCGATCTCGGCAACCGACCCTGTTGCCATCATGCGGACCTTTTGTCTTGCTTTGAACTGTCCGTCGCGCACCCGAACGAAAGTAACAACGCCGCGATAGTTGTCGTAGCTAGAGTCGAAGATGAGTGCCCTGTCGGGCGCTTCCAGGTCTCCCTTGGGAGGCGGCACGCGCCTCACCACTTCCTCGATCAATTCAGGAACCCCTTCCCCCGTCTTGCCAGAAACCCTGAAGATCGAGCCGGCTGGAACTCCCATGAGGCTCGACAACTCGGCGCTCACCCTTTCGGGATCCGCCGCCGGAAGGTCGATCTTGTTGAGGACCGGGATCAGTTCGAGTCCGGCTTCGAGGGCGAGGTAAAGGTTCGCAAGCGTTTGCGCCTCGATCCCCTGGGCCGCGTCCACAAGAAGGACGACGCCATCGCACGCCGCTAGCGATCGCGAAACCTCATAGCTGAAATCCACATGTCCGGGGGTGTCGATCAGATTCAGCTCGTAGACACTGCCATCCTCCGACGGGAAGTTGAGGCGGATGGCCTGAGCCTTGATAGTGATGCCACGCTCTCGTTCGAGGTCCATCCTGTCCAGGTACTGCTCCCTCATCTGGCGTTCAGGGACCGCATGGCAGACCTGCAGGATGCGGTCCGCCAGAGTCGATTTGCCATGGTCCACATGGGCGATGAGGCTGAAGGCCCGGATCAAAGAACGATCTTTCACGCCAGCGAGCGTAGCAGGAGGCCCGCTTGGTCCGGTGCGGTGCCGGGGGGCTGCTACACTTCCGGAGTTCTTGTCACACGAGAGGTCCCATGGCAAACATCAAGTCACAGAAGAAGCGCATCCTCACGAACGAGAAGGCCCGCGTTCGCAACAAGGGAGTGCGCACCGCTTTGAAGACCTACGTCAAGAGGTTCCAGGAGGCCGTTTCGTCTGGAGATGAGACGGCAACCAAAGACGCTCTTCGAAGTGCCAGCCGAGAGATGGATAGGGCAGCCTCGAAAGGGATCATCCACCGCAACAGCGCCGCTAACCGTAAGTCGGCACTTGCGAAGGCAGCGAACTCCTCCAAGCCTTCGTAGCCAGACCGGTCAACGACCGGCGATCTCTACAACCGCTCTCTCCAAAGTCAGCCCCTCGGGTTCTTCACTCTTCTTCATCTTGTGATCAGCCTTCGCAAGGACCCTGGTGGCATCCATCAAAGCTCCCTGATCGAAGGCTCTCGCCTGCTTGACTAGCTTCTCCGCTCGCCACGGCTGGAGCTTCATCTGGCTCGCGAGCTGTGTTGCGGACGATTCACCGGCAACTATCAGTAACCGGAAGTGCTTCGCCAGCATCCAGAACAAAGCCTGCGGACTTTCACCCTGACGCAGCAGGCGCCCCAGGGACTCGAGAGCCGGGCCGGCCTGCCGAGTGGCCACCGCATCGATGAAACCGAACACCTTCGTGTCGTGGCGACTTCGGAAGTGGGTCGTAACCGTCGCGTTCGTTACCACACCCGTTGGCACGGCAAGTTTCAGTTCATCGAGCGCCTGCGCGAGAGCCACGCGTTCCTCACCGACCGCGTCGATCAGAAGTGCCAACGTCTCCGAGCCTGCTCTCAGCTTTCGCTCTTTCGCCTGTTCTCGAAGCCACGGGATCAGATCGGCTCTCTTGCCACGCACTGCATCGTGCACCTTGCCGATCTTCTTGACCGCCGCCGCCAGCCGCTGAACCGGCTTCGATGAAACCAGTATCAGGGTTGCGCCTTCCGACGGCTGTTCGAGATAAGAGATGAGGGCCCTTTGAGATTCGGCGTCCAGAGAATCCGCACCCCGAAGGACGATCGTTCGCTGGGCATCGAAGAAAGAAGGGGTGTTGAGAGATTGCACGATGGCCGAGATGTCGGTCTCGGGACCGAATTCCTCGACACCCATCTCCGGAATTTCACCGAGGACGCGCTCCACCTGCGCCTGAACCAGGAAGGCGTCGTCCCCGACGATCAGATGAACTGGAAGGTGCGCCATAGGCTTCGAATCAAACCACGCGAAGCGTACCGTCGCGGAAAAGGCTTACTACGACATCGCCAGTTGTGTCGGTTCGAAGGACCCTCGCTCCCTGGGCCTCGAAGAGGCGGAGAGCTTTGGCCGAGGGATGCCCGTAGTCGTTTCGTCCCACCGATATCGATACCCATTCAGGGTCGGAAGCCTCGACGAAACGCTGCTCGATGCGGCCAGACCCATGATGGGGCGCCTTCATCAGGGTGCAATCGAGTTCTTCGCTGCGGCGCTCGGCCAGCAACAACTGAGCTTGCTCTTCGACGTCTCCCGTGAACAGAACACATCCCCGGCCCCACCCGACTCGAAGCACGATCGATGCATCGTTCACGCCAGTGCCTTCACCTGTCCCGGCGCTAGCGGTCGAACTCTCCACAGCCAAGGTTCGCATCTCGTCGGCGGGGCCAGCGACGAGCAGGGACACGTCTCCTACGACGAAGCGTTCCCCTTCCTCGGCAACCTCGACCTTGGACCCCGACAGACTCCTCAAGGCAACCCCAGCGACACCAGGATGCAGGATCAGTGAAGGGCTCAGCCGTCTTGCAGGAGCGATCAGCCCCGTCGTGTGGTCCGCGTGCTCGTGCGAGAAAACCACCGCATCCACCCTCGAGATGCCACGGGCGCGCAGTTTCCTGGAGAGGAGGTGCTCGTCCGGCCCCCCGTCGATCAGGATGCGGACCCCTGTCGGACTTTCGATCATTGCCGCGTCACCCTGCCCCACATCGAAGAACGTGATCCTCAGCGAGTCCTCGGGTGGTCCGGCGGCAGAGACCGGGATAAGTGCAACGATCACCAGCCCCAACGTTGCGACCATCAGTGCCCATCGTGCCGCTCTCTTGCGGCCCAGCAGGATCAGTCCTGACGCAGTGACGACGAGGTATCCGATCAACAGCCAGCCCATAGATCCCGATGAGAAGCGAAGCTCAGCGGAAGGAACAGATGCGGCCAGGACTGCGATCTTTCTGATGGTGGTGACAAACAGGCCTGCTAACTCAACCGGGACCACTCCGAGCGGTGCCCAGATCGAGGCCAGGGATGCGCCGATCAGTCCGAACACCATCGCCGGGGCGGCCATCGGAAATGCGGCGATATTTGCCGCGATCGAAACCAGTGAGACCCTGCCGAAGTGGAAGGCAACCAATGGGGTCACAGCCAGCTGGGCAGCGATAGCAACCGCGGCGGCTTGAGCTATCGGCGTTGGCAGTCGCTTCATCCGGCGTTCAAGATCGGCGGAAAGCGCAAGTATGCCGAGCGTTGCTGCGAATGAGAGCTGAAATCCGATAGACCACAGCATCGACGGATCTACCGCAAGAAGAACGAGGGCAGCGATTCCAAGTGCATGAAGTGCATAGGACCGGCGACCGAAAAACAATGCGCTCATCGCGGCCCCCGACATGAGCGCCGCTCGAAGCACCGATGGTTCCCACCTCGTAACGACAACGAAGAACGCGATGAGGGCCAGGCCGCAGGACACGATCATCCTGCGCGACCCGCCTGCCAGAGAGATGACGAATGCTGCAGCCGCGATGAGAACCGCCAGGTTGGCTCCCGAAACCGCGGTGAGGTGGGCCAGTCCCGATGCGCGGAACGCCTCGGACATCTCTTCCGACGAACCATCGGTGTCACCGAACACGAAGCCCGTCAGAAGGGGTCCGTCTTCACGGCCAAGCCGGGCAACACTCACCTTGCGAAACTGCGCCCTCATATAAGTAGATGCTGAAAGGAATGGGTTGCTGCTTCGCGACACAAGCCTCACGTCCGAAGACGAAGCCGACATCCGCACAACTATCCCTTGCCTTAGAAGCGATCTGGTGAAAGCGTCATCAGGCTGTACGGCTTCCAACTTTGCCTCGACCCGTATGCGGTCCCCGATCAGAGTCGACGCGCCCGGGCCGAACATCATCAACTGCGCTCTTCCATCGAGCGGGGCCCCATCGACGGCTTTCACGTCGAGCCGAACCAGGCGGCCCCGTCCGACAGCCCTCGGATCGGATACAGCCACCGCATCGACGACGTGCACTCGCCCGGCCAAACCCTTAAGGGCGCTCTTCTGGACCGCATCCATCCGAAGAGACATCGCGGCGAACCCACAAAGGGACACACCAACCACCACGAGAAAAGCCGCAAGCGGGGAAAGAACTGGGACCAGCCCTTCTGAAGATTTCGGGCTCCTTCGATGCAGGAACCAACCCGTCCCCACGCAGCAGAGTCCTACGAGTGCGGCGGATGCGGCGACGGAAGCCGACACGAATCGCTCCCCGGCCAACACCCCCACCCCGAACGCGAGGGCAAGAAGCAGAGCCCTCGCCTGCGCCATCAAATCGTAACTAGATCCTTCAGCGACTCGAACTTCTTAGGTCCGAATCCATCGACCTCTAGCAGCTGTCGGACCGAGGTGAAACCCCCGCGCTTGGTTCTGTAGCCGATGATGCGATCGGCCAGAACAGGTCCAACCGACGGAAGTTCCTCGAGCTGTTCCTTTGATGCTGTATTGAGGTTGATCTTGCCTTCACTCTGCCCTGACTCACCGGTGGCCGGTGCCTCACCAGGTTTCGGGACAACCACCTTCTGACCATCGCTCACCTTCGCTGCAAGATTGAGGGCCTGAAGATCGGCACCTTCGATCGCCCCCCCAGCGGCCTCGACCGCATCGGCGACGCGGCTCCCGGCAGCCAGCGCGTAAACGCCCGGCTTCGATACCTGACCGGCCACGTGAACGAGCAACTGCACTTTCGGAGCGTGGTCCCGATCGACAGAGGCGAGTCTCTGCACCTTTGCGGGCGGTGGATCGGTGGCGTGCGCCCACACCACAGCGGTGCCCCCGATGACCGCAGCCGAAAAGAGCAAGAGCAATACCAGTTCGCCGGGCGAGGCTCGGGTTACCTCGATCAGCCGCGCGATGAATGTCTTCTCCACAAGATGCCTCCACCCGGCTGGGTGCCATCTTCAGCGCCCAGCTACAAGCACGACTTAGCTCGAAACTTTTTGGGGAAGCGAGGAAAGCTAGGGGAAGAGAACCGCCTGCCGGCGAGATATTAGCAGGGGGCTACGACAAGTCCATACCCTGGGCCTTGAGGGCACGCTTCATCGCATCGCCGCCCTCCAGCAGCGGCCTTCGGACATGAACGGGCAGATCCTTTGCCGCAAGGAACGCCTCCACCTTAGCGATGGTCTCCTCGCTTATCGCCCACGAAGGGAACATCAAAGTGGCGAACAAGGTCGCCACCTCAACGCTCCTGGTCGAAGCGAACTCGGGCAGCTGTTCGAAATACCTCTGCGTGAAGGGTCTCAGCACCTCCAACTGGGCCGCCGTAGCCACCAGAGCCCTCCACTCTCCGGACTGGGGCTGGAAGGCGGTTACCGCGTGGAAAGAAGTCATCATCGCCCGGGCAGTGGCCAGAGGGAGACTTTCATCGCCGACTATCTTGGCCCAGGCGTTCTCCTTGGCCTCCGCTGTCCTGCTGGCCGTTCTCACTGCCGCCGCCCATCGCTCGCCTGCGTCACTGGGGTCGCGCGCCAGTTCGGCTTCGATGTGAGCGGAACCCAGGTGGCCAGCAGCCACGAGCGACTTCAAGATGAGCCACCGAAGGTCCGTATCCACCTTCAAGCCCTCGATCGCCCAGGCACCGTCAAGAAGATCCTGGGCAAGCTGGAACTGGTCCATGGTGGCAGCCGCACTCAGGAAGACACGAAACCATGCCAGCTGGACATCGCTGCCGGGCTCGGCATCCCTCGCGCCATCGAGCGAAGCGTTGGCCAGTCGGAGCTGCACCGCCTGCCTATCACCCGGATGGACGAAGAAATTGACCGAGTGCACTGACTTGAGCAGCAACGATTCAACCGCGGCGACCTCAGTTTCTTTGGGAGCATGGCCGAGGACCATGTCGATGTAATCGGTGGGGCGCATCTCGGCATCGCGGGTCATGTCCCAAAGGGCCGACCAGCAAAGCCCGCGCACCAGTGGCTCTTCCAGTTTGCTCAGGTGCCCTCTAAGGGTAGTTAGAGATCTTGGGTCCATTCGGATCTTGGCGAAAGTGAGGTCGCCGTCGTTCAGAAGAAGAAGGTCTGGTATCGGCTCTCCAACGAGATCGGAAACTTCGGATGTCTCCCCCTCGATCCCTGCCTCATACAGCTTGCGCCGCACCAAGGCCCGATCCCCGAGGTCGTACAAGCCCACGTTGAGCCGGTGCGCGCGCAGGGTCGGCCACCGATCGGGGGCCGACTGCTCGATCGCGAATGACGAGAACTTGCCGTCGGCTTCTTCCGTCACGGGCCGAAGGGTGTTCACTCCAGCGGCTTCCAGCCACTGTTTCGACCAGTCAGATAGATCTCGTCCTGAGGTTC
>Ga0183260_10001728_pt1 | contig 18137 bp, 10 predicted proteins | sample AntDrymUQ4972206_2_FD_129768 | JGI IMG/M metagenome (GOLD analysis project Ga0183260, IMG submission 129768) | Polar desert sand microbial communities from Dry Valleys, Antarctica - metaG UQ497 (22.06) (version 2) (version 2) | ecosystem: Environmental > Terrestrial > Soil > Desert | place...
TAAAGATAAGCCATACTTCCTGATGATTACTACAAACCAGCCGCATGGCCCGTTAACACGAGGAAACCCGTCTGCCTATTCTCCGGATAAAATAAAATTAAATCCCGGGTTTGTAGATACTGACGAAACACGAAGAAATCTTTCAAAATATTATGCTGAAATAGCTTACCTCGATAGTCTTGTTGGTGTGGTGATGAACATTGCAAAGAGATCGGGAAGAATGGATAACACAATTATCATCTTTACCAGTGAACAGGGCTCAGGTACCATACCTTTTGCAAAATGGACCTGTTATGATGCAGGTTTAAAGACTGCTTTTATTATTAAATATCCGGGTAAGATAAAAGAAGGAAGCCGCAACAGCGCACTCACCCAATATGTTGATATTGTTCCTACTTTGATTGATATAGCAGGTGGTGATCCGGTAAAAATAAATACAGGTGTAAAAGATGCTAATGGCTACACAGGCTTCGACGGCAAAAGTTTTAAAGATATTTTATACGGCAGATCAAATGAATTGCGAAATGTAGTTTTTGGAGTGCAAACAACAAGGGGTATTATAAATGGCAGCGAAAGTTATCCTGTAAGATCTGCAAGAAATAAAAAGTATTTATATATACACAATCTTCAACCTGAAAACACTTTTCAGAATGTAATGATTCGTACTCCTGTTTTTAAATCATGGCTGGCAAAAGATCCCGCAAGAGCAAATGCTTATATGCACCGTCCGGAAGAGGAATTGTACGATGTTGTAAAAGATCCTTATCAATTAGTAAATGTTGCTGCTGATCCTTCTCTCAAAAATGTAAAAGAACAATTAAAAACAGAGCTCTCAGGCTTTATGAAGCAGCAGGGTGATAAAGGAATTGCCACAGAAATGGATGCCAATAACAGAAAACCTAAAAATGCAGAAGAGGATTAATTAATTTATGTTTCAATTCATGGTAAAATATTTACATTTTATTTACACCATTGCAAATGTTGTATTCATTTCCTGTGCTTCAAATGTTTTACCTGCCACACAAACTAAACAGGAAACAGCAGCTCATAAAATTATTCTTCTTGCAGATCCCACAATCTTTTTTAATAACGGAATGTATTATTTATATGGAACAGGTTCCAATCAATATGCGGATGGTTTTATTTCCTACACATCTACAGATTTAAAAACGTGGAAGGGTCCTGCCGGTAAAAAAGATGGTTATGCTTTAAAAAAGGGCGATGCCTATGGCGATGCAAAATTTTGGGCGCCGCAGGTATTTAAGTACAACAATAAATTTTATATTGCCTATGCCGCTAACGAACATATTGCCATAGCTGTTAGTAATGATCCTTCAGGCCCTTTTAAACAGGATGTTATTAAATCATTATCAGAAGAAACAAAACAAATTGACCCGTATGTTTTTATTGATGATAATGGTAAAAAATATTTGTATTATGTTGTAGTTGCAAATGGCGGCAACAGAATTTTTGTAGCAGAAATGAATGATGATATGCTGACAGTAAAAACTGAAACAGCAAAGCAATGTATAGAAGCAACAGATGTTTGGGAGAATACAGAAAAGGATAAATGGTCAGTAACTGAAGGGCCAACAGTTATAAAACACAATGATCTGTATTATTTAATTTATAGTGCAAATCATTTTAAACATGCCACTTATGCGGTGGGCTATGCCGTTAGTAAATCCCCTTATGGACCCTGGGATAAGTATGATGGAAATCCGGTAATAGATAAAAGTATAACAGGTCAAAACGGGAGTGGTCATGGCGATCTTGTAAAAGGCAGAAATAATCAATTGTTTTATGTTTTTCACACCCATAATTCATCAGAGAAAGTTCCCCCGAGAAAAACGGCGATTATCAAACTAAAATTTATAAAAGATAAGAAAACAGGTATAGATAAGTTGATGGCTGATCCGGGTTCTTTCAGTTATTTATACCAGCAATAATTTTTTAAATCAATGTATTTAAAAGTCATTTTAATGAAAAGTACATATAAGATAATTTCATTTTCTTTTATTCTCTTCCTGCTGTTGTTTTATCACTTCTCGTATGGTCAGTCTAAATCAAAGGTTGATAATCGCCCTAATATAATCATCATTTTAGCAGATGATCTGGGATACTCTGATGTTGGCTGTTATGGAGGAGAAATAAAAACGCCCAACATCGATATGCTTGCTGAGAAAGGTTTGCGGTTCTCTCAATTTTATAATGCCTCCCGCTGCTGCCCTACACGGGCATCTTTACTAACCGGTTTATATAGTCATCAGGCAGGTATCGGGAATATGAGCTTTGATCAGCAGGCAGAAGGATACCGCGGTTATCTTAAAGAAAACACAATCACGCTGGCAGAACTTTTAAAATCAGGAGGATATAAAACAGGAATGGTTGGCAAGTGGCACGTTGCCAATACAAAACCTTTGCCTGATAAAAAAGAACATCTGGCATGGCTGAATCATCAAAAAGATAATGGAGATTTTGCTCCATTAGATCAGTATCCAATGGCTCGTGGTTTTGATAAATATTATGGAACCATCTGGGGTGTTGTAAATTTCTTCGATCCGTTTAGTTTGGTGAATGGAACCGAGCCTGTTAAAAATATTCCTAAAGATTATTATTATACCGATGCAATAAATGATACTGCTTCTGCATACATCCGGCAGTTTAGTAAAACAAAACAACCGTTCTTTTTATATGTAGCAGAAACGGCTCCTCACTGGCCTTTACATGCACTCCCTCAGGATATAAAAAAATATGAAGACGTTTATAAAGTTGGTTGGGATGCAATCCGTGAACAACGGTATAAAAAGATGATTGAGCAGGGCGTATTTCCAAAAGATAAAAACATTTTATCTGCCAGATATAAAGGCGATTTAAAATGGGAAGACTTTAGCGGAAAAGAATGGGAAGCTTATGCAATGGCAGTTCGTGCTGCTATGGTTGACCGCATGGACCAGGGCATAGGAAGAATTATTAAAACACTAAAAGAAACAGGTGAACTGGATAATACACTTATATTATTTTTAAGTGACAACGGAGCAAGTTGTGATGATGCCCAGGATTATGGCCCGGGCTTAGACCGTCCTGGTGAAACACGCAATGGACAAAAAATTATTTATCCTGTTGATAAAAAAGTATTGCCGGGCCCTGAAACAACTTTTGCTTCCACAGATACAATGTGGAGCAATGTGGCTAACACACCTTTTCGTTATTGGAAAATGGAATCGTATGAAGGCGGAATCTGCACTCCGCTGATTGCTTATTGGCCAAAAGGCATCAAAGCAAAGCAGGGAAGTGTTACAAATCAGGTCGGTCATGTTATTGATTTTATGGCAACAGTTCAGGAGATGGCAGGTGTAAAATACCCTGCTGCATTTAAAGGAAACAAAATAACACCCACCGAAGGGCAGAGCCTGTTACCAGTTTTTAAAAATGAAAAACGTAAGGGGCATGAATATCTTTTCTTTGAGCATGTACGGGGTAGGGCTGTTAGAAATGGTGACTGGAAGCTGGTTACATTAGGCCCGAAAAGGCAGTGGGAATTATACAATTTAAAAGATGACCGTACTGAGACACGTAACCTTGCTGCTCAATATCCTGAGTTAGTAAAAAAATTAGAAAGCAAATGGCTTGAATGGGCTAATGCAAAAAATGTTTTGCCTAAGCCTGAGGTTAAGTCAAAAGAATAGTGAAGGCTGTTGAATATGTTTAAAAGTTTTTGATACCGGCATTTGTTCCCTGTAGCATCATCGTGCAGCCTGTCCCGAAATTTCGGGATCGCATTACGTTCATCTTTTGTGCTGCCATTAAACTTTTATCTAAGCGTATAACGCACTCAATAATTTAAACTAAGCTGTATGATAAAAATTGTTGTCGTCACTTTATTTGCTTTTGCTTCTTCATTAATAACAATTGCAGAAGCGCAAAAACAAAACAAGCCAAATGTGATTATCATTTTTATTGATGATATGGGTTATGGAGATTTAACCTGTTATGGAAATACTCAGATCAAAACAAAAAATATAGATGCTCTGGCAAAACAGGGAACAAAGTTCACGCAGTTTTATGTAAACTCTCCTGTTTGTTCCCCATCACGTGTTGCAATGATGACAGGGCAATATCCAGCACGTCACCAGATTTATACCTATCTCGCCGAACGCAAAAAGAATGCAGAGAATAAGATGCCTGACTATTTACCGGCAACTGTTCCAACTCTGGCTAAAATGCTTCATGCAAATGGCTATGCAACCGCCCACATTGGCAAATGGCATTTAGGCGGTGGCAGAGATGTGGACGATGCACCGCTCCCTACAGAATATGGTTTTGATAAATCTTTTACCAGCTTTGAAGGATTGGGCGACAGAACCCTTCACCTTGATGATGATCTTAATAAACAAAGTGCAAAATTGGGCAGAGGAAAAATTATTGAAGCGCCGCAACATAAGCAAACAGAATTATATGTTGACAGTATATTAGCTTTTGTAAAACGTACAAATAATAAACCTTATTTCATTAATTTCTGGCCTAATGATGTTCATGATTTTTATCATCCTGCCGAAGGAACAGAAAAAAAATTTGCATTAGTTACAAATAATGTTGAGCAACAAAAGTTTTTGGCAACATTACAGGAACTGGATAATCAGATCGGACGTTTGATGAATGAATTAAAAAAAATGGATAAGCTAAAAAACACAATTATCATTTTTACGAGTGATAACGGACCAACTGATTGGCCGCGTTATTATAAAAATGGAGGAGAGCCTCCTTGCAGTGCCGGTGATCTGCATGGAAGAAAATGGAGCTTGTATGAAGGAGGGATCCGTGTGCCTTTTATTGTTTCATGGCCAGGCAAAATTCCAGCGGGTAAAGTAAACAATGAAAGTGTAATGAGCGTGGTTGATATTGTGCCAACAGTTGCAGGGTTAACTAAAATAAAAGTACCTGCCGGTTATAAATCAGATGGTGCAGATGAAAGCGCCACTTTATCAGGAAAAACTAAAAAGGCTGATAGAGATATTTATTGGTACTATAATAATAAACCTCTTCCGGGTAAACAGGAAAATATTTCGCCAACACTTGCCATGCGTTCAGGCAAATGGAAATTATTAATGGAACCAGATGGAACAAAAAAGCAGTTATATAATCTTGAGAAAGACCATAAGGAAAGTAAAAATCTTGTTGATGTTGAAAACAAAATTTCAGAGCAGCTATCAGCAAAATTGCAAAGCTGGTATGCGAAAACAGTGCATATAAATTGACCTTCTCAATAGCATAAACACTACATGAAGAAACTTCTTTTATCTCTTTTATTATTTGCCTGCAGCACAACCCTTGTAGTTGCACAAAAGCCGTTGGCTCATGTAAAGGAGATAACCATTGGTAAACTTTTGAACGGTGGTGTTGTATCCTTAAGAAAAAGTAGTGACGGCAAATGGGGAATATATTTAGATAAAGTCGGTCTTTCTTCTATATTGCAAGCTGCTCCTGCGCAAATTGAAATATACGTGGACTCGGTAAATATTTCGAAAACATCTTCAGGTTATGAGCATGTAAATAAAACTGCTAATGGCTTTACAGGAAAAGTAATTATAAAAATGGGTAAAGCTTCTTTTTCTGTTAATGATCTATGGAAAATAACCGGAAATGTTTTGCAGCTTAACCGCAACGTTGAAGTAGCAGGAAGTAATACCGGCGCAGGTTTTTTATCAGCAATCACATTTACCAATCAACAAAAACAAATCCGCAGCGATGTAAATTATTTTGCTCCGGGCATGATATATGGAAGTACGGAAAATCTTACAGAAGTTGCCATTGGAGGTAACAAAAGCGGGTTGGTAACATGGATAAGAGAAGACAGGCTTCCTGCACCCCTTTTCGGTATTCAATATAAAGATGGCACTTCAGTTTCTATTCTGAATCCTGAGCCTGATGGCAACACAACAAAAGAAGATTCAAGAGACCTGCAGGTAAAAGATCTGATAAGCGGCAAGTTTAAATTCGGCTCGCTTGGCGTGCAGCAAATTAAAGATAACATTGAATATGGCTATATGTGGCCCGGAAGTGAAGGAGCATATACTTACAAAGGCAGAACGTATCCCGGCGGACAAATAAATAAATGGCGCCGCAGGTATCATCCAATACAAACCGGTTTTATTCAGCAATACAAAGTTGCTTTCAGGTTCGCAAATAAAGAAGTTCAGTTTCCTGCTTATTATAAAAATGCATGGCGCTGGGCCTATAATATACTCCAGCCAAAAGTAAACTTCCAGGATATTGAAGCTGCCAGACGAAGCCTTGTTGATATGCTGGGTGATCGTGTACAAACCAAAAATGGTTTATCAGGAATCGCAAAAGCAATGCCTGCTGTAACATCGGCAGCACCGCCAAACAGAATTACTGTGATGGGGTTTGTTGGCAAGGCACTGGAGTGCTCAAATTTTCTTTTACAGGATGCTGACAGAGGTCAGTCGCCACTTGATTCTCTTCATCGTCAGCAGGCAATAAATATCATTAATTCATTTGTGAAAACACTTACGTTATCTCCGCCTGATGGTGAAGGCTTTAATTTGGATACCGGTATTCCTTTAATGAATCGTCCGCAGGATGGTAAAATGTATTTGCGCTCTTTTGGCGACGATCTTAAATCATTATTAAGAGCAATCAAACGCGAAAAAAATCAGGGAAGATTGCATGAAGACTGGCTTGCATGGGCTAAAAGTTTTGCAGACTGGTTGCTTCCGCAACAAAGCGCTGCAGGTGGTTTTCCGAGAGGCTGGATTAGCACAGGAAAAATAGTTGACTCATCACAACAATCCAGTTATACAGTTATACCTTATTTGTTATTGCTTACTGAACTTACCGGGCAGCCTCAATATAAAAATGCAGCTATAAAAGCAGGCGAATTTTGCTGGAATAACGGGCAATACAAAGCTTTGTTTGTTGGAGGAACTTTAGATAATCCAAACGTTATTGATAAGGAAGCCGGAACTTTATCTTTAGAAGCTTATCTCGATCTTTACAATAATACAAAGGATAATAAATGGATAAGCCGTGCAAAAGTTGCCGCTGATTTTGCTGAAACATGGATGTATATCTGGAACATTCCAATGCCCGAAGATGAGCAAGACAAAGATCTGCATTGGGAAAAGGGCGTATCAGTAGTTGGGCTTCAATTAATTTCTACCGGTCATTCTTTGGCGGATGCTTATATGTGCTTTGATGTGGATGAATATGCAAAGCTATCGGTGATTTCAAAGGATAAACATTATGAAGAAGTAGCAAAAATACTGTTGCACAATACTAAAGGAATGCTGGCGCTGCCCGGCAGAACTTATGATCTTTTAGGAGAAGGATGGCAGCAGGAGCATTGGAGCCTTGCACCCATGAGAGGGTTTGGATTGCACCGGGCATGGCTTCCGTGGGTAACTACCAGTCATCTCAATGGTATTTTCGGTCTCGAAGAGTATGATCGTGCTTTGTATAAAAAATTAATAACAACAAAATAGAAATACTTTATTGTGATACTAAATTATGACCTAACATCAGTTTTTATAGTCCCGCACATGCGGGATTGCGCCGCAATCACTTTATCTGCGTTACTATGGGCAACTATGGTGTTTGCTCTAAACCTTTATATAAATTTTATTGTCTTAGTACCTCAAACTTTTAGTTCATGAATAATCTTACAAAAATTATTTTACAATCTGCACTGTTTTTACTCCCGCTGTTCTGCTTTAGCCAAACGCATAAAAAACCCAACATCATAATAATACTTGCCGATGATCTTGGGTGGGGTGATGTAGGCTTTCATGGCAGCCCAATTAAAACACCTAATATCGACAGGTTATCAGGAGAAGGTGTTATTCTGAACAGATACTATACTGCTCCTATTTGTTCACCAACACGGGCAGGTTTACTTACCGGCCGTTACCCAAACCGTCATGGTATCCGTGAGACAACAATACCACCCTGGAGTGATTTTGGTTTAGATACATCCGAAGTTTTACTTCCGCAAATGCTGGCACAGGCAGGATATAAACACCGTGCTATTTTAGGAAAGTGGCATCTCGGTCATAATACATTGCAGTATCACCCGATGCGCAGAGGCTTTACCCATTTCTATGGACATTTAAATGGCGCTATAGATTATTTCACTCACAAAAGAGAAGGCGAAGTTGATTGGCATAACGATTATGAACCATCAAAAGATCAGGGATACACAACAAATCTTCTTTCAGATGAAGCAGTGAAATGTATCAGATCTTATTCTAAAGATGCTGCTCCCTTTTTTATGTATGTAGCCTTCAACGCTCCTCATGGCCCTTTGCAGGCGCCTGATGAAGATCTGAAAGAAAACGGTTTTGATCCATCAAAGCCACGCTTTAGTGGTAATGAAGGAGGAGACGAAGGAGACGAAGGTGGAAATAAGGGCCACGGAAATACTCCCAAACAAACGTATGCTGCAATGGTTACCAATATGGATAAAGGCATTGGCAGAATTTTGCAAACTTTAAAAGATCTCAAAATAGAAGATAATACGCTTGTTCTTTTTCATAGCGATAATGGCGCTGCAGGAAATGGCGCTGTTGCATCGCATGGAGAATTAAGAGGATATAAGTTTGATGAGTGGGAAGGCGGAGTGAGATCTCCGGCAATTATAAGATGGCCTGCAGCAGGAATAAAAGGCGGAAAACAAATTGAACAGGTGATGGGCTATGTGGATGTATTTCCCACTTTTAAAGAAATTACCGCTGTAAAATCGCCTGCAAAAAAACCTTTTGACGGAATGAGTATGTGGCCTGTATTAAGCGGTAAAAAGAAAAGTATTGACCGCAGCTTTTATCTGGGACACGGAGCTATAATACATGGCGACTGGAAGCTGATAAAGGATATGAATATCCGCAAAATGCAGATGAAAGAGGGTGATATGTTGTTAAATATTCCTCCTGATCATTCTGAGACAAAAAATTTGAGAGAGGAAAATCCGGATATGTATAAAAAACTTAAGAATGAAGTTGCACCTTATGATGCCATTAAAGCGCCAAAGGAAATACTGTCAAAAGGGCCGAAGAAAGGATTTGTTGCTCCGAAAGACTGGCAGATCACTAAAGAGAAGTAAATAATTTAAAACCATGCATTTGTTTAAATTTTTTTTAGCAGCGTGTATTGCGTTTATATCAAATGTGGTATTTGCCCAACACCAGGTGTTTGATAAAACCAGATTATTATTAGAACCCTTTGAATACAATGAAGTAAAGCTTCAGCAGAGTCCTTTAAAGAAACAATTTGAAGAAGTAATTGCAGATTATCTCGCTATACCCAATGATGATATTTTAAAAGGATTTAGACAAAGAGCAGGATTACCCACTAATAATGCAAAGGATATGGGCGGATGGTACACCAATGATGTGTTTCATGTGTTCGGTCAATTCATATCCGGTATGAGCAGGCTGTATGCAGTTTCCGGTAATGAGGCAATGAAAATTAAAGTGAATACACTTGTAGATGAATGGAGTAAAACAATTGATAAAGATGGATATTTTTTCTATACAAAAAAGCCAAACGCTCCGCAATATGTTTATGAAAAAATGACTGGTGGTTTGGTTGATAATTATGTTTTTACCGGTAATAAAGATGCACTGAAATATTTAAGTGTGATAACAGACTGGGCTATTAAAAATTTAAATCGTGACCGCCTGTATGGACAAACAGCAAGTGAATGGTATACACTTTCAGAAAATTTATACAGAGCTTATTCTGTAACAAAGGATAAAAAATATTCAGACTTTGGTAAGATATGGGAGTATCATGACTACTGGAATGTGTACGTAAGGGGGGAGAAAGTAAATACAAAAATTCGGCATCATGCATACAGCCATTTAAATACATTGAGCAGTGCGGCTGCAGCTTATATGGTAAGTGGTGATGAAAAATATAAAACCATTATTAAGAATGGTTATGACTACATGCAGAATGAACAATGTTTTGCTACAGGCGGGTACGGACCGAATGAAAGATTTCTGGATAAAGATGATCTTATAAATGTTCTGCAAAATACACACAATACTTTTGAGGAACAGTGCGGATCATGGGCAATATTTAAATTAAGTAAATATCTGCTGGAAATAACAGGCGATGCAAAGTATGGAGACTGGATAGAGAAAATGACAATTAACGGAATAGGTGCAGATATCCCTATGACGAAAGATGGTAAAGTGCATTACTATGCAGATTACAACCCGAGGCAGGGTACAAAATTTAATTATCATTTAAGCTGGAGTTGTTGCACCGGCACTCGTCCACAGGCAATAGCTGAGTATGCAGATCTTATTTATTTTAAAAATAAAAACAGCTTGTATGTAAATTTATACACGCCTTCAAAAGTAGAATGGAACGGACTTTCCATCAATCAGCAAACTACATATCCGGGGAGTAATGAAACAGAATTCATTTTAAAATTTATTGGTTCGCCGGCAGGAAATACCTTTATAAATTTTCGCAACCCTGCGTGGGCAAAGTCAATACCTGTTGTTTTAGTAAATGGCAAAGCCGTTAAAACAGCTTTAGTAAATAACTGGATGCAGTTACAACGCAAATGGAAAGATGGTGATAAAATAAAAATTATTTTTCCTATGAATTTATATGCAGACAGGTTAGATGAATCTAAACCATTTCCTGCAGCAATAATGTATGGCCCGGTAACGATGGCTTCTAATGTTATCACTGATTATCCAACAGACTTTGTAACAGAAAATAATATTTCTTCAAACTTTACTTTAATCAATGGCAAGCCATTACATTATCAGATAAAAAATCATCCTGATTTAACACTGCGCCCTTATTATCAGTATGCTATAAACGAACCTTATGTTTTATATTTTGATCCGGCTGTTAGGAATGTAATACCGAAAAAAAATTGGACACTGACAGGTAACTGGCAAAGAGCTAAAGGTCCTTATTTTACTAACGATGGAAGTGTAAGTGCAGACTTTACGGGTAAAGGAATTGTGGTTTATTTTTCATCATTCCCAAATTCAGGAATTGTAAAAGTTGAAATAGATGGCAAAGAAGCAGAGAAGGTAAATACTTACACAGCTGAAACGGGAGGCAGAGATCTAATAAAAACTTATAATTTATCCGGCGGCAAACACAACGTTAATGTATCAGTAACGGGAAAAAAAGATCTGCAATCAAAAAATACCTTTTTAAATATTTCTAAGTTTGAAGTCATAGAATAACTGACTTTTAAACGAAGTAATAAATTTATAAACGACATCAATCTAAACTATAAAAAACTTATTTTATTTCATCCTTGGTGTTGTTTTTCAAACAGGATGTTTGCTTAAAAATCATCAAGGTAAAAGATAAAAATGAAACTGATGATAATTAAAATATTAAAGATGCCTTATAAAAATTATTTTTCCCTTGCACTATTATTTTTTTTGGCGGCTTTAAATACTGTAATGGCGCAGAGTAAAATAAACAATAGTAAGCCCAACATTTTATTAATTTTTACTGACGATATGGGAGTTATGGATGTTGGTTATAATAAGGTTACTGATTATTATGAAACACCCAACATAGATAAGCTGGCTAAGGAAGGAATGCGGTTTACTAACGCTTATGCTTCCGGAGCCAATTGTGCACCGAGCCGTGCTTGCATGTTATCAGGTTTGTACACGCCACGGCATCAGGTGTATGCTGTTGCCAATACAATGAAGGGCCCGATAAATCAAATGAGGCTGGCGCCAATTCCAAATAATCCTGAACTTGATCCTTCTTTTTTTACTATGGCAGAGGCATTAAAAACCGCAGGATATGCAACAGGGATATTTGGTAAATGGCATTTGGGAAGTGAGAGCGACAGCACTGATCCGGGGCATCAGGGCTTTGATGTAGTGATGGAATCCGGTCCTGCTGCAAAGGATAGAAAAATAAAAGTTACAGATGACCCCAAAGGAATATTTGAAAAGACAGATGCTGCTGTTAAGTTTATTACTGCTAATAAAAACAAACCTTTTTTTGCTTACGTATCGCATAATGCAGTACATGGGCCTCATCAGGCACGTAAAGAAACACTGGAAAGATTCAGAAATAAAAAACCCGGGAAGTATCATAATGACCCATTGTATGCTGCCTGCATTTATGACTATGATGCAAGTGTTGGACAACTCCTGAATCATCTGAAAAAATTAGGTCTTGATAAAAATACACTGGTTATTTTTACATCTGATAACGGCGGCACAAACCTTACACCACAGGAGCCTTTGCGGGGTAATAAAGGTGCGTTTTATGAAGGCGGAATAAGAGAGCCGTTTATTGCAAGATGGGCGGGTAATATTGTTCCCGGTTCAGTAAATAATACACCAATTATAAATCTTGATCTTTATCCAACTTTTGCTGCACTCGGTAAAGTAAAATTACCAGCCAGTACTTTACCGGATGGTGAGAATATTCTTCCTCTTTTTGCGGGTAAGCAGGGAACAAAACGTGACAAAATATTCTGGCATTTTCCGGGTTATCTGGACAGACCGGTTATTCGCCCGAGAGATTCTTTATTCAGAACACGGCCTGTAACCATTATGCGTAAAGGAGATTATAAAATATTTCTGTATCATGAAGAATGGATATTAGATGGCGGTTGGGATAAACGGACCACAAACAATGCTGTTGAAGTTTATAATTTAAAAACTGATGAAGGCGAGCATAATAACATTGCTTCAGTAAACCCGCCAAAACGTGATGAATTGTTAACCGATCTTTTAAACTGGATGAAAAGTACCAATGCAAAAATGGCTACCATAAAAACACCGGAGCAGCAGGTAAATATGAAAAGATCTGAAGGAAGAACGAAGAAACGTACTTGTGAAGATGATGATGATTAACTTTTAAAGAAACTGTAATGAAATCTATTATCACATTATCAATTCTGGTACTGAGTTTTTTTGCTCATGCACAAAAAAAGCAGTTAGCTGCTACTCCTCCAATGGGATGGAATAGCTGGAACTATTTTGGTAAAGAAGCTATCAATGAAACAATTATAAGAGAAGTAATAGATGCAATGGTGTCGGAAGGTTTACAAAAAGCAGGTTATGAATATATAGTGATAGATGGTGGCTGGCGGGATACGGTGCTTGGTAAAAATGGTGAGTTATTGGCACATCCTGTAAAATTTCCTCATGGTATAAAACCACTGGCAGATTACGCACATTCAAAAGGTTTAAAATTCGGGCTTCATACGGTGCCGGGTTCTCACGATTGTGGTGGTAACAAAGTAGGCGGTTGGGGTGTGGAAGAAATTCAGGTAAAACAATTTTTGGACTGGGGTGTTGACTTCATAAAACTTGACAGATGCCGCTTTACATTAGATAATAATCCTGATTATAAAAGAAGAGATCCACGATGGTTTGCAGGTTGGGAAGCATCCACTAATAATCTTGAAAATGCATATAGCAAATGGAGTAAGCTGTTGAAGGAAAGCGGGCGGCAAATTCTTTTTAGCGCCAGCGTTTATAAATATTACGATTGGTATCCAAAGCTTACAAACATGGGCCGTACTACAGGAGATATTAAATCTGTACAAACGGGTGGAGCCGTGTTTGATGATGAAAAAACTAACAGTGTGATGACTGTTGCCGGTCAAAACAATCAATATGCAGAGTATGCTAAGCCAGGCTACTGGAACGATCCGGATATGCTGGTAACTGGTAAACAGGGTCTCACCATTGAAGAACAAAAAGCACATTTCGCACTTTGGTGCATTATGAGTTCACCACTTATATTAGGTAATGATCCCCGCAATATGTCTGTTGAAGAAAAAAAGATTATTCTGAATAAAGAAGCCATCGCCATAAATCAGGATCCCACAGAACAGGGGAGCAGAATTAAAGTAAATGGTAAAGCAGAAGTATGGGCAAAGAAACTTACTAATGGAAATTATGCAGTGCTGTTATTAAACAGGGATGCAAATACAGCCAATGAAATTACGTTGAACCTTAGGGATCTTAAAATTACCGGAAGTAAGAAAATAAGAAATGTTTTTGAGTCAAGAGAGATAGGATCATTCAACGGGAAGATTACTAAATCCATTGCTCCTCACTCAGGATTATTTATGCTTGTTAAGTAGTGGAAAGAAATTTCTTTTTAATAACAATACGATAGGTACATGAAAATATTCAGGCAATAATGAAACACATCATTAAGAAATATCTGCTGATAGGATTTATCCTGTTTGCTTTCTCTAACTATGTACATGCACAAAAAAATTTCCACAAAAACCCAAACATTTTATTTTGTATTGCAGATGATGCATCACTTGCCCACATGTCCGCCTATGGCATAGCGGATTGGGTGAATACACCTGGCTTTGATCGCGTTGCTAAAGAAGGTCTGTTGTTTATGAATGTTTATACTCCCAATGCTAAATGCTCACCATCACGTGCAAGCATTCTTACCGGAAGAAATCCCTGGCAGTTAGAAGGAGCCGCTAATCATAATTCATACTTTCCCGCAAAGTTTACAACAGTAATGGAAGCATTATCAAATAATGGTTACCATGTTGGTTTTACAGGGAAAGGCTGGGGCCCCGGAGAAGCGGGAGAAGTTAATGGAAGAAAAAGAGAACTGACAGGCAGGGGGTACAACAACATTAAAATGGCTTCACCCACTAAAGCCATTTCTCCCCTAAATTATACTGCAAACTTTGAAGCATTTTTAAATCAAAATGAATCAGATAAACCTTTTTGTTTTTGGTATGGCGGGCATGAACCGCATCGGCCATACAATGCCGGATCAGGCATAAATAAAGGACAAAAAAAGATTACAGATATTGACAGAGTTCCATCGTTCTGGATAGATAATGAAGTGGTGCGTACTGATATGCTGGACTATGCTTATGAACTTGAGTACTTTGATAAGCATCTGCAAAATATGCTTGAACTGTTAGAGAAAAAAGGTGAGCTGGAGAACACGATCATCATCGTTACTTCTGACAATGGAATGCCATTCCCCAGAGTTAAAGGACATGTGTATGAATATGCTAATCATTTACCATTTGCTGTTATGTGGAAAGGGCATATTCAAAATGCCGGAAGAAAAATTCAGGATTATATCAGCTTCATAGATATTGCCCCGACTTTTCTTGAAATGGCTGGTGTTGCAGAAAAGAAAAGTGGAATGCAAACGAAGGAAGGCAGATCATTCGCTGATATTCTGGCTTCAAAAAATGGTGTCCTTATAGATGCAAAAAGAGATCACGTATTGCTTGGGAGAGAAAGGACAGATGTTGGTCGTCCGCATGATCAGGGTTATCCTGTGCGTGGTATTGTGAAGAATGGGTATATCTATACTAAAAATTATACACCTGATCGCTGGCCTTCAGGCGATCCTGAAACCGGCTATATGGATACAGATAACAGCCCAACTAAAACAGCAATTTTAACTGCATACAAAAATGGTGAAGAAAAAGATTTATATCAATTAAACTTTGATAAGCGTACTGCAGATGAATTGTACAATAAAACTGCGGACACTTTTTGTATTAAGAACCTTGCTTCAGATAAAAAATACGCCGGTTTGCTTCAGCAAATGAAAAAGCAAATGGAGCAGGAGCTTAAAAAGCAAAATGATCCCCGTATGTTTGGTAAAGGAGATGTGTTTGATAAATATCCGCATGCAAAACCGGAAATGCAGAATTATTATGACCGTTACATAAAAGGTGAAAGGGTAAGGAAGCGTACAGGCGCTGATGTTGATTAACCCGAGAGTTACAATAAAAAATAATACTGATAAGCCTCTTATAAAATATATACATGAAAAGATTATTACTATTAATATTTCTACACTTTATTTTTTCAGCAGGTGCACAACAACAGAAGTCATTAAAAAATCAGCCTTATAATATTATTTTATTTATTGCAGATGATCTTGGTGTGAATGACATCGGCCCTTACGGTAATAAAATAGTAAGAACGCCAAACTTAAATGCATTTGCAAAGCAGTCTTTATTATTTACACGTGCCTTTGCAACTTCACCAACATGCACTCCTTCACGAAGCAGTATCTATACTGGTTTAATGCCCATACGTCATGGTGCACATGGTAATCATGGTGGTGTTTCTGAGGGAACAAAATCTATCGTACAATATCTTCAGCCGCATGATTATCATGTTGCAATAGCAGGCAAATTACATGTAGGTCCGGAAGAAATTTTTTCCTTTGAACGTGTTTCAAAATCAAATGTAATTGAGCCGGGCCACGAAAAACAACCCGGTCTCAACTATGATCTTGATCTTGAACCTGTAGATAAATGGTTATCACAACAGCAAAAGAATAAGCCCTTTATATTGATAGTTGCCGATCACAGTCCCCATGTGATCTGGCCGGAAAAACCAACTTACAATTCAAAAAATATTGATATTCCTGTAAAACACATTGATACGAAAGAGACAAGAATTTCACGGGCACGGTATTATACTGATGTAACAAAGATGGATGACAATATAGGTAAGCTTTTGAACAGTATTGAGAAGAATGGATTATCAAAAAATACAATTGTAATATTTATTGCAGACCAGGGACCGCAATGGCCCTTTGCAAAATGGAGCCTGTATGATGACGGAATTAAAACACCAATGATTATCCGTTGGCCGGGAACTGTTAAAGCGGGAACGAAAACAGATGCAATGGTTTCACTGGTTGACTTGTTGCCAACCATTATTGAAGCAGCAGGCGGAAATGCTCCTCAGGAGATAGACGGACAAAGCTTTTTATCTGTTATCAGAGGAATAAAAAGTACACACCGGGAATATGTATTTGCAACGCATACAGGCGACAGGCTTATGAACCGGGCACCACAACGCATGCTCAGGACAAATAAGTATAAGTACATTTTAAATCTTGCTCCTGAAATTTTATATACCACACACATGGATAAAGCAAAAGACCATGATGGCGGGCGTAAGTACTGGGATTCATGGCGTAAAAAATCTTTCTACAATGAACATGCTGCTTCGGTATTATGGAAATATCATAACCGGCCCCAGGAAGAATTGTATGATATGGAAGCTGACCCAAATGAACTTCACAATATTATTGCTGACTCAAGATTTAAAACGCTTTTGGAAGGTTATCGAAAAACCTTAGCTGACTGGCGCAGACAGCAAAACGATGCAATTACAGGACCTGAGGAAATAAAAGAAGAGCCTGGGAAGAAAGCAGCAAAGCCCGTTGCTCCTTATATTTTTCTTGACTGAAAATCTAAAATATTTTGCAGAAAGATCACTACACGGTTTTTCATCTAAATAAAATTATTTCTTTTTGTTACTGTGCGGTAAAGGCTGCGGCGAAGTAGTTGGACCTTGTACAACTAATCTCCCATCTTTTAAAAATTTCATTCGATCAATAAATACCACACGTTTATCTCCGGTTGCAGTAGTTCTTCCATGATATACGCAAAACATTTCTTTACCATCAGGAGAGTATGTGATGCTATTATGACCAGTGCCTGTAACAATACCGCCCTGCTCAACATTTTTTTCCAGAACCGGATTATTTGCTGCTTTTGTAAATGGACCCAGCGGACTTTTTGAAGTGGCATAACCTACTGCATAATTTTTACCGCCAAAGTAGTTGGCTGAATACATCATGTAATAAGTATTTCCTTTTTTAAAAGCGACAGATCCTTCTGTCCACCGGCGGTTAACTTCTTTTGATGTTACAGAGCGGCTTTCCCATTCTGCCTGTTTATCTTTCATACTAACAGGAGGACGCAGCAATAATACCGGCTCACCAATCACACCGGTAAAATCAGGTTTCAATTGTACTCCATACACCCAGCTTTCTTCAATTTCATTAAACCATCCTTTGTTTTTAGCCCATGTAGCCACTTCGCTTTCTACCGGATGCTTATAGCAAGCACGTGAATAATAGAGATAGAGTTTTCCATTTTTAACAAACATTACATTCGCATCTATAATGGGATAACCGGGATCGAAAACGGGTTTATTATTTATGTCTGTAAAAGGACCCGTGGGCTTATCAGCAACAGCAACACCAATACGGAAGTTCTCCAGTTCATTGGTTGGATTGTTATTCCACTGAGCGCTGTAGAACATATAAAATTTCCCTTTTACTTCATA
>Ga0183260_10001729_pt1 | contig 18133 bp, 18 predicted proteins | sample AntDrymUQ4972206_2_FD_129768 | JGI IMG/M metagenome (GOLD analysis project Ga0183260, IMG submission 129768) | Polar desert sand microbial communities from Dry Valleys, Antarctica - metaG UQ497 (22.06) (version 2) (version 2) | ecosystem: Environmental > Terrestrial > Soil > Desert | place...
AGGACTTGCACACGATCGCCGTACGTTTACCCGCCTCTCGCGCCGCGATAGCGGCTCGCAGACCTGCGCCGCCAGCGCCGATGACGACCACGTCGTAGCTGTGCCGCTCGACCTCGGCGGTTGCGGAGGCGGTGACGTCGGCTGCCGGCGGACCGGACATCTCCGGGTTCGTGGACTCCGGGTTCATGGGCTCCGCCTCCTAGCCGACGAACCGGAGGTCGGAGAACCAGCCAGCCGAGAGGGCCATGACGTAGAAATCAGTGAAGGCCAGGGTGCCCAACGTGATCCAGGCGAGTTCCATGTGCTTTTCGTTGAGCTTGGATACGAAGCCCCAGGCCCTGTAGCGCACCGGGTGCGCCGAAAAATGCCGCAGCCGGCCCCCGACGATGTGCCGGCAACTGTGGCAGGAGGCGGTGTATGCCCAGAGCATCACGACGTTGGCCAGCAGGATGACGTTCCCGAGCCCGAACCCGAAGCCAGACGGGCTGTGGAAGGCAAGGATGGCGTCATAGGTGTTGATCAGCGAGATGATCACCGCAGCGTAAAAGGCGTAGCGGTGCAGGTTCTGGCCGATCAGCGGCACTCTGGTCTCACCGGTGTACTTGGTATGCGGTTCGGCCACGGCGCAGGCCGGCGGCGAAGCCCAGAAGGCGCGGTAGTAGGCCTTACGGTAGTAGTAACAGGTCAGCCGGAACAACAGCAGGAAGGGCAGGCTGAGCGCGGCGTACGGCATCCACCACACGTCGGGAAGGAAGGTCCCGAAGTGGGCGGCCTCGGGGATACAGCCATTGGACACGCAGGGCGAGTAGTAGGGCGTCAGGTAGTGGTAGTCGGCTACCCAGTAGTTCTCCTGCAGGAACACTCGGGTGACGCTGTAGGCCAGCCAGGCCACCAAGCCCACCACGTTGAGCACCGGCGGCCACCACCAGCGGTCCGTACGCAGGGTCCGTGCCGCGATCCGGGCTCGACTCGGGAAGCTGACCCCGGCGCGCAGCTTGGATGTGCCATCCACTGCCAGCGGTCTCGTTCCAGTAGCCATGGGTAGGCCGCTCACCCCTCCGAGATCTACACCGGACAGCACCGCCGCGGACTGCCTGCCCCCAGGAGTGTGTCCCCCGTGTTCCGGGGCGGTAAACCCTGGTGGCGATTGGCTCAGCCTACGGCCGCCGTCGGGGGCTCACGCTGTTAGCTCGGACACGCTGCAGCCGACCGGCTCCCGCTCGGCAAGCGTGACTGAGGCCAGATCGTTACCCAGCGGAGGTCACAATGCGATGACACCGGTGGACGCTACCGCTGACCGTTATCTAGGATCGCCCCTGGCCAGCGATGTGCTTGCCATCCTTATTTTCCTTCCCACCTCCGTGGGACAAGGGAGGCTTCCAAACGTGAAATTAGGTAAGCGCAGTGCTGCGCTGATCGCGACCGGGATCTCCGGCGTGTTGGTGCTCTCCAGTTGTGGCGGCGGTGATGAAGGCGGCGGCGGCGGCGGGGGCGGCGAGGAAGACAGCGAAGCAAGCGGCACCGTCGTCTTCGGCGAGTCCACGGACTTTCCGGACAACCTCTTCCCCATCATCTCCTCGGGCAACGCGACCTCGGTCGCGAACATCCTCGTCCGCATCCTGCCGGGTGTCACTCAGCTGCTGCCGGACTTCTCGGTCACCTTCGACCCGGAACTGCTGACCGAAGAGCCGACGCTCGAAGACGTCGATGGCGCGCAGGTCAACACCTACTCCATCAACCCGGACGCGGTGTGGAGCGACGGCACCCCGATCACCGCCGACGACTTCATCTTCGCCGCGAAGATGCAGGACAGCGAGTTCGTCGAGGCCTGCCCCGACGGCGGAATCCTGGGCACGACCGGGTACGACCAGATCGAGTCGATCGAGGGCTCCGATGACGGCAAGACCGTCACGGTGACCTACGAGACGCCCTTCGCTGACTGGCAGAGCCTGTTCACGCTGTTCCCCGCGCACATCATGGACTCCGAGGACGACGCGGAACTGTGTGCCACCGTCACCGCCGGCTGGCCGATCAGTGAGGGCCTTCCGGAGGGAATCTCCGGTGGACCGTGGCAGCTCAACGCCGACAGCATCGACGTCGCGTCCCAGGTCATCACGCTGACCCCGAACCCGGAGTACTGGGGCGAGAAGCCGAAGCTGGCCTCTCTCGTCTACCAGAACATCGGGAACGACCCGGGTGCCGCGGTCTCTGCGCTCCAGAACGACGAGGTGCAGATGATCTACCCCCAGCCACAGCTGGACCTGGTGGATCAGGTCGCCGCGCTCGAGCCGAACGTGGTCAACAACATCGAGTTCGGACTGGCCTTCGAGCACCTGGACATGAACACCCGTAACCCGCACCTGGCCGACATCAACGTCCGGCAGGCGTTCGGTCTGGCAATGGACCGGCAGGAGGTCGTCGATCAGACGGTCGGCCAGTTCTCCGGTGATGCCGCGGTGCTGAACAACCGGATCATCTTCAACAATCAGCCGAACTACGAGGACACCGCACCGGATCAGTACAACGCTCCGGACGTCGCTGGTGCCACGGCTCTGTTGGAGGAGTCCGGTTACACGCTGGGCGCCGATGGTGTGTACGAGCACCCGGACCGCGGCCGCTTGGCACTGGCGATCTCGACGACCGTGAACAACCCGCTGCGTCAGCAGACGATCGACGTGATCATCCCGCAGGCCGCTGAGGCGGGCATCGAGATCAGCGCTCGGCCGGATCCGGACATCTTCTCCGATGCCACGGCGCCGACCAGCCTGGAGGCCGGCGGCTTCGACATCGCGCTGTTCGCCTGGGTCGGATCGCCGTTCCGTACCGCTACCGCGCCCATCTACCTGAGCCTCGAGGCACAGGGTGGGATCCAGGGTCAGAACTACACCCAGGGTGGCAACGAAGAGGTTGACTCGCTCTACACGGAGTTCCTCGAAGAGCCCGACCCAGACGCATCTGCTGCGCTGGCGAACCAGATCGATGCGGTGCTCTGGGAAGACCTGTACACCATCCCGCTGTACCAGAAGCCGACCTTCCTGGCTTACTCCTCGGCAATCGAAGGAGTAGAGGACAACGCCACCCAGGCCGGTCCACTGTGGAACAGCGAGAAGTGGACGCTGGTCCAGTAAGCATTAGGTCGAGCACCACCAAAGTGGCCCCCCGAACCTGACCAGGTTCGGGGGGCCACTTGCGTGTTGCGTAGTCACGGCCGGGTCACAATGCCCGCGTTCTTCGCCCGTTGAAGGAGCGGAATGTCCGCAGGGCCTGCACTTCTCCGCCTCTCGGGCGTAGGGTCTGCCCGTGCTGTTCTTTACGATTCGGCGGGTCCTCGGGTCAGTTGTCGTCCTGATCGCGAGTTCTTTCCTGGTGTTCCTGATGACCGCGTTCAGCTTCGACCCACTGGCGCAGTATCGGCAGGTACAGCCGCCGCCGCCGCCGGAGTTCTTCGAATCACTTCGAGAGCGGCTGGGACTCAACGACCCGCTGCTGGTCCGCTATTTCGACTGGCTCAAGGGCGCGGTCACCGGCGATTTCGGGGTGAACATCAACAACGTTCCGGTCGCCGAGCAACTCTTCGGCAGGCTGCTCGTGACCGGACGACTGGTCATCGCAGCGATGGTGCTTGCCGTTTTGCTCGCGATCGTGGTCGGCGTTGTGTCCGCGGTTCGCCAGTACAAGGCCAGCGACTACGTCTTCACCGTCATTGCCTACATCCTCATCGCGCTGCCCACGTTCTGGTTCGCGGCGTTGCTCAAGGAGTTCGTGGCGATCGGGATCAACAATCTCGCCGGTGACAAGATCTTGTTCACGTTGGGCGACGAGACGCCAGGTATCTCGTCGTACGGAACGACGTCGATGATCTTTTGGGATCGCATGGGGCATCTGGTCCTGCCCACCCTGTCGCTGGGCCTGCTGACGTTTGCTGCCTGGAGCCGGTTCCAGCGAGCGTCCATGCTGGACGTGCTGTCGGCCGACTACATGCGACTGGCCCGCGCCAAGGGACTGCCCTGGCGTCGAGTGATCGTCAAGCACGGCCTCCGAAACGCGCTGATCCCGTTGACGACGGTGGTCGCCATCGGCGTCGGTGCCATCTTCGGCGGGGCGATCGTCACCGAGCAGGTATTCGTCTGGCATGGGATGGGCGAATACCTCATCCAGGAAGGGATCGGAAAGAACGACATCAACGTTGTGCTCGGCTGGCTGCTGGTCTCCGCATTCTTCGTCGTCATGTTCAATCTGATTGCCGACCTGCTCTATGCCGTGCTCGATCCGCGCATCAGGCTCAGTTAACCCTCGTGGAAGGTCGATGATGTCCACCACCGAAGACCGGCTCGCCACTCAGGGCTCAGCAGATCCAGAGGCAGCTCACAACGAAGTCGCCGCAGTTCAGCCTGGAGCCGGAGGTGCTCCTCCACCCGGCGCGGCCAAGGGCGCGGGCGAGTCGGCGCCGGTTGATCGAGAATTCACCGTCGAGGCCCGCAGTCAGCGGCAGCAGATTCTCAGCCGGTTCTTCCACAACAAACTCGCGATGACCGGTCTGGTGGGCTTTTTGCTGTTGCTCGCCTTCGGCTTCGTCGGGCCGCTGATCTATCGGGTCAATTACCTCGATCTGAGTTCGGCGGCACAGTCCGTCCCGCCCGGAACCAACCAGGGGGGCCGTGTGTACCCACTGGGCAGCGACGCGATCGGTCGTGACCTGTTGGCCGGGCTGATGCTGGGCATCCAGCGCAGCACGCTGGTCGTTATCATCGCCGTCGTCATCTCGCTGGCCCTGGGGCTCTTTGTCGGGGCCCTGGCCGGGTACTTCGGAAAGTGGATCGACAACACCCTGATGCGGTTCGTCGACCTGATTCTCACGATTCCGCTGCTGGTGGTGCTGTTGATCGTGGCCAGCAACTTCCCGAACGCGCGGACCGCCGTCGGGGTGGCCATCATTCTCGGACTGTTCGGCTGGCTGGATCTGTCCCGCATCGTCCGCAGTCAGTTCCTGTCCTTGAAAGAACGGGAGTTCATCGAGGCCGCCCATGCTCTGGGCGCTTCGAACTGGCGGATCATCACTCGCCACCTGATCCCGAACTCGCTGGGGACCATCATCGTCTGGACCACGCTGGCAGCAGCAGGGGCAATCCTGGCCGAGGCGACCCTGACCTTTTTGGGCTTCGGCGTCGGCCCTCAGGACACGTCCCTGGGTGCCCTGATCTCCGACGGAGTCCAGGCCGCAAGCACTCGGCCGTGGCTGTTCTACTTCCCGGGGCTGATGTTCCTTCTCATCGTGCTGGCCATCAACCTCATCGGTGACGGGATCCGAGATGCGTTTGACCCGTCCAACAAGCGAGTCCGCGCCTGAGCGCGTCCCTGCCCACTCCAGCGACAGGACACCACGCCCCATGACATCAGGCCCTTCGACAACGCTGAGCCCCGCCCCCGGTGGCGCACCGGCGGCATCCACCTCGGCGTCGGACACGCTGCTGGAGGTCACCGACCTCAACGTCCGCTTCCCCACCGAGGACGGCATCGTGCACGCCGTACGCGGTGTGACCTACACCCTGCGTTCGGGTGAGGTGCTGGCCGTTGTGGGCGAGTCAGGATCCGGCAAGTCAGTGACCTCGCTGGCCATCATGGGACTGTTGCCGGCCTCGGCCGACATCAGCGGTTCGGTGCGCTACCGCGGGACCGAGCTGCTCGGAATGCGCGACAAGTCGTTCAGCAAGATCCGCGGCAAGGGCGTGGCGATGATCTTCCAGGATCCGATGACTTCACTCGATCCGGTCTACAAGATCGGCTTCCAGATCTCGGAAACCTTGCGTGCCCACGATGACTCGATGTCAAAGAAGGATGCGCGGGACCGCGGGGTCGAGTTGCTCCGGCTCGTGGGGATCCCCAACGCAGACGAGCGGATCGACCAGTATCCCCATGAGTTCTCCGGCGGGATGCGCCAGCGCGTCGTCATCGCGATCGCGATGGCCAACCAGCCGGATGTGATCATCGCCGACGAACCGACCACCGCGCTGGACGTCACCGTGCAGGCCCAGATCCTCGAGGTGCTCAACACGGCGATGGCCGAGACCGGTGCCGCGATGGTGCTGATCACCCACGACCTCGGGGTGGTGGCCGGTGTCGCCGACCGGGTCCTGGTGATGTACGCGGGCCGGCCGGTGGAACTGGGTCATGTCGACGAGATCTACTACCGTCCGCGGATGCCGTACACCCTGGGCCTGTTGGGCTCGATGCCCCGACTTGATGCTACCGATCGACAACGGCTCACACCGATCAAGGGCTCACCACCGTCGCTGGTGAACATGCCGCCCGGATGCCCATTCGGGCCACGCTGCCCATTGCACATCGACGCGTGCGACGCCGAAGAGCCTCCGCTGATGGAGGTGGGCGGGGGCCATCTGGCCGCGTGCATCCGCAGCGAGGAGTTGGTCGGTACCGGCACGCACGCCGAAGAGATCTTCGACGCGACAGCGGTGGACGATCTGCTGATCACCAGCGGCTCGGACGGCACCGTCGCCGAGGTCGGATCATCCAGCGGTCAGGGGCAGGTATGACAACCCTCGAGCAGGAAACCAGCGTCCCGGCGCCGCACACCGGGGAACCGATCCTCGAGGTGACCGGCCTGGAGAAGCTCTTCCCCATCAAGGGAGGTGGACTGATCCGGCGGGTCGTCGGTCACGTACGCGCCGTCGACGGGATCGACCTCGAGGTCTATCCGGGCCAGGTGCTCGGGCTGGTCGGCGAATCAGGCTGCGGCAAGTCGACCACCGGTCGGGCGATCCTCAACCTTCAGCCGGCCACCGCCGGCTCGGTGAAATTCCGAGGCCGCGAACTCGTCGGGCTGTCCCGATCGGAGATGCGCCCGCTTCGCCGCGACATCCAGATCGTGTTCCAGGACCCGTATGCGTCCTTGAATCCCCGGCTCCCGGTCTTCGACATCGTCGACGAGCCGTTGATCATCCATGACCTGGTCAAGGGCGATGAGGCCCTCCGTAGCCGGGTAAAGGATCTCGTCCAGATGGTCGGGCTCAACCCGGAGCACACCAACCGCTATCCGGCGGACTTCTCCGGCGGTCAGCGGCAGCGGATCGGCATCGCCAGGGCCCTGGCCCTCGAACCGGCGATGCTGATCCTCGACGAGCCGGTCTCCGCGCTGGACGTCTCCATCCAGGCCGGCGTGATCAACCTGCTGGAGGACCTGCAGGACCAGCTCGGTCTGTCCTACCTGTTCATTGCCCACGACCTGTCCGTAGTGCGGCACATCTCCGACCGGGTGGCCGTGATGTATCTCGGCAAGATCATCGAGCTGGCTGATCGAGACACCCTCTTCAGCCGACCCATGCACCCCTACACGCAGGCACTGCTCTCGGCCATCCCGATCCCCGACCCTGAGCGGGAGCGTCGCCGCGAGCGAATAATCCTGACTGGCGACATTCCGAGCCCGGCCAACCCCCCCTCGGGTTGCCGCTTCCGGACCAGGTGCTTCAAGTTCGCGCTCGAACTCACCGAGGACCAGAAGGAGAATTGCATCACAATCGAGCCGCCGCTTGCCGAACAGGAGCCGGGGCACACCTCGGCTTGCCACTACTCGGCGGTCCGTACGGTCCTCTGACCTGCTAGCGGCGCCAAGCCCGGCATCCGGATGCCCACATAGGGTTGCGGACGTGACCGAGGTCGGCCCGAATCGTCGAGTGTTGTTCGTACACGCGCATCCTGACGACGAGACGATCAACAACGGCGCCACGATGGCGTGCTACGCATCCATGGGGGTTGGCGTCACCCTGCTCACCTGCACTCTTGGCGAGGAAGGTGAAGTCCTCGTCCCGGAATTGGCCGGGCTGGCCGTCGGGCACGCAGACCAGCTGGGTGGTTACCGGATCTCCGAACTCTCCGGTGCCCTACGCGAGCTGGGGATCACCGATTTTCGTTTTCTGGGCGGTGCCGGCCGCTGGCGGGACAGCGGGATGATGGGAACGCCGGCCAACGACCACCCACGTGCGTTCTGGCGGGCCGATCCGGACGAGATCTGCGCCGCGGCCGTGCAGGTCATCCGCGACGTACGGCCACAGGTACTGGTGACCTACGACGAGAACGGTGGGTACGGCCACCCGGATCACATCCAGGCACACCGGGTCGCGATGGCGGCCCTCGATGCGGCCGCGGATCCGGCGTACCGTTCCGACCTGGGGCCGGCCTGGTCGGTGGCCAAGGCCTACTGGTGCGCGACCCCGATCTCCGGACTCCGGGCCGCCATGGAGGCGATGCGCGCCGCGGGTGAGACGTTCTTCGACGTGACCGACGCCGACGAGCTGCCCATGGGCACTCCGGACGAACTGGTCAGTACGGCCGTGGATGGCCGGGAGCACCTGCCCGCCAAGCTGGCTGCCATGCGCGCCCATGCCACCCAGATCCAGGTGGACGGCCCGTTCTTCGCGCTGTCCAACAACATCGCCAACCAGGCCTTCGCGGTCGAGTACTACCAGCTCGTACGCGGGGAGCGGGGTCCGGCCGACGGTGCGGACGGGCACGAGGGAGACCTCTTCGCTGGGCTGGAGTGCGGCGCGCAGGCCCGATCTCCGTGACCCGGCGAGTCGCCGGGGGGGCAGTCATCCTGGTACTGGCGGCGATCTGTGCGATCGTCGAGGTCTTCTACCTGCCGCTGCGAGCCGGACCGGTTCTGGTTCCGGTGTCGGTCCTGGCTGCTGTCGCGGGAAACGTGGCCTTCACCCGGGCGATGTACGAGGTCGCCGGGTCGGTCTGGCCGGCGATGTTGCCAGGGGTGGTCTGGCTCGCCGTCATCGGACGTTCGGCGATCGCCCGACCGGAAGGTGATCTGCTGATCACCGACGGTGGCGCCTCCACTGCCACGGCTGTGGTCAACCTCGGTTTTCTGCTCCTCGGGTCGTTGGCCGTGGCCTTTACGGTGGGAACCCTGCGACGCCCTGTAGGGAGGCAGGGGCCCCCTGCAACGCAAGGCAGCTACGAATCTTCCCCTGTTGAGGGACCCCCCGTCGCCCACGAGATCGGGAACAGTCAGCCGCCGGAGACTGCCGGCAGAACGTAGAGCTCCGCACCCTCGGGGACCTTGGTGGCCAGACCGTCGCCGTCGCGGACGTTGACGGTCCCGACGAAGACGTTGACGTGTTGGCGTACCGCGCCCTGCTCGTCGCAGATCCGCCGCCCCAGAGCAGGGTTCTCGGCCCCTAGCGCGGCCAGGACCTGAGCCACGTCGCTGTCAGCCGGTACGTCGACCTCGATCGTTCGGGCGTTGTCGGTGAACTGACGCAGTGCTCCCGGGATGCGGACCAGGACAGCCATGGATCAGCCGACCATCCCAGCGCGGACGCACAGGACGTCAGGCAGGTGTGCGGCGATCGCCGACCAGGATTCCCCCTCGTCGGCGCTGGCGAAGACCGAACCGCTGCGGGTTCCGAAGTAGATCCCGGGAATTGGCGCATCGTCGGCACACATCGCGTCGCGCATGACTGTGGCGTAGAACCGATCCTCGGGCAGGCCTCTCGACAGCTCCTCCCAGATCTGCCCGGCGTCCCTGCTGCGATAGACCCGGCAGCGGGCATCCGGTGGAATCCGCTCCACGTCGGCGACCAGCGGGATGACGTACACGGTGCCCGGGGCGTGCGGGTGGACGACCATGTTGAAGCCGAAGTCGGCCGGCAAGCCGTCGGCGATCGAGACCCAGGTCTCGCCCTCGTCGTCGGAGCGGTAGACACCGCCGTGGTTCTGGGCGAAGAGCTGGTCCGGGCGTTCGGGGTGCCGGGCCACCTTGTGCACGCACTGCCCGTACTCCGGAAACTCGTCGGCGGGCAGGAATGATCCCTGGATGCCCTTGTTGGCCGGGTTCCAACTCGCTCCGTCGTCGGTCGTGCGGTAGACGCCTCCGGTGGACATCGCGATGTGCATCTGCCGGCTGTCAGCAGGATGCGGCAGGATCGTGTGCAGGGCCTGCCCGCCGCCGCCCGGCTCCCACTCCTTGCGGTGTGGGTGGTCCCACAGGCCCTGGTTCAACCTGAACGAGACGCCGCGGTCCTCGCTGCGCCACAGCGCGGAGGGTTCGGTCCCGGCCCAGACCAGGTCCGGTTGGTCGGCTGGCCCGGGCATGATCTGCCAGACCCTGGCCAGGGCGGCCTCGGTTTCCTGCGGGAAGCTGATCGGTGCGGGATCGGGCTCGGTCCAGGTCGCGCCGAGGTCATCGGAGTAGGACATCGCCGGTCCCCAGTGCGAACTACTCGCGCCCGCGAACAACCGTGGCGTTGCGCCGCGGGTATCGATGGCGCAGGCGGCCACCTCGTTCAACCCGAGATCTGGTCCGCGGACCGTCCAGCTCTGGCGGTCATCATCGCTGGTTGCTGTCCACAAACCCTTGCGAGTTCCGATCAGCACCATGGTTTGGGTCATCGGTGATTCCTTCAGCATCGTCGAAGCTCTTCCGGTTAGGAATAGTAGAGTTCGGCCGGTGAGTCAAGACCGGGGGCTGCCGGCCACGTCGTACGCGGTTCTCGGGCTGCTCACCTTCGGTCGGGAGCTGTCCGGATACGAGCTCAAGCAGTGGGCGGACTCGACCTTGCGCTTTTACTGGACCGCCCCGGCGATGAGCCAGATCTACACCGAGCTCAAGCGCCTGGCCGAGCGGGGACTGGTCCTGGCTCGTGAGGTCGACGGCGGACCAAGCCGGACCACCACCCGTTACCGGGTCAGCGCGAAGGGAACACGTGCACTCCGCCGCTGGCTGGCCGACTCCGATCCCGGGTTTCCGCTGCTCAAGCACCCGATCGCCCTGCGGCTCCTGCTAGGTCACCTCCTCGATCCGGCGCAGGTCCGGGAGATGCTCGAGGCCTACGACGCCGCACTGGCCGCCCAGCGTCGCGATCTGCGGGCAGTGCTCGACGGCATCGACAACGAGCCGGCGTTCGAGTTTCCCGCCCACGTCGCGCGGTGGGGGCTGTCCTACTACGACAGCGAGGAGGACGCCGTACGGCGAGTCCTGAGCGCCCTTCCGGAGCCCTTACCTCGGCCGGCTCAGGCCGACGGAGCTTCCGGGACGGGTCCGGCGCGGTAGCGGTAGTCGTGATGGTGGTGGAAGCCGAGCCGTTCATAGAGTTGCAGGGCCGCAGCGTTGTCCGCGGCCACCTGGAGGTAGATCCACCGCGCACCATGTTGTGCACCCCAGGTGGCCAGCTCGGACATCAGCCAGGTGCCGTAGCGCCGGCGACGGTGCTGGTCGGCAACCGTCACGGCCGTCACGCCGAGCCAGCCCTGACCCACGGCCCCGCGGGCCACCCCGAGCACAGCATCGCCCCCACCGTCGGGTTCAGCGGCGCGGATCGAGCCGAAGCACAGCTCCGTGGCCTCCCCGGCACGCAGCAGCACTGCGCGCGCGGTCGGCGGCAGAGCCGCGCCTCGATAGTGGTAGGCCGCCAACCAGGCGTCATCGGGCTCGGCATCCAAGTGCGCGGAAGCCTCGGATCTTTCCGAGTGAAGGACGCCTTGAGCCAATAGGTTCGATACAGGGGGTCCTTCACTCCGAAGTGACTGGGCGGCGGATGCCAGCTTCTGGACCTCGTCGATGTCGCCGGTGAGAAAGCGGACCAGGTCATGGGTCCGCCAGCCGGCCGCCGCGAGCACCGCATCGACGGCCTCACCGCCGGGCAGTGGTACCTGAACCATCGGCGGCAACCCACGCTCGGCGTACCAGTGCTCGATGGCACTCACCCAGCCAGCACTCTCCCAGCCGGCATCGGAGATCAATGCGTCGCCGAGAACTAGGGCAGAGTTGGAGCGGCCGGTGAATCCGTCAGCCGCGCGCAACAGCCATGAGCCCAGGTGAGCTTCCTCGAGGCCGCGCCAACCCAGGGCAGCGATCTGCTCGACCTCGGCGACGCCGATATTGACGTGGGCAGATTCACCGTGCATTGCCTGCCCCCTCCACCCATGTGCGCCCCAGGAAGGCAATACTAGGAAGCCCGCAGCACCCGCAGGAGGAGCACAGTGACCTACATCATCGCCGAGCCATGTGTCGATGTTCTCGACAAGGCGTGCATCGACGAGTGTCCGGTCGACTGCATCTACACCGGCAAGCGAATGCTCTACATCCACCCCGACGAGTGCGTGGACTGCGGTGCCTGTGAGCCGGTCTGCCCGGTCGAGGCGATCTTCTACGAGGACGACACCCCGGAGAAGTGGAAGGACTACTACAACGCCAATGTCGAGTTCTTCGACGACCTCGGATCGCCTGGCGGCGCGGCCAAGACCGGCGACATCGACAAGGACCATCCGTTGGTCGCGGCGCTGCCGCCGCAGGTGAACGAGCACTGACGTTGAACGAGCACTGAGCTGTCGCTGAACCTCCCGGACTTCCCCTGGGACAGTCTGGCTGCGGCCCGAGACCGTGCCGAGCAACACCCGGATGGACTCGTCGACCTGTCGATGGGAACGCCGGTCGACTCGACTCCGTCGTTCATTGCCGCCGCCTTGGCCGCACACTCGAACGCGCCCGGCTACCCCACGGCGCTGGGCACGGCGGAGTTTCGTACGGCTGCCGCTGGATGGCTGCAGCGCCGGTTGGGCGTCCGCGTGGTTCCGGATTCGATCCTTCCGACGATCGGCTCGAAGGAGACTGTGGCGTGGCTGCCGACGATGCTCGGCATCGAGCCCGGCTCGACGGTGCTGATCCCGGAGCTTTCCTACCCCACCTACGAGGTCGGTGCACTGCTGGCCGGAGCGCAGGTACGGCGAGCGGTGTGCCCACCGGAGGACTCGGCCGGGATCAGCCTGGTCTGGCTGAACTCACCGGCCAACCCGCACGGAGCGGTGCTGCCCGCGACCGAGCTTCAACGCTGGGTGGCTTGGGGCAGGACCTTCTCCGTGCCGATTGTGGCCGACGAGTGCTACGTCGAATTGGGCTGGTCGGCCGAGCCCGTCAGCATTCTGCATCCCAGCGTCATCGGTAATTCACAGACCGGAGTTCTGGCGGTGCATTCGCTGTCCAAGCGATCCAACCTGGCCGGCTACCGCGCCGGTTTGATCGTCGGTGACCCTGCGCTGATCCGTACGGTCTGGAACGTGCGGCGGCACTCCGGCTTGCTCGTGCCCGATCCGATCCAGGCGGCCATGGCGGCTGCCTACCGTGATGACACACACGTCGCCGAGCAGCGTGAGCGATATCGCGCCCGGCGTACGCAGCTGGCGGCGGCCCTGTGCAGCGCCGCCTTTCGGATCGACCACTCCGAGGCCGGCCTCTACCTCTGGGCCACGCGCCACTCGGACTCGATGTCCACAGTGGACTGGTTCGCCGAGCGGGGGATCCTGGTGACGCCAGGCACTTTTTACGGTCCGGCTGGTGGCCAGCACGTACGGATCGCGCTGACGGCCGCCGACGAGCGAGTCGCAGCCGCGGTTCGACGACTGGCCGACTGACCGGCAGATCGCAGTCAGCGCAGGAGCAGGACGGTGACTGCACAGGCCGCGGCCCATAGCACGCTGGTGAAGGTCCCGATGATGAAGCGCTCGGATGCCCCGGCACCGGGGGAGCGCAGCTCCGGATAGCGGGCCAGTCCCTTCACCGCGAGGACGACGGCGATGCCCTCCGGCCACCCAGCGATCAGCGCGGCGCTCACGGCGAGGCGTTCCAGGGTTCCGATCCAGGCCCCACCGCGAAGCACGTCCTCGGCCGGCGTCGGGTCCGGCCGGCCGGGTTCACGCACCCGTGGCGTGGTGCTGTACGAGGCGCAGGCCAGGATGGCGACGGTCAACGGTCCCCCGCCGGCTGCCGAAGCGGTGACTGCCAACGCCGTACAGAGGATCAGCGCCGCCCGCCCGACACCCTCCACGCTGGCGGCGACGACGATCGCTGCACACATGAGTCCGGTCGCCACCGCCGGGAAGACCGGCGCATGCTGCCACCAACCGGTCAGCGAGACGACGAGCACGATGCCGAGCAGGATCGCGAGTGCCACGGCCGTCATCGGCCCGCCTCGGCCAAGAGGTGTACGGCGACCGGGCGCAGGGCCTGCTCATGCCACCACCAGGCGACATGCAGCCGCTGGCTGACCGCCTGCTTGCTGATGCCCAGGATGTCGGCGGTCTCGGTCTGCGTATGGCCCTGGGAGATCAGATCGACCGCCTGCCATCCCGCCGAGGACCGGCGACGCAGCACCGTCGCCAAGGTGCGCAGCACTGCCTCGGCATACCCGCTGGCAGCAAGGTCGGGCCCATGGACGGCGACAGCGTCCAGCGCTCCCTTCGCCCGGTTCACCGCGGCCCGCGCGTTCTCGAACGCGGAGCCAGAAGCCTCGCGGGTGCTGTCGGGTATCGGGGTACGGATCGAGCCGAGGCCGATGCCCACGCTCCAGCGCCGCTCCCGGGCGCAGCGCAGGGTCAGTTCCAGTACGAGCGCCGGATCGGTCAGCACCCCTTGGACCTCATCGCCAACTGTGCGCTCGAAGGGCAGTAGCCAGCCTTCGGGGTCGGCGTGATCGACCTGCTCCGGAACCAGCGTGGCGAGCAGGGGCTCCACCCGGTCGACGTCGCGGCGGCTGCCACGCTGGTCGATCGTCATGACGGCGAGCATGCTTCTCCCTGACGACAAAATGTCGAGGCAATGGTGACACCTTGTCTATGGAAGGTCAAGCCCTAAGGCTTGTCGGCACCTGGTACAGTCACCTGCCTTGTCACCCGGCTCGACACAAGCAAGCTGGCGAGTGGACGGGGGCCGCGACGCTTTTCCACGGGAGTGCTCATCACGCACTGGTGCTTAAAAGGCCTTTTGCAATTGCCGTCGACGCCGGACCCATGACATCGACTGGCAGTCGTTAGTGGAAACCATCCGCCATGTTAGCGGGACCAGTAAGAGCGATCTTCGTCTCACCGAGCGACCGCAATCGGAGGCTTGTTGCCACTGCACTGGAGTAGATTATCTTGCCCGCGCGCCTGCTCAGCCGGCCATCCCGGAGACCTGCCCGCCCGGCGTGGGCTCGCTTGCCAGGCCATCAGGTCAGGTCGGACAAGAAGTCGAACAATGCGCCGGTGAGTTCACTCGGCTTGTCCTCGTGAACCAGATGCCCGGCGCCCGAAAGGACCCTGAGTTCGGCGTTCGGGATCTGCGCGGCCAGCTCGCGCCCGCGCTCGACAGGAACCCATGTGTCATCCTCGCCCCAGCAGACGAGAACAGGCATGTCGATTGTGTCGTACTTCTCCTGCATGGAGTCGGTGTAGTCCTGGTCCTCTAGGCGCGCGGCGAGCTGGCGGTAGAAGGCCGACTGGCCGCCGTCGTTCACCCAGGGTTCGGCGAGCGCGTCAAGTATGGCTGGATGCAGCCCAGGACTACTGGCAGAATTCAGGTACTCACGCAGTAGTGCGCGGTGCGCTGAGGGCGGCAAGCGTTCGAACACGTCGGCGTGCTCGCCGACCAGTTGGGAGAAGGGGCTACCCCAAGGCCCCAGGGCGACGGCGTCAACCAGCGCGAGCCTCCGGTACCGCACGCCCTGTAGGAGGTGGGCGCCGAGCGCGACGGCGCCGCCGGAATCATGGGCCAGCACAGTGGGCTCCGTCAGGTCCCACTCCGTCAAGAGCTCGACGAATACGTTGCTCTCCATAGCCAGTGAGATGTCCTGGCGCTCGGACTTCTCCGACGCTCCATATCCCGGCATGTCCCAGACGTAGATGCGGTGACGCCGGGCGAGGGACTGGGCGACGCCGCGCCAGACAAACGACGAGAAGGGCGTACCGTGCAGGAGCACGACCGGGTCCATGTCGGGATCGCCGAGGCAGTTCCAGCGGACAAGGCCGGCGCCGCTGCTGTAGGTATTCGGCAGTTGCCAGTTGCCCGCCACCGGGAAACGCTCCCTCTTCGAATCGGCGTCACGGCCGCAGCGGATCTTACCGCGCTTGGGCAGGGTCCGCCCGCTGAACGCAGCCTTGAACAAGTAGGGAAAGCCTGAACACGCAGGCCGGGGGCCGTGTCGCGCCTAGGACCCGAAGTCGCCCGTCTCGGCCGCACCCTGCGAGCCTGGCGCCAGCAGCTCCTGGCGTACTTCGCGACCAAGGGCGTGTCCAACGGCGGCACCGAGGCGATCAACCTGCTGATCGAGAAGACTCGCCGCATTGCCCATGGCTTTCGCAATTACACCAACTACCGGCATCGGATCCTGCTCGTCGCCGACGGATCACGCTCCTACCGAGACCGGCCGAACCATGCTTAATTCCGAAGAGCAGATTATCGATGCAGTTGCGTCGCGATACCATAATTCGCGCTCCTCGCCTCGAAGAACACGCCACTCGAAAGGAATCGCATCGACGATGCATTCCGCAGTCTCCCAGGGATGATCTCCTGTTTCCAGCGCGTAAGACGGAATCTGAACCGGATATCCGATCATCTCCATGGGATCCTTTCATTCTGCGAGGGTCCCAACGGAATGGTCAGTTATCGAGAGCTGTGCCGCGGGCCGCAAACCGTGCAGTTCCGGTGGCAGAGTCAATGTCATTGTCGGGTGTCCGCCACATCCGAGTGGCTTCCATTGCGGAGGGCGCACCGCCCGGCTCTGAGAATTCTGATAGAACAATAAAATGCAGTCGGGGCCTCCCCATCAGAATGCGGATCATAAGATTCCACTGCTCCAGCCGTCGAGCCGACCATGTTGGAAGCTCGGCAGAATCCAACACCGTGGACATTGGTGCGAACGGAAGCGGCGTCATAGGTGCCATCAACCGAGCGGGGCTCAGTTGGCGTGCAGGGCGGCGTTGAGTTCGCCCCACTTACCGGTCCGCGCCAGCGCTTCGACCGCACCGCTCAAGCTGTTCCGGCGGTAGAGCAGGCCGGAACGACCCGAGAGTTCGCGAGCGGGGACGACCGTGTCGTCGGGCAGCCGGACTTTGGTACCCGCCGTGACGTACAAGCCGGCCTCGACCACGCAGCCGTCCCCGAGGGAGACCCCGATCCCGGAGTTCGCGCCAAGCAGGCAGCCCTTGCCGACCGATATCCGTTCCTGGCCCCCTCCGGACAGCGTTCCCATGATCGAGGCCCCTCCACCGATGTCGGAGCCATCCCCGACCACCACCCCGGCGCTGATCCGTCCCTCCACCATCGAGGCACCCAGCGTTCCGGCGTTGTAGTTCACGAAACCCTCGTGCATGACCGTCGTCCCGGGAGCCAGATGCGCGCCCAGCCGTACCCGGTCGGCGTCGGCGATCCGGACGCCCGAGGGCAGCACGTAGTCCACCATTCGAGGGAACTTGTCGACGCCGTACACATGCACGGCCGCACGGGCCGTCCGCAACCGCAGCTGGGTCTGTTCGAACCCCTCAGGCAGGCACGGTCCCGCGCTGGTCCAGACCACATTGGTCAGCAGGCCGAAGATCCCCTCCAGGTTGGCGCCGTGCGGGGCGATCAACCGGTGACTGAGCAGCTGCAGCCGCAACCACACGTCGTAACTGTCGGTCGGCGCGGCATCGAGGTCGGCGATGACCGTGTGCACCCCGACCACCGAGACTCCGCGGAGCTCATCGTCGGTGGCCAGCACGGCGAACTCCGAGGTCGTACGAGCTCGGAGGTCCTCGGCGGCCAGAACGCTGGTACCGGGCGATGCCCCGGCCGGACTGGACAACGCAGGATCGGGAAACCACGCGTCCAGCACGGTGCCACTCGGGGCCACGGTGGCCAGGCCGATCGCACTCGCCGGACGGTGGACAGGGAGATCGCGGACATCGTCGGCGACGGCGGGATGAGGCGGGCTGGTCACCCCGGTCACGGTAGTGGGCTGGTTAGGCTCGCCGACGTGTTCACTCTCGACCTGTCCCTCGACGTCGTTTCGTTGACCCGCGCGCTGGTGGACCTGCCTTCGGTGTCCGGAGACGAGCGGGTCCTCGCGGATGCCGTGGAGGAAGCACTTCGCGGGCTCGATCGACTCGACGTACGGCGCGACGGTGACACGGTGGTCGCCCGTACGACGCTGGGGCGCGACCAGCGGATCGTGCTCGCCGGCCATCTGGACACCGTTCCGATTGCCGACAACCTGCCCAGCCACGACGACGGAGAGCTGCTGTACGGCTGCGGCGCCTCCGACATGAAGTCCGGAGTCGCGGTGATGCTTCGGGTGGCGCACAACGTGGTCGAGCCCGTACA
>Ga0183260_10001730_pt1 | contig 18132 bp, 14 predicted proteins | sample AntDrymUQ4972206_2_FD_129768 | JGI IMG/M metagenome (GOLD analysis project Ga0183260, IMG submission 129768) | Polar desert sand microbial communities from Dry Valleys, Antarctica - metaG UQ497 (22.06) (version 2) (version 2) | ecosystem: Environmental > Terrestrial > Soil > Desert | place...
GACGACGAAGGTGACGACGTAGGCGCCCAGCGCAATGAGTGCGGCCGGTCGCACCGCCAGGCCGAGAAGCAGAAGGAAGCCCGTCGCGGTCAGCAGCAGCGCGAACAATCCGTCCGCATCCATCGTGGGCAGGAATCGCACGCGCGACAGCCCGGAACCGATGAGCACCAGACCGACGGACAGCCGCACGATCCAGGGCAGATATTCTCGATATCCCGCGACATGTTCGATGAACCGTGTGCGGGCAACCTCGAGTGGTCGCCAGCGGCCCCACGCGAGGAGCACCAGCACGGCGACGACAAGCCCCATACCGAGCAGGACAAGCGAGCCCGGCTGCGACAGCGCGTCGAGCAGAAAGCGGATCGGGTCCGGGGAGCCACCAGGATCGGTGACGTAATCGACGTGTGCGATCAGGAGTTGGTCCATCGGGGTCCATTCTCCGCTAAATCGGCTTCTATAATGGCGCTCAACCCCCGGCCTCCCATCGCTCGAGGCGAACAGCATCGGCCTCGGCGACTCCGGCATTGCTTGCGCAAGGAGCACCGATGAAGCCGACCAGCCCCGACAGGATCCGGAACATCGCCCTCATCTCCCACGGTGGTGCGGGCAAGACGAGCCTCGCCGAGGCGATGCTCTTCGATGCCGGCGCGATCTCACGGGTCGGGACCGTCGAGGCGGGGACGACCGCCCTGGACTGGGACCCTGACGAGCACAAGCGCAGCCATAGCATCAACCTTGGAATCGGGTCCATCGAGCACGAAGGGGTGCGAATCACGATCGTGGATACACCGGGCTACGCGGACTTCCAGGCCGATGTCGTGGAGGCACTGGCAGCCGTCGACGCGGTGATCGTGGTGGTGGACGCATCGGCCGGTGTCGAGGTGGGCACCGAGGAGGTCTGGAGGCTTGCCGATGCGCGCGGCCTGCCGCGCATGATCTTCGTCAACAAGATGGATCGCGAAAACGCCAACTACGACGCAACGTTGGAGGCGCTGAAAGCCCGGTTCGGGCCGAAGATCGCGCCGGTCTACCTGCCCATCGGCTCAGGCGAATCGTTCCACGGGTACGTCGACGTCATCGAGGAGCACGCCAACGTCTACGAGAACGGCTCGCCGAAGGAGGTGCCGATCCCTCCGGAGCTCGAGGGCATCGAGCATTCACGACGGGACGCGCTGGTCGAGGCCGCGGCCGAGGCGAGCGACGAGCTGATGGAGAAGTATCTCGAGGGCGAGGCCTTCACCGATGCCAAGATCGAGGCGGCGCTTCACAAGGGCACCCGTGAAGGCAGCGTGGTTCCGGTCTTCGTCGGCTCGGCGACGAAGAATATCGGCGTCCGCGAGCTGATCACCATGATCGCCAGGCACGTTCCCTCCCCCGCCGAGGTCGGCACGCGTGCGACCACGGACGGCACCCAGATCACGCCCGACCCCGACGGTCCATTCGTTGCGCAGGTCTTCAAGGCCAGCGCCGATCCCTTCGTCGGCCGCCTCACCTATTTCCGGGTCATCTCCGGCAGCCTGAGCGGGCAGGGCCACGTCTACAACGCTTCCCGAAAGGAGGAGGAGCGCGTGGGGAACCTCTTATCGGTCCAGGGGAAGGACACACAGACGCTGTCGAAGGTGGGGCCCGGGGACATCGCGGCCGTCGCCAAGCTGACCTCCACGGCCGCCGGTGACACCCTCGTCGCCGATAAGGCACACGCCGTGGAGCTCGCGGCGCTGCAGTTCCCTGCCCCATCGCTCCAGGTGGCCATCGCGCCCGAGTCGAAGGCCGACCTCGACAAACTAGGACAGGCGCTGCATCGGATGAGCGAGGAGGAGCCTGCCATCCAGATCCGGCGCGAGGACGGCACAGGAGAGACGATCCTGACCGCCATGGGCGATGCGCACGTCGACGTGATCGTGGACCGCCTGAAGCGGAAGTTCGGTGCGGCCGTCAAAACCACGACGCCGCGGGTAGCATACCGGGAGACGATTCGGCAGGCGACACGTATCGACAACCGCTACAAGCGCCAGACGGGTGGGCACGGACAATACGGGCATGTCGTGATCGAATTCGCGCCAACGAAGATGGGCACGGGCTTCGAATTCGGCAACAGGATCGTCGGTGGCGTGGTGCCGAAGCAGTACATTCCTGCGGTCGAAAAGGGTCTCCGCGAGGCGATGGCCGAGGGCGTCCTGGCCGGTTATCCGGTGGTCGACCTGTCAGCCACACTGGTCGATGGCTCGTACCACCCGGTCGATAGCTCCGAAATGGCGTTCAAAGTGGCCGCATCGCAGGCGCTGAAAAAGGCCTTCGACGCAGCCTCACCGGCGCTGTTAGAGCCGATTCTCGAGGTGGACGTGGTGGTCCCGGACGCATTCATGGGCGATGTTATGGGTCACATCACGTCCAAGCGCGGACACGTGCTCGGAATGGACGCGGCCGACGGCTTCCAGCACCTCAAGGCACAGGTGCCCCAGGCCGAGATGTTCCGCTACGCGACCGAACTACGCTCGATCACCCAGGGCCGTGGGAGGTTCAGCTGGAAGGTCGACCACTACGCCGAGGTGCCGCACACCATCGCAGACAACGTTGTGGCGGATGCCGCCAGCAACGGGCACGGCCCGGAACATGGCCATTGACGCCGGATGAGACTCTCGGGCGAATCGTCGTCTGGGCAGACGGTGAAGAGACGGTCCGCGGGCTGATCCTCCTGGGATCTCGAGCTCGCTCTGAGCTCCCCGCTGACGAGTGGTCGGACACCGACCTGCTCCTGTTCAGCACTGACCCCGACCGGTGGTTGGACGATGGCAGATGGCTGGATGCGATCGGCCCCGTGATCCTTACGTTCGTCGAACCGACCGCGCTGGCCGGCCTCTTCGAGCGACGTGTCCTGTTCGAGGGCGCCGTCGACGTGGACCTCGTCATGGTGCCAGTCGAGGCCATCGACGACGTGGTCGCGGCCGATGGCGCCATGCCCGTCCTCGCGCGTGGCTATCGACTCCTCGTCGACAAGGACGGCCGTTTCGACAAGCTATCCGGCCTGGCGGCCGCGGCGGACCCGCGGGCCATTCATGGGGCGTCTCCATGGCCTCCAGCGCTCGATGAGGTCGCGAACCTGATTGGCGACTACCTGTACCACTGCGTCTGGATCGCCAAGAAGCTTCGGCGCGGCGAGCTTGCCGTCGCGGTGAGATGCCACAACGCCTACCAGGGAGCGATCATTCGCCGATTCGTCGAGTGGCAGGCTGAGGCGCGAACGGACGGGAAGACGAATACCCACTACGACGGACGGTTCCTCGAGCGATGGGCGGTCCCCGAGACGGTGTCAGGACTGGCCGTGACGCAGGCGCGGTATGACGTCGCCGATCTCGCGCGCGCGATCCTCGAAAGCATGGAGCTCTTCCGCATGCTTGCCACCGAGGTCGCCAAGGCGGTCGGCGCGATGTACCCGTCGGACGCGCATGGCTCGATCCGGGATTGGGTCCGCCGAACTCTGGAGGCCGTTCACTGACCCAGAGTCCGGTTCCAATGCGGAATATCAACGCTGGCGTTACCGCGACGCGTGACGCATCCCTGTGTGTCCCGGCGCCGCTTCAGTCGCGATATGCCCACGGTTCGCCGGTGGAACGCATGGAGGCGAGCGACCGCCGATGCGCGATCCCCTCGGCAGCGTAGGTACCCACCGCCACCAGGAAGGCCACGGCGGCAACAAGCCATGGAGCGACTGCCCATGGATCGGTCGAGCCGCTCAGCACAGTCACGACCCAGACTCCCAGCGAGGTGAGCCCTGCCGCGGTGAAGCCTGCCGCCACGGCGCCCGTGACGAACGCGAGGGCCATCAGCCCGCGACCTCCGCGATCGCCAGGTTGCGCTTGCCGCGGCGCAGGAGCAGCCATCGTCCGGCGAGCAGGTCAGATGCATTCGGAACCGCGGCCGAATCGGTGACCCGCACATTGTTGACGTAGCCACCACCCTCGCCGAGCACCCGCCGTGCCGCTCCACGACTCGCCGAGAGTCCGGACTGCACGAACAGATCGAGCACCGGCGGCAGCGTACTGCCACCGGCCAGGCTTGCCCGCGGCAGGTCGGCGAAGGCAACCTCCAGCGTGGCGGCGTCGATGCCGTGCAGGTCGCCACCACCGAAGAGTGCCTCGGAGGCCGCGATGGAGGTTCGGGTCGCATCGGCGCCGTGGACCAGGTCGGTCACCTCGGCGGCCAAGCCGCGTTGGGCCGAACGCGACTCCGGACGTGACGCCACATCCGCCTCGAGCGCCTCGATCTCTTCGTGCGAACGAACGCTGAAGACGCGCAGGTACGTACCGACGACGGCATCATCGACGTTGAGGAACCACTGGTAGAACGCGAACGGCGAAGTGCGCTGCGGGTCGAGCCAGAGTGTCGAGCCCTCGCTCTTACCGAACTTTTGGCCGTCGGGACGGGTGATGAGCGGCGTCGCGAGCGCGTGCGTAGTCACCCCTTCAACACGGCGGATCAAATCCACGCCTGCGGTCAGGTTGCCCCACTGGTCGCTGCCGCCGAGCTGGAGGGTGCAGCCATGCCGCCGATACAGCTCCAGAAAGTCGACCGCCTGCATCACCTGGTAGCTGAACTCGGTGTAGCTGATGCCGCCCGCCTCGAGCCGCGCACTTACCGACTCTTTCGCGAGCATGCGACTGACGCTGAAATGCTTGCCGATATCGCGCAGCCAGTCGATCGCCGACATCTGCGCCGTCCAGTCGAGGTTGTTCACGATGAGAGCGGCATTCGAGCCCTCGAAATCCAGGTATCGCTCCACCTGCGACCGGATGCCCTCCACCCAGCCGGCGATCACATCCGGATCGTTGAGCGTTCGCTCGCTGGTCCGCCCGCTCGGGTCCCCGACCAGACCGGTCGCGCCGCCGACCAGACCGATCGGGCGGTGTCCGGCCAGTTGGAGCCGCCGCATGGTGACCAACAGAACCAGGTTGCCGAAGTGGAGGCTCGGCGCGGTCGGGTCGAACCCACCGTAATAAGTCACGGGAGCCGCGACCATGGCGGCGCGAAGAGCGTCGAGATCGGTCCTGTCCGCGACCATACGACGCCATTCAAGGTCGTCAAGCACGGCGATCCGCGCGGCATTCGTCTCCATCGGGACGATGAGTATACGCATCGAACATCCGTGCTACCCTGCCGCCCGATGACCCGACGAGCACCGCCGCCGGGCCGGCGGCCCGCCCCGCGCCGCGGGTCCGCGAGCGCATCCCCGCGCCGAAGACCCGGCCCCACCGCGGTCCCACGGCTCATCCTGAGCGTATTCGGGCTGCTGGCGATCGGGGTGTTTGCACTCATCCTGAACGTCTATAGCTCGTTCACGAGCGGCCTGCCCGATGTGGCCGACATCGAGACCTTCGACCTCGTCGAGGGCTCGAGCGTCATCTCGGCCGATGGAACGGAGCTCGCGACCTTCGCCGTGGAGGATCGCCGCGAGATCAGCTTCGAGGAGATGCCCGAGCTGATGGTCAAGGCACAGGTGGCGGCGGAGGACCAGACGTTTTGGACAAACCCCTGCGTCGACTTCCGCAGCATCGTGCGTGCCGTCCTCCAGAATTTCCAGGCCGGCCAGACGGTCTCTGGCGCATCGACCATCTGTCAGCAGCTCGTGCGTATGCGCCTCTTCGACGCCGAACTGATGGCCGATCCTGAACGCCAGGTCGAGCGCAAGATCAAGGAGGCAATTCTCGCCCTCCGCCTCGACGACCGCTACCCCGGAATCGAAGGCAAGCAGCGGATCATCGAGATGTACCTCAACCAGGTCTACTACGGCAACAACGCGTACGGGATCTGGGCCGCGGCCAATGCCTATTTCGGCAAGGATCTGACCTCCGACGGGGCCGAGCACCAGCTGACGATCAGTGAAGCCGCGATGCTCGCCAGCCTGGTGCGCGCGCCATCGCGTCTCGATCCATCCACGGAGGCGGTCGAGCAGCAGATCGAAGGCTCGACCAGGTACGTCGTGCCCGAGAATGCCCAGGCCATCACGTCCCGCAACATCGTCCTCAACCAGATGCTCGAATCCGAATTCGTGACCCAGGCAGAATACGACGCCGCGATCGCCGAGCAGTTGTTCCTCGCGCCGCCCGACGACAATACGTACCTCGCGCCGCATTTCGTGTACGCCGTCCGCCGCGAGGCCGGACAGCTACTGGATGGGGAAGGGGCGCTCGACATCGATGGGCTGCGGATCATCACGACGCTCGATTACGAGGGCTACCAGGCGACCGCCGAGAAGTGGGCGCAGGTCGCCTACGACATGGACCGGCTGACCGACGAGGAACTCGTCACGAAGTACGGCGATGCGGCGGCCGGCGAAAACGGCTGGATCGGGCAGCTCCAGGGTCGCAACATCAACAACGACGCCATGGCGACCGTCAATTATCGGACCGGCGCGGTGCTCGCCTATGTCGGCAGTGCCAGCTTTTTCGGCGAATCGACGCCGGAGCACCAGGCGAACTTCGACGTGATCGGACAGGCCTATCGCCAGTCCGGGTCTGCCTTCAAGCCGATCACCTACGCCGCCGGCTTCGAATCGGGCGTCATCACCCCATCGACCATGTTCATGGACGTCGAGGGCGAGATCGTGGATGGCTACAGCGTCCCGAACGCGGATAACCGCGAGCGTGGTCCCGTCCGCGTGCGGGATGCGTTGAAATACTCGCTCAACATCCCGGTCGTCAAGGCGCAGCAGCTCATCGGCACCGATGCCGTGGTGAACCTGGGCGAGCGGCTTGGTCTCGACTGGGACCCGCGACAGGAGGACATGGTCGCGGTCCCGTCGCTGACGCTGGGCACCATCGGGGTGCATTTCCTCGACCTTGTGGGAGCGTACGGCGGGATCGCGAACGGTGGCCAGTTTCACCCGCCGTATCTCATCGAGCGCATCGAGGACGCGCGCGGCAACGTCATCTACAACCACGCCACCGACGCGGAGGATCCGGAGCAGGTCCTGTCGGCCGCATCGGCGCATCTCGTAACCGACATCCTCGCCGATAACACCGACCCCGCGACCAATCCCTTGTGGGGGCCACGCTTCCAGCTCCAGTCCGATGCCGGTCGGCGGCCGGCGACGCTGAAGACCGGGACCACCAACGACTTCAAGGATCTCCAGGCGATCGGCTACCTGGCGCCCGACCCCGACCCCGAGGTGAGCGATGGCGCCATCGTGACGGGCGTATGGGTTGGGAACAGCGATTTTTCCGCCATCGAGGATGTGTTCGCCGCGGACGGGCCTACGTTCATCTGGCACGATTACATGGCCGAGGTCGCCGCGCTCAACGATCTGCCCGTGCACGATTTCGCGCGGCCGGAGGGAGTCGCGGAGGTCACCGTCGACGCGATCAGCGGCATGCTGCCAGGTGAGCACACCGAGACGACCATGGCCGAACTCTTCCGGGCCGATCGTCAGCCAACCGAGCGGGACACGCTGCATCGTGAGCTGCGAATCGAGGCGGAGACCGGCAAGATATGGCAGAGCGGATGTGGCGACTTCGCCACAGTCGCGCCGTCGGGCTCGCCGGATTCGTCAGACGCGCCGCCGCCGCGCGAAGCCGAGGAGCATGTGTACCTCGACCTGGCCGGGTGGGAGGAGGACCGACCCACGTGGGAGGACGTAAATCTCGCCTGGATCGAGGAGTGGACCGATCGCGAGTCCGAGCTGAATACAACCGTCCGCTCGCCGTACCCTGGACCGATCGACGCCCCGTTGGCCCCGACCGAAGAGTGCACACCGGGCGAGATTCCGACCTCGACGCCGACGCCGTCACCGACCCAATCACCAACGCCAACGCCGTCGCCAACGCCAACGCCAACGCCGACGCCGATTCCGACGCCGACCCCGACATCGAGGCCGTCCCCTACGCTGAGGCCAACGCCGATCGTTCCCACGCCGACTCCGATCGTCCCGACGCCGACTCCGACTCCGACTCCGACTCCGATCGTCCCCACGCCGACTCCGACGCCAACGCCCGATCCGGCGCAGGCCCCCTAGAGCTCCGCGATCGTCGCACCGTCACCGCCCTCGTCGCGACGCCCGCTGCGCACACTTCGGACCTGTGGGTGTTGAGCCAGCACTTCACGCACCGCGCGTCGCAACGCCCCGGTCCCCATGCCGTGCACGATGACGACGCTGTCGAGTCCGGCGAGGAGGGCATCGTTGAGGTGGCCATGCAGGCGTTCCAGGGCGGCCTCGACCCGCTCGCCATGCAGATCCAGTGTCGGCGACACGCGCTCAGCCGCGCGGCGGCGCATCTCCTCTGCCTCGACATCCCGCGGCGGGGGGCCCGTGATCGGCTCATGAACAACGTCCACGTCGTCGGCCGGGATCACGAGCCGCGCGCCGTCGGTTTCCATCGTGACCCGGCCCGTGCGTCCACTGATCTCCACGATGCGGCCCGTGCTTCCCAGCGTGCGCGAACGTGCCCAGAGGCCGACTCGCGGCTGAGGTCCCTGTGACGCCTCCTCGGCTCTGTCGGTGTCGACGGGGCGCGAAGCCTCGACGGTTTCGCTGCGAACCTGCCTGGCCCGCTTCGCGAGATCCTCGAACGCTTCGGCGCCACGAGGCGTGCGAGCGGCGCCAAGGTTACGTTGTCGCGTCAGCTCCCGTCGGACATCGGCGACCTCACGCTCGGCCCGCGCCAGCATGTCGTCGGCCGCTCGTCGCGTATCCGCCAGCAGCTCTCCCGCTTCGCGCCGGGCGCGCAAGACTCCGGATCGTGCGCGCTCGCGTTCGTCCGCGGCCGCGCTTCGTTCCTCCCGCGCCGTCTCGAGGGCGGCATCCTGCGCTTCCTGTGCCCGGGCGATGGAGGCCAGCGTCTCCTCCATGCTGGCGTGCTCCACCGAAATGCGAGCGCGCGCATCGGCAAGGATGTCCGTCGGGAGCCCGAGCCGCTCGGCGATGGCAAACGCCTGGCTCTTCCCGGGCAGGCCTATCGTCAGCCGATACGTCGGACGCAGCGTGGCGACATCGAATTCGACCGCCGCGTTCGTCACCGACGGGTGCTCGGTCGCAAACGTCTTGAGCTCGGCGTAGTGCGTGGTCGCCGCCACCATGGCGCCGGCATCCAGAAGCCGCGTCACGACTGCCATGGCCAGGGCCGAGCCCTCGGTCGGATCGGTACCGGCACCGACCTCGTCGAGCAGAACCAGCGTGGCCGGTCCCGCCGCCGCGACGAAGCGCACGATATTGCGCAGGTGGCTCGAGAAGGTTGAGAGGGACTGAGCGATGCTCTGCTCGTCGCCGATGTCGGCCATCAGAAGCCGGAAAACCGGAAGACGCGCCCCCTCAGCTGCCGGCACTCGCAGGCCCGCCTGGTGCATGAGCGCCAGCAGCCCCAGCGTCTTGAGAGATACCGTCTTGCCACCCGTGTTGGGACCCGTAACGACGAGGGCCCGATACCCAAAGCGGTCACCGAGCCGCAGATCGATCGGCACCGCCGCCCCCCCGAGCAGCGGATGACGCGCCGAGAGCAGCTCCGCCGCGTCGTCAGTCGGCGCGGGACGGACCGCATCCATTGCCGAAGCGAGCCGAGCCCGCGCCATCCACAGGTCCGCGCGTGCCATGGCCGCCAGGCTGTCGCGCAAAGGGCTGCTCCGTTCCTCTACCGCCGCTGACAGCGCGTCGAGGATGCGCTCCTCCTCGCGGGTTTCGGCGAGCGATGCCTCGGTCCAGGCGTTGTTGAGCTCGACGACGCTCAACGGCTCGATGAAGAGCGTCGCGCCCGAGGCACTCTGGTCGTGGACAATGCCTTTCACGCGACCCTTCGCCTCAGCCCTGATCGGGATGACGTAGCGGCCGGAACGGACGGTGACGATCGGTTCGCCGATGAGCCCGGCGAGCTGGGTCGAGCGCAGCATGGCGTTGAGCCGCTCACGCACCCGGTCCTGCGAGGTGCGCAGGCGCTTCCGTATCGCGGCCAGCTCGCTGGATGCCGAGTCGAGAATCTCGCCGCTGTCATCGACGCTGCGACCGACACGCTCCACCAGCTCGGGGGATGGATCCAGCTCATCGCGCACGCCTGCGAAGTGCGTTCCACGCCAGGTCCTGAGCCGCTCCGCGAACCGCCCAGTGGCTTCGAGCGTCTCGGCGATCTCAAGCAGCTCGCCAGGTGTCAGCCTGCCACCACGCGCGGCACGATCGAGGGATCCGCGGATGTCGCGCGCGCCACCGATCGTCGCCTGTGCCTGCTCGTCGAGTAAGGTGACCGCCTCTTCGGTCTGATCCTGGAGCAGACCGACATGGGCGCGGTCACCACTCGGGGCCGTTGCCAGCGCCATCTCCATTGCGGGCACGAAGGCGGTCAGCTCGGCAAGCTGGGCGACGATAGCTCCGAATTCGAGTGCGCGCAGCGTCCCTTCGTCGGCGGCTCCCGACGAGCGATCAGCGTCGGGATACGTGTGGGTCATCGGCGATCCAGAAGCGCATGGGCCGTGCCGCCCATCGGCCGGCGTAATCGACGCCGACCCGGGGCCCGCTGATGATGGTCGGAGACGCGCCGCTCCCTGGTTCTATCCAGATCGGACCCGCAATCAGATCGGTCCCGTTCAGCGTCCGGTCAACCGCGAGAGCCCGCCCCACGTTGCCCGGTCCAGAGGCCAGGCGAGTATCGGGAGGTCGTGGGCCGCGCCTCCTTCGCGCGATCTCGCGACCCTCATCGATCTCCAGCGCTCGGATGAGAACAGCCTCTGGCTTCTCGCCTGGTCCCGTCACCACGTTCATGCAATGGTGCAAGCCATAAATCAGATACACGTACAGGTAGCCGGGCAAACCGAACATGACGGCGTTGCGAGCGGTTCGGCCCCGGGCGGAGTGCGCAGCTCGGTCCTCGGGGCCCGCATACGCCTCAACCTCCACGATGCGGCCGCCGACCACACCGTCGGTGGCCGCGTGAACCAGGCGGGCGCCGAGGAGATCGCGTGCGACAGCCGTTGACGGCCGATCCAACCAGGCGCGCGTCGCTGCGCCGTGAGTGGCCAAGATCGAGATCACGGGACGAGGAGGTCGGCAATCTCCGTTGGGACGAAAGGGCGCGCCAGGAACCCAGCGGTTGGGATCAGGATGTCACGGAAGAACTGGATGATGAGGGAGCCGTTGAGCGCGTCGTACAACGAGGGCACCCAGCCGCCGGTCTCTCCGCCGGTGCGGAAGAAGCTGTCGAAGACGATGAGCTGGAAGGTGAGGACCAGCGCAACAAAGATGAGGCCGAAGATCGCTCCACCGATCTCGTCGAGCTGCTTGATGACGGGGAGCCTGGTCCGGTGGTAGAGGGCTCGGATGGAGAGGAAGCCGGCGACCACGAGGCCCAGGAAGAGCAGGACGAAGACGAGCAGCTCCCGACCTTCGGTGGTGAAGGCGCGCCAGAAGCCCAGCAGGTCCACCACAGGACCCTTGAGCTGCGCGGCCAGCACGAATGCCACGACCACGGCGAGCGCATTCAGCACGTAGCGGATCATCCCCTGCGTGAATCCCGCGAAGACTCCCGCTGCGAGGATCACGATGAGGACCAGGTCGAACCAGCTCAGTCGGGCGAGCAGTTCCAATGCACTCCACTCCTTGATACGCTCACTGCGCCGAGCAGGCGGACATCGGGCTCGGGCGGCCGCAAGGGTACCAGTCACCCGCCGCGCGCGAAAGGTACGGAACTCCTATCGGATCTCGGCTCCCAAGTGATGCCGTAGCGCGCCCCGGATCTTGTTCAGGGACTTCTCGATCGCCTTCGGATCGCTGACGCCGTCCGGTTGGAGTCGAAGTGCCAGGGCATAGCTGACCCGGCCCGATCCAATCTGCCCGCCTCGATACACGTCGAAGAGTCGCAGATCCACGAGCGCGGTTCCGGCGCTCATGCGAGCAATGCGCAGGAGTTCGCCGACCGGTATCGCCTCGTCAACGACGACCGCCAGATCACGATCGATCGGTTGCGCATCAACGATCGGCCGCGAGCGTCGATCGGTTGGAACCAGGTCGAGCAACCGATCGAGATCAAGTGAGGCGTCGACCGGGCGACCCGCGAGATCCCATGCCTTGATGACGCTCGGATGTACCTCGCCGAGCGAGCCGTACGGCCGGTCAGAGGCATCGCAGATGAGTCCCGCACGACCCGGATGTCGGTGCGGATGGGCCCCCGCTTCCTCGGCACGATAGGTCGGCCGCGGCGCACTCAGCGCGTCGTGGAGGGCATCGATCACTCCTTTGACGTCGGCCACGTCGACCGCTCGCACCGGCTCACCGGGGTACGCCGGGGTAACACGCCCGGAGAAGATGAGACCGAGTTCCCATGACTCGTAGCGGTTGGTCCCGGCGGTCACGGCGCGCCGATCACGGGGCGTCCGCCCATCGGCGCGGTACCAGTACACCTTGCCGAGATCGAACAGTCGCACATCGGGCGTCCGCCATCGCGCATTCTGCGCGACACCGGCCAGCAGCGACGGAGAGAGCGTCGGCCGCAGGATGGAGTGGTCCTCGCTGAGCGGATTGAAGAGCCGGACCAGCTCGCCAGCATCGGCGTCATAGCCGGTCCGTTCCAGGTCCGCGCGACCGATGAGCGCGTGGCCGACCATCTCATCAAGGCCGAGTCCTGCCAGGATGCGACGCACCCGATGGCGTGGCTCCGTCGGATCGGGTCGATACGGCGGCAATGCAGCGTGCGGCAACCGGGCCGGGATGCGCTCGTAGCCGTGCGCCCTCGCCACCTCCTCGGCAAGATCGGCGTCCGATGCCACATCGAGCCGATGCGACGGGACCCCGACAACGAGCGCATCGCCCTCGCCGGTGACCTCGAAGCCCAATGGCACCAGCAGCTCGGTGACGCGAGCCGGTTTCAGCGCCAGGCCGAGGACGCGTGACATGCGCTCGACGCTCAACTCGACCCTGCCGCGGGCCTTCGGTTCGGGGTCGTTGTCGACAATCCCGCGTGCGACGTGCGCGCCAGTGAGCTCCGTGATCAGCTGGGCCGCCCGGTCGATGGCAAGGCGCGGCAGATCATGACCGATCCCCTTTTCGTGTCGCATGCTCGCCTCGGATCGCAACCCCAGCCGACGGGCCGTGTTGCGGATCGTCGGGCCGTGGAAGGTTGCCGACTCGAGGATGACGTTCGTCGTGTCGCCGCTCACCTCGGTGGATGCGCCTCCCATGATGCCTGCCAGCCCGATGGCGCGCTCTTCATCGGCGATGACGAGCATGTGCTCGTCCAGCGTTCGCTCCACGTGGTCGATGGTCGTCAGCGTCTCCCCGACCCGCGCGCGACGAACGACGATCCGGCCATGCGGTACCGCGTCGGCGTCGTATGCGTGCATCGGCTGTCCTAGCTCGTGCATGACGTAATTCGTGACGTCGACGACCGCGCTGATCGGCCGCATGCCGGCCGCGATGAGTCGACGCTGCATCCATTCCGGCGATTGGCCGTTCGTGACGCCGCCGAACCAGCGCGCCGTGAAACGCGGGTTGAGGTCCGGCTCCTCGATGCGCACCGAGAGATGGTCGCTTGCCACCGGTTCGGTCTCCGCCACCGTGACCGACGGCATCCGAAGCGGTGCGCCGGAGAACGCAGCGATCTCGCGCGCCACCCCGGCCATGGAGAGGGCGTCGCCCCGGTTCGGCTTCACATCCACGTCGAGCACCGTTTCCCCCACCAGCTCAGCCAGCGCGGTGCCCAGCGCGATCTCGGCGCCGTGACCAAGGATGTGGATCCCATCCGCATCAGTCCCCAGGCCAAGCTCGATCGCGCTGCACAGCATGCCACTGCTGGTCGCGCCGCGGATCTTGCTCCGCTCGATGCGTCGGTCGCCTGGCAGGACAGCGCCTACCAGCGCCGTTGGCACCAACTGCCCGACCTCCAGATTCTGGGCGCCGCACACAATCTCAAGCTCGCCTCCCGCGTCGCCGACGTCAACCTTCGTGAGCCACAGCGCGTCGGCGTTGGGATGGCGATTCACCTCGATCACCCGACCGACGACAACATCGGTCCAGTCCGCGCCGGCAACCTCGATGGCGCTGACCTCCATGCCGCGCATGGTCAGCTTCTCGGCCAGATCGCGTGGCGACAGGTCGAACGAGACGTACTCGCGAAGCCAGGAGAGCGGGACACGCACCTAACGGCCCTCCGCGAACTGGGAGACGAAACGCGCATCGGCGCTGAAGAAGAGCCGAATGTCGCCGATGCCGTGGCGCAGCATGGTCATCCGATCCGGACCCATCCCGAACGCATATCCCTGGTACTCCGCAGGGTCGTAGCCACCGTTGCGCAGCACCGTCGGATGGACCATGCCGGCGCCCAGGATCGTCATCCATCCGCTGCGCTTGCATGCGGGACAACCAGAACCGCCGCAGACGAGGCAACCGACGTCGAACGCCACGCTGGGCTCGGTGAAGGGGTAATAGCCCGGACGGAATCGGGTGCGAACATCGCGGCCGTAGAGGGCCCGGGCAATCTCCTCGAGCAGGCCCTTCAGATCCGCGAGGCTGGTGTCCCGGTCCACGACCAGCCCCTCCACCTGGAAGAATTCGAAGGCGTGACTGGCATCGACCGCCTCATACCGGAAGCAGCGGCCCGGCATCAGCACCCGTATCGGCGCGTCGAGCGCATGCATCGCCCGGATCTGGACCGGGCTGGTGTGTGTCCGCAGAATCGTGCCATCTGTCGCCGGTTTCGGGTCGCCCGCCTCCACGCTCCCGGGCTCCGCGACGAACAGGGTGTCCCACAGATCGCGTGCCGGATGGTCGGGCGGGATGTTGAGGAGCTCGAAGTTGTACTCCTCCGTTTCGATCTCGGGTCCCTCGAAGACCTCGAAGCCGAAGGCATGGAAGATCTCACGCACATCACGCATGAGGGTCTGGACCGGATGCAGGTGGCCGATAGCCACAGGTCGGCCGGGTCCGCTCATGTCGATCGCCTCCGATGCCAACCGCGTCTCGAGGTCGGCCTCCCGCAGGGAAGTCATGCGTTGACCGATCGCAGCCTCAACCTCGGTTCGGACCTCGTTCGCCAGCTGCCCCAGTGCAGGACGCTCCTCCGGTGCCACTGACGCGAGGCCCTTGAGCAGCCCGGTGAGCTGGCCTGAGCGACCGAGCAGCTCATGCCGCAATGAATCCACCGCATCAGGCGTCTCGGCGCTGTTCAGGCGGTCGCGGGCGGTACCCCGGAGGGCCGACAATTCGGCGCGCAGGTCACTCATGACTGCTGGATGTGGTGTGGATGGAGGTGTGGGAAAGGATGCATCGGTCCGTAGTCATCATGGTGAAAACGAACGACCCCGTCCCGGGATGCGGGACAGGGTCGTGGACCGGCGGAAGGTGCCGCCGATCAGCTGGTAAACGAGGCCTGCGAAGTTTTAACCATCGCTGCGAAGGCGGCAGGCTCCCGGATGGCCATGTCGGCGAGGATCTTCCGGTCGACCTCGACGCCCGCGGCCTTGAGCCCGGCGATGAAGCGACCGTATGGGACGCCCTGGAGCCGCGCTGCGGCGTTGATGCGCTCGATCCATAGGCGTCGCATGTCGCGCTTGCGGTTCCGCCTGTCCCGATAGGCGTAGACGAGCGCGTGAATGAGCGCCTCGCGGGCCGGTCGAATGAGCTTCGAGCGTGTCCCCCGACGCCCCTCCGCGCGATTGAGAAGTTTTTTGTGGCGCTTGTGGGCTGCGACGCCGCGCTTCACTCTGCTCATGACCTACTTCCCCTTGCCGGCGTACGGCATGAGGCGCTCGAGCTGGGCGGTGTGCGTCTTTGACACGGCCGCGACTCCGTCGTATCGGCGTGTCCTGCGGCTCGACTTGATCTCGAGGTGGTGGCCGCGCATGGCCTTGGCTCGGACCCACTTGCCGGATCCGGTCTTCCGGTAGCGCTTTGCCGTGCCCTTGTGAGTCTTCATCTTCGGCATATCGTTACGATCCCTGCTGTGCCGGCGCCTCGCTCGACGCCGTGGCAGCCGGCTCTCGCGGGGGAGTCGGACTCTTGGCGGCGATCGCGTCACCGATGGTGTCGGCGGCGTCCGCGGAACTCGCCGCGTCACCGTTCTCGCTCTTCTTTTCGGGCCGCTTCTCGACCGGCGCCATGACGATGTACATGCTGCGACCCTCGAGCAGCGGCTGCCGCTCGACGATCCCGTGCTCGGCCAGGACCTCGGCCGTGCGCATCAACAGATCTCGACCAAGGTTCGAGTGGCTGATCTCGCGTCCACGGAAACGGACGGTGACCTTGACCCGGTCCCCCTTGTCGAGGAACTCTGCCGCTCGCCGCGCCTTCGTCTTGAGGTCATGGACGTCGATCTTGACGGCCAAGCGCACCTCTTTGAAGGTCTGCGACTTCTGCTTCTTCTTCTGTTCGCGCTCGCGTTTCTGGAGCTCGTACTTGTACTGGCCGTAATCGAGAATGCGGCACACCGGTGGGACCGCCGTAGGAGCCACCTCCACGAGGTCCAACCCCTTCTCCTGGGCCAGGGCGAGGGCTTCGATTGTGGGCATCACGCCCAACTGCTGCCCTTCATCGTCGATGATCCTCACCTCGCGAATGCGGATCATCTCATTGATGCGGAGGTCCTTGGCCAGCTTCCTTGCTCCTCTTTCAACAACAAGACCACCTCACCGATCACCGACGGGTGGCCCTGCAACGTACGCGAAATGCCGCCGGATGATACACCGATCAAGAGCCGATGGTCAACGCGGGTAGTCGTAGAAGACGGCCACCTGGCGGCCGTCCGGATCGGCCACGCGGAAACTGCGGCTCCCCTCCCAGCGATCGCCTGACGGTGGCGCGACGAGCGCGAAGCCGCGGCGACCCAGTTCCTGGGCCCAGGCGTCCACCTCCGAGGCGGTATCAACCTTGAAGCCGATCTGAAGGCCGTCGCGCGTCGGCCTCGCACCTTGCCGGAAGCTGAGCTCGAATCCGGCCGACTCGAGGTCGACAGCGCCTTCAGCCGATGCGATCCTCCGGAAGCCGAAGGCAGACTCGTAAAACTCCGCCACCCTCGCTGGGTCGGTGGAGAGCAGAGCCAACTGGCCGACGCCTCGCATCTTCCTCATCGGTGCGTCATCGAGTCCATTTGCAACCGGTCCGGTTATGAATCGTCTGAAGCCTGATCGGCCTCCAGCGCCACCGGCCACAGTTCGCGCGATGCATCGCGCGAACGCAGGTCCGCGACGAACTCGTCAATGGGTACGCTCGCCTCACCCTTCGATCGAGAACGCAGACGCGGCGAAACCGCACCTGCTTCGGCGTCGCGATCCCCGACCACGACCATGACGGGTATTTTCTGCTCCTGAGCATCGCGCAGCTTCAGCTGCATGCGCTCCGACCGATCGTCCACGGATGCCCGCACGTCGGCGCCTGCCAGAGCAGCACGAACCGACTCGGCATAATCGAGGTGGCGGTCCGCGATGGGCACGATCATCACCTGCACCGGAGCCAGCCAAAATGGGAAGGCGCCCGTGTAGTGCTCGGTGATGATGCCGATGAACCGCTCGAATGATCCATAGATGGCGTAATGAATGACGACCGGACGCTCGAATCCACCGTCCGCCGACCGGTACTCGAGGTCGAAGCGCTGGGGCAGCTGGTAGTCGGCCTGAATCGTCGCCATCTGCCACTCGCGGCCGAGCGCGTCCTCGATGAAGATATCGATCTTCGGCGCGTAGAAGGCACCACCGCCTTCGTCGAGCGCATAGGTCATGCCGTCCTCGTCGAGCCGCTCGCGCAAGCGTCCCTCCGCCCTCTCCCAGAACTCATCAGATCCGAGACGCTTCTCGGGACGGGTGGCCAGCTTTGCGCGCGGCTCGAAGCCGAACGGGGCGTACTGCTTGCGGACGAGGGAGAGGGCCAGGCGCAGCTCATCGTCCACCTGGTCATCACGACAGAAGACGTGCGAGTCGTCCTGGGTGAGCTGCCTCACGCGGAACATGCCGGCCAGAACGCCCGTTCGCTCCTTGCGGAACAGCGTCGAGTAGTCGGCAAAGCGCATCGGCAGCTCGCGGTACGAGTGCGAGCGCGTCTTGTAGATGAGGATCTCTTCCGGGCAGTTCATCGGCTTCAAGCCAGAGACGTGGTCGTAATCGTCGAGCACGAACATGTTGTCCTGGTAGTTGCCCCAGTGGCCGGAGGTCTCCCACAGCTCCTTGCGAACCAGGCTC
>Ga0183260_10001731_pt1 | contig 18128 bp, 16 predicted proteins | sample AntDrymUQ4972206_2_FD_129768 | JGI IMG/M metagenome (GOLD analysis project Ga0183260, IMG submission 129768) | Polar desert sand microbial communities from Dry Valleys, Antarctica - metaG UQ497 (22.06) (version 2) (version 2) | ecosystem: Environmental > Terrestrial > Soil > Desert | place...
ATGGGCATGCCCGCGATCGCGATGACCGATCATGGCAACGTCTTCGGTGCCTACGACTTCCACCGTCAGGCCACCGACGCCGGAATCAAGCCGATCATCGGCATGGAGGGTTACTACACGCCGGGCAGCCGTTTCGACCGGCAGCTCTTCGACTTCGGCGACTCGATCATCGAGGAGCTCGGGGACGGCGGGTCCAGCCGCGGCAAGTCGGCGTTCTGCCACATGACGATGCTGGCCACCAGCACGGTCGGGATGCACAACCTGTTCCGGATCTCCTCGCTGGCCAGCCTCGAGGGGCACTACCGTAAGCCCCGCTTCGACCGGGACCTACTGGAGCGCTACGGCGAGGGCCTGATCGCCACGACCGGCTGCCCCTCCGGCGAAGTCAACATGTGGTTGCGAGCCGGTAAGTACGACAAGGCATTGTCCGCCGCCGCGGACTTCCGGGACATCTTCGGGAAGGACAACTTCTACGTCGAACTCATGGAGCATGGCCTCGAGATCGAGCGGGCCACCCGCAAGGACCTGCTCCGGATCGCCGACGAGCTGGCCCTACCGCTACTGGCCACCAACGACCTGCACTACACCCACCAACACGACTCGCGCTCCCACGACGCCCTGCTGTGCATTCAAACGGGCGCAAAACTGGCCGAGGCCAAGCGCTTCCGGTTAAACGGCGACGGTTACTACCTGAAGTCCCCGGCCGAGATGCGGGCGTTGTTCACCGAGCATCCGCAGGCCTGCGACAACACCCTCCTGGTCGCCGAGAAGTGCGCCGATGTCACGTTCGCCGAGGGTGTAGACCTGATGCCGCGCTTCGACGTACCGGTCGGGGAGTCCCAGGAGTCGTGGCTGGTCAAGGAGGTCGAGCTCGGCCTGCAGCTTCGCTACCCCAACGGAGTTACCGACCAAGCGCGTAAGCGCGCGGAATACGAGCTGGGCGTCATCTGCCAGATGGGTTTCCCGGCCTACTTCCTGGTCGTCGCCGATTTCATCCGCTTCGCCCGCGAGGCCGGGATCCGGGTCGGACCCGGCCGTGGTTCAGCAGCTGGCTCGATCGTGGCATACGTCCTCCAGATCACCGACCTGGACCCGCTGGAGCACGGGCTGCTCTTCGAGCGATTCCTCAACCCCGAGCGCGTGTCGATGCCCGACATCGACATCGACTTCGATGAGCGAAGGCGCAGCGAGGTCATCCGGTACGTCTCGGACAAGTACGGCGAGGACCGAGTCGCCCAGATCGTCACCTACGGCACGATCAAGGCCAAGGCGGCGATCAAGGACGCCTGTCGGGTGATGGACAAACCCTTCACCCTCGGCGAGCAGCTGACCAAGTTGATGCCGACACCGGTGATGGGCAAGGACATGTCCCTGTCGGGCGTTTTCGATCCCGCCGATGCTCGCTACAGAGAAGCCGCGGACTTCCGCAAGCGCTACGAGGAGGATGCCGACGCCAAGGAGGTCGTTGACCAGGCGCGCGGCCTCGAGGGTCTGAAACGACAGTGGGGGGTGCACGCCGCCGGCGTCCTGATCGGCAGCCAGCCCCTCATCGATCTCATCCCGATCATGCGTCGTGAGGCCGACGGTGCGGTGATCACCCAGTTCGACTACCCGACCTGCGAAACCCTCGGCCTGCTCAAGATGGACTTCCTGGGGTTGCGCAACCTCACGATCCTCGAGGACGCGGTCAACGCCATCGCCATCGACGACGGCCCCGTCCTGGATCTGTCCACTCTGGCTCTCGACGACCAGCCGACCTACGAGTTGCTCAGCCGCGGCGACACCCTGGGCGTATTCCAGCTCGACGGTGGTCCGATGCGGGCCCTGCTGCGTTCCTTACGGCCGGACTCCTTCGTCGACATCGCCGCTGTTCTGGCGCTCTACCGGCCAGGTCCGATGGGTGCCAACGCGCACAACGACTATGCCGACCGCAAGAACGGCCGGCAAGAGGTGGGTGCCATCCACCCCGAGCTCGAAGAACCGCTGGCCGAAATCCTCGATGAGACCTATGGGCTGATCGTCTTTCAGGAGCAGGTCCTGGCAATCGCCCAGAAGATCTCCGGCTACACCCTTGGCGAGGCCGACCTGCTACGCCGCGCGATGAGCAAGAAGAAGAAGTCCGAACTAGACGCGCGAAAGGTCTCCTTCTACTCCGGTGCTCGCGCGAACGGCTATTCCGAGCCAGCGATCACGGCGCTGTGGGACATCTTGCTGCCCTTCTCCGACTACGCGTTCAACAAGTCGCACACCGCCGGGTACGGACTGGTCTCCTACTGGACGGCCTACCTCAAGGCCAACCACCCAGCTGCGTACATGGCCGCGCTGCTCACCTCGATGCGCGATGACAAGGATCGGATGGCGGTCTACCTCGGGGAGTGCCGCCGGATGGGCGTCACTGTGCTGCCGCCCGACGTCAATTCCTCGGCCGCGGACTTCGCCCCGGTTGCAGGCAACATCCGGTTCGGCCTGGGCGCGATCCGCAACGTCGGCCGCAACGTGGTGGCCGGTATCGAGCGGGCGCGTGAGGAGTCCGGGGACTTCACCGATTTCTTCGACTTCCTGCGCAAGGTCGACGCCGTGGTGTGTAACAAGAAAGTCCTGGAGTCTTTGATCAAGGCAGGCGCGTTCGACTCGCTGAGCCACTCCCGGCAAGGTCTGCTCACCGTGCACGCCCAAGCGGTGGACATGGTCCTCGATGTCAAGCGGGCCGAGGCGGTCGGTCAGTTCGACCTCTTCGCCGACGCCCTTGACGAGGACGGCTCGAACGCCGCGATGATGGACCTCCCGGTGCCGGCTGCCGATTGGGACAAACGCGAACGGCTGGCCTTCGAGCGAGACATGCTTGGCCTGTACGTCTCGGACCATCCGTTGCTCGGACTGGAACATGTCTTGGCTGCCCATGCCGAGGTCAAGATCGCTGATATCCAGACAGGTCAGGTAGAGGACGGATCGTTTGTCACGATCGCCGGTCTGCTGTCTGGCTTGACCCTGCGTACGACCAGGGCCGGGGCGCCCATGGCTTCGGCCAACCTGGAGGACATGGGTGGCTCGATTGACGTCATGATCTTTCCCCAGACCTACACCAAGGTGAGCCTGGACCTGGCGAACGACGCGATTCTCACCATCCGAGGACGGGTCGAACGGCGAGAAGAGTCGCCCAAGATCATCGTCCAGGAGGTCGGCGTGCCGGACATCACCCAGGCGGTGCGCGGGCCGGTGATGGTATCCATGGCGGCGACGCGATGTACCCCGCCGATCGTCGCCCGGCTGCGCGAAGTGCTCGGGACGCATCCGGGCACTACCGAAGTGCGGCTTCGGCTGCTCAACGGCGGCCGGGAGACCGTGCTTCGCCTGGATCAGGGCCTGCGGGTGAGTCCGACCGCATCGCTGATGGGCGAGATCAAGGCCTTGTTGGGGCCGGCCAGCGTCGCTTTGATGTAGTGCGACTGAGGTTCTCCGTGAACCTCGCCGATGGCCGGATCGGAGAAAGTCATCTGCTACCGCTCGCCGTCGGTTCATCGGTAGCCTCTAGCCGTGCCCAGCTTTCCACACCGTGCGGCGAGCAAGACGTCCGCGACTTCCGTCCCCGCCGAGGGTGGCGACCCGGTGAGCATCTACGGCGGCCGCCCGTTGGGGGCACGGTTTCCTTCCCAGGCACCGACAAGCCCAGCTGGCTCCCGAACCGGAGGCTGGAGGCTGCGGAACTGGCGACTGCGCACCAGACTGATCGTCCTGCTGGTGATTCCCTTGGTGCTTGCCGGGGTCCTGGGCGGCTTTCGGATCGCCGGGTCGGTGGGCGACATCCAGGACCTCTCGGTAGTAGAGCGCGAGGTAGCTCTCGGTGAACAGGTTGCGATGGTCATCGATGCGTTGCAAACCGAGCGTCATCTGGCGGCCGCCGCAGCGGCCACCGACGCACTTGAACAGCAAGCCCTCGTCGAGGCACAGATCCAGCAGGTGGACATCGACGTCGCGGCCATGCGTGACGTAGAAGCCGATCCAAGCGCTCTGGACGAGTCATCCTCGGCTGCTTACCAGGATGTCTTGAGACGCCTCGACTCCTTGGCAGGGATTCGCGAAGAGGTCTTCGCCCCTGACACGTCCGTAGAGGGGGCTATCGGCCGGTACAGCGAAGTCATCGCGACGCTGACGAGGTTCAGCCGGATAGTGCTGGCGGGAACAGGGTCCGAGTCTGCCTCCCTTGCCACCGGAATCCCCTTCTTGGCCGAGGCCAAGGAACAGCTCTCGGTGCAGCACGCGGTGCTGCTGGCGGCCACTCTCGACAATCAGGCCACTGCGGCGCAGACGTCCGAACTGCGCTCGGCCGACGCCAGCTTCGATGTCGCCGTCCGCAACTTTTCCGAATCTGTCCCGTCCGCAGAACGACAGATCTACTTCAGCACTGTCACCAACGATGCGCTGATAGCTCGTGAACGCTTGCTGAGCATCGGCTTGGGGGAGTGGCCGATCTTCATCCCCCTGGAAAGCATCACCACGGAATGGGACGAGGCCGCGACCACGCTCCGCGGAATGTTGCGGGTGGTCGAGGCGTCCCTGAGCGATGACCTGCAGGCAGCGATCGCGGCCGCACGAGAGGCGGCGGTGACCGATACCGTCCGCGATGCCGCGATCGTGGTGGCCCTGCTGCTGCTCACATTGATCTTGCTCGTGCTGGTGGCCCGCTCGATCCTGCGACCGCTGCTGGCCCTGCGCACCGGCGCTCTCGATGTCGCGCAGCGGCGGCTGCCAGCGCTCGTCGAACAGCTGCGCCGGCCTGGCGGCTGGAAGGACGACGTGCGAGCCGAGCCGATGGCGCTGAACACCAGTGAGGACATCGGTCAGGTTGCCAGGGCCTTCGACGAGGTGCACCGAGAGGCCGTGCGGCTGGCCACCGAACAAGCCATGATGCGCAGCACCGTCAATGACATGTTCGTGAACCTGTCCCGGCGCAGTCAGAGCATGGTCGAGCGTCAACTGAGGATCATCGACGCCCTGGAAAGTGGGGAACGCGATCCCGAGGCGCTCGGCGAACTGTTCCGTCTGGACCACCTCGCGACTCGGATGCGTCGCAACAACGAGAACCTCCTGGTCCTGGCGGGCTCGGAGACCCGGCAGCGCAGCGGAGCGGCCCGACCCGCTCTCGACATTCTGCGCGCGGCGATCTCCGAGATCGAGGAGTATCAACGTATCTCGATCGAGAGCGTTCCGGACACCGCCGTGCTCGGTGTGGCCGTCAATGACCTCGTGCACCTGACTGCCGAACTGCTCGACAACGCCACGAACTTCTCCCCGAAGGAGGCGCAGGTCGTCCTGGCCAGTTCCCTGCGTCCTGATGGCACCCTGCTCATCGAGATCCGCGACACCGGCGTGGGGATGTCCACGACTCAGCGCAACGCGATCAACGATCGACTCGCCGTGCCTCCGATGGTTGACGTCTCGGTGTCTCGGCACATGGGCCTTTTCGTAGTAGGGCGTCTGGCCGCCCGTCATGGCATCGCCGTGCGTATGCAGGTGACCGGCGCGCAGGGCGGTCTGACCGCCGCCGTCTCGGTGCCCAGCTGGCTGATCTCGGCGGAGGTCGAGCGCCCAGGCCCGGTTGCCCGCCCGGCCGATGTCGGCGGCAACGCCTCGATGATCTCGCTGGGCACCGGTTCGATGTTCGAAACCGCTTCCAGCGCTTCGATGGCTCGGCCAGGGTCCGGTGCGACGCTGGATGCCGCCGGTAACGGAGGAATGGTTCCGGCCGGCGTCGGTACAAACTTGAACGGAGCCGGAAATGGTGAGCTCTTCGATGCCGCCGTAACACAAACACTTGACTTCTCCGCGCGGACGGCGCCACCGAGGAGCGAGCCTGCGGCGGACCTGTTCGCTCCGACGGTGCCAACCGTCCACCAGTCGGCTGATTTCTTCGCAGGGCTACCACCGGCGGATTCCTCGACTCAGGGGCAGAGCGAGGGGACGCCGATCTTCCAGGAGATGCGCTCGGCCTGGTTCCGCCAGAAGCCCCGCGTTCCCGGAGCCGGAAACGCCACCGACCGCGCCGGCGACGATTCCTTTGACTCCGGTGACCCTGCTTCGACGGACTGGAATACGAGCGCAACAGCAGACTTCGGTTCTTGGGCCGACGAAGGGTGGGAGGCAGCAGAACAACTGCGTACGCCCGTGGACGCGGGTATCACCGCGGCTGGCCTTCCTCGACGTCGGCCCCGCGCGCACCTGGTTCCCGGCGTCACAGCCCGTCGTGTTGCCGAGACCAATGCCGCGCCCGCAGGGCGGATGAACACCGCCACCCTGCTTCGCGACGCGGAACGGGTCCGGGGCAATCTGAGCAGCTATCAGCGCGGCAGCCGCCGAGGTCGGCACTCCTCGCCGACGGAGGACTCAGAGCGCTCCTCGGGGGACCCGACCCCTGCTGCCAGTCGGTCGGCACGGCGAACCACCCTTCGGGAACCGCAATGACGCGAGCGGCAAGTGACTTTGGAGCAACAGTGACTTTGGAGCGACAGTGACGACTGAGTATCAGGAGGCGCCGGCCCATCCCGGACAGTTCGGATGGATGGTCAGCAACTTCGCCGAACGTGTGCCCGGCGTTGCCCATGCTGTGGTCGTGTCGTCTGATGGCCTGTTGCTGACCTCGTCGCAGGCTCTACCTCGGGACCGCGCCGATCAGTTGGCCGCCGTCACGTGCGGGTTGATCAGCCTTACTCAGGGTGCCTCCAGCTGCTTCGACGGCGGAGAGGTCATCCAGACGGCGGTCGAGATGGAGCGCGGCGGGATGCTGCTGATGTGCATCTCGGACGGCTCCTGCCTTGCTGTGCTCGCCGCCCCCGACTGCGATCTGGGTCTGGTCGGATACGAGATGGCTCTGCTCGTCGACCGGGCGGGTCCGTTGCTCACCCCTGCCCTGCGCTCACAGCTGCGTGAGATCGCCGGGTAGGCGTTGGCGTTGAGCGGTGCTTGATGGAAGAGCTTTCCAACGACGCGACCCCGATCGTCCGACCGTACGCGCGGACGCGTGGACGGACTCGGTCGGACTACGACCTACCGATCGAGGCGCTGGTAACGACGGCTGACGGCGCTGTCGGCGACGATGCCCGGATGAATCCTGAGCACCGTCCGATCGCCGACCTGTGTCGGCAGGTGCAGTCGGTGGCAGAGGTGGCAGTGAGACTGGCCTTGCCCTTGGGTGTGGCACGAGTCTTGCTGGGAGACATGGCCAGGATCGGATTGGTGATCGTACACGCCACCGCGGGAGATGCGACCGGCCAGCCACCGGTCGCGCTGTTGGAAAAGGTGCTCAGTGGACTGAGGCAGCTATGACCGCTGTCGTAGCGTGCCGGCGGCTCACGTGACCGGGCCGGTCTGGCCGCGCCCGGGGCCGACCCCGCCTGATCCAGCGATGCCGCCAGTGCCTGATCCGAGCCGGGCCAGCCGCTCGTCGGCCAAGATCGTGGTCGCTGGCGGCTTCGGAGTCGGCAAGACCACGTTCGTCGGCGCAGTCTCGGAGATCACGCCGCTACGGACCGAGGCGTTGATGACCGAGGCCTCGACCGACGTCGACGACCTCGGGTCCACACCGGACAAGGAGACAACGACGGTCGCCATGGATTTCGGCCGGGTGTCCCTCGGCGACGAGCTCATCCTTTACCTGTTCGGAACCCCTGGACAGCACCGTTTCTGGTTCATGTGGGATGACTTGATGCGAGGCGCCATCGGGGTGGTCGTCCTCGTAGATACCCGGCGCCTTGGTGATTGCTTCGCTGCCGTGGACTTCGTCGAGGACCGTGGCTTGAATTACATCGTCGCTGTGAACTGTTTCGACGGCATCGCCCGCCACGGGGTACAGGACGTCCGGGAGGCATTGTCCATCGATCCCGATGTTCCGGTGGTGCTCACCGACGCTCGACAACGCGAATCCGTGAAACAGACTTTGATCGAACTCGTCGAACACGTGCTGCGACAACGGAGACAACCGGTGGGCAGCCCCGGCTAGTGCCCGGAAAAGTTGACGTAGGGTCGCTCACGTGTCAGTGCCCTCTCCGCCACCGGCGCCGTGGCAGGGCCACCACTGTGCACCTGTGCCAGTCCGGCCGTGGTACGCGGGGCTGCGTGTCGCCGATGGCGAAGTTCGCACTGCGCTGCGGTTGGTCCTCAGCCTGGCTGTCGCGGGGATCCCGGTAGGGCTGCTCTGGCTCGTGCTGGCGCCCCGCCGTGAGTACGAGGTCGTAGCGGGTGGCTATCTGGCGCTGGAACCCCAGTCCGAGGCCCTGATCGGGGCCGACAGTTGGCTGCTCATCCTCACGACGCTGCTCGGGGTGCTGGCGGCCGTCCTGGCGTGGTGGATCGTGCGAGCACGCGGAGTGGCAATCGTTCTGGGTCTGGCCACCGGCATGGTGGTCGCGGCGGTAGTGGCCTGGCAGATCGGGGAATTGTTGGGGACCGGGCCGACTGAGGCACAAACAGCACAGATCGGGACGATCGTGACCTTGGGATTAGGGCTGCGGGCGGTCCCGGTCCTTGTCATTGGCGCCTTCATTTCCACGCTCACCTACCTGGTCGTGGTGTCCTTCGCTCCGAGCGATGACCTGCAACGCACCCGATCGGCACCATTCAGTTCAAGCTCGACGGAACGGCCAACTGCACCAACGGAACCGGGACCGCGCGCAGACTGGAAAGCACCGTCAGCTCCCGGCGCAGCAGATGGGACTGGGCCATCAACCGGGACGCGGTCAGGTCTTCCACCAGGAGTGCCTGGCGATCCTCGGCCGTGAGCAACGCGCCCGCCGCTACCAGGTAGGACAGTTCACGCGGGCTTTCGGGCAGTTGCGGGAGGGCGATCTCAGTGCCATGCAGCCTTGCTACCTGTGAGATGTAGCGCAGGAACAGTTGGCCGACCACGTGGCCGAGCGCGGCGGCCTCAGGCACGGTGTCGGCATCGGTGTCGGGTCCGGGCAACCAGTTGACCTCGGCCTGCAGATAGGCGCCCAGATCGCGGTGCACCTTCAGGAGGGTGAAGCGGTCGCTACCCACCGCGACCACGTCGAAACGGCCGTTGCCGCGCCTGCTGACCGCACGCACTACCGCCGTGCAACCCACGTCGTAGAGGGCCGGCTCAGCATCACCGAAGGTCCCGCCGCCGACCTCCCAGCCCTGCCGGATGGCCACTACCCCGAAGCGTCGAGTGGCGTCGTCTGGTAGGTCCAACAGATCCTCGATCAGCAGCCGGTAACGCTGCTCGAAGACATGCAACGGCAACACCATGCCGGGAAAGAGCGGACTTCCCAGCGGGAACAGCGGGATCGTCGCGCTCACGAACGCAGCGTAGTGCCGGTGCACGGCGGCGGTGCCGGGGTCGAGGTGGCCGGGCTCAGTACCCTCAGATCTGCCGTGAGTCGTCCCGAGGAGATCACCTGATGCTGAACCGGTTGGACCTGCGCGGTGCCGCGATACCGGCGCGACGCGCGCTGGCGGGTCTGATGCCGCGCGCCCACCTCGACGTTGACGCAGCGCTGGCCATCATCGGTCCGTTGTGCGAGGACGTCCGGCTCCGGGGCGAGGACGCGGTACGGGAGATCACCGAGCGCCTCGACGGCGTCAGGTTGGAATCGATCGCGGTAGCGCAGAGCTCACTCGACAAGGCCCTGAGCAACTGCCCCGATGACCTGCGCGCGGCGCTGGACGAGGCGATCGCTCGGGTCCGCCGGGTGCACCTCGAGCAGCGCCGAACCGACGTCACCACCGAGGTTGTCCCGGGCGGCAGCGTCACCGAGCGCTGGGTCGCGGTCGGCAGGGTCGGGCTGTACGTTCCGGCCGGCCTCGCGCCGCTGTTATCCAGCGTGGTGATGAATGTCGTCCCCGCCCAGATCGCCGGAGTCGAGTCCATCGCGGTGGCCAGCCCGCCACAGAAGGAGCACTTCGGACTCCCCGACCCGGGTGTGCTCGCAGCATGCGCCCTGCTCGGCGTGAGTGAGGTCTATGCCGTCGGCGGGGCGCAGGCCATCGCCACGTTCGCCTATGGAGCCGGGCCGTGCGAGCCGGTCGAGATGGTCACCGGTCCGGGCAACATCTACACGACCGCCGCCAAGCGGCTGCTGCGCGGGCTGATCGGGATCGACTCCGAGGCCGGGCCGACCGAGGTGGCGATCCTGGCCGACGACAGCGCCGATGCCGGGCACGTGGCCGCTGACCTGATCAGCCAGGCCGAGCACGACCCCCTGGCGGCAGCCGTGCTGGTGACGACCAGCCTCGAACTGGCCGACGAGGTGGCCCGCCTGTTGCCGGATTACGTCGCCGCCACCAAGCACAGTCAGCGGATCACCGCAGCGCTGTCCGGGCAGCAGTCCGGGATGGTCCTGGTCGACGACCTGGACGCAGGCTTGTTGGTGGTCGACGCCTACGCCGCCGAGCACCTCGAGATCCAGACCCGTGACGCCAGCGCTGTGGCCTCGCGGGTCCGCAATGCCGGGGCGATCTTCGTCGGTCCGTGGTCGCCGGTCTCACTCGGTGACTACTGCGCTGGGTCCAACCATGTGCTGCCGACCGGTGGCTGCGCGCGGCACTCCTCCGGGCTTTCCGTCCAGTCGTTCCTGCGTGGCATCCATGTTGTGGACTACGACCGAGTGGCGCTGGCCGATGCGGCGGGTTACATCGACACCCTGGCGCAGGCCGAGGACCTGCCCGCGCATGCGGCGGCCGTCCGCGAGCGCGAGCGGTGAGCAATTCATTGCCGCTCCGTCCGGAGCTACGTGGCAGATCTGCGTACGGTGCACCGCAACTCGACGTCACCATCCGCCTGAACACGAATGAGAACAGCTGGCCGCTCCCCGATGGGCTTTCCCAAGAAGTGGCCCGCGCGGTGGGCGAGGTGGCCGGCGGACTCAACCGTTATCCGGATCGGGACGCCGCCGCGTTGCGTAGCGACCTCGCCGCCTACCTGGGCCACGACCTCACTGCCGCCCAGCTGTGGCCAGCCAACGGATCCAACGAGATCCTGCAGCAGCTTCTGCAAGCCTTCGGCGGTGCCGGGCGCAGCGCCCTGGGCTTCACCCCCTCGTACTCGATGCATCCGCTGATCAGCCTCAGCACCGGCACGTCATGGCACGACGGTCCTCGTGAGGCCGACTTCGGGATCGATCCGGCGCGCGCGGCGGCTGCCGTACGGGAGCACCGGCCCGACGTCGTATTCGTGACCTCGCCGAACAACCCGACCGGCACCGCAGTGAGTCTGGAGGTCATCACCGCGGTGTACGCCGAGGCGCCCGGCATGGTGATCGTGGACGAGGCGTACGCGGAGTTCGCCCGACCTGGTACGCCCAGTGCGCTCGAATTGCTCTCCGGCCGGGAGCGGCTGGTCGTTACCCGCACGATGTCCAAGGCGTTCGGGATGGCCGGCCTACGGCTGGGCTATCTCGCCGCAGATCCTGCCGTGGTCGAGGCGCTGCAACTGGTCCGGCTGCCCTATCACCTGTCGACGCTGACCCAGGTCGTGGCGCGGGTTGCACTGTCCTACCGCCATGAATTGCTGGCCACGGTCCAGAGGGTCTGCGAGCAGCGCGACCGGATTGCGGCGGCCCTACCGGAGCTTGGCCTCCGCGCCGTACCCAGTGACGCGAACTTCCTCCTGGTCGGTGGTTTCCCGGATTCCCACAAGGCGTGGCAGGTGCTGCTCGATCACGGGGTCCTGGTACGCGATCTTGAGATCGCTGGTCATCTGCGGATCACTGCCGGCACCCCCGCCGAGACCGACGCCCTGCTGGCGGCCCTGCCGGCCGTGCACGAGGCAGTACCGGAGCTGAGCAGCGATAGGGGACAATCAGCGTCATGAGCCGCAGGGCACGGATCGAGCGGGCAACCTCGGAGACCAAAGTCGTGGTCGAGGTCGACCTCGACGGCACCGGACGGGCCGATGTCACGACCGGGGTCGGGTTCTACGACCACATGCTCGCCGCCCTGGCCAAACACAGCGGCATTGACCTCACCGTGCATGCCGAGGGTGATCTGCACATCGATGCCCACCACACCGTCGAGGACGTCGCCATCGCGATCGGGCAGGCATTCGCCCAGGCGTTGGGTGACAAGGTGGGGATCACGCGCTACGGCGACGCACTCGTTCCCATGGACGAGGTGTTGGTCCAGGCCGCGGTGGACCTGTCTGGCCGCCCCTACTTCGGGCACTCCGAGCCGGAGAACATGACGCCGATGATCGGACCGGACTACCCGACCAGTCTCACCGCGCACGTCTTCCAGTCGTTCGCCTTTTCCGCTCAGATCACGCTGCACATCCGGGTGCTGCATGCCGCGGGCGATGCCCACCACATCGTCGAGGGGCAGTTCAAGGCGCTGGCCCGGGCGCTGCGCGCCGCACTGATCCTGGACCCGCGAGTAGCCGACGTCCCCAGCACCAAGGGCAGGTTGTGACCTCGACGTGACTGCCTTGTGCCCTGACCACAGTCGGTGAACTCTGGCGTCGTGCTGATCGCGGTTGGTGGATTTCTGCTCGGCGGCGCGTACTCGGTTACTCAGCTCGAGAACGACGGGGCAGCCAGCCGCCGGCGGCAACTCGTAGTTGCCGCTGTCCTGACCCTGCTCGCCCTCTACCTGGTCGTGGTCGGCATCATTCGAATTGTGCAGGAGTGACCACGCCGACGACGCGCCGGCCTCGGGTGGTGATCCTCGACTACGGCAGCGGAAACCTGCGCTCGGCGCAGCGAGCGCTCGAGCGGGTCGGGGCAGATGTGTCGGTGACGGCCGAGCTGGCCGTAGCCTTGAACTGCGACGGTCTGGCGGTGCCAGGAGTAGGCGCCTTCGCCTCGTGCATGCGTGGGCTGCACGCCATCGATGGCCCCCGGATCATCGACCGGCGGCTGGCCGGCGCACGGCCGGTCCTGGGCATCTGCGTCGGGATGCAGGTGCTCTTCGACCGCGGCGTCGAGGGCACCCAGGAGACCGATGGCTGCCGACAGTGGCCCGGAGTCGTTGATCGGTTGACGGCCCCGGTCGTACCCCACATGGGCTGGAACACCGTCGCTGCGCCGCCTGGTTCACGGCTGTTCGACGGCGTCGCGAGTGAGCGGTTCTATTTCGTACACAGTTTTGCGGCGCGCTCGTTCCCGGTCCACGACGCGGCCCCGTTTCTCCCACCGATGGTGACCTGGGCCGAGCACGGTGAACCGTTCGTTGCCGCCGTCGAGAACGGCGCCCTTTCAGCAACTCAGTTCCACCCGGAGAAGTCCGGTGATGCCGGAGCTGTGCTGCTCGAGAATTGGCTAAGCCAACTCTGAGTCCGCGGCTTTCTCTGAGCTGGTGAACCGGAAGCGCGTGCAGTCCTTCGGGAACGCGAACCAGGCGATGGCCCGTACCGGAGTCAGGACCATCAGCCCACCGCCGTCGACCCAGGAGTCTGGACCAGGTTCGTATCCGAGGTCGCGGTACTTCTTGAACGCCTCGGACAGCCGAGCCCCTAGGCCGTCGGCCGGCGCCTTGGTCGGCTCAGACCTGCCCTCGACGATCACTGTCTCGGTCCCGCTCTCTAGGTTGAGGGAGCAAGCCGGATTCGTAGCGAGGTTGCGGGCATGTTGGGTGGTGGGCGCGCCGTCGTAGAAGAAACGCCCATCCAGCCAGACCCCCCAGCGGGGCACGACATGCGGCGTGCCGTCGGCTCGCACCGTTGCCATCCAGAAGTGCTCAGCGGAGATCAGCCGCTGCTCGACGTCTGGCCAGGCGAGCAGTCCGTGCGAGGTTGTTGGAAGCCCGTATCCGTCCGGGATGACGGGCCGGTCACGGATCGGGAGTTCGGGGTCGACTGTCATGGGGCGAGACTAGGGGGACCGTCCGACATCCGGCCCTAGCCAACGCGCGTGGAGTCGGGTTCAGCGGTGCCGGTGCCGATGTCGTGCAGGTGGTGTACGACGTCGTGCACGAAGTACCGGGCGAAGGAGTCCACGGTGAACCGAGCGCCGTCGCTGCGGCGTCCGGTTCGCTGCCACTGCTCACCGTGCAGCTCGTCGAAGTGCATCGCGAGCGTCTGCGCGGCCTCCGCCAACTCCACAGCGACGGTCGCAGGATCCTGCTCGCCGTACCGATCGGAGACCGCCGTGGCGTCCTGGTCCCAGTTCTCGAACTCGGGGTCGTCCCGGGTGAGCATGAGTGCCAGCCGGTCATCGAAGCGCCGGCAGACATCACGTACATGGCAGCCGTACTCCAAGGGCGACCAGGTCGACCGGTCAGGTCGATCCCGTACATCGTCGCGATGCAAGCCGCCCTGCCAAACGGTGACGCTGCGCCGCAGCATGGCCGCGACGTCTCCGGCGGCAATGGAGTTGGTGTCCAGGCCGCACTCGTTGCACGGCCGGTCGAGCACCCACGTCCAGTCCTTGGTGTCCGCGACTATGGCCATGCTGCGACGCTAGCCGCGTGACGGGGCAGCCGATCGCCTCGGTGCGCGTCAGGCCGATTAGTTGCCAAGTTTGGCAGCCCGGTTGGGCTGCGGGTCACCAACCGGTCGCCAGCGGCCGTGGTGGACGACCTCGCCGGCACCACGCCGCCCGCGGCGCAGCGACGGAGACTTTCGATCCTCAATCCGGTAGCCGATCGAGATCGCACCGATCGGGTCGAAGTCGTCGGGTACGCCGAACGCGGCCCGCAGTGCTGGGATGTAGTCCGGCGGAACCCCGAAGAAGCAGGCGCCCAGTGACTCGTCTACTGCGGTTTGCAGGATCAGCAAGGCGGCCATCCCGGTGTCGATGTCCCAGTAGGGGACCGGCCAACGGCTCTCGTCGCGGTCGGTCCAGCCCTTGTCCGGCTCGGCGTACCGGTCCAGGTAGGCGCGCTTGTTCGAGAAGCAGACGATCAGCAGAGGGGCGGCAGTCATCCCGGTCAGCCATGAGTCGGCCTCGCCCGCCTCGGTGGTCACCGTCCAGAACAGTTGCCGGTCGACCGCCGATTCCAGGACAAGGAAGCCCCAGCCTTGAGAGAAGCCGGCCGATGGTGCATGCAGGGCGTTGTCCAGAAGCCGGTCTCGAACATCGGGAGGGACGCAACGTTGTGGGTCGTAAGCCCGCACCATTCGCCGGCGACGTACGACTTCGGAGAACTCCATGTTGCCAGGATGCCCCTCGCTACTGACCTCCGTGAGCCTCGTAGGCTTCCTCGGTGAGCCTGATCCTGCTGCCCGCTGTGGACGTGGCGGGTGGCCAAGCCGTGCGCCTGGTTCAAGGTGTGGCAGGGAGCGAGACCGCCTACGGTTCGCCGCTTGATGCCGCCCTGGCCTGGCAGCTCGACGGGGCGGAATGGATCCACCTGGTCGATCTCGATGCCGCATTCGGGCGAGGGGATAATCGGGAGCTGCTCGCCGACGTAGTGGGCAGGCTCGACGTACACGTGGAACTCTCCGGGGGTATCCGGGACGACGGCTCCCTCACCGCCGCGTTGGCGACCGGCTGCACGCGGGTAAACCTCGGTACGGCGGCGCTGGAGGATCCGGAGTGGACGGCGCGGGTCATCGCTGAGTACGGAGAGCAGATCGCGGTCGGGCTGGACGTCAGGGGCGAGACCTTGTCGGCCCGTGGCTGGACGCGCGAGGGTGGGAATCTGTGGGAGGTTCTGCGACGGTTGGACGCTCAGGGCTGCGCTCGATACGTCGTCACCGACGTCAATCGCGACGGGACCCTGACCGGTCCCAACGTCGAACTGCTCGGCAAGGTCTGTGCCGCCACGGACCGGCCGGTCATCGCCAGCGGTGGAGTGTCCACTCTGGATGATCTCCGGGTGCTCGCCGGTCTGGTGCCCGAAGGAATCGAAGGGGTCATCGTTGGAAAGGCGCTCTACGCCGGCGCCTTCACCCTTCCTGATGCCCTGGCGGCACTCCGATGAGTGTGCGAAGGCTCTCCTCGGGCGGCCCCTGGGAAGAGGTTGTCGGCTACTGCCGGGCGGTGGTGGCCGGGCCCTGGGTGCTGGTTTCAGGCTCTACGGCAACAGTCGGGGGCGAAGTGGTCGGCGTCGACGACATGTACCAGCAGACCGTCGCCGCATTCGGCGTTGCCCTGGACGGACTGCAACGGGCGGGCTTGGACGTGGCCGACGTCGTACGTACCCGGATCTACCTCACCGACATGACCCGTCAACCGGAGGCCGGCCGCGCCCACCATGAACTGTTTGCCGATCACCCTCCGGCCAACACCACGGTCGAGGTGAGTGCTCTGGCCCATCCCGATCACCTCGTGGAGGTCGAGATCGACGCCTACCGCGAGCCGGCATGAGCAGATGGCCGCCGGCATGACCGTCGCTGTCCGGGTGATCCCTTGTCTGGATGTCACCGGGGGCCGGGTGGTCAAGGGAGTGAACTTCGTCGACCTTCGTGACGCCGGCGACCCGGTGGAGATGGCCAGGATCTACGACGCCGAAGGCGCTGACGAGCTCACCTTCCTCGACATCACCGCGTCTTCCGACGTGCGGGAAACCACCTACGAGGTCGTGCGGCGCACTGCAGAGACGGTCTTCATCCCGCTGACGGTCGGCGGCGGCATCCGGTCGGTGAGAGACGTGGACCGGTTGCTACGCGCCGGAGCCGACAAGGTCGGCGTGAACACCGCGGCGGTCCTCCGCCCGGAGTTGATCGACGAGATCTCCGCCGAGTTCGGCTCCCAGGTCCTGGTGCTCTCCGTCGATGCCCGTCGCGTGCCGGGCCAGGGCATACCGTCAGGGTTCGAGGTCACGACCCACGGTGGACGCACCGGAACCGGCCGGGACGCCTCGGCCTGGATCTGCGAGGCAGTCGGTCGCGGGGTCGGCGAGATCCTGCTGAACTCGATGGACGCTGATGGCACCCGCGCCGGTTATGACCTGGACATGATCGCCGCCACCAGGGCGGTCTGTTCCGTTCCGTTGGTCGCCAGTGGCGGGGCCGGACAACTCGCCGATTTCGAGCCTGCCGTCGCGGCGGGAGCGGACGCGGTGCTGGCGGCCAGCGTCTTCCATTTCGGGCAGCTGCGGATTGCCGAGGTCAAGGTCGCACTGGGTGCCGCCGGGCACCCAGTGCGACGCTTCGGACATGAAGGACCCTGATCGCGCTTCTTCGCCACCCAGATCGTTCAAACCAACTGATTACCCACGCTAATGAGTAGTCGGTGGCGGTTGTAGGCTGGAGACATCCCCTCTTGAACGGAGTCGCTGTGCCACGCCCGCATGACCGCGTACTCCGCCGCGGCTTCCAGCTCATCGGCCAGGGCATCCGCACCCAACCCAAGATCTTCGCGGCGGCGCTGTTCGGGAGCGCTCTGTTCGGGGCTATGAGCGTGGGATCGGCCTACGTCATGGGAGCTGTCACCGGCCGGGTCATCCTGCCGGCCTTCTCCGAAGGACGCGTCACCACCGGAGCACTCGCAGTTGCCGCCCTCGCCATCATCGGGGTCGCGATACTGAAGATCGTCGGCATCATCGGGCGCCGGTTGTTCGCCGGCATCATGCAATATCGCCTGCAGGCCGGATATCGCCGCCAGGTCACCCGGCAGTACCTGCGGCTCCCGCTGTCCTGGCACCAGCAGCATCCGACCGGACAACTGCTTTCCAATGCCAACAGCGACGTCGAAGCCGCCTGGTTCTTTGTCGCACCCCTTCCCTTCGCCTGCGGAGCCGTCCTGATGCTGGTCATCACGATCGTTGCGCTCTTCCTGACCGACCCGGTGCTGGCCATCGTCGGCGGCGTCGTCATTCCGCTGGTTTTCGCGGTCAACATCGCCTACTCGCGGGTGATGTCGCCACGGATCAGCCGGGCCCAGCAACTGCGCGCCGAAGTGAGCGAGATCGCGCACGAGAGCTTCGATGCAGCACTCGTGGTGAAGACCCTCGGACGTGAACGGCATGAGATCGATCGCTTCGCCGAACGCACCGCCGTACTGCGTGACTGCCTGATCTCGGTAGGGCGCGTCCGAGGCCTGTTCGATCCGATCATGGAGTCTCTGCCCACCCTTGCCACGCTGGCCGTGTTGACCATCGGGGTCGGCCGGGTCGCATCGGGGGACACCGCGACCGAGGATCTGGTCTTCATCGCCTATCTTTTCACCGTCCTGGCGCTGCCGATCCGCGCCCTGGGCTGGGTGCTCGGTGAACTACCGCGGGCGGTTGCTGGCAAC
>Ga0183260_10001732_pt1 | contig 18126 bp, 14 predicted proteins | sample AntDrymUQ4972206_2_FD_129768 | JGI IMG/M metagenome (GOLD analysis project Ga0183260, IMG submission 129768) | Polar desert sand microbial communities from Dry Valleys, Antarctica - metaG UQ497 (22.06) (version 2) (version 2) | ecosystem: Environmental > Terrestrial > Soil > Desert | place...
CGGGCAGCTCGAGCAGCGGCCCGAGAGCGTCGAGCACCGCGGGCACGGCTCGGGCGTGGGCGAGGTTGTCGCCGGTGTTGACGACGATGTCGGGCTCGAGCCGCGCGAGCTCGCGCACCCAGTGCCGCTTGCGCCACTGGCGAGGGACCAGGTGCAGGTCGGACACATGTAGCACCTTCAGCGGCGTGCTGCCGGCAGGCAGGACCGGGATGTCGAAGCGGCGCAGGGTGAAGGCGCGCACCTCGTAGCCGACGCCGTACAGCATCGCCGCGGTCCCGAGACCGGTCACGGCGGCGGCAGACGTGACAAGCGGGCGCATCGGCCAACCCTGCCACACTGGCGTCATGACCGAACTCAAGCAGCGTCTGCGGTCGGACCTGACCGTGTCGATCAAGGCGCGCGACCAGCTACGGGCCTCGACGCTGCGGATGGTGCTCACCGCGATCAGCAACGCCGAGGTGGCCGGCAAGCAGTCCCGGGAGCTGACCGACGAGCAGGTCGTCGACGTGCTGGCGTCGGAAGGCAAAAGGCGCCGTGAGGCAGCGGCGGCGTTCGCCGGCGCCGACCGGCCGCTGCAGGCGGAGAAGGAGCGGGCCGAGGCCGCCATCATCGCGGACTACCTGCCAGAACAGCTCTCAGCTGAGCAGCTCAGCGCGATCGTCGCGGAGACGATCTCGGCCACGGGTACGGCCGGGGCCGGCATCTCCGCCATGGGCACGGTGATGGGTGCGCTGCGGGCCCAGGTCAAAGGTCGCGCAGACGGTGCTGCGGCGGCGGCCGAGGTGCGTCGTCAGCTGGCCGGCTGACGTCAGCGCCGGCGACCTCTCAATCCCCGTCGTCGTCTGTCAGCGTCGGCGAGGGGGAGGCCGTCGGCGAGGGAATGCTGAACGGCGAGGGGGAGGCCGTGGGCGAGGGCGTGCTGAACGGCGAGGTGAACGGCGACGGGGTGCCGAACGGCGACGCGGTGGGGGTAGGGCTCGGCGTGACTTCCGGCGTGCCATCGGAGAGGAAGACCGTGACGGTGTCACCGGAGGAGGCGGTGCTGAAGGCGTTGGGCCTGGTGTAGGCCACGGTGCCGGGGGTGAAGCCGGAATCGACGAACTGTCCCGCCTGCACGATCGGGTTCAAACCCGCCATCCGCAACCGTTCGACCGCCGTCCGCGGCGTCACGCCACCCAGGGACGGCACCTGCACCGGTTGCCCGGCGATCTTGGCGGGGTCCGGCTGCCTGAAGTCCGTGTCGGGCAGCCAGGGCTGGACGGCGCTCATCGCGTCGTGCCACAGCGGTGCGGCGGTGCCGGCACCGGACGCGTCGGAGAGCACCTCGCCGTCGACCACCTTGCCGACGAGGGTGTCGGGTGCACCCGCGGTGTTGATCCCGGCCAGCATCGCGGCGGTGACCAGGTTGGGCGTGTAGCCGACGAACCACACCGACCGGTTGTCGTTCGTCGTCCCGGTCTTTCCGGCGGCGGGCTGGTCGAGCTCGTAGTCGTCCGCGAGGCGGTCCGTGACAACGCCCTCGAGCACATCGTTGACGGCATCCGCAACGTGAGCGGGCAGTACCCGCTCACAGCCCGCGTCGGCGACCTCGATCTCGTTGCCGTTGCGGTCCAGCACCTGCGTCACCGGGATCGCTGCGCAGTGCCGCCCGCGGGCGGCGAAGGTCGCGTATGCCTCGGCCATTCCCAGCGGCGAGACATCGCTGACGCCGAGGGTGAACACCGGGATCTGGCCACTTTCGGGGAGGCTCAGGCCCACCTCGTTCGCCAGGCTCCACGGCGCGCAGAGACCGGTGCGCAGCTCCAGCTGGGCGAAGAACGTGTTCACCGAGTACTGGGTCCCGGTGTAGAGGTCCATCATGCCCTTGGTCGTGGAACTTCTGACGCTGAAGCTCCCGGCCAGGTTCTTGCGCGGGCAGGTTGAGTCCTCGTACCTGTCCTGGGGGATCGACATCTTCCTCGGCGAGTAGATCTTCGTGTCGAGCGGGATGCCCTGCTCGATCGCCGCCGCCAGCACGAATGCCTTGAACGTCGAGCCGGGTTGGAATCCGGCGCTGCTGGTGTACTCCGGGGGCACCAGGTAGTTGACGAAGGTCTCGCCCTGCTGGCGGTTGTTACCCATCGGACGAGACTGGGCGATGGCTCGGACCTCGCCGGTGCCGGGCTCTACCATGGCCAGCGCGCCGATCACCTGGTCGACCGGCTCGACGGTGGCGGAGACGGCCCGGTCGGCCTCGCGCTGGAACCGCTGGTCGAGCGTGGTGCGAATGGTCAGCCCGCCTCGAAAGAGCAGCCGCTCGCGGTCCTCGACAGTTTCGCCGAGGGTGGGCTGGGAGAGCAGCCAGGCACGCACGTAGTCGCAGAAGAACTGGGTGGTCGAGGAGATGCAACCGTTCGGCGTGGGCTCGAGCTCGAGACCGAGGCCCTTTTGCGACACCTCGCGGGCGGTTGGCCCGGAGATCTCGCCGAGCTGGGCCATCCGGTCGAGCACGACGTTGCGTCGCTGTGTGGACTCGCGCGGGTTGTTGGTCGGGTCGTAGAGGCTGGGGTTCTTCACCACACCCGCCAACATCGCGGCCTGACGCAGATCGAGCTGGTCTGCCGACACGCCGTAGTAGTGCTGCGCGGCCGCTTCGATGCCGTAGGCGCTGTCACCGAAGTAGGCGATGTTGAGGTAGTCGAGCAGGATCTCGTTCTTGGACCTCTCCTCCTCCACCCACAACGCGTAGCGCAGCTCGGCCAGCTTGCGACCGTAGGTGTCGGCCGTCGCGGCCGCGCGCTCCTCGTCGGTGCCGGCCTGCTCCAGCAGGGTCAACTTGACCAGCTGCTGGGTGATGGACGACCCGCCCTGCACGATCTTGCCACCGGCCTGGTTTGCAACGAGCGCCCGAATGGTGCCTTTGACGTCCAGCGCCCCGTGCTCGAAGAAGCGGTCGTCCTCGATCGAGACGATGGCGTTCCGCATCACCGGCGCGACGTCGTCGAGGCTCTGCAGCTCGATCCGGTTCTCGTCGTACAAGGTGGCGAGCAGCTTCCCTTCCCTGGTGAGGATGCGGGTGCGCTCCGACGAAGGTTGCCCGGCGAGCTCCAGCGGAAGCTCCTCCACCATCTGCTGCACGTTGCGCACCCCGAACCCCGCGAGGCCGGCGAACGGGAGTGCGAGTCCTGCGATCAGCACGCCGCTGAGCACGCTGAGTCCCACCATGACGGCGAGCTGCAGGACGAATCCGTCCTCGCTGCGGCCGGGCTCGTGGCCGCGGCCTCGGGCCGGCGGGGTGCTCGTCGACATGGCTACGAGCGTACGGGACGCGGCCACTTGAAGCGCTCGAACGCACATCCGACCGACCTGCTCCGTAGTCCGAACTGACTAGGGAAGTCCACCCACGCGGGTCTGCCGGCGCACCGTGATTCTCCGTAACGTCGCAGCTGAGGGGAACCCTCAACTCTCGGGAGCAGACATGTGGAACGACAAGTGGGCGGCTGACGCGGCCTGTGGAGCCAGCAAGCCGGACGAGCTCTTCGTCCGGGGAGCCGAGCAGAACCGCGCGAAGCAGCTGTGCCAGACCTGCCCCGTGCGCACCGAGTGCCTCGCCGAGGCACTCGACAACGACATGGAGTGGGGCGTCTGGGGCGGGCTGACCGAGCGTGAGCGGCGGGCCCTGCTGCGCCGACGTCCCAATGTCACCTCATGGCGCACCTTGCTCGAGGCCGCCCGGGCGGAGCACGATGCGACCACGGGCGCGAGAGCTGCGACCTTGGCCTGCGCCTGAGCGGCGGCCCCGGTGGGGTGGGCCGCGGTGGGGTGGGCCGCCCGGGTGATCGTTATCCGCTGAGCATGCCGCCGACGCTGCGAAGGCCGTCGAGGTCGTGCACGTCGGTGGCCAGCTCGGCGGCATGCGCCACCGGAACGGTCGGATGTGCGGCGCTGAACCGCACGAGCAAGCGCTCCTCCCGCGCGATCGCAGCTGCCCGTTCGGCGTGCAGTTGCAGCACGTGTGCTGTCACCGGGTGCTCAGCGGTGCGTCCGAGTCGGCGCGCGGCCGCATCGGCGGCGGTGGCCGGCAGGCCGGGGACGAAGTCGTCGGTGACCCGATTGAGCACCAGCCCCGCCAGCGGCATGTGCTCCTTGTTCAGGCGTTCGACGAAGTACGCCGCCTCGCGCAGCGCACCCGACTCAGGTGCGGCAACGACGATGAACGCGGTTTCGTCGGCCTGCAGCAGCGCGAAGGTGCGCTCCGCCCGCTGGCGGAAGCCGCCGAACAGTGCGTCGATCGCTGACACGAACGTCTGTGCGTCCCGCAGCAACTGCGCTCCGAGGACCTTGCTCAGAGCTGCGGTCACGACCCCGAGTCCGGCCGAGAACAACCTGGCAGGCCCGCGGGCCGGAGTCATGAGCAGTCGGATGAACCGTCCGTCGAGGAGCGACGCGAGTCGCTCCGGCGCATCCAGGAAGTCCAGCGCCGAGCGTGACGGCGGCGTGTCGACCACGATGAGGTCCCAGCGAGCAGACCGTCGTGCGTCTTCGTGCAGCTGCCCCAACTTTTCCATCGCCATGTACTCCTGTGTGCCGGCGAAGGAGCTCGACACCGCCTGGTAGAAGGGGTTGGCGAGTATCTGAGCCGCCTTCGGCGGGCTAGCGTGCTGCTCGACGACCTCGTCGAAGGTGCGCTTCATGTCCAGCATCATCGCGTCGAGGCTGCCGCCGGCGGTGGTGTCGATGTCGGGCACGGGGCGAGGCGTGTTGTCCAGCGCGCTGAGGCCCATCGACTGCGCCAGTCGACGGGCTGGGTCGATCGTGAGCACGACGACCTTGCGTCCTCCCTCCGCGGCTCGCAGCGCCAGCGCCGCCGCTGTCGTGGTCTTGCCGACACCGCCGGAGCCGCAGCAGACGATGATCCCGACCTCCGGATCGCGGAGCAGTGCGTCCATGTCGAGCGAGGGCGCCGGGTGGGGTCGACCGGCCAGCGGTCCTACTCGGGGGGTCGATCGGGCTCGCGCACTGCTCGTCCGCCCAGTCATGTCAGCCCAGTCATGTCAGCCCAGTCATGTCAGCCCCTGGTCTCGAAGCTCCTGTGCCAGCTCGTACAGGCCGCCGAGGTCTCCCCCGGCGCTCAGCTGCGGCAACTCGACCGTTCGCCGATTCAGGCCGTGGATGCGGTCTCGCTGTTCGCACTCGAGCTGCACCCGCTGGGCGTGGTACTGGGCGGTGCGCTGCAGCCCGGCGACCACCTGGTCGCTGGTGTCGACTCCGGCGGCGACCAGGCCGGCGCGGAGCCCGGCGGCGGGCAGCGTACCGGCCACGGCGAGGTCGAGCGCACGGTCCTCGAGTCCGCTGTGTCGGGCCAGGTTGACGACGATCACCCCCACGCGCAGACCCACCGCATCGAGCTCGGTGATCGCGTCCACGGTCTCCTGCACCGGCATCTCCTCGAGCACCGTCACCAGATGCACTACGGCCCGCGGTGATCGCAGCAGGCTCATGATCGCGTCGGCGTGGTTGCGGATCGGGCCCACCCTCGCCAGCCCGGCCATCTCGGAGTTGACGTTGAGGAAGCGGGTGATGCGTCCCGTCGGCGGTGCGTCGAGGACGACGGCGTCGTACGCCGGCTCATGGCCGCCCTTGGTGCGCCGGCGCCGGACCGCCTCGTACACCTTGCCGGTCAGCAGCACGTCACGCAGCCCCGGCGCGATCGTGGTCGCGAAATCGACGACACCGAACCGGTCCAGCGCCTTGCCGGCCCGGCCGAGCCGGTAGAACATGTCGAGGTACTCCAGCAGCGCGGCCTCGGGGTCGATGTGCAGCGCGAAGACGTCCCCGCCCTCGGGTGCCACGGCGATCTTGCGCTCCGCGTAGGGCAGCGGCTCGACGTCGAACAGGTGCGCAATGCCCTGCCGGCCTTCCACCTCGCACAGCAGCACCCGTTTGCCGCCGCAGGCCAGCGCCAGCGCCAGGGCGGCCGCCACCGTCGACTTGCCGGTGCCGCCCTTGCCGGTCACCACGTGCAGGCGGACCTGTTGTCGCTGCGCCGGCGGGACCACCCGGGGCAATCTACCGGGGCCGATCGGTCGGGGAGATCTAAGGCGCATCACACGATGGCGGCAGCCTGCTCACGGGAGGGAGGCTGCCGCCGGGCCGACTGGGCCAGGAAGATGCCGGCCACAACGGCCGCGCCGCCACCGACCTGTACCGGGGTGAGCGACTCGCCGAACCACGTCCAGCCGAGCACGCTGGCACCCACCGGTTCCAGCATCGCGACGGTCGTCACCGACGTTGCCTTGAGGTGCTGCAGCGCGACGAGCTCGACGCCGAACGGCACCACGGTGCCGAGCACGACCACCCATCCCAGCAACAACCATAGCGACAGGGCATGCTCGTCCAGGGTGCCGAGCAGCGACACGGTCGTGGCCGCCAGCTGCGTCGACAGGTTCGTGATCGGTTGCACGAGGTTGCAGGCCAGGGCGGCCGCCACGAATGCCCACAGCATCACCTGCATCGGGTCGGCGGTGTTGACGCCGTGCTCGCCGATGAGGAAGTACGCCGAGAAGGCCAGCGCGGCGCCGAAACCGGCCGCGACGCCCACTGGGTCCAGGCGGAAGCCCTGCCAGACCTGCGCGGTCACCGCCAGCCCGAGGACCGACAAGGCCAGCGCGAACCAGAGCCGGTTGCGCACCGGCTCGTGCTGCACCAGTCGCGCCCACAATGCGACCAGGACCGGCGCGAGATACTCCAGCAGCAGCGCGAGACCGACCGTGAGCCGGTCGATCGCGACGAAGTACGTCCACTGCAGCAGCGCGACGCCGGTGAGGCCGAGGGCGACGACGAGCAGCAGCAGCCGACCCCGCGGCGGTCGCAGCGCCGTTCGGCGTACGAGCAGTGCCACCAGCGCGAGCGCAACCGCGGTCCCGGTGACCCGCACGGTCGTCAACGTCGCTGGGTCGACACCCCCGCGCAGCACGACCCGCGACACCCCGGCGTTGAGGATGAACAACGACGCGCCCAGGCACACCAGGAGGTAGCCCAGGCGAGGGTTGCGGCTCTGCATGGCCGACACCCTAGGGTGACCGCCATGACCGACCGCCGGCCCGATCGCCCACCCGGCCGCCCGACGCTGCGGGCAGCCCTCGACGACATCCCGACCTACCAGCCGGGCCGGCCACCGGCGACCCGGGCGGGGGCCTCGACGTACAAGCTGTCCAGCAACGAGAACCCCTACCCACCGCTGTCCGGGGTGCTCGACGCGGCGGTGGCCGCGGCCGCGTCCATGAACCGCTACCCCGACATGGGCTGCAGCGCGCTCTACCAGGCGCTGGCGCAGCGCTTCGACGTGCCGCTGGGGGATCTCGCCGCCGGGACGGGGTCGGTCGCGGTGCTCTACCACCTGTTGCAGGCGGTCTGCTCCGAGGGCGACGAGGTGGTCTACGCATGGCGGTCCTTCGAGGCCTACCCGATCGCGGTGGGCGTCACCGGGGCGGTCGGAGTCCAGGTGCCGCTGGCCACCGGCGCCCGCCACGACCTGGCCGCGATGTTGGCCGCGGTCAACCACCGCACCAAAGTGGTCATGGTGTGTACGCCGAACAACCCGACCGGACCGGTGGTACACCGCGAGGAGCTGGTCGAACTGGTCGACGCGGTCCCGCGCGACGTGCTCGTTGTGATCGACGAGGCCTACCGGGAGTTCATCCGGGACCCTGACGTCGTCGACGGCCTCGACCTGTACCGCGGCCGGGACAACGTGGTGGTGCTGCGGACGTTCTCCAAGGCCTATGGTCTGGCCGGTTTCCGCGTCGGCTTCGCCGTGGCCCCGACGCCGGTGGCCGAGGCGGTGCGCAAGGTGGCGTTGCCGTTCGGCGTCTCGCACGTGGCCCAACAGGCCGCGGTCGCCTCGCTGGCCGCCGAAGGCGCGCTGCTGGAACGGGTGGGTTCGCTGGTCGGCGAGCGGAGCCGAGTGTTGGCGGCGCTACGCGAGCAGGGCTGGGACGTGCCGGTGAGCGAGGCGAACTTCGTCTGGATGCCGTTGGGCGAGGACACGGTCGCGTTCGCGGCGCAGGCCGAGGCGGCGGGGATCACGGTGCGTCCGTTCGCCGGTGACGGCGCTCGGGTGACGATCGGCGAGGTCGAGGCCAACGACGTGTTCCTGGGCGTCACCGCCGACTGGCGGCGCTCCCGGTGACGCTTGGCAGGGCTGAAACCCACTCGAGGAACGTCAGGGGCAAAGGATAGAGTGGCTCTTACCCGCTGATCGTGACTTCCTGGGAGCAGGCCCCCACCGATGCCGTCGACCCCTGACGCGCCGCTCGCTGACGCGCCGCCGTCCACGCCTGCGCCACCCCGCACCGGTGTCCGGTCGCTGTGGCGGCTGCGGGGCTACCTGCGGCCGCACCGTCGGGCGATGGCCATCATGCTCACGACGGCGATGGTCGGGGTGCTGGTGAGCCTGTCGATCCCGCTGGTCACCAAGGCCATGATCGACGGTCCGATCGCCGATCACGAGCTCGCGCCGGTGCTGCCGCTCGGCCTGCTCGCGCTCGGGCTCGGTGTGCTCGAGGCGGCGCTGATCTTCATCCGCCGCTGGGTGCAGGCGCGCGCCGTGCTCGGCATGGAGACCGCGATCCGTGCCGACCTCTACGCCCGGCTCCAGCAGCTGCCGATGGCCTTCCACGCAGGTTGGCAGAGCGGCCAGCTGCTCTCGCGGGTGACGGTGGACCTGTCGACCATCCGGCGCTTCATGGGCTTCGGCCTGCTGTTCCTCATCATCAACATCGTGCAGCTGATCGTGACGATCGGCCTGATGGTGCACCTGTACGCCCCACTCGGCGTCGTGGTGGCCATGTTTGCGATCCCCATCGTCTGGCTGTCGATGCGGTTCGAGAAGAAGTACGTCGTGGTCTCTCGGCGGGTGCAGGACCAGCAGGGCGACCTCGCAACGCTGGTCGAAGAGTCCGCGGTCGGCATCCGCGTGATCAAGGCCTTCGGCCGGCGTCGCCATGTCAACGACAACTACGACGCCAGCGCCCGCCGGCTCTTCGACACATCGATGGACAAGGTGCGGCTCTCGTCGCGGTTCTGGACGGTCCTCGAGGTCGTACCCAACCTCAGCCTGGTCGTTGTGCTGCTGCTCGGCGCGCTCGCGGTCGGCCGGGGCGACATCAGCGAGGGCACGCTGGTCGCCTTCATCGCGCTGATGCTGCAGCTGGTGTGGCCGGTCGAGTCGCTGGGGTTCATCCTGGCGATGGCCCAGGAGGCGATGACCGCCGCCGACCGGGTCAACGAGATCTTCGACACCGAGCCGGCGATCGTCGGTGGCCGCGTCGTACCGCCCGACCCTCGTGGGCACCTGCGCTTCGAGGGGGTCGGCTTCTCCTTCCCCGGCACCGGCGAGCAGGTGCTGCGCGACCTCTGGCTCGACGTAGCACCCGGCGAGACCGTCGCGCTGGTCGGGGCGACCGGCTCCGGCAAGACGACGCTCACCGCGTTGGTGCCACGGTTGTACGACGTTACGTCGGGTCGCATCACGATCGACGGCATCGACGTGCGTGCGCTCACGCTGCCGGCGTTGCGGCGGATCGTCGCGACCGCGTTCGCGGACCCGACGCTGTTCTCGATGAGCGCCCGCGAGAACCTCGCGCTCGGTCGACCCGACGCGACCGAGGACGAGATGCTGGCGGCGATGGACGTCGCCCAGGCCGGTTTCGTGCACGACCTGCCGTGGGGTCTCGACACCCGCATCGGCGAGCAGGGGCTGTCGCTGTCCGGTGGGCAGCGGCAGCGGCTCGCACTCGCCCGCGCGGTGCTCGCCCGGCCGCGCATCCTCGTGCTCGACGACACCCTCTCCGCGCTCGACGTGCATACGGAGGCGCTGGTCGAGGAGGCACTGCGCCGGGTGCTGCGTGACGCGACCGGCATCGTCGTCGCACACCGGGCCTCGACGGTGCTGCTCGCCGACCGGGTCGCGCTGCTGCAGGACGGCACCATCACGCACACCGGCACCCACCACGAGCTGCTGCGCGACGTCCCGCAGTACCGCGAGCTGCTCGGTCAGGACGCCGACCTCGAGCTGGTCACCAGCGACGGCGGGGAGGCGCCGCGATGACGACGACGCAGACTCCGCCGCCAGACTCCGCCGTGCAGCCCGACGCAGCAGCGGCGCCGGACTCGACGTGGCGCGGTGTCGGCGCCGAGGACCACGACGAGGTCCCGCAGCGTGCGTCGCTGTTGTTGCGCGACCGCTCACGCCGGTTGCTCGGCCAGCTGCTTCGGCCACACAAGCCGATCCTGGCAATCCTGCTGGGCGTCGTGCTGGTGGAGAACGCCGCCCGGCTCTCGATCCCCTACCTGGTCAAGGTCGGCATCGACTCGGGCATCCCGCCGATCCTGGCCGGGCAGGGCACCGGTCTGCTGATCGGGATCGTCGTCGCGGTGCTGCTCGCGGCGCTCACCCAGGCCGTGACGCGTCAAAGTTTCCTGCTCCTGGCCGGCCGGATCGGTCAGAGGGTTCTGCTGACGCTGCGCCGGCGGGTCTTCGACCACTTCCAGCGGCTGTCACCGGCGTTCCACGAGCGCTACACCTCCGGCCGGGTGATCTCGCGGTTGACCTCCGACGTGGACGCGATCGACGAGCTGCTCGAGACCGGCTTCGACGGGCTGGTGACGGCGGCGCTGACGTTGTTCGGCACCGCGGTGCTCCTGCTCGTGCTCGACGTACAGCTCGGGCTGGTCGCGCTCGCGACGTTCCCGCTGCTGTGGCTGCTTACGCGCTGGTTCCGGCGCGAGTCGGCCAAGGCCTACCGCCGTACCCGCGAGACCGTGGCTGTGGTGATCGTCCACTTCGTCGAGTCGATGAGCGGCATCCGGGCCGTGCAGGCGTTCCGCCGCGAGTCGCGCAACCAGGAGATCTTCGACCTGGTCAACGACGACTACCGCAGCGCCAACGAGCGGTCGTTCCGGCTGGTCGGGACGTTCATGCCGGGGATCAAGCTGATCGGCAACGTCACGATCGCCCTGGTGCTGACGTACGGCGCCTACCTCGCCTACCAGGGCGAGGTCTCCGTCGGCGTGCTGGCCGCGTTCCTGCTGTACCTGCGCCAGTTCTTCGAGCCGATGCAGGAGATCAGCCAGTTCTACAACGCGTTCCAGTCAGCCAGCGCAGCGCTCGAGAAGCTGTCCGGGGTGCTCGAGGAGGAGCCCGGCGTGCCCGAGCCTGCCGTACCGGTCGACCTGCCCTCACCGCGAGGGTCGATGTGCTTCGAGCGGGTGCGGTTCGCGTACGGCCACGGACCGGACGTGCTGCCCGACCTCGACCTGAGCGTCCCGGCCGGGCAGACGCTGGCACTGGTCGGCAGCACCGGTGCCGGCAAGACCACGATCGCCAAGCTGATGTCGCGGCTGTACGACCCGGTCGACGGACGGGTGCTGCTCGACGGCGTCGACCTGCGCTCGCTCGACGAGCCGACGCTGCGACGCGCGGTGGTGATGGTGACCCAGGAGAACTACCTGTTCTCGGGGTCGGTGGCCGACAACATCCGCTTCGGTCGGCCGGAGGCGTCGAGAGACGACGTGGTCGCGGCAGCCCGGGCGATAGGTGCGCACGAGTTCATCGTGGCGTTGCCGGAGGGCTACGACACCGCGGTGAGCAACGGCGGTGGGCGGCTGTCGGCGGGACAACGACAGCTGGTGGCGTTCGCGCGGGCGTTCCTGGCCGACCCGGCCGTGCTGATCCTCGATGAGGCGACTTCCTCACTCGACGTACCCAGTGAGCGTCTGGTGCAGCGGGCGCTGCGCACGATCCTGGCCGAGCGGACGGCGCTGATCATCGCCCACCGGCTGTCGACGGTGGAGATCGCGGACCGGGTGCTCGTGCTCGAGCACGGCCGGGTGCTGGAGGACGGCTCGCCGGCGGCGCTGGTCGAGGGCGGGCCGGGCCGGTTCTCCGACCTGCACCGCGCCTGGCGCGAGTCGCTGGCCTGACCAGACCACCGTTCGGCTCGCCGCGACGCTACGCAACGGTCGCCACAAGCGGAGCGGAGCGCACGTTACGTAGCGCGCCGCGACCAGTCGGCGTCCATCGCGGCCAGCAGCGCCTCCAGCTCGTCGTCGGCGGTGCCGCTGCGCGAACCCCAGGCCGGTGGAACTGTCAGGCTCCAGCGGTCCTGTCGGCGGTCACGCCCGAGCCCACGCCGGCGGGTCCGTTGCATCCGCCGCGCGAGGTCGTCGTGATGTGAGAAGTCGATGTGGGTCACGCGGGCGACCACCAGCCCGTGTTCCTCGAACAGCTCCTCACGCAGGTTGTCGCGGTCGTGCCGGATCGCGCGGCGGTGCTCCCGGCCGTCGTACTCCAGCACCGTCGCGGAGGAGACGTCGAGGAGGTCGGGATAACCCAGCAACTGCCCGCACAGATCGAAGATCGGCGGATTGCACAGTGGCCGCGGAAGCCCAGCGTCGAGCACCCACACCATCCGTATCCGCGACTCCCACCCGTTGCGGCTGCCAGGATCGGCAAGTCCGAGTGCGGCGCGTGCTTGCGGCACACCCCGCCAGCCGCAGTGGGTCGCGATGTAGTCCTGCATCTCGGTGATCGTGAGCAGCGCGGAATGCAGCATCAGGTCGGCGAAGACCACTGCCTCGACGAGGTCGGTGGCGAGTCGCATGCCGTCGAAACAGGTGCGCGGCTCAGCGGTGTAGCGCACGCCGTGGATCTCGACCACGTCGTCTTCAGGCAAGGGGTCACGGGAGAGCTCGCTACCGGCACCAGCGCGAATGCGCCGCTCGGTTCCGATGCACAGGAGCACGGGGAGGACCGTTCGACCGTCCGGCGCTACCCCATCGCACTGGTCCGCGCCGTGAGCACGGGCAGCCGCCCACCCGCCCACCGCTCCGTCAGGAGGCAGTCGGACTGCCTGTTGTATGACGCGCTGGTCGACGGCAGTGGTGTCGACGCCGGCCGGCACCCACATCCCCCGGCCGCTCGGCTGCCACTTGGAGCCACGCAGCTGTCGCGGAGTCACACCGGTCGCCAGTAGCTCCGCCGTCGTGCGGGGCCGCACATGTTTCGGAACCTCCTCGCCCATCGAGACATCTTGCCGCCTCGCGGACACGCCAGGCACTTGTCCACAGGCCCGGACGCTACGCAACGGTCGCTCCGGTCGCGATGGGGCGACCGTTGCGTAGCGTCGGAGGCCCGGCCAAGGGTCGGACCGGTCGGCGACAGCCTCCGCGAACCTTGCGTCAGCGGGAGCGGTTGGCCACCTTGGGTGGGTCGGGCAGCGGCGTACGGCGACGGGCCCGGCGTCCGTCGCCGCGTTCGGCACTGACCACGACCGCGACCGCGGCCACCACCACGGCGCCCCCGAGCACCACCGGCGCAGTCAGCGGCTCGGCGAGCACCAGCCAGCCGAGGAACACCGCGACCACCGGGTTGACGTAGGCGTAGGTCGCGACCATCGACACCGCTGCGTGGTGCAGCAGCCAGACGTAGGCGGTGAACGCGACCAGCGAGCCGAACACCACCAGATAGCCCCATGCCAGCCACGACGAGACGGAGTACGACGACAACGCGAACCGCTCGCCGGCCAGCATGCCGCCGAGCAGCAGGAACACGCCGCCGAAGAGCATCTCGTAGGTGGTGGTCACGAACGGGTCAGCCGGCAGCGACAACCGTGGCTGCGCCCAGGTCCCGATCGACCAGCACAACGGCGCCACCACCAGCAGGGCTGCCCCGACCAGCGGCACCGCGCCGTCGAGCCCGCTGGCTGCCACCAGCCAGACCAGCCCGGAGAAGCCGAGCAGTACGCCGGCCACGGTGACGCCTCCCGGTCGGTCACCGGTCAGTGCGCGGAAGACCATGACCCACAGCGGCACGCTCGCCACCATCAGCGCCGCGAATCCCGAGCCGGCGCCGGCCTGCTCCGCCACCGTCACCAGGCCGTTGCCCAGCGCGGGCAGCAGCAACCCGATCGCGGCGCAGCCGAGCAGCTGCGCGGGCGGGACTGCCAACCGTCGTACGCCGGAACGCAGCGCCAGGATCAGCGCGAGCAGCACGCCCGCCAGCACGAACCGGGAACCGGCCGACAGCAGCGCCGGCATGTCGACCACCATCACCGCGATGCCCAGGTAGGTGGAGCCCCAGACGACGTAGACGATGGCCAGCGCGGCCGCCACCAGCCAGGGGCCGGGCGGCACCCGCTGCACCGCCGGCGCGATCGTATTCGTCATGAGTGTCCTCTTCATTTGCACCTGACAGCCTACCGGACCGAATTGGGCAGGGCGACAGCGCGATGGCATAGTTTGGGCACGAGCCGCAGGGGTCCTGCGGCTGCGCGTCGACCGAGGGAGACCAGGTGACCGACTCAGCCCGCGCCGTGCCGCCCGGCCCGAGCGACCACCCGAGCGACCCCCCGAGTGACCCGCCGACCGACCCTTCGAGCGACCCTGCCCCCGACACTGTCTTCGGGCCACGGCCGGTGCACGACGCTGGCAACCTCGTCCAGCTGCTGACACCCGAGGGGGAGCGGCGCGAACACCCCGACTACTCCTTCGACCTCGACGACGAGCACGTCCTCGGCTTCTACCGCGACCTGGTGCTGACCCGACGCATCGACAGCGAGGCGCTGGCCCTGCAACGTCAGGGCGAGCTCGGTATCTGGGCGCAGGCGCTCGGCCAGGAGGCGGCCCAGATCGGCTCCGGCCGCGCGATGGCACCCCAGGACTTCGTCTTCCCCACCTACCGCGAGCACGGCGTCGCCTGGTGCCGCGGTGTGGACCCGTTGGCCCTGCTCGGACTGTTCCGTGGAGTCGACCACGGCGACTGGAACCCGCTCGAGAACAACTTCGCCCTCTACACGATCGTGATCGGTGCGCAGACCCTGCACGCCACCGGTTACGCCATGGGCCTACAGCGCGACGGCGCCGTGGGCACCGGTGACCCGGAGCGCGACGCCGCCGTGGTGGCCTACTTCGGTGACGGCGCAACCAGTCAGGGCGACGTCAACGAGGCGTTCATCTGGGCCAGCGTCTTCAACTCGCCGGTGGTGTTCTTCTGCCAGAACAACCAGTGGGCCATCTCGGAGCCCAGCGAGCGCCAGAGCCGGATACCGCTCTACCAGCGTGCCCTGGGGTTCGGGTTCCCCGGTGTGCGCGTCGACGGCAACGACGTACTCGCCTGCTATGCGGTCACCCAAGCCGCGCTGAAGCGGGCGCACGAGGGCGGCGGGCCGACGTTCGTCGAGGCCTACACCTACCGGATGGGCGCGCACACCACCACCGACGACCCGACCCGCTACCGGCTAAACGACGATTTGGAGAGCTGGAAGCTCAAGGACCCGATCGCCCGGGTCAAGGCCTACCTGGCGCGCAGCGGGGCAGCCGACGAGGACTTCTTCGCCGAGGTCGAGACCGAGGCCGAGGCGCTGGCCGAGCGGCTGCGCTCGGGCTGTCGCGAGCTGCCCGACCCGAGCCCGTTGGAGATGTTCGACAAGGTCTACGTCGAACAGACGCCGGAGCTGGTCGCCCAGAGGCAGCAGTTCGCGGCCTACCTGGAGTCGTTCGAGGAGGCGCACGCATGAGTCAGATCACTCTGGTCAAGGGACTCAACACCGGCCTGCGGGCGGCGATGGAGGCCGACCCGAAGGTGATCGTGATGGGTGAGGACGTGGGCCGCCTCGGCGGCGTCTTCCGGGTCACCGACGGGCTGCAGAAGGACTTCGGCGAGGACCGCGTCATCGACACGCCGCTGGCCGAGTCGGGGATCATCGGTACGGCGGTGGGGCTGGCGATGCGGGGCTACCGGCCCGTCTGCGAGATCCAGTTCGACGGCTTCGTCTACCCGGCGTACGACCAGATCGTCAGCCAGGTTGCCAAGATGCACTCCCGCAGCAGGGGCAAGCTGCCGATGCCGATCGTGATCCGGATTCCGTTCGGGGGCGGCATCGGCGCGGTCGAGCACCACAGCGAGAGTCCCGAGGCCTACTTCGCCCACACCGCCGGGCTCAAGGTCGTGGCCTGCTCCAACCCGGTCGACGCCTACTGGATGATCCAGCAGGCCGTGGCCAGCGACGACCCGATCGTCTTCCTCGAGCCGAAGCGGCGCTACTGGGAGAAGGGCGAGCTGGACGACTCCGCGACGTCGGCGCCAGACCCGCTGCACTCCTCGCGGGTCGTCCGCGCCGGGGGTCAGGCGACCGTTCTCGCCTACGGGCCGATGGTCAAGACCTGCCTGGAGGCCGCGACGGCGGCGGCCGAGGAGGGCATCGAGCTCGAGGTCATCGACCTGCGCACGCTGTCACCGCTCGATCTGGGGCCGGTGCACGAGTCGGCGCGCAAGACCGGCCGGGTGGTGGTCGTGCACGAGGCCCCGATCACGTTGGGCATGGGTGCCGAGATCGCCGCTCGCGTCACCGAGGAGTGCTTCTACGCCCTGGAGGCGCCGGTCATGCGGGTGGCAGGCTTCGACACGCCCTACCCCGCCAGCCGGGTGGAGGAGGAGTACCTCCCGGACCTGGACCGGGTGCTCGACGCCGTCGACCGCGCCTTGGCGCACTGAGCGCAGGAAGACCCGCCGATGTCAGACCTGAAACAGTTCCGCCTCCCCGACGTCGGGGAGGGTCTCACCGAGGCCGAGATCGTCAGCTGGAAGGTCCAGCCCGGCGACCCGATCAAGGTCAACGACGTGCTGGTGGAGATCGAGACGGCCAAGTCGCTGGTCGAGCTGCCGTCGCCGTTCGCCGGCACCGTCGCCGATCTGTTAGTTGCCGAGGGGGACACGGTGCTGGTCGGTGCGCCGATCATCGCGGTCGAGACGGGTACCGGAGCGGTCGCCGCCGCAGCTGGCGAGGCTGAGCCGGATGCAGGTACGACGGAACCGGCACCGTCGAGCGAGCCGGCGAGCCCCGCGGCGGGCGGGCGACAGGCGGTGCTGGTCGGCTACGGGCCCCTCACCACCTCGGGCAAGCGGCGCGCCCGCAAGCAGGCGGGGTCGTCCTCCGGCGGGGCGGCGGCGGTGTCGCACGAGGCGCTCAACCAGGCGTTCGCGACCGCACCCGAGGAACCCGATCCCGACGTACCAGCCGGTGACGACGTCGAGGACGCGGTATCCGCCACGCCGGAGGAGGCGGTACCCGCAACCCCGGCGGCTCCGGCGCCGGCCGACGGCAACCGGCCGCTGGCCAAGCCACCGGTGCGCAAGCTGGCCAAGGACCTCGGCGTGGACCTCGCCGAGGTGACCCCGACCGGTCCGCAGGGGGTCATCACCCGCTCCGACGTCGAGGCGTTCGCGGGCGGGGGTGCCGAGGCGGCTCCGGTTTCCGCGCCCGAGCGCACCTACGGGGCGCCCGCCGAGCGCGAGACCAGGGTGCCGGTCAAGGGCGTCCGCAAGATGACCGCGCAGGCGATGGTGGGCAGCGCGTTCTCCGCTCCGCACGTCACCGAGTGGGTCACCCTCGACGCCACCCGCACGATGCGCTTCGTCGACCGGCTGCGGGTGCACCGCGAGTTCACCGGCGTGAAGGTGTCCCCGCTGCTGGTCGCCGCCAAGGCGGTCTGCCTGGCCGTCCGGCGTACCCCGGAGGTCAACGCCACCTGGGACGAGCAGGCGCAGGAGATCGTGCTCAAGCGCTATGTCAACCTCGGCATCGCCGCGGCCACGCCGCGGGGTCTGGTCGTGCCCAACGTCAAGGACGCCGATCAGCTGTCGCTGCGCGAGCTGGCCGGGGCCCTCGGTGAGCTGACCGCCACCGCGCGCGAGGGCAAGGCGCAACCGGCCGACATGGCCGGTGGCTCCTTCACGATCACCAACGTCGGGGTCTTCGGTGTCGACGCGGGTACGCCGATCCTCAACCCCGGTGAGTCGGCGATCCTGTGCATGGGCGCGATCCGGCGCCAGCCGTGGGTGCACGCGGGCAAGGTCAAGCCGCGGTGGGTGACCACGCTCGCGGTGTCGTTCGACCACCGTGTCGTCGACGGCGCCCAGGGCTCGCAGTTCCTCGCCGACGTCGCGGCCATCCTGGAGGACCCGGGCGCCGCCCTGCTCCACTGACCCTTCAGCGCCGTGGCGAGGTGATTCTCGATCGCGTGGAGAGGCAGTCGGACGCCTGTCATGCTCAGGTCAGCGGGGGAGCTCCTAAGAACCTGCTCGGA
>Ga0183260_10001733_pt1 | contig 18122 bp, 17 predicted proteins | sample AntDrymUQ4972206_2_FD_129768 | JGI IMG/M metagenome (GOLD analysis project Ga0183260, IMG submission 129768) | Polar desert sand microbial communities from Dry Valleys, Antarctica - metaG UQ497 (22.06) (version 2) (version 2) | ecosystem: Environmental > Terrestrial > Soil > Desert | place...
CCCGAGCTCCACGCGCGCCAGGCCGATCGCCGCATTGGCCTCGTCCACGGTTCCATAGCTCTCGATGCGGAGATCGTATTTCGGCCGGCGTTCGCCGGTGCCGAGCGCCGTCGTGCCGTCGTCGCCGGTCTTGGTGTAGATCTTGTTCAGGATGACCATCGGGCGTGACCTTACAGGGACGCTGCTTCCCCGTCACGCGAGGATCGAAGGCGCTAACCGCCCATGAGCCACAGCGCCGCCATGACGATGACGATGGCCGCGAACTGAGCCAGCACGCGGGCGCGCATGAAATTTTGCGAGGCGTTGGCGGAACCGCCTCGCATCATGTTCCACAGGCCGAGGAGCAGGACCACCGCGACCACCGCGAGCGCGATCGGGATGAGCAATCGTGCGAATGCTTCCATGAGCGTGTCCGTGCGGGGTTGCGACTAGTTGAGGGAAACGACGGCGAGGTTGACGGCGGCGGCGTAGGCCACCCAGATGGCGTAGGGCGCCATCATCCACGCGGCCGGCCGGTCGAGCCGCGCGAAGGCCCGGATCGTCAGAACGATAGCCGCCTCAAGCGCCACAATCACGATCAGCCCCAGAGCCGGACTTCGCGCCCCGAAAAACGTGAAGGGCCAGGCGAGGTTCAATGCGAGTTGCGCGGCGAAGAAACGCAGCGCCAGCGTCCTCGCGGCCCGATCGCCGACGCACCTCCAAATGCGCCAGGCGGCGATCGCCATCAGCAAATAGAGAATGGTCCAGACCGGCCCGAATATCCAGTTGGGCGGCGTGAAGAACGGCTTCCGAAGCGCGGAATACCAGCAGGGGATCGCCGGGAGCGTGACGGCGCTTCCGAGCGCCGCAACCGCGAAGCAGAGGGCGAGCAGGCCGGCGAGCGCGAAGAGCGATCGGCGGTCGTCGGCGGAGAGGACGGAAGCCATCTCGCGAAACCTATTCGAGCCCGGTGGCCCGCACCAGAAGCGCATGAAGCGCGCGCTTCGGCAGGACGCGCCGCATCAGGCTCATGGCGCGCGTCGGATGCGTGACGAAATATTGCGGGCGCGGGTGGCGGCTCTCCGCGGCATGGACGAGCGCTTCCACCACCGCCTCGGGCCCGAGCTCGCCGAACGTGTTGCCGCCCCGCTCCATCGCGGCGAGCCGGCGGCGATAATACTTTCCGTGCACCGAGTTCTCGACATCGATAGCGCGGGCATGCGCCAGCGCGTTCCTGGTGAAGTTCGTGCGGATCGGCCCCGGATTGATGACCGCGACATGGACGCCGGAGCCGGCGAGCTCGATCCGGAGCGTGTCCGAATAGGCCTCCAGCGCGAACTTCGTGCAGGAATAGGCGCCGCGGAAGCCGATCGTGATGAGGCCGAGCACGGAGGAGTTCATCACGATGCGGCCTTGGCCTTCCCGGCGCATGCTCGGGATGATGCGTCGCGTGAGGTCGTGCCAGCCGAAAAAGTTGGCGTCGAACTGGGCGCGCAGCACCTCGGGCCTGAGATCCTCGACGGCGCCGGGCTGCGCATAGGCGCCGTTGTTGAACAGGACGTCGAGCTTGCCGTCGGCGGCGGAAAGCGCGGCATCGGCCGTCGCTGCGATCGAACCCTCTTCCGCATAGTCGAGGGTGAACGCGGTGAGGCCCTCGGCTTCCAGCGAGGCGATATCCTCCGGCTTGCGCGCGGTCGCGAAGACGCGCCAGCCACGCCGCTTCATGCCCAGCGCTGCCGCGCGGCCGATTCCGGTCGAGCAGCCGGTAATAAGGATGGATCGCAACGGAAAACTCCTGATGTGGGCCAAGGAAATGGGAGCGATCCCCGGGCAGGCAAGCTTCCGCCCGCGCTGCTCCCGTGCCAGAAGCGCCTCGAACCTTCTTGCATGCCACGGCAGCGCACCCCTCGTGCTGGACACGCCGGCCATCATCGTCGGGATCTTCGGGCTCGTCGGCCTCGGCTACGCGTCGCGCCGGACGGGGCTGCTCGCCGCTTCGGTCGGCCATGGCCTGACCGACTTCGTGTTCAAGGCGGCGATTCCGATCCTCCTGTTCGACACGCTGTCGAGCGCCGATTTCCAGGAGCTGTCGCCGTGGCGGATCTGGGCGGCTTACTTCATCCCCTTCGCTTTGATCTGGGCGTGCGGGCGCCTGACGATCCGGCACGTTTTCGGCCGCGACGAGCGCGCCGGGATCGTGGCGGGCGGGTCGGCGGCCTTTTCCAACGGCGTGCTGATCGGCCTTCCCCTCATGCAGGCGGCCTTCGGCGAGGCCGGGACGATCTATCTCATCGTGATCGTCGCCGTTCAGTTGCCGGTCATGATGCTTGTCAGCGTCGTGCTCCACGAATTCGCGACGAGCGCGGAATCGGAAGCCAGCGGCCTGCGCGGGTCGCGGGGCGAAGCCGCGCGCCGGCTGGCGCTGGCGCTCGCCACACACCCGATCCTCCTGTCCATCCTCGCGGGCCTGCTCTGGCGTCTTACAGGCATTCAGGCGCCGGGCGTCGCCTTGTCGATCCTCGATCCGCTGGCGCGCGCCGCCGGGCCGCTGGCGCTCTTCGCCGCGGGCATGGCGCTCTTGGATTACGGCGTGGCTCGGCAGGTGCGGCCCGCCTTCGCCATCGCGGCCCTGAAGCTCTTCGTCATGCCGGCGCTGGTCTTCGCCTGCGCCCAGGCGCTCGCGTTGCCACCGCTTGGCATCGCGGTCGTCACCTTGACGGCGGCTTGCCCGACGGGGGTCAACGCCTTCCTGATCGCCAGGCGCCTCGGCGCCGGCCAGGCGCTGGCGTCCAACGCCATGCTGATCTCCACGGCAGGGGCGGTGGTGACGGTGAGCTTGTGGCTGGTTCTGCTCCAGAGGCTGCTCGGCTGAGCGCCTGTGTTATGGATTGCTGAAACCTTGCGTATACCTAATCTTGTGACCCTTTTCCAAAGCTCCGCAAGCGGGTTTCAATTTCACCAACCTCCGAGGTTTGTCATCCCGGTTTGGCCGGAGGCCAAGACCGGTATCCATCAACGCCAGCGCATAAGCGGAGAGCGACGACGTCGAAGCCCCTTCGGCGAGCTTCGGCGTTTATGGGGTCCCGGACAGGCGCTGACGCGCCATCCGGGATGACAATCACAAATGGGACGCGCATGTGTTTTGGCGAAGCTACTTCGGAAGGGAGCGGGATGCCGTCGCGGATAAATTCACAAGCTCTCAGGATGAGGGGGTGAATGCGAATACCGGTGTTCGCATATCATGCCGGCCGCTCAGTTCAACCGGTCATCGATCTCCGAGCTCAACGAGCTGTCGCCGAGCGTGCGCAGGTTGATGCGGACGAACACCTGGCGCCCGGTGACGAGATCGGAATAGCGGTCGGGCGTCTCGGAATACAGCCCTGAGATCTCGAAGCATTCGTCGCCATAGGCGAGGCCGACGCTATGCGTCACCGGAGCGGTGTTCTCGATGTCGTAGACGAGCCCGCCCAGGACCGACCAATGGTCGGTCACGGCGAGCGAGGCCGAGCCGTTGACTTCCTCCCGGTTCTCGAAGATGCCGCCGGCCGGCGTGTCGCGGATGAAGGCGTAGCCGATCGAGCCGACGCTCCTCCCGTACGTGCCGATCGCGTTCACTTCGCCGCGGTTGATGTTGGCGTTCGCGTCGTCGAGGCGACCGCGCGCCGTCAGCGCCAGCCCGGCGCCGGTGTTCAGCGTGACGCGCCCAATATAGTCCGAGGCGTCCGTCTCCAGCCCCGACCCGACGCCCGTCAAGGCATTGTCGCGGACTGCGAACGAGTTCTCGCCGGCGACCTGAAAGGACTGCCCGATGAGCGCGTCGATCGACGCGCCGTTCGGGAACAGGCCCTGATAGACGAGCCCGAGATTGGCGCGGCTGCCGCCCTCCTGGCGGTCGTAGCCGGCGAACTTGTCGCGGACGAAGAGGTTGGTGTCGTCGAACACCAGGCTTTGCGAATCCTCGTTCGGCAGCTCGCCCTCATGCTGCTCGTCCGGGCGGGCGATGAGCTGCGCCCTCGGGCCGAAGGTATGAACCGTGCCGCCGAGCGTGGCCAAGATCGGCCATTCGTAGTCCAGCCCGACCGCCGGCATGGCGCGGCCGACGATCTCGTCATTGGCAAGGCCCGCAACCGGGTCCTCCAAGGCCACCCAGCTGGCGTCGAGGCTGGCGTAAGTGAAGGGCGTGAAGACCTGGCCCGCCGGCGCGATCAGCCGGCGCTGCCAGCTCGCCCGGTTGCTCAGCCGCGTATAATCGCCCGCGATCCCGGCGAAATACTCGCCGATCGGCTCGGGCGGATGCCGCAGGTCGCTCTCCTCCCGCGACAGGCTGGTAAAGTTGGTGTCGAAGCGCGCCTCGCCGCCGAGCAGCGAGTCGGGGAGGATGTAATTGTGGTCGAGGATCGGATGCACGACGGCCTGCTCGGCCTGGTCGTCATGCCGGTAGATGTCGAGTGCGCGGCCGGGATCGGGGCCGTCGGGGAGCTCTTCCTCGGTGTCCTCGCGCTGCACGTTGAAGTAATATCCGCGCACATCGAAAAAGTTCCGGTCGCTGAGGCCCGTCAGGTAGAGCGTAGAGGTCAGATCCTTGGCCGTGGCGCCGTCGATCCGGTAATCGCGATTGAACGTCCGGTCCGTGATGGCGTGCGCGTCCCAGCCGAAGGTCCAGCGTGAAGCGAGGGCGAATTGCGCGCTTGTGCCGACGCTCCCGCGGAAGTCGCGAAAGCCGCTCAAGCGCTCGCCGTCGTCGTCGATGAAGGCGTCCTTGTCCTGCTGGAAGATGCCGGCCAGGCGGACCGAATAGGCGCCGTTCAAGATCTTATGCCGCCACTCCGTCTCCATGAGCAGGCCCTGGCGGGTCAGGTAGGTGGGCGAGAAGGTGACGTCGTAATCGGGGGCGAGATTCCAGAAGAACGGCGTCGTCACGCCGAAGCCGATCGAGTCGCGTTGCAACAGGGTGGGCGTGAGGAAACCGGTCTTCCGCCGGACGGTCGGGTCGGGGTGGAAGAACACCGGGACATAGGCGATCGGCACGCCGAAGAACTCGAACGTCGCGTCCTCGTAATAGACGGTCCGCTCCGCCTGATCGTGGATGATCCGCGCTGCCTTGATTTGCCAGAGCGGCGGTTTCCCCGGGTTCTCCAGACAGGCCTCGCAGGCCGTGTAGACGCCTTGCCGAAAGATGGTGAGGTTGCCGTCCCGCCGCTCCGCCGTCTGCGCCGAGAAGCGCCCCCGCTCGGTCGTGACGACGTTCAGGCTGCCGACGAAGCCGTCGCGCAAATCGTCGGTGATGTCGACCGTCTCCGCGGTGAGGATGTTGCCGTTCGGTTCCAGGATGCGCACGCCGCCCGACGCGACCAGCCGTCCGGAGGCCTGGTCGTAAACGACGCTCTCCGCGTCGAGCACGGTGGCGCCGTAATAGATCTGGACATTGCCGGTCGCCGTCACCGTCTGCCGGTCGAAATCGTAGAGGAGCTGGTCGGCCTCCAGGAGCATCTTATCGGCCGACGCGGCGACCCCCGTCGGCGCGGCGGGAGCGAGCGTCTGGGCGAGCGCAGGCAGGACCGGGGCGGCCAGCAACGCCGCCGCCAGCGCGGCAAGGGCGCGGCCGGTCGGCGCGGCGCGCGGATGCAGCTCGGCGGTCACCCGCTTCACCCGTCTTCCTGATGCAAGAGGACGGTCGCGCCGAAGGTCAGCGCGACGAGCGGAGGCAGCCATGCCGCCAGTATCGGGTTGATGATCCCATTTGCTCCGAGATCGCTCACGATTTCGGTGAGCACATAGAGCAGAAAGCCGACGACCACGCCAGTGAGGATAAGCCGCCATGCGCCGCCATAACGGGAGAGGCGAAGGCTCACTGTGGCGGCGATCGCGACCATCGCTACGAGGAACAGCGGCCGGTTCAAAAGCGAATGGTAGGCCATGCGGAAGCGGTCGGAGGCGAGGCCGGTCCGCTCCGCCGTCTGGATCAGCCCCGGCAGCGACCAGACGGAGGCTGCCTCCGGCTGGACGACGCTCCGCCTCAGCTCCGCGGCATCGAGCTCGGTGGGGAGCGCATAACGCTCCATGCGCCGCGGCGCGCTCGAGGCGGAGACAATCTCCGCGTCGTCGAGTGCCCAATAGTTGTCGGCGTATTGGGCGCGCCGCGCCGCGACCTTCTCCCGGAATTTCCCCGACGAATCGAACACGAAAGCCGTCACTCCGGACAGCTCGCGGCCGTCGTGGCTGACCGAGCCGCTATGCACGATCGACTGTCCGGCCGCGCTCTCCTGCCGGAACCAGTGCCCCGCGTCACGTCTTGCCGCGGCGCCTGACAGCTCCGCTTCGATCTTGTCCGCTCCATCCTTCAGGCTGATCGCGACCGGGTTAAGGAAAGCCGTCGCAAGGACGCCAAGCAGGATCGCGATGCTGAAGGGCGCCTTGAGAAAACCCCAGACCGAGACCCCGCTGGCGCGGGCCACGACAAGCTCCAGCTGCCGCGACAGGCTGAGCAGGCTGAGGAGCGCCGCGAAAAGGAATGCGAATGGCAGCACGGTGTCGAGCAGGAGCGGCGCCCGCATCGAGACGAGCATCAGCCCGAGCAGGGGGCCGAAACCGGCCTCATCGCCGAAGCGGCGCAGCACCTCCACATAATCGGCGAGGAAGATGATGATCGCCACAGCGACGAGGATGAGCGCCAGGGCGGCGGTGAACCGGCGCGCGATGTAGAGGTGCAGGCGCCCGGCGATCACAGCGGCCTGCTTCCCGCCAGCGCGGTTCGCGGCGACCAGCGCCGGGCAAGCCGCGGGATCCGCATCAAGCGATCCCACGCCCGTTCCGCGATATGCGGCGTCTGCAGCCTGACATGCCGCATTGTCGCATAAAGGCCGAAGGCGATGCCGCCGAGCGGGATCAGATAGAGGAGCGGGACGGCGCCGCCGGAGCCCCGCGCCACGGCGACCGCCGCGAAGCCGGCCGCGCGAAGCGCCAGGCAGAAGAGCACAGTGGCGGCGATGGCGAAGCCGCGATCCTGCCGGCTGGTCCGCGGCCGGCCGAGGAAGGCCAGCGCGATGAAGGCGAAGGCCAGCGCATAAAGCGGCGCGCTGGTCCGGTCGTTGAGTTCCGCCGCGACGCGCTCCGGGTATTCCCGGCTGAATGGGTCGCCCGGTTCCGGCGCCATCAGGTAGAAGGTCGAACGCTCCTTGGCCTTGAAGAAGGCCGACGCGTTCGGCGCGCCGATCTGGCTCAGGTCAAGCGCATAGGTCTCGAAGCCGACCACGTTGGTCTCGCCCTTGCGGCGATCGTCGCGGACGAGGTCGCCGTCCTGGAGGACCAGGAACGACCCGCCGTCGCGCTCCAGGAGCATCCCCTGCGCCGCCGAATATTGCAGCGATTCGTCCGGATTGCGCTCGTCGTTGACGAAAATGCCGCGGAAGCTGCCGTCAGGCGCCTTTTGCCGGATATGCATGGTCAGCCCGTCGTCGACGGAGCGGAACCCGCCGTCCTTGACAAGTGTGGCGATCACGTCGGCACGGACCCGCGTGACGATCCCCCGAAGCGCCGCGAGGCTCGCTGGGGCCGCCACATGATGCGAGAATGCCACGCCGATCATGACGACCACGCCGACGATGAGGATCGGCCGGTTCACCGCCTTCGGGCCGGCGCCCGCGCCGGAGATGACCGGCAGCTCGTTGTCGGCGGTCAGGCCGTTCAGCGTCAGGATGATGGCGACCAGGAACGCCACCGGCGCGACAACCTGGATCAGCGCCGGCAGCGCCAGCACCGTCATCAGCAGGAACACCCAGATCGCCTGCCCCTTGGCGGTCACCACATCCAGCTCGCGCAGGAGCTGGGTCACCCACAGCGTGGCGACCAGGGCCCCCAGCGTCAGGAGGAACGCCCGCAGGGTGCGCCTCAGGATATAGCGCTCGATGAGCGGCATCGTGTCCAATCCAATGAGAGCGCGCCTGGCTTGATCGCGCCAGATTGCGAGCCCTACACACGTTACAGATCGCTAAAGGACGCCAGATGCGCCGCCTCCCTTGACGGCGGCGCGTCCCCACGCCTTATCCCAATCCCACCTGCTGCCAGTTCCCCATCCAAGAGGCAATACGATGGCCGATCGCGCCGAAATCAGGTTTGTTAAGCTCGAAATGCCGAAGGCCGGGTCCGCCGTCGTGTTGACTGATGAGAAGCTCGCGCTCGGCCCGGCGGCCACGGCGCTCGGCGAAGCGGCTGGCGGGCGTTTCGCGCGCGCGGCGATGGCGGCGAAGTTCGAGGGCAAGCCGATGAAATCCATCCAGCTCCTCGCCCCCGCCGGCGTCGAGCTCGACCGCGTCGTTTTCGTCGGGATGGGCGATCTGGAGAAGCTGAAGCCGCAAGACTGGCTGAAGCTCGGCGGGACGATCCCGTCGGCGGCCGCCGGGGAGGCGGAGGTGACGGTCCTTCTGCAGCTTCCGGCCGGCGATATCTCGGCGGAGCAGGCCGCCAATGTGGCGCTGGGGATATCGCTCAGGAGCTACAGCTTTGACAAATACAAGACCAAGAAGAAGAACGATGAAGCCCCCAAACCGCGGATCTTTGCTCTTGCGGTGCAGGACCCGAAGTCCGCTTCGAAGGCCTGGAACGCCGCCCGGGCGGTCGCAGACGGCGTCGCCGTCGCCCGCGACCTCGTCAACGAGCCCGCCAACACGCTCGGGCCGGTGGAATTCGCCGATCAGCTGGGCGACCTGTCGGCGCTCGGCGTCGAAGTGGAGGTTCTTGGAGAGGATGCCCTGCGCGACCACAAGATGGGCGCGCTGCTCGGCGTCGCACAGGGATCGGAACGGCCGCCCCGCGTGGTGATCCTGCGCTGGAAGGGCGGGCGCGACAAGGACACGCCGGTCGCCTTCGTCGGCAAGGGCGTGGTGTTCGATTCGGGCGGCATCTCGATCAAGCCGGCCGCCGGCATGGAGGACATGAAGGGCGACATGGGCGGCGCGGCGGCGGTGGCCGGGCTTTTTCACGCATTGGCTGCGCGGAAGGCCAAGGTCAACGCCATCGGCATTGTCGGGCTGGTAGAGAACATGGTCGACGGCAAGGCGCAGCGGCCGGGGGACGTCGTCACCTCCATGTCCGGCCAGACGATTGAGGTGATCAACACGGATGCGGAGGGCCGGCTCGTGCTCGCCGACATTCTCACCTACATCCAACGCAACGAGAAGCCCGCCGCCATAATCGACCTCGCGACGCTGACCGGCGCTATCATCGTCGCCCTCGGCAACCACCATGCCGGGCTTTTCTCCAACAACGACGAGCTCGCTGACGACCTTCTCAAGGCGGGGCGGGAGACCGGCGAAAAGGTCTGGCGGATGCCGCTCGGGCCGGAATACGACAAGCTGATCGATTCCAAGATCGCCGACATGAAGAACACCGGCGGCCGCCATGCCGGCTCGGTCACCGCGGCGCAGTTCCTGCAGCGCTTTATCGAAAACGACACGCCATGGGCGCATATCGACGTGGCCGGCACTGCGATGGGCTCGCCGGCGCACGAGACAAACCAGTCCTGGGGCTCCGGCTACGGCGTCCGCCTCCTCGACGAGTTCCTCCGCGCCCGGTACGAGCGGAAGTAGACCTGAAGCCTGTTCCGAAACGCGCGCACCCGCAGCCCTCATCCTGTGGCGCGGAGCGAAGCGGAGCCTCACCTTCGACTTGCTCAGGATGAGGGGACGAGGGCGTATCCAGAGCTTACTGGACCCTCCTTCGAGACGCCGCTCACGCGGCTCCTCAGTATGAGGGGTGAGTTTCGAGACAGGCGCTGATTGGGGACTCTTTTTGAGCGGGGGACTCTTTCATGCCCGAAATCCTCTTTTACCACCTTGAGCGCACCACGCTCGAAAGGGCCTTGCCCGATCTCCTCGTCCGCAGCCTGGCGCGCGGCTGGCGCGTCGTCCTGACCGTCGGCTCCGACGAGCGGCTGCAGGCGCTCAACAACCATTTGTGGTCGTTCGACGATTCCTCCTTCCTGCCGCACGGCTCGGCCGCCGACGGGCACGCCGCCGACCAGCCGGTCTGGCTGACGACGGGGGACGACAACCCGAACGGGGCGAATGTCCGCTTCCTGGTCGATGGCGCCAGCGCCGATGATTTCAGCGGCTACGAGCGCCTCGTCTTCATGTTCGACGCCGCCGACCCGGAAGCCCTCGCGACGGCGCGCGGCGCCTGGACAAAGGCCCGCGAGGCCGGCGCCGACGCGACCTATTGGAAGCAGGACGAGAACGGCCGCTGGAAGAAGCAGGCGTGAGCGCCGCGCGCCTGAAGCAGAACGTAAGGATCCGGCGCCAGCTCCGAACCTCTTGGCAATCGGATTCGGATGCGCAGTGATGAGGGCAACGATCGCGGCGGCTTCCGTCCTGGCCCCAGCGAACCCGCCAAACCACCTGCGATCGAGAAGCTCGACGGGCTGGCGGCCAAGCTTCCGCAGGACCAGCTCGCAATCACGATGGCGACATCGTAAGCCGCCCGTGCTGCTTGCGCCACCCATACCGCGTCATGCCCCGCGGCTTGTACAGCGACAGCGCCACGGGAAGGAGCAACGCCAGCAGGCCGCCACCGGCGTGGATCACGAGAGATCTCCTCGCCCCGCGGAGATCGGCGCTGGCCAATGTCGTGTCGGCCGCCACGCCTGCCAGATAGCTAATTCCCTCCATCTGCAGCAGCAAGACGACCGTGACAAGGACGGTGAGCAGGAGCTTCACCAGGACCCAATAGTGCCGGAACAGGCCCCAACTGGTGCCCAGTGACTGGACAAGCCCGGTGAGCAGCGCAGCGAGGCACAACGGGACGATGACAAATGAGGCGGTCAGTTCCGTCGCGAGATAGGCGGCGCGCACCATCTGCGGATCCTTGCTGGTCAGACCGGCGACGGCGAGAGCCAGGAAGCCGGCGACCGCGCCGAGCAGGCCGACCGAAGCCGTGACATGCGCGGCGAGCGCGAACTTGCGGAGGCTGGGCGTCATGGTCATGGCTGTTGCCCGCCCGGTTCCGTGACGCTGGAGGGCGAGGCGTGGCGACCAGGGCCGTGCCGACCAGGGCCGCCGCCGGCGAGTATCAGGATGACGACAAACAGCGCCAGGGCGCCGCCGATCATCCCGGATATCTTCACCCAGCGCGGTGCGCCGGGGTAGGGGAGCGGGTCAGCCATGTGTGCGTCTCCTCGATCTTGTGGTTGTCGGGGTCCTCATGACGATCAGAGTTTATCGATACGGAATGTCAATATCAAGCCAGGATGTCTCGCATCTCGACATCGCCGCCGTGTCGCGTATACCGGGAGGGTGCCGAAGCTGTGGAACGAGACGATCGAGGCGCATCGCCGCGCGGTGCACGACGCCATCCTGGACGCCACCGCGGGGCTGGTGGCCGGACACGGGCTGCTGTCCGTGACGATGTCGCGGATCGCCGAGAAAAGCGGCATCGGACGTGCGACGCTCTACAAGTACTTCTCGGACGTTGAGGCGATCCTGTTCGCCTGGCACGAACGTCAGGTCACCGGCCACCTTGCGCACCTGACCGCAATCCGGGACCAGGCTGGCGGCGCTGGCGAGCGGCTCGAAGCTGTCCTCGGGGCCTACGCCCTCATTTCCCACGAGCACCACGGCGCCGAGCTCGTGGCACGCTTGCATCGAGGTAAGCACGTCGCCCGAGCGCAGCGGCAGCTTGGCGACCTCATCCGGGACCTGCTGTCCGAGGGCGCAGAGACAGGCGATTTCCGGGATGATGTCGCGCCTGAGGAACTCGCAACCTATTGCCTCCACGCCCTCGCGGCAGCCAGCAGCCTGCCATCCAAGGCCGCGGTCGGCCGGCTCGTCACGGTCACTCTGGCTGGGTTGCGCCCCCCGCGCTGACCCGTTCCGATGCCGCTCGAGCCGGAAGACCTCCTCGACGCTTCGCCGTAAGACCGATTGATTGGTCGTCCGCATCGCACCGGAAAACGTCCTAGCCGCTCTTCACGGACATTCTCAGCGGCTAACACAAGCTGATTGGTTGCGACCCCTAGGCTGCTTCCTCAGCCTCCATCGCCTCAAGCTCCTGCGACAGATCAAGCCAATCCGATTCGGCGCGCGCGAAGGCGTGCACCCGATCGGCCCGCTGCTTGGCGGTCGCCACCGCCTTGTCCGGATCGTTTTCATAAAGGCCGGGCTCGGCGAGCTGCCTGTCGAGCTTCTGGATCTCGCCCCTGAGCTTCTCGATCAGCTTCTCGCAATCCCTGATCTTCTTCCTGAGCGGGGCCAATACCTCCCGCCGCTCGGCCGATTCCCGCCGCGCTTCCTTCTGCGACACAGCCTTGGCCGGTTTGGCGGGCGAGGGAGCCGCGCTGTCCGACCTGCCGAGCACCAGCCTGCGGTAATCCTCCATATCGCCATCGAAGGCTCCGACCGTTCCGTTGGCGACCAGCCAGAGCCGGTCGGCGCAGGCTTCGATCAGATGCTGGTCGTGGCTGATCAGGATCACCGCGCCGCGATACTCGTTCAGCGCGTGGACAAGCGCCTCGCGGCTGTCGATGTCCAGATGGTTGGTCGGCTCGTCAAGGATGAGCAGGTGAGGGGCGTGGAACGCCGCGATTCCCATCATCAGCCGCGCCTTCTCGCCGCCCGACAGGTTCTCGGCCGGAGTCTCCATCTTCTCGGTGGCGAGCCCCATCCGCGCCACCCGCGAGCGCACCTGCGCTTCCGCGGCGCCGGGCATGAGCGTGCGCACGTGCTGATACGCCGATTGCGCCGGATCGAGCGATTCGAGCTGATGCTGGGCGAAAAGGCCGATCTTCAGCTTGGGGGCGCGGGTGATCGTGCCGGTCTCGGCCTGAAGCCCCCCGGCGATCAGCTTGGCGAACGTCGACTTGCCGTTGCCGTTCATGCCGAGGAGCGCGATCCGGTCGTCGTCGTCGATCCTGAGGTCGAGCTTGGCGAGCACCGGCCGGCCGGGTTCATAGCCGACCGAGACTCCCTCCATGCGCAGGATGGGCGGCGAGAGGGGCCGCTCCGGATCGGGGAAGCGGAACGGCATGACGTTGTCCCGCACCGCCGTCACGATAGGCCGCAGCTTGGCCAGCGCTTTCAGGCGCGACTGGGCCTGACGCGCCTTGGAGGCCTTGGCGCGGAAGCGCTCGACGAACGCTTCCATGTGCTTGCGCTCGGCGTCCTGCTTCGACCGCTCCTTGCCGAGCAGGATCTGCTGCTCGCGATATTGCCGCTCGAACTGATCGTAGCCGCCGCGCCAGAAGGTCAGCTTGCGCTCCGACAGGTGCACGATTGAATCGACCGCCTTGTTCAGGAGGTCGCGGTCATGGCTGATGACGATCGCCGTCCGCGGATAGCGCGCAAGGTAGCGTTCAAGCCAGAGCGTGCCTTCCAGATCGAGGTAATTAGTAGGCTCGTCGAGGAGGAGCAGGTCCGGCTCGGAGAACAGCACGCCGGCCAGCGCCACGCGCATCCGCCAGCCACCGGAAAAATCCGAGCAGGGTCTTGCTTGCGCGGCGGCGTCGAAGCCGAGGCCGGCCAGGATGCGCGCCGCCCGCGCCTCCGCCTCGTGGGCCCCGATATCGGCGAGCCGAATGTGGATTTCGGCTATGCGCGCCGGGTCGGTCGCGCTCTCCGACTCCTCGATCAGCTTGGTTCGTTCGATGTCGGCCGCGAGCACGGTATCCAGCAAGGTGCGCGGTCCGCCGGGCGCCTCCTGCTCGACGCGGCCGATGCGGGCGCCCCTGGGCAACGACACCGACCCGGCATCCGGCGCGAGCTCCCCGACGATCGCCCGCAGAAGCGTCGTCTTGCCGGTTCCGTTGCGCCCGACAAAGCCGGTCTTGGCGCCGTCGGGAATGCTCACGCTGGCGCCCTCAAGAAGAGGTCGCCCGGCGACGCGGAGCGTAAGGTCGGTCAGCTGCAGCATCGGCTGCAACTAGGCGAGAGGCCGGCGGGGAGCAAGCCGCGAAGCCGGGGCTGCCTTCAAAAAGAAAACCCGGGCATGAAGCCCGGGTTCGTCATTCGTGTCGTGCGAGCCTATTGCTGGGCTTCGGCGGTCAGGAGCGGCGTGATGCGCCGCACTGTCACGCGGCGGTTCTGGCGCTCGGCTGCTTCCGTCTCGATCTTGAGGTACTGCTCGCCGTATCCTTCGGTGACCAGGTTCTCCGGAGGGATCTCGAAGTTCTGCGAGAGAGCCACCGCAACCGCCTCGGACCGCTCGTCCGACAGGAGGAGGTTGTCCTCGTCGGAGCCGACCGCGTCGGTGTGGCCTTCGATCAGATAGACCTCGTCGGGATTGTCGGCGATCACCTCCTCCATCGCGAGGCCGAGTTCCTCGAGAGCGTTCATCTCGCTCTCCTCAATGGTCGCGCTGCCAAACTCGAAGGTGATGGTGTCCAGGTCGATGCGGCTCATCTTCTCGCGAACCCGGACGTTCGTGGTCACCTCCTCGACCGAGTAGGCGCGCTCGACCCGCTCCACCGGCGGGGCGATCAGGACTTCCTGGATCTGCGCTGCGGAAGCCTGGCCATAATCGACGATATACTGCTCCTGCGGGATCTGCACCTGCAGAGGCGGCAGATTGATCGGCTCGTAGACGACCGGCGTCTCCTGCTCAAGGAAGACGTTATTGATCAGCACGATCTCGCGTCCCTGGGCGCCGCGGCGGGTACGCCGAACGATATCGCCGAAGCGGTTGCGGACCGTGATGATCTCGGTGCCGTCGTCGCGGATGATGATCGTTCGGGTCCGCTCTTCCGGCAGGTATTCCACGCGCACGTCGCGGGCGCCGTAGAGGAGGCGGACTTCCGCTTCGTCCTCGAAGGCCGGACGCACAACGATCCGCCCGCCGCCGAGATCGACCACAACGCGGTCCCCACGCCGTTCGATGATGCGGCCGCGGAACCGGTCCTCGCGAACGTCCTCGCGCCGCTCCGCGCGGTCTTCGCGCCGCTCGACACGATCCTCCACGCGCTCGCCGGCGTCTTCCCGGCGCTCCTGGCGATCCTCGCGGTTCTCCTGGCGATCCCCACGGTTCTCCTGGCGATCCTCACGGACCTCGCCGCGGTCCTCCCGGCCCTCGGCGCGGCGCTGCTCACGAAGCTTCTCGCGCAGCTCGCGGACGCGGTCGGCCTGCCTGCGGTCGCCCTGCGCGTCAAGCTGCCGCTCGGTGGTGGTCGCGCCCTCCTCAGCGGGAGCGCGATCCTCCCGCTGGCCGGCGGGCTGCTCCTGCTGCTGCTGTTGCCGTTGGCGGAGCCGCTCGGCCCGTCGGCGCGCCCGATCCTCGGTCCGCTGCTGGCTGTCGCCGGTCTGCGCCTCCGGAGGTGGGTTGATCGTGATGTTCTGGTTGATCGTCTGGTTCTGCTCGGACTCTGTCTGGTTGGTGTTCTCGTTCTGAGTGTCGTTCTGGTTCTGGGATTCGTTCTGCTGCTGTTGCTGCTGGCGCTGACGTTCTTGCCGGCGACGCTGCTGTGGCGTTAGCTCCCCGGCCCCCTGTTCGGCGCCGACATCGGCCGGAGCTTCCTCAGCGGCGGGCGCGGCCTGCTCTTGCTGCTGGCGCTGGCGGATGCGCTCCTGCCTGCGGCGCTGCGCTGGCGTGAGCTCTTCGGTTGCGGCCGGGGTTTCCTCGGCGGCGGCTGGAGCCTCCTCGGCGGCCGGCGCCTGCTCTTGCTGCTGGCGCTGGCGGATGCGCTCCTGCCTGCGGCGCTGCTGCGGGGTAAGCTCTTCAGTTGCGGCCGGGGCCTCCTCGGCGGCGGCTGGGGCCTGCTCGGCGGCCGGCGCCTGCTGTTGCTGCTGGCGCGCGCGGATGCGCTCCTGCCTGCGGCGCTGCGCTGGCGTGAGTTCTTCGGTTGCGGCCGGGGCCTCCTCGGCGGCGGCTGGGGCCTGCTCGGCGGCCGGGGCCTGCTGTTGCTGCTGGCGCGCGCGGATGCGCTCCTGCCTGCGGCGCTGCGCTGGCGTGAGTTCTTCGGTTGCGGCCGGAGCTTCCTCAGCTGCGGCTGGGGCCTGCTCGGCGGCCGGCGCCTGCTGTTGCTGCTGCTGACGCGCGCGCTGCCGCTCCTGCCTGCGGCGCTGCTGCGGTGTGAGCGCCTCGTCTTCGGCCGCCGGCGCGCACTCCGCGCCCGGCGGGCACTCCTGTTCGGCCTGCGCCACCACAATCTCTGCAGGCGAAGCGGCATTCGAGTCGAACGCTAGAGCGGGATAGCTGATCGCGAACGGGAAGACCGCTCCTGCGAGCAAGAAAGTGCGGATTTTCATGAATCGGTTCCTACTGACCAAGCCCCCTCGGTCGACGCGAGAAACGACCCTCGACCGAAATTGTTCCGGCTTCAGGGCGCGGCGCGGGCGGCAATGTGGCCGGGAATCGGAATATGAGCGGGAATCGTGAGCAGCCGCGTCTCCCGCGTGACCGGGCGAAATCCCAGCCGTTGGTAGAGCGGCAGCGCAGCCGCGTGATCGAGCGTGCAGGTGTTGACCGTTAACTCCTTGGCGCCGCGGGAGAAGGCTTCCTGCACGGCGGATCCTAAAAGCCAGGGGCCGATCTTTTGGCTCGTCCATTCCGGCAAGAGGCCGAAATAGACGAGGTTGGTGCGCTCGCTCCGCGAGAAATCGAGCTCGTAATAGCCGGCCGGCGCCCCATTGGCGTAGAGCACGAAGATGTCCACCCCATCCCGGTGCACCTTGGCGGCAAGCGCGGCGTCATCGAGGAGCAGCCGCTCGAACCACAGCCAATTCACCCCGACGGCGTGGTAAAGGTAGCGGTAATAATGGAGCGGGATGCCATCGACCTTCATGAGCGCCAGGTGGGAACCGGCCGGCATGGGCGGCGGCGCGTGCGGCGGTTCCTTCGCGACCAGGTAGGTCACAACGGTTTCGACAAGCCTGGCGCTCATGCGTGGCCGTTTGCGATGGGAGAATCCGGCCGTGACGCCCATTCGGCCCATGACCCGTCGTAAAGCTGCGTGTCTTTCTTGCCGAGCGTCGCCAGCGCAAACATGAGCACGGCCGCGGTCACCCCTGAGCCGCAGGTGGTCACCACGGGACGCGAAAGATCGATGCCGGCTGCGCGGAACGCCTGCTTGATCTCGGCTGAAGCGACGAGCCGTCCGGAGCTGTCCACCAGCCGATCGAAAGGCAGGCTGCGAGCGCCTGGCATATGGCCGGATGGGAGGCCGGGACGCGGCTCCGGAGCCTCGCCGCGAAAGCGGGCCGCCGACCGCGCGTCGACCACGGCCGCGGCGCTCTCCTGCAAGATTACGTCGACCGCGGAAATGTCGGCGACCGCATGCCGGTCGAGCCGAGCGTTGAACCTGCGAGGCGCCGGTTCCGTCTCGCCGCTCTCCAGAGGGAAACCGGCGCGCTTCCACGCGAGCAGGCCGCCGTCAAGCACGCTGACCTTCATCGCCCCGAAGACGCGCAACGTCCACCAGACGCGCGGAGCGGAGAACAGCCCCGCGCCGTCATAGACAACGATCGTATCGGTTTCCGACAGCCCCAACGCGCCGGCCGCCGCCGCGAAGCCCGCCTCGTCCGGGAGCATATGCGGGAGGTCGGTCGCCTTGTCCGAGACGGCGTCGATGTCGAAGAAGACGGCGCCGGGAATATGCCCCTCGACGAAATCCGCTCTTGCGTCACGGTTTTGCGCCGGCAAATACCATGAGCCGTCGACGATCTTGAGGCCGGGGCTGCCCAGCCTTTCCCGCAGCCAGTCGGGTGAGACGACGAGATCGGTCATCGCTCGCCCAGCCTATCGCGCGAAAGCCAGGCGAATACGCCGGTTCTGCCGGCCCTTCTTCTCGATCTTGACGACGGCCACGGCTCCGATCTCCCCGGTCGAGCGGACATGCGTCCCGCCGCAGGGCTGCAGGTCGACCGATCCATCCTCGCCGATCGCGACGAGCCGGACGCGGCCTGTCCCGGACGGCGGCTTGACGCTCATCGTCCGCACCAGCCCCGGATTCTCCGCAAGCTCGCCATCGCTGATCCAGCGCGAGGTCACCGGATGATCGGCGGCGACGAGGCCGGAGAGCCGTTCGGTCAGCTCGTCCTTGTCGACGGCGCCGGAATCGCTGATGTCGAAATCGAGCCGGCTTTCCTCCGCGCCGATCGAGCCGCCGGTCACCGGGAACGAGATCAGCGCGCAGAGCAGGTGAAGCGCGGTGTGCATGCGCATATGCC
>Ga0183260_10001735_pt1 | contig 18114 bp, 14 predicted proteins | sample AntDrymUQ4972206_2_FD_129768 | JGI IMG/M metagenome (GOLD analysis project Ga0183260, IMG submission 129768) | Polar desert sand microbial communities from Dry Valleys, Antarctica - metaG UQ497 (22.06) (version 2) (version 2) | ecosystem: Environmental > Terrestrial > Soil > Desert | place...
GGAAAAGATTCGGCAGTGGTTCCGTCGCCGCGAGCGCGACGAGAATATTAGCCAAGGCAAAGAAACGCTCGAGCGAGAGCTTCGCCGCCTCAGTTTGGAGCTGAAACCAGAAGAACTCCTCTCCCATTTCCCCCAGTATCCAAAATTCGATGATCTCTTAGCCGCGATTGGCTATGGTGCGGTTTCACCGCAATCGATCGCGGGCAGGCTCGATCATGCTCGCAAGAAGGATGTGCTGGTTGCCGCGCCGCACATTGAGGTGCCGCGATCTCCAGCCCGGCTTCAAGTCATGGGTGTTGGTGATCTTCTCACGAATCTCGCAACGTGCTGTCGCCCCGTGAATGGTGATGCCATCATCGGCTACGTGACGAGGGGACGCGGGATTACGGTCCACCGCACCGATTGCACGAACGTGCTAGCGCTCCCTGATCCAGAGCGACTCGTCCCGGTGACTTGGGGCGATCAAGGGGAAGAGACGTTTCCGGTCACGATTCGAGTCCATGCCTGGGACCGGGTGGGATTCCTCAAGGATATCAGTACACTCTTGGCGGACGAGAAAGTGAACATCGTCTCTGTATTGACGACGACCCATGATGACCGGACGGTCACGCTGCTGATCACGGTTGAAGTCGAGGGAATCGGACAGCTGAGCAAGGTGCTGCATAAGCTGGAAAACGTACGAGACGTCTATGAGGTGCGGCGCGAAACCGCGAACTCCCCATTGCGGGCGGCAGTCGGCTAAGCAAGCAGGGGACGATCGAGACCGAATGGGAATATCGACGCGGTGATGTTGAGCGCAGTAGACCACGCGGAACCAGTTCCCTCGGATCGGAATCGACCAGTCCTCGCTCTGGGTGAGGCGCTGGTCGATTTCATCGTCAGCGATGGCGCTAATGCGCTCGAACTCGCTTCGGCATTTGTCGCGCGTATTGGTGGTGCGCCAGCAAATGTCACGGTCGCATTGCGGCGACTCGGGCTGCGGAGCAAGTTCGTGGGGGTCGTTGGTGACGATCCGTTTGGCGACCGCATTCGGGCGACCTTAGACGCGGAGCATGTTGACGTTTCTGGGCTAAGAGTGACCTCCGATTTCGATACGACCGTCGCATTCGCGTGGAAAGATGCGGCTGGCGATGGTCATTTCGAGCTGTTTCGGGGGGCCGACGCGGCTTTGTCAGGGCAGGACGTGGAGCGGGCCGAGCTCGGTCAGGCGTCGACGCTGGTGATAGGATCGGTCGCGCTCGCGGCGAGCCCATCTCGCCGATCGATCGAGCATGCGGTCGAGATTGCCAACACGCTATCAATTCCAGTTTGCTTCGACGTGAATCTGCGCCCGACGCTCTGGCCAACCCCTGAGGCCGCGAAAATGGCCTGCCTGCCGCTGGTCGCTCGCTGCCGGCTGCTCAAGTTGAGCCTCGACGATGCACGCGGCCTGCTTCAGCCTGATGTTCAGCCGGAGGCGGTGGTGGAACACTTCGCGCTGGCACCAGCTGTCGGTTCGACCGTGGGACCGCGCATGGTCGTCCTGACTGATGGCAATCGAGGCTGCTGGTATCAGAGTGCGGCCGGTGCGGGGGTGAAGCACATGCCAGCATTCTCAGTGAATGCGGTCGAGCCGACAGGCGCTGGTGACGCCTTTACCGCTGGCCTCTTGCATCGATTGATACAAAGCGGATTCTCCGAGCTGGATGACGACGATGTACGATACGCCGCTGCCGCGGGTGCGCTGGCGACAACCCGGCATGGTGCGCTCGATGGCTTGCCGACTGAGACAATACTGAATCAGTTCCTCGCCGAGCGGGATGCAGGTTAGGCAAATCGCGAGCGTTGCGTCTCGATCGCGAGAGCGACCTGAGAAGGACTCGTCAGTGCCCTCTCCTTCCGATCCAGTGGCGTTCACCTTGCTCGGGATATCAGTCCGATGGTACGCCATCATCATCCTGACGGGCATCCTCTGCGCGATCTGGCTCGTCCGCGTGTTGGCCCGGCAGCGGGGGCTGAATCCTGACTTTCCGCTCGATATTGCCCCATGGGTCGTCTTCGCCGGCATCGCTGGCGCCCGCATCTACTACATTCTGCTTCGAGGTGACTACTTCTTGGAGCATCCCGGCGAAGCGTTCAACATTCGCCTCGGTGGTCTCTCGATCCACGGCGCGGTCCTGGCGGGCGTGCCAGTGGTCGCATACTTCTGCTACCGCGCCGGTCAACGCTTTCTCACCTGGGCCGATTTGACCGTGGCGGGGGTCGCGCTCGGCCAAGCGATTGGACGCTGGGGAAACTGGGCGAACCAAGAGGCATTCGGGACTCCGACGAGTCTCCCTTGGGGGGTTGCCATCGACCCGCGAAACCGACCGCGCGCCTACGCCTCGGTGGAGCATTTCCATCCAACGTTCTTGTACGAATCGCTCTTCAACCTGCTCAATGTCGCCATTCTCGTTTGGATCGTGGTGCGCATTCCCAATTCGCGGTGGTTGCGGCAAGGTGATGCATTAGGGGTCTACCTTGTGCTCTACGGAATCGCACGTTTTGCGATCGAGCGGATTCGCACCGATAGTCTCTACATCGGCGCGCTGCCTGCCGCATATTGGCTCAGCTTCGGGTTTGCGATCGCGGGTGCAATCATTCTCATCTGGAGCAGAATAACGCCTGAACGCGACATGGCGAATGATCCGAGTCAACCCCAGAGCGTTGGTGTATATGAGGACATTCAACGCCGGAACCTCCGCTGATTGACACCAGATCGCGGCCTTGCTATGGTCGGCGCGATCTCCATTGAGACCATGAACGCTCTCCACGGCACGAATGTACGGTTGCCGAAGATGCGCGAACTTGCCGTGGCGTGACATCTCGGACCGATGTGTCGTTGATGAGAAGGGACGACCTGAATGGGGCGTTTGGCGGCGCTTCTCCTCTCCATGCTTGCGGTGGTGCTCTCAATCGCGGCCTGCGGCAGGGCGGATGAGGCTGAGATCAACCAGGCGCTCGGCATCACGCCACCGCCCACCGTCTCCGCCGAGCAAGTCGCGACGCGGGAGAGTGAGGCCGCAGCCGCGGCGTCCGCGCAAGCGGCGGCGGCTTCCGCCAGCCCTGGGACAGCGGGACAGGCCGCATTAGGTGACGTCACGCGCGGCGGCCGTCAGTTTCTAACCCAATGCTCGGGGTGCCACAGCCCGGGTGGACGGGGGCCCAACTTGCTGCAACCGGGAGAATCAGGAGCCTCGGTGACGGCGGAGACTCTCCTGACGGTGCTCAGAGACGGGGTGGGGCATTCGACGCCGCCCGGCCCGTATAGCGCCTCTCGCTTGAGCGACGCCGCCATTCAGGATCTGGCCGCGTACATCCAGTCTCGCGCCGCACCGTAGGCACGTGTCGACCGCCGACGCGCTTCGAAACGTCTCGCGCGGCAGGGAGGAACTACGTCGCCGAGGCGGAGAAGATCGCCTCACGGATCGTCAAAATCTGTGATCGGAGATTGGCGTCGCTGGTTAGAGCCCGTTCGATCTGCTTGGTGCCGTGCATCACTGTCGTGTGGTCGCGGCCACCCAAATGTTTTCCAATCTCAGCGTGTGGGAGCTCGAGTTCCTCACGCAGCAAATACATCGCGATCTGACGTGGCAGCACAATCTCTTTCGTTCGCTGGCGACCGCGTAGATCCTTTAATGACACGCCAAAATGATCGGCGACAGCATCGATAATCTTGCTGGGCGTGGTCTGCGTTCGTCGTGCACCCACCGCGGCGTCGGTAAGCGCTTCCATCGCCAGGGGCAAAGAGATCGGCTCGCCCGTGATCTGTGCGCGAAAGATGACCTTGTTCAGCGCGCCCTCAAGCTCGCGGATGTTGCTCTGGTCGCGCTGCGCGACATACTCGATGACATCAGCCGGCAGCGAGATTCGGAGCTCCTCACCCTTGGCGCGAAGAATTGCCGTTCGCATCTCGTAGTCAGGGAGCTGGACATCGGTGATCAAGCCGCCTTCGAACCGGGAGCGAAGACGATCTTCCAACGAGGAGATCGCCTTCGGCGGCTTGTCACTCGTGATGATGACCTGCTTGCCGCTTTGGTAGAGCGCATTGAAGGTGTGAAAAAACTCCTCCTGCGTACTCTCCTTGCCGGCAATGAACTGAATGTCATCGATCATCAGGATGTCGATCGTCCGGTAGCGCGATCGAAACTCTTCCATCCGTTGCTTCCGAATGGAGTCGATAAGATCATTGGTGAACTTTTCGGACGAGACATAGACGATGTTGAGGTCGGGCTCCAGCTCCAACGCGCGGTGACCGACCGCGTGTAGCAGATGAGTCTTGCCGAGTCCGACACCGCCATGAACAAAGAAGGGGTTGTACTTGCCGCCGGGATGTTCAGCCACTGAGAGAGAGGCAGCATGGGCAAATCGGTTGCCAGAGCCGACAACGTAGGTGTCGTAGACATACCGTGGATTGAGACCATGCGTCGGTGTCGCGGCGAGCTCAATTTGGCGTGCGCCAGCCTGCTCGGCGTGAGGAGGGTCCGATCGCGCGGCACGTTTCGACTGCCCTTCCGGCGCCGTGCCGTGGGTGGCTGACCGAGCCGGGCCGCGTCGGGCTCGATGCGTGGATGGCGGAGGTGCGTTGAAGACCGACCGGGTGCCCACCCGCCCCAGCGCGATCGAGTCGTCGGTTGAACCTACCGCGCGTGCGTCGTCGATCACCCGGCCCTTGACCGCAAAATGGACCCGGACCGGATGGCCCAGCATTTCGCCCAAGACATGCTCGACTTGACTCGCGTAGCGGGCCTGTAACGTAGAGGCGGTGAACGTGTTCTCCGCGACGACCGTGGCCGTATCGCCATCGATGCCGATCAGCGAAGTTTGCCGCAGCCAGTTGTCGAAAGCGGTCCGCGTCAGTCGCACTTGAAGGTCGCCCAACACCGCCTGCCAGAGGTGGGAGACATCCATCTGCAGGTGTGATTGACTGCCTGTCCCGTTGCCCATGGCCCGCCCTCCAGTGCCCATCACCCGATGGTGTACGGACACCGAACTCAATGGATCGTAGCATCGCCATTCTCGCGGCGCAAGCGAGCCGGTGGAGGATGACTCAGTTAGAATTTCGGGATGGGTCGAATAATTGGACCCTAGAGTTGGTAATCGGCCGATTGGAGTGACCCGTTGAGTTAGACGGAAACGACAGTCACGGGTGGTGCGGAGCGACCGAAGTGTCGCTTGCTGTCGACCAGGATGCGTCTATTGCCGAAGCACTCATCACTGAGGATCATGATCGAATCATCGGGCGCTGGAAGGCTGACGTGTTAGCATGACGCGCTTGCCACGAGCGTTCAAGCCAGGGGAGGATGGATGACCGAGCGACAAACGAGAGACGGGGCGGTGGAGGATGATCTCGACCGGCTCCGGTTGCCCAGCGAGGCTCTGGCAATTGTGCTTGCTCATTCCCCGCTGCTACCGGTCGAACAGGTTCCCTTGATTGACGCGATCGGTCGTGTGCTAGGTGACGACGTCATCGCGGAAGAGGATTTCCCGGCATTTCGGGCGTCGACGATGGATGGCTTCGCCGTCATCGCGGACGACGACTCACCGTGGCGCGAAATCGTCGGGGCGCAGATGGCTGGGCCAGTCCACGACTATCACATCAGCTTGGGCACCGCGGTCCGAATCATGACGGGCGCCCCGGTCCCGGACGCCGCTACCGCGGTCATTCCAATCGAGAAAACGGAAGCGGCTGACGACCACATTGTCGTCCAGGACGATTCCCTCAAGGCGGGTGACAACATTCGTGGTATCGGGGCGGACATGCGAAGTGGCGAGGTCGTGCTCAAGTCGGGCACCATTCTGGGACCGGCCGAAATTGGGTTGGTCGCGGGACTTGGGCGGGTGCCGGTTCCGGTGCGGCGTCGTGCACGGGTGAGCATTCTCTCGACGGGAAACGAACTGGTCGAACCGGATCAGCCGATTCAGCCAGGGCAGATCCGCGATTCCAATCGTTTTAGTCTTGTCGCCGCACTGTCAGGCGCGGGGGCGGAGGTTGTCTGGTCTGGCAAAGCACCAGATGACCGCGAGCAGCTTCGACGATTTTTCCAAGATCGCGTTCGCGAGAGCGACATCGTCGTCACGAGCGGTGGCGTCTCGATGGGGGATCTCGACCTGGTCAAGCAACTGCTCTCTGACGTCGCGACGGTTCACTTTCGACGAATCAAAATGAAACCGGGGAAGCCACTCAACTTTGCCACCGTCGATACGACACTGATTTTTGGTCTGCCCGGCAATCCGGTCTCTGCCCTCGTCTCGTTCGAGATCTTTATCCGAAGCGCTCTGGCGAAAATGACCGGGCAAACCGTCCCCGTTCACCCGCGAGTCCCGGTGCTGCTCGCGCAGGGGATAATCCCGTCGGATCGGATCGAATACCAGCGAGCGACGGTTGAAGTTGGGGCCGACGGTCGCCTGGTCGCTATGGCGACCGGTGGCCAAGCCTCATCGCGTCTATCGTCATTTGTCGGCGCGAATGCGCTGCTGGAGATTCCACCGAGAGCGACGCCGTTTCGATCGGGTGAGCGGGTTGACGCGCTCATGCTGTCGGCTCCCACGTCAAGCAGCCACGGAGCCGTTGGCGGGTAATCGTCCCCGTGGCCAATCGATCAAAATCGGGTCGGGTATGTTCGCCGATCGAGGCCGTCCTGATCCACCTTCGCCTCTAATCGGCTAAGGCGGATACTGATTCGTGCTAGCTGGCTGGGCGGGCGGCGTGCTCGTTCGCCACGAGTCTGGCACGAGCCTTGCACGAGCCAGGGACGAGTCGACACGAGAGATCGACCACCGACAGTCATTTGGAGGAGTATGCAATGGAAAAAGGTGAAGGAACGTATGGCGTCAGCGACCTCGAATACGATCTCATCATGAGTGTCGGCAACTTGCTGCAGGGCATGGAAGTTCTCGACAAATATGCGCAAGATGCGGAAAAGGCGGGCGATCAAGAGTGCGCGACCGCGTTTCGTACACTGCGTGAGAACAACCGCAGTACCGCGCAACAATTGCGGAACGCGTTGGCGCGCCACCTTAGCGGTAGCAACAGCTAGGTGCATAGGCCGTTAGGCGCGAAGGTTGTGGCCCTGGATCGTTATAGTGCGAGCCAGGGTCCCTCCCGCCGGTGAGGGTGTGTGCGAATAGCCGCTGCCGAGGCGTGCGAAGCTGCGGGTCGCGGCGTCATGGTACGGTGTTCGGCCTAATCGAGATTCTCAGCCCGTTGGCGGGCCGTGGAGCAAATCCCAATGCAGGTCACGGTGCGCTACTTCGCGATCGTGCGTGAAACCATAGGCCGGTCGGAGGAGACGGTCTCGGTCTCACCCGGCGAGACAACGACCGATCTCCTCGCGCGATTGACGGCGGCGACACCGTCGCTGACACCCCTTTTGCGATCGATCATGGTGATGGTCAATCAAGAATACGTGCGCGCCGATCATCCACTTCACGATGGCGATGAGTTGGCGCTGATTCCTCCAGTCAGTGGTGGGGAGAACGGATCGCGATACTTTCGCGTGCAAGCGGAGGTCATCGATGCGCGTGAGGTTGAGGGGCGTGTCGCCAGTCCGGGAATGGGCGCGATCGTGACCTTCACCGGAACGGTTCGGGACCAGGCGCGCGGTCGAACGGTCGCTTCTCTTGAATACGAAGCGTATGCGCCAGCGGCGGAGAAGATGCTTCGACAGATCGGCGATGAGATCAGCGCCAATTGGGCGATTGACCGGGTGGCGATCGTTCATCGGGTTGGGGTCTTGACGGTCGGGGAGGCGAGTGTCGTGATCGCGGTGGCGGCGCCACATCGTGCCGATGCATTCGCCGCCTGTCACTACGCGATCGATCGTATCAAGCAGATCGTTCCGATCTGGAAAAAAGAGCTCTACGCTGACGGCGCGGCCTGGATTGGTAGCGAATCCGAATACCAACGGGATGCCGACAAAGTATCCGATCTGATTTTCCGATCCTGATTGATATTGTTTATACAAAACTCTACAATAGGACGTGGTGCGACTCGAGTTCGTTGAGAACGATGCAAAGGATCATGCTTGATGGCCAATTCGCTGATTCCCAGGAATACCGACGCTGGCGCTGTCTCCCTGGCTCGCCGGCGGCGACCACTGATCGCTGACGATGCTACCGCGTTGATCGGACAGACGCCTTTAGTTCGGTTGGATCGATTCGCCAAGAACCTGCCAGGCATAGTCGTCGGTAAGCTGGAATCATTCAGCCCCGGCTACTCGGTCAAGGACCGCATCGGCGTGGCGATGATCGATGACGCTGAGCGGCGTGGCGTCATCCAGCCTGGAAAGACGACGATTGTCGAGCCGACGAGCGGCAACACGGGGATCGCCTTAGCATGGGTGGCGGCGGCGCGCGGCTATCGCCTGATCTTGACGATGCCCGAGAGCATGAGTCTTGAACGCCGCGTTTTGTTACTTGGGTATGGCGCAGAGCTGGTTCTCACCCCGCCGAGCGAAGGGATGGCAGGCGCCGTATCGAGGGCGGAACAGATCGTCAGCGAGACGGCCGATGCCTGGATTCCACAGCAGTTTGAGAATCCTGCCAACCCGGAAATTCACCGCGAGACGACCGCGCTGGAGATTTGGGATGACACCGAGGGCGCGGTCGATTTCGTCGTTGGTGGCGTTGGCACCGGCGGGACGATAACCGGGGTTGGACAGGCACTCAAACCATTGAAGCCGGGCCTTCAGGTAGTCGCGGTTGAGCCGACCGAGTCACCTATTTTGGCTGGAGGTCAACCGGGCCCGCACAAAATTCAAGGGATCGGCGCGAATTTTGTGCCAGGTGTGCTGGATCGGTCGATCATCGATGAGATCATCCATATTGATGCTGAAACCGCCCTCGCGGTCCAGCGGGAGCTGATGCGGACGGAGGGGCTGTTGGTTGGGACCTCGTGTGGAGCGGCGGCGGCGGCGGCACGCGAGATCGCGGCGCGGTCGGACAACGCTGGCAAGTTGATCGTGGTCGTGTTGCCAGACACCGGCGAACGGTATCTCAGCACGGTCGCCTTCACTGATCTCCGCGATCAAGCGGCGGCGATGACCGTCAGCTAACGATCTTCGAACAGGCGGAAATCTGACAATATGCGGAACGGGCCGGAGTCAGACTCCGGCCCGTTCGATTGCGCCCATTTCGGCAAATTGCCGACCTACGAGCAGCCGAGACTATTCCCGCAGTTGAGACACTTGTAGCAGGCGCCGTTACGAACCGTGATGTGCCCGCAGACGTCGCAGAACGGAGCATCACCCATCATCTCGGACAGATGCGCGTCGAGCATGTTGAGCGGGACCATCTGCTGCATCACCGCTGTCGCCGAGTTCGCCGGGGCGGCTGCCGCGGCGGCCTCGCCATCGACACCGCTGTGACGGCCATTGCTGTGGCGCTTGGTGGAAGTCGCTGCCGCTTCGGGTTGGACAGCCGTCGTCGAGGTCACCGCCGCCCGCGCCACGGGCGCTTCGGATGAGGACGAATCAGTCGCTGTCTGGGTCGCCCCATGCTGATCGTCGTCGCCAGCGCCAAACAGATCACGGTCTTCACCCGTCTGGTCGATTGGCCGATTCTGCACCTGCACGAGATCGGTCCGATCGAGATATTCCAAACCCAACACCCTGAAAACATAGTCGATGATGGAGGTCGCCATCTTGATGTTGGGGTGACCGGTCACCATGCCTTGCGGGTCGAACCGGGTGAAGGTGAAGGTGTCGACGAACTCGTCGAGCGGTACACCATACTGCAACCCTTTCGAGATCGCGATGGCGAAGCAGTTGATCATCGACCGGAAGGCGGCACCCTCCTTATGCATGTCGATGAAGATCTCACCGAGCGAGCCGTCTTCGTACTCGCCGGTGCGGAGGAAGACCTTATGGCCTGCCACCCGCGCCTCTTGCGTAAAACCGCTCCGCTTCGCCGGCAACCGATGGCGGGACGGTGTCGATTGGGTCGAGACTGGTTGGGCCTGAGCCACGACCGGCTGGCCGACGGAGGAATGCTTCCCGCTCTCAAAATCGAGGCGAGCTTGCGCCACCGCCGTGGCCACCGCCTCATCGATCCGTTGCTGAATCAACGCTTCGTGTTCGATCTCGGCCTCGCTCCCTTCGACTACGCCGACATCGCTCTTGGTCGAAAGGGGTTGGCTCAATTTCGAACCGTCACGATAGAGTGCCATCGCCTTCAGCCCGTGCCGCCAGCTCTCATGGTAGGCATCGGTAACGTCGTCAATCGTTGCCTCGTGGGGCATATTGATCGTCTTTGAGATCGCGCCGGAGAGGAAACTCTGCGCCGCGCTCATCATCTTGACGTGGCCGAGATGGTGAATAAAGCGGGTCCCCTTCTTGCCACAGCGATTGGCGCAGTCGAAGACCGGCAGATGCTCGTCCGCCAAGAACGGCGCGCCTTCGACCGTCATCGTGCCGCAGATGTGTTCGTTTGCCGCCTCGATCTGCGCCCGGCTATAGCCGAGCGCGGCCAGCAGATCGAATCCCGGTTTGCTGGCGTCGGCCAGCGTGATGCCGGCTCGACCGAGCGTTTCCTCGCCGAGAGACCACGCGTTGAAGGCGAACGACAGCTCGAAGACGCCTGGTAGCGCCCGTTCGATCTTCGCCACATCGTCGGGAGTAAACCCCTTGTTCTGCAGCGATTCGCTGTTGATATAGGGCGCATCCTTGAGCGAGAGGGTACCAAGTACGTAGGTCAAGATCGCCCGTCTCTGCTCTGGCGAGTAGCCGAGATTCGTCAGCGCCGGCTCAAGACTTTGATTCGCGATCTTGAAGTAGCCACCTCCAGCAAGCTTCTTGAACTTGACTAGGGCAAAGTCCGGTTCGACACCCGTCGTGTCGCAATCCATCAGCAGTCCAATCGTGCCGGTTGGCGCGAGGAGCGTCGTTTGCGCGTTCCGATAGCCGTGCTTGCGCCCGGCGGCGACCGCTCGATCCCATGACTCGCGCGCCGCGGTCAACACGTTCTCGGGTGCCATCTCAGGGTCGATCGGCATCGGCGGCACTGAGAGACCGTCGTAGTCGGACGCCGCATAGGCAGCCCGGCGATGGTTCTCGATCACGCGCAGCATAGGCTCACGATTGGCAGTAAACCCTGGGAAGGGACCGAGGTGAGACGCGAGCTCGGCCGAGGTGGCGTAGCTCTCACCCGTCATCAAGGCGGTGACCGCGCCAGCATAGGCCCGTGCCTCGTCAGAGTCATAGGGCAGTCCAAGCAGCATCAGCACGGTGCCGAGATTGGCGTAGCCGACACCCAGGGTCCGGTAGTCGTACGAGAGGCGAGCGATCTCCTCACTCGGGAACTGCGCCATCAGGACGCTGATCTCAAGGACGACAGTCCACAGCCGGACCGCGTGCTGGAATGCGGCGACATCGAACGTGCCGGTCTCAACGTCGAAGAAGCGGAGCAGATTGAGCGATGCCAGGTTGCAGGCCGTGTCGTCCAGGAACATGTATTCCGAGCAGGGGTTAGAGGCGCGAATCGGACCGGCCGCGGGGCAGGTGTGCCATTCGTTAATCGTCGTATCGAATTGCAATCCGGGGTCGGCGCACTGCCAGGCGGCCTCGGCGATCTTATGCCACAGTTCTCGTGCCTGAACAGTCTTTGCCGGGGTGCCGTCAGTGCGGCGAACCAGATCCCAGGTGCCATCCTGCTCGACCGCTTCGATAAATGCGTTCGGCACCCGGACCGAGTTGTTCGAATTCTGGCCAGAGACGGTCGAATACGCATCACCATTGAAGTCGGCCGGATACCCGGCGGCTATCAGGGCGGCGACTTTCTTCTCTTCGTCCGCTTTCCACGTGATGAATTGCTCGATATCCGGGTGATCAAGGTCGAGTGTGACCATCTTCGCCGCGCGGCGGGTGGTGCCACCGCTCTTGATCGCTCCCGCGGCGCGGTCGCCGACTCGGAGGAAGCTCATCAGGCCGGAGGACGTCCCGCCACCGGAGAGGGACTCGCCTTCGCCACGAATCTTCGAGAAGTTGGTGCCGGTGCCCGACCCATATTTGAAGATCCGGGCCTCGCGGACCCAAAGATCCATCAGGCCACCCTCCCCGACAAGGGTGTCAGCGACACTCTGAATGAAGCACGCGTGGACTTGAGCGCGCGGGTAGGCGTCGTCGCTGACAGTTAAGTCGCCGGTCGCATCGTCGACGTAATAATGTCCTTGGGACGGCCCGGTGATGCCATACGCCCAGCTGAGGCCGGTGTTGAACCATTGTGGCGAATTGGGCGCGGCCATCTGATGGACGAGCATGTAGCAGAGCTCGGCGTAGAACGCTTCCGCGTCTTCAGGCGTGGCGAAGTAGCCACGAGTCTCACCCCAATATCGCCAGCAGCCTGCGAGCCGATGGATGACCGCCTTCGCCGATCGCTCCGGTCCAAGTACCGGCCGGCCTGACTCATCGAGAATCGGCTGACCAGCGGCGTCGACCTGAGGAACGCCCGCCTTGCGAAAATATTTCGAGACCATGATGTCCGAGGCGACTTGCGACCAGGTCGCGGGAACCTCGGCATCCGCCATCTCGAACACGACCGATCCATCGGGGTTCATAATGCGCGAAGTCCGAGTCGTCCATGTGACCGAGTCAAATGGATCTTCTCCGGCGCGTGTGAAGACGCGAGGGACGGAGATTCCCATCCTGCGCGAAGGCGTTGTCCCGCCGCGAGGGTTCGATGCCTTGCCGTCGCCTGGATTGTCAGTCGCCTTCCGGTCCCGGCGCTTCGCTGGCTGCTCCAATCGCGTGACCTCGCTCATGAACATTCCCCACTTCCTGTGATTGACCGTTGCTCGGTCAACTAGTCGATCGCGACCGACTCGGACCAGGTCCACACCGATGGCCCGTGCTCCGGCGCGGACGAAAACGGGGCTGATCCTGGGAGAGCTGCCTCGCTGCCGCATCGCCAGCAACGGCGAATCTGCTCTCCCATAGGGCGGTGCGGCTGACTTCCGTTTTTTGGTCAATGATTCGATAAACACTAGATATAGTATACACCGGATGACGAAGGATACAATATGTGCCAGTGTGTCATTCGTTGCCGATGTTCATCAAACTTGCTGCGTCGTGAACGACCACCATGTACGTACATCCTATCACGCGTGCGGCCAGATGAAAACCCTCATCACGTCAGCGGTCGCGAACGAAATGAGCGGAGCGAACCGAATTACCGCGATCGCATCGCAACCGCGCCTGGACCGACCGCGAAAGCCTTGCCTAGCGGTGACATTTTGGCAAAGACGCTTCCAGGACTTGCCAGCCGAATCGCTCCCGGTAACGCTCGAGCAGGCGCAGCACCGGCCCGCCGACGGCCAGACAAAGGACGACCGTTGCCAGCGAACGAAAGAGGTCGTAGCCAAGCGAGGTGACGAGGTAGAACCGGCCATAGCGGCTGACGATCTCTCTCACTTCAAGTCCGGGGATCCAGTAGAGCCCGGCATCGACGTCGAGTCCGGGGGCGCTAAATGGCCAGGCATAGAGATTCAGCAGCGCCCCATAGAGCAATCCCCAGATCGCCCCGAAAATCGCAAGGAGAACGAGTCGTTGCCGGCTATCTTCGAGCCGAGGCAGCCAACCGGCGGTCAAGCCTACCCAACCTGCGCCCAGCATCTGGTAGGGGAGAAACGGCCCGAGACCACCGGTCAGGAACGCGGACAGGAGGAGTGTGAGTGCACCCATCACAAAGCCAAAGGAAGGACCAAACACCGCACCAACAAAGATGATCAAGACAAAGATCGGGGAGGCGCCGAGGAGGGTCGGCACGAGGCGGAGGACTGCGTCGATGGCAACGAGAACGCCCAACAGGGCTACCGCTTTTGAGGAGGTCAGGGTCGGTCGTCCGTCTCCGCCACTGCCGCCAGCGCGAGTCAGCTCAACGAGTAGGGTCAGTAGGCAGAGACCCGTCAGGATCGCCAAGATGATTGGCGCCTCCGTCGTCCGCACGTCATCGGTGTTGGCCCTTAACGCGGGCGCGGAGAGCCAAAACGGGTAGAGGAAGGCGGCGAGGCCGATCGCGCTGCCGACCGTCAACAGAGAGCGAGAATTGAGGACGCTGATGCGTGATCCCACGACCGTATCCGATCGAATCGAGGTGCCGGCGTCAAGTCGACTCCGTCGCTTGGCCGAATGGCGACCATCGAGGCGGCGGCTCAATTAGTATAGAAGCGGCGCACTGAAGTCGTCGGCGCGCTCACCGCGCGGTTGCAGCACCGTTGGGCATCGATTCGACGCAAACTGGCCAATCGCGCAGAGCCTATCATCTGTCAGGGAATCAAATCAGATCGATCGGCTGAACCGGGATCCTCACCTAGAGGTAGCGAATGATGGCCGAGATACGCCTGAGTGACTTGCTCGCCTGGGAAACCCGGCTTCAATTATGGCGCCCTGTCGCAACGCAGGAACGGGCCGATGTTGCTGCCCCGCTGGCGGGAGTCGGCGACGAGCGAGACCTCACCTGGGCCGTCTCCACGCGAGCGTCGATGCCGATGCTGCCGCCACTGCGCGGCGGTGAGCTCATTCTCCTCAGTCATCGGGTGGCGCGCGAGAGTGGAGTCTCGATCGGCGCGCTGCTGCAACAGATCGCGGCCCACGGCGCCAGCGGCTTGATTGTCGATGAGGAGATCGCCCTATCGTTGGCGCCGCGTGATTCGGCCCCGGTGCCGATCCTCATCTTGTCGGATATCGAAATCTCAAGCGAATTCGAAACCGATATCAACCGCATGCTCACCGAGCGGCGAGGCGAGATGTATCGGGTCGGAATGGAGATCGGTCGCTCGCTTGCCGCGCTGAGCACGAGCGGCACCGACCTGCAATCGGTTCTGCAGGCGGTCAGTCAGCTGCTCTCGGTGCCAATCACACTGGTCGATATTCACGGGCACGACTTGGTCGAGGCATCGCCGGGTGCCGGCAGCGAACAGGCACGGTCAGCAACGAATGTGAGCGCTGCCCGATTCGGCGCGGAACGTTTGGTCGAGATTGCATTGGCATCGTCGATGTCACTCCGGGTCGGTCCGGTGGCTGCCGAGCGCCACGCACTGATTCGGATGATCGGTGAACGCATCGCCGAGGCGATCGAAACGACGTTCAGCCGGAGCGCGTCCTTGCGTCCCAGTGGAGCGCATCGATCGACGGCGTTGGCGGAGTTGCTGATTCCACCACCGACTCGCGGCGTGTCGGACCGTATCATGCAGGCGACCGCGCTTGGTTTGTCCGCCGCCGCCATCTATCGTGTTGCGTTGGTCGCCCCGGAAGCATCTCCGGCGGCAACGTCACGCTGGCTGGCGACGCTCGGCCGCGTCCTCGATGCGGGTGCGATCGACGGGGCGGCGGCGAAGATTGTCGAGCTGCACCGGCTTGAATCCCCTGGTTCGGTCCATGGGGCCGCGATCGCGGCCAAGCCGAGACCAGGGCAAACCTCGACCGCAAGCACAACTACGCAACTTGATGCTGGTTGGATCGCGATCTCGAGTGTGGTCAACGGTGTGGTTGAGCTCAATGCCGCCGCGCGGCAGGCACGCTACATGGCGGCGCTGGTTCGGCACGAATTGGTCCGCGGCGCGGTTGTCCGTTTCGATGTGTTGGGAGACCTTGGTGCGTATCGCTTGCTCTACCAGCTTTGGGGCACACCGGAACTCCATCGTTTCACGACGGAGGCGCTCGGCGACCTCGATCGTCGGGATAAGCGCGGTTTGCTTCGCAAATCGTTGCTTGCGTTCTTAGGGACTGGCGGGTCACATGTCGAGGCGGCGGCACGGTTGCAGATTCATCGGAATACCCTCGCCTACCGTTTGCGCCAAATCTCGGTAGTCACGGGCCAGGATGCGACCGACCCGGAGCGGCGGCTCATGCTGCACCTGGCGCTGCTGGCACAGACGTTACCACCAGTGCCAGGAGATTCGTAGCGCTGGTGCATTTGATGACGAACTCGGCGCCCCTATGAGCCGAACGTCGTTCAAGGTTGTTGGGCTCCGCGTTTCCGCGTCACTCTACGCGCGCATCGTTCAGCATCTTGAGGGCTCATTGCCGAATGAGGGTGTAGGGTTGATCGCGGGCAGGCGGGAGGGGTCAACGTTCCGCGCGACAGCCTTCTACGGCGGAACCAACATTGACGCATCCCCAACCCGATATACTATGGCTCCAGAGGAGGTCATCATCGCGTTTCGAGAGATGCGCGATCGCGGCTGGGATCTCGCGGCAATCGTTCATTCTCATCCGGCGACATCGCCGGTGCCATCCCGGACCGATTTGACTGAAGCCTATTATCCCGAGGCGCTCATGCTCATTGTTGGGCTGGCGCAACAGCCGCCTATCGCCCGCTGTTGGAAGCTCATCGGAGACCAGATCGATTCCGTGAAGCACTCCGAGGAGGTGTCGGTGGCGGTGGGGGATGCCGATGAACGGGCTTCAGCGACTTGTTCGGCGTAATCTAGTACCAGAAACGGGTAGTTCGATTGGTACAGTGTCCATGCACCACCTTGGGTCTCGGTGAACGACGAGGAGAATTCGAGACAGCATGACCGATGAGCTTGTTCGCGATTGCCGCCCCCGGTCCAATGATGACCTGGTGCGGTCTCTCGCTGGCTTTCCGGCGGAAGTTGAGCGTGCGCTGGACGGTCGACCGCACGAGGATTTGCTTAAGCCGGCAAGCGACGGTGGGTGGGGGGTTGTCGAGAATCTCTGTCATCTTCGCGACTGGGAAGAAGTCTTTTTGCACCGGTTGCATCAGGTGCTTGAGGACGATCATCCTGAATTGCTAGTCTACGATGATGAGCTCTGGGCGATCGAACGTGACTATCGAGGTGAGGATCCGACAAAAGTGTTTGAGCAGTTTCGCGCGTCACGTAAGGAACTCGTTTCCCAGTTGGAAGGGCTCGACGACGATGGTTGGAATCGGACCGGTCACCATCAGTCCCGCGGCGACGTGTCGGTTCGATGGCTGGCCGAGTCAGTTCTCGAGCATGGAGAAATGCATCTAGCCCAGATTCATGACGCTCTAGGCTGAGTGACCATGGCCACACGCGATATTGATCGTGGCCGAAGGACGAGGATGGCAACCGAGCGTGGGATGAGGAATGCGACGGAGAGCGTGCAGATGGCGACATCTCGAATTGCCTGGTCCGCGAGCGAGTCCGTGCCGGAGGCGGTGAACCTGGCGGACCTCGACAACGACGCGCTCATTCTCCAGTTGCACATGACCGTCAACCACCTGTCACGTTGGCTGAGCTCGGTCCACGATCAACGCCGTTTGCGGCGAACGCCACAGCGCGGCCAGCCATCCGTCATCGAGCTCGTGCTCCGCATGAGGGATGAAGAGCGCCGAGTCTTCCCAAAGATTTTCGCTATCTCTGTCCAGAATCAGCCGAATCTCGATGCGTTGCCGGCGCCCAGCCGGTCGATTGCAGAAGCGCGACACGACCGAGAGGCGTCAGTGATTGAACAGGTAGCGGAGTTTCGGCGGTTGCGCCAAAGTACCTGTTCACTGCTCCGCAGCCTCCCCAATAGCGCCTGGTCCCGCACCGGCATCAGTCGCCATGAGCATGACTGGACGATTCGTGGACTCGCGGAGCACCTCGTCCACCATGACCGACGGGTGCTGTTCGAGATGGATCGGGCGTTGAATCTGAACGGTGCGCGCGAGGGAATTGCAACGGCGGCAAAGATTTCCGCCGAGGAGTTGTTGGCAATCGTTCCGGCGCGCCAATCGTCCTAGTCCAGTCACTGATGGTCGAGAATCCCCGGAGTTGTTGTATGGATGTTGAACGCGGCATCGTCGCGGCGCCAACGGTGGAGACTCTCGGCCGAGAATTTTTCGCGGCGCTCGATGCCCGAGATCCGCACCGGCTTCGGGCGACCCTCGCCGATCACGCCACGTTTCGCGCGCTGCCCCACGCCCAAGTGGTGCGGACAGCGGACGAGATCGTTGCCTATTTTGGCGCCGTCGTCTCGTCCTATCCGACGGCCCGCTGGGAAGTGACCGAAGTGATCGCCGCGGATGACCGAGCCGCCGTTCAGTTCATCATTCGTGAGTACACGCCGCGGTTGGGGCATGAGTTGATGTCGGAGCAAGTCGCCATTGTCCGGAGCTCCGAAGGGCGCATCA
>Ga0183260_10001736_pt1 | contig 18114 bp, 17 predicted proteins | sample AntDrymUQ4972206_2_FD_129768 | JGI IMG/M metagenome (GOLD analysis project Ga0183260, IMG submission 129768) | Polar desert sand microbial communities from Dry Valleys, Antarctica - metaG UQ497 (22.06) (version 2) (version 2) | ecosystem: Environmental > Terrestrial > Soil > Desert | place...
GGCGCGCGCCGCGCTCGAGCGCTGCGGATACCGCGTCGTCGCCGGGGTCGACACCGTCATGGACGCGGCGCGCGCCGCGCAGGTGTTCCAACCCGACGTCATGGTGCTCGACCTCATGCTCCCATGGGTCTCCGGCGAGTTCGGGATCTCCTTCGTCCGCGAGGAGGCACCCGGTTGCACGATCATCGTGTGCTCGACGTTCGACGCCGAGAACGCCCTCGCGTGTGGCGCGGCCTTCGCCGTGACAAAGGGCTGCGTGGGCCAGCTCGAGGACGTGTTGTTGTCGCTCAATCCGGCGCAGCCCGCGAGGGCTTAACCGCAACAATCTTGGGGAGAGTTGACCCCGTGGCTGAGACCCGCGGGCCGTGGGCCTCTGAGCTCGTCGATATCGTGCGCGCCGCGTCGGGCGGGCTGCTGTTCGGGATCCCCCTGCTGTACACGATGGAGGTGTGGTGGATCGGGAGCTACACCGATCCCTGGCACATGCTCGTAGTGCTGGCAGTCACGTTCGTGGCCGTCACGCTTCTCAACCGCACCTCGGGGTTCCGCGACACCAAGGACATCCGCCTTCGCGACGCGCTGGCCGACTCCGTCGAGGCGCTGGCGATTGCGCTCGTCTGCGTGACGCTCGTACTTCTCCTGCTACGCGAGATCACCAGCGCCACCCCGCCGCAGGAGGCGCTCGGCAAGATCGTGTACGAGTCGACACCGTTCGCGATCGGCATCGCTCTCGCCCACCATTTTCTTCGCCGCGGGCGCGACGCCGGCGACGACGAGGACGGGGACGATGAGGACGGGGACGATGAAAGCGGATCGGATTCGCAGAGCCCGCGGCGCGCGGGCACGATCAACGCGACGCTCGCCGATGTCGGCGCCACGAGCATCGGAGCCGTCTTCGTCGCGTTCAACATCGCACCGACCGACGAAATCCCGATGCTCACCGCCGCCATGCCACCGGGCTGGCTCATCGGCGTGGTCGCGGCGTCGCTTCTCGTGTCGTACCTCATCGTTTTCGTCGCCGGGTTCTCGAACCAGGAGCAACGCCACACTCAGGAGGGCGTGTTGCAGCATCCGATTACCGAGACATTCGCGTGCTACGTCATCGCCTTGGTGGCGGCGACCTTCATGCTCTGGTTCTTCCAGCGTGCCGCGGTCGGCGACCCATGGAACGCGGTGCTCAGCAACGTCGTCGTACTCGGCCTGCCGGCGTCGGTCGGCGGCGCGGCCGGGAGGTTGGCGGTATGACCGACGCCCCGAAGGATGCGACGAACGACCGCGGCCAGCCGGGGCGTCAGGCCCGCTCGACGGCCGAGTGGGTCAGTTTCGTCATCTCGCTCCTGCTGGTCGCTGCGGTGGTCGGCATGATCGCGGTCCAGATCCCCGGTGAGCACGGGCCGCCAGTACCGACCGTGGCTCAGTCCGGGCCCGTCCGGGCCGAGGGCGGCTCGTTCTTCGTTCCCGTAGAGGTCGCCAACGACGGCGACGCCACCGCCCAGAATGTTCAGGTTCTCGCCACGTTGACGCAGTCAGACGGGACGGAGACGATCGCGGATCAGGTCGTCGACTTCCTCGCCAGCGGCGAGACCGAGAAGCTCGAGTTCGTCTTCGACACAGACCCGCGCGAGGGCGAGCTCGAGGTCACCGTGAACGGATACGGGGTCCCCTGACCTAAGAGATAGTTCCGATCGTCAGGACGAGGGCGGCCACCCGCTTCTTGACGGCGTTTACCGCGCTGGGCGCGGTTTGCGACGTCCAGTTCGGTCTGCGCGGCGCCTACGGGCAGGCGAACTGACGGATTCGGGCGCCAGTGGCCGCGTCGGCGAGGATCGCGTAGGCGACGCCGGGGACCACGTCGGCCTCGACACAGGGAACCTGGGCGCGGACGCGGCGCACGAAGCCGTCGGGCTCGAACATGACCGTCTTGGCGCCGACGAGCACGAGCGTGGGGACGCTGAGCGACGCGAGTTCGTCGTCACGCACCGCCCTTGGCATCGGCAGGCCGTAGCGGTGGTGGCGCAACGCCAGGAACGTGAGTCGCCCGAGCAGCTTGTGCGCGAGCAGCGGCATCCCGATCCGCGTCGCCGCCCACCGCCGGGCCGGACCAGGCAGCAGGATGACCGCCACGGAGGTCACCAACCGCCCCACCATGCGCGCGCTGCGCTCCGCGAATCCCGAAGGGTCGAGCAGCGTGAGCGTGATCACGCGGTTGGACGACGCGATCGCCCTGCGCATCGCGAGGTACGCGCCGTGGTCGTGCCCCACGAGATGCACTCGCTCGAGGCCGAGCGCGGCGAGCGTTTCACTCAGCCACTCGTCGACCTGCGCGTGATCGCGGAAAGCTTGCTTGGGCCGGCTGCGGCCGACGTCGCCCATCGTGTCGATCGCGTAGACGTCGCGGCTGACCAGTTCGCGCACGACGCGCACCCACTGGATCGCAGCGCCGCCCATGCCGTGGAGGAGAACGAGCGACTCGCCCGCCCCCGGCCACCGGTAGACACGAGTGCTCCCGGCCGAGGTCTCGACGTCGAGAGCTTCGGGCGCGATCGTGCACTCCTCACGCCATAGGGCCTCCTCGCCCGCGCGGAACCGCGCCTCGGCCTCGTCGCTCGACCACCCGCCGACGCGCTCCACCCGCGCCTTGCGGCCCGCCCGACTCGCCCGCGCCACCGGCCCCAGCCCCTTCTTGACGGCGCTCTCCGCGCTGGGCGCGGTTCTCGCCGTCAAGTTCGTATCCGCGCCGGCCGTTGACTCGATAGCCGCACGCTGCGCGCGCCACGACTCGACGAGGCGCTCCACGTCGATCACGCCCAAGCTGGTCGGCGGCCCGTCGGCCGGGGGCATGCGGTTCATCTGGCGGATGCGCTCGTTCAGCTCCTCGGCCACATCGCGCACAGCCTTCTCCGACCGCAGCCGTCCGATCCCGCCAAGGGTGTCCTCGACCGACTTGCGCAGAGCGAGCGTCGGCGGGGTGAAGCTCAAGCCCTCGCGCTTGAGCCACTGCTTGATCCACCACATGTCGTCGTGCGGTCCGTCGATCCCCTTCAGTGGCTGCCCTCGACCAGGGAGGTCGTCGAACTCGCCGCGCTCCTGCGCCTCGCGGATCTGCATTTCAACCCACGACTCGATGCTGACCCCCGGTGGCTTTCGCTCGGTCACGCGACGCAGCATACCGCCGCTTGTGAACATTTTCACAATCTGTTCGCCAGCGAATGGCCGGCCGAGCGGTGCGGCATGCTGACCGTGTGCACCAGGTGGTCGTGGCCGAGAGCGATGCGTTTCTGCGGGGGAAGGCCTACGGGACCGCGCTGAGCGAGCGGGCCCATGCTGTGTGGGTCTCGTACCGCCGGCTGTTCTCGCAGCTGGTCGGCATCGACGAGCCCGCCGTCCTGCGCTACGGATCGGCCACGCTCGACAAGCTGGCCGCCGAGCGACCGCACGTCGGACGCGAGCTCGAAGGGGTAGCCGCCGGGAGTGGGTTGGCCCCCGAAGTGGTCGCCGCGTTGAACGCGCGCACCGAGCTGGTGTTCTCAGCCGAATGCGCGACCGTCGGACGGGTGCGGGGACCGGAGGGTCCGTGGCTCTCACAGAACTGGGACTGGTACATCGACGCGCCCGAACGCTGCGTCGTGGTGGCCTGTGACCCTGGGCCGGCCGAGCACCGCTACGTCACGTTCACCGAGGCCGGGCTGCTGGCCAAGATCGGTGTCAACGACGCCGGGCTGGCCTTGTCGCTCGACATCATGCGCCACGACAGCGACCACGGGCAGCCCACGGCCTCGCCCGTGCACGTCTTGTTGCGCGAAGTCCTCGCGTCGTGCGCGACGGTGGCCGAGGTCGCCGACCTTCTCGGCCAAGCGCGACCGAGCGCGTCGTCGTGCTTTGCGGTCGTCACCGCCGAAGGCGACGGCGCGTGCTTCGAGGTGACCCCGAGCGGCGTGGCCTGTATCGCGCCCGACGCCGACGGCCTCGTCCATCACACCAACCATTTTCTCGATCCGGTTTTGGCCGACGGCGACCGGGTCGTCGTCAAGCATCTACAGAGTTGCGAGCGCGACGCGTTGCTCGTCGAACGACGACCGGCGACACCAGCCGAGGGACGCGCCGCACTGTCGGATCACAGCAGCTCCGTCCAGCCCATCTGCCGCCATGACGAAGCGATGCCCGGCCTGCCCCCGACCGGGACGGCCGCGTACATCGCGCTCGACCCGATCGCGAGGACGCTGTCGGTCGGGACCGGTCCGACCTGCCGCGCCGAACCCTCGACGTTCTCGGTGCCGGAAGCACCGCTGCGTGGTTTTTGACGCGGAAAACCGCGCTGGGCGCGGTCTTCGGCGTCAGGTCGCCCGGTCAAATGGGAGCGATCAAGGTCGCGACCTAAAACCGACATCGGTAGGTTGGCACTGATCTGAGTCGATTGAGAAGCGCTGCTTATGATTCGGTGGTGGATGTGCGGCAGTTGCGGTGCTTCGTGGCGGTGGCGGAGGAACTCCACTTCGGGCGGGCGGCCGAGCGTCTGCATGTCGCGCAGCCTGGCGTGAGCCAGACGGTCATCGCCCTCGAGCGCGAGCTCGGTTTGGTGTTGTTCGAGCGTTCGAACCGCCGGGTCGAGCTCACCGACGCCGGTCGCGTGCTGCTCGCCGAGGCGCGCGGCGTGATCGAAAGGTTCGACGGGGTTGTCGCTGTCGCCGAGCGGTTGCGCTCGGGGGCGACGGGTCGGGTAACGATCGCGGTCGCTGGTGCGCTCCCGCCTGATCTGCTCACCGAGCTGCTGCGGGTGTTCCGCGCGGCCGCGCCCGATGTGAAGGTGGTGGCCAAATCCGTGGCCGACGCGCCCGACCCCGTCAGCGCGCTGTCCGCCGGCCGGTACGACCTTGCGGTCGTGCGCGGCGTGATCGACGCGCCGGGCATCGCGAGCGTGGTCCTCGCCTCCGAATCGGTCGGCATCGCGCTACCCAGTGACCACGCGTTGGCCGAATCCACCGCCGTTTCAGCTCGTTCGCTGACCGGCGAGCCCCTTGCCGCGTTTCCGCGCGCCGCCTCCCCCGTCGAGTTCGACCGCCTCTTTGCCGCGCTCGCCGCGGCCGGGCTCGGCGAAGTCGGTGATATCCACGAAGCACCGCCGGGCGCAGTGGACGCATCGCTCCGTCTCGTCGCGGCAAGCGAGGCGCTGTCGTTGAAGCTCCGCAGCGAGGTCGACTCGTTCGGATCCGATCGTGTCGTGTGGAAACCGTTCGCCGACGTCGACCTGCGCGTCGTCGTGTCCGCGGCGTGGCGCTTCGACGTGACGTCACCCTCGACGCGGCGTCTCATCGACGCGTTGTCGACATGGATCACTGCGGCGCCGGCGCGTTGAGGGGTCCCGTTGCCGATAAGGACCGCTTCTCGAACGATCACGACCCCGTCGTGGACGGTCCACCGAAGCGATGGTCCACTTCGAGACATGACCACACCCACGCAGTTGACCACCGCCGACGCTGCCTCGTCGTCCGGCTTGTACTTCGAAGTGCACGGCAGCGGCTCGCCCGTGCTGCTCGTACCCGGAACACCAGGCGACGCCGGCCAGTTCGACGAGCTCGCTGACACCCTCGCCCGCGACTACCTGGTGATCACCTATGACCGGGTCGGAACCTCCCGCAGCACAGCGCCGCCGAACTGGACCACGACCACCGTCGCCGGCCAAGCCGACGACGCCGCAGGCCTGTTGCGGTCGTTGACGACCGAGCCGGCCATCGTCTACGGGACGAGCAACGGCGCCGCGGTCGCCCTCGAGCTCGCGCTCCGTCACCCATCAGTGGTTCGCCGCGCCGTCCTGCACGAGATGCCACTTCTGTCCGTGCTGGCGGATCCCGAACCGGTCGGCGCGATGCTCGGTGAGCTGATCGGTGCGGCGATGGACAAGGGCGGCCCTCGCGCCGCGCTCGACGCGTTCCTGCGATTTGCGTTCGGCGACTCGATCGTCGACGGGTGGCCCGGCGAGCTTCGCGACCGGATGCTGGCCAACGCCGAGATGGTCTTCACTGTCGAGCTGCCCGCGTTCCAGGCCTACCGGCCCGACGAGCGCGCGCTGGCTTCGCCGCATGCGCCGCTCGAGATCGCTGTCGGACAACAACAGCACGCGCCGTTCTTCAGCGAAGCCGCCCAATGGCTGGCGACGCGCACCAACAGCCCGCTTGTCCGCACCCCTGACGCGCACGGGCCGCACTTCAGCTGTCCCGAACGCTTGGCCGCCACGCTCTTCGCCGCATCGTGAACACCTCGGCGTCGCCGACCTGATGCGCGTCTTGTTGACCGCCGCGCCGAGCACCGGTCACATCGTGCCGCTGCTCGGCATCGGGACCGCACTGCGCGATATCGGTCATCACGTCAGGTTGGCGACGCATCGCAGCGCGCACAATCTTGCCACCCGATGCCGCATCGAGTGCTTCGACGTCGGCATGAGCGAGGAACAGATGGCCACAGAACGACCGCTCCGGTGGCCCGAAACGCAACACCAACCGGTGTCGCAGTGGGCCGTGCGAATGTTCACCGAAATTCTTGCGCCGTCAGCCCTCGAGGGTCTCCGGGACGTGGTGCAGGACTGGCGGCCCGATCTGGTCATTCACGAGGAGGGCGAGTACGCGGGACCCGTCGCGGCCGCCAGTCACGGGATCCCGTGGGTCACGCACGGGTGGGGCAGCCCGCTGCGCTCCACAGCAGAGCTCGCATCGCTTGAAGCCGACGCCGCATCCCTGTGGCGTTCGACGGAGATCGACATGCCGGCCGCCGCTGGTCTCTATCGCCATGGCCTGCTCAACCCGTGCCCCCCGTCCCTGCAGTCACAAGCACCTGGTGCTGCGACGGTCTGGCCTATCCAGCCCATGCCCTTTCAGACGGGGCTGAACGAGGCAACGTCACCGCCTTTGCCGAGCGGTGATCGCGGCCTCGCCTACATCGGCTTCGGAACCGTCGCCCGCAACGCCAACGCGGCCGACGCCCTCACCGCCGCGATCGAGGCGGTCGTCTATCACGATCTCGACGCCGTGGTCACCACCGGCAACGACGCGCTCGCCCACCAGCTCGAAGCGGCCCACCCCGGTCGCGTAAAGGCCCGCCGGTTCGTGTCGCTGCCCGACCTCCTCCCTCGGTGTCGGTTGGTGATCTGTCACGGAGGCGCCGGTACGGTCCTAGCCGCCCTCCGCGCCGGCGTCCCGCTCGTGCTGCTGCCGGGCGGGACACCGAGCCAACTCCGGATGACCGACTCCTGCGACACCGCCGGACTGGCCCGCGTGACCACACTCGCCGACGCCACCCAAGCCGTGGCCTCGCTTCTCTCCGACACCAGCCTCGCGTACCGCACCAACGACATCGCTCGCGAGATCGACCAGATGCCGCACCCCACCAAACTCGTCTCGGTACTCGAAGACCACGCCACCGCGACATGAGTCGGTGCTTGGCTCCCGGGATCACATCCACTTTGGCTACGAAAGTCGGGCGCAATATCGACCAACAATCCCTAGCCAAGCAGCCGTTTTGCCACACCACGCGTTGGATCTGGTTGGTGCCCTCGTAGATCTGAGTGGTCACTCGGGGATGGCCTGCGCACGTGGCACGACCGCTAATGACCGCCCTTGGACGCTACGGCGTACGCCCGCTGATGGCTATGAGTCGGGTCTGCTCGTCGGCGTCTGCCGGCACCTCGACACGAGGTCCGAACTGGCCGCTAGCCGTCAACATCTCCTCGTCAATCGACGACAGCGCGGCCAGCGCCCGGCCCACCTCCGTCTCATCGAGCGTCTCGTCGAGCCCCGCCGACCGCGCCAGGTCCCACGTGTGGATTAACACGTCGGGCGTACCGAAGGTATCCACGCTCTGCGCAAGCGTGAATTGCCCCATGGGTCCGACCTCCTGCTCACGTTCAGTGAGCGCCGGATCCTCGAGGGCCGCTTGGATGTCGTCACGCATCCGCTCCCAGGCTCCGAGCGGGTCGTCGTCGACCGACGGAGCAGGCGAGACGGCGGCATCGAAGGGCCGCAGGAACATGTCGGGCATCCACGCGACCATGTGGCGCACGATGTCGCGGGCGACCCAGCCCTCGCACGGCGCGGGGTTGTCCCACGCCTGCTCCGGCACCGCCTTCGCCCGCTCGGTGAACTGTGCGGCGATGTTGCGGAACCGTTCGCTGATCTCGCTCATGTCGCCCAGCTTGCACGAACGCGGCGACGAAACGGGTCTTGTGACCCACAGTTGCGCGTTCTGCAACCAGGCGTCACAAGAAGTGCGCGTGCGCCCCGGTGGACCGACAACAGCTCAGCCGAGGAGGCGCTTGCCGATCACCACGCGCTGGATCTGGTTGGTGCCCTCGTAGATCTGGGTGATCTTCGCGTCGCGCATGAAGCGCTCCATCGGGAACTCCTTGGTGTACCCGTAGCCGCCGAGGAGTTGCACGCCGTTGGTCGTGACCTCCATGGCAACGTCGGCGGCGAAGCACTTCGCCATCGCTCCGGTGATCGAAAGCTCCTTGCGGGGGTCACCCTCGTCGATGATCGAGCACGCCTTGTAAACGAGCCCGCGCGCGGCCTCGGTCTTCATCGCCATGTCCGCGAGCATGAATTGCAGTCCCTGGAACTCGGCGATCGGCTTGCCGAACTGTTGGCGCTGCTTCATGTAACCCGCGGCGTAGTCGACTGCTCCTTGGGCGATGCCGACGGCCTGCGCGCCAATGGTGGGGCGACTCCGGTCGAGCGTCCCCATGGCGATGTAGAACCCTTGTCCCTCGTCGCCGATGCGATGCGACGCCGGCACCCGCACCTCGTCGAAGATCACTTCGCCCGTGGGGCTGCCGCGCACGCCGAGCTTCTTCTCGAGCTTGCCGATCTTGACGCCCCAGTCCTTCTCGACCAGGAAACATGAGATGCCGCGGTGGCCGGCGGCCGGATCGGTCTTGGCGAAGACCGTGTAGGTGTCGGAGATTCCCGCGTTCGTGATCCAGTACTTGGTCCCCGTGAGCACGTAGCTGTCGCCATCACGCACGGCACGCGTCTTCATCGCGGCGACGTCGGAGCCGGCGTCGGGCTCCGACAGGCAGTAGCTCGCCTGGAACTCCCCCGACGCGATCTTCGGGAGATACGCCTGCTTGAGCTCCTCGGAGCCCCATTGCATCACCGGGATCATCCCGAGCTTGCTGATGAGCATCATGAGGCTCGTCGACGCGCAGACGCGGGACAGCTCCTCGATCATGACGGCCTGCGTGACGTGGTCGGCGCCAGCGCCGCCGTACTCGGCGGGGATACCGAGCGAGGGCAGCTCCATCGAGCGGCACGCCTCGAAGTTGTCCCATGGGTACTCAGCGGTCTCGTCGACCTCGGCCGCGCGGGGGGCGATCTTGTCTTCGCAGAACTGCCGGAGTGAGAGGCGGAAGTCGCGGAGCTCCTGGGTCAAGGTGATCGGTTGCACCCCCGCATGTTCGCGCGACCGCGCAACCTCTAGAGCGAGAGCAGGTCGCTCCAGTTGACGAGCCCGGCGCGCGCCGCCGCCGGCGTGAGGCGCAGGGCGGGCTCGGTGACGGCCTCGACGATGCGCCGGCGGGTCCAGTAGCTCACTGCGGCCTCCGCGAAGGTCGCGGGGCGCTGGCGCAGCAGCTCGGTCGGGGCGCCGCCGAGGAACCCCCAGACGCTAAAGGCGAGGTCGAGGTCGTAGATCACCGGGCCGCGTCCGAACAACGCGGACCGGCGCATCGCGACGGCTACGCATCCGGCCACGACATCGCGCTTGTGCTCGCCCTCGACCAGCTCGACGCGGTCGGTGAACGCCCGCGCCAGGCGCAGCGCATAGCCCTGGTCCGGCCCGATGGCGCCAAAGCCGGGACCTTCCGGCTGGCCACCGGTGGTGACCACCTCGCCGGGACGGTCGGCCAGCCAGCGCTTCGCGGGCGGGATCTGCTCGCCGACGAGCAGTTCCGTTGCCGGCGGGCTGGGGACGAACTCGGGCTGCGCCATGACGCCCGACGCTAGCGGCGACGGCGCGTTCAGAGGCCGGTGTGGAGCAGGCCGTACACCACCGAGTCGCTTAGCGCCTGCCACGACGCCTCGATGATGTTCGCAGACACGCCGATGGTCGACCACGACCGTTCGCCGTTGGTCGAGTCGAGCAGCACACGCGTGACCGCGCCGGTTCCCTTTGCAGTGTCGAGCACGCGCACCTTGTAGTCAGTGAGATGGATACGCGAGAGCGCAGGGAACTCGTAATCGATGGCGGCGCGCAGCGCGCGGTCGAGCGCGTTCACGGGCCCGTCCCCTTCGGCCGTGCGAACGACGCGTCGGCCGGCGACGTGGATCTTCACAGTCGCCTCGGTAGAGAAGCCGCCTGCACCCAATTCGTCGGCGATCACGCGGAACGACTCCAGCGTGAAAAACGGCTGCTCCCACCCCGACGCCCTGCGCATGAGCAGCTCGAGCGAGCCGTCGGCCGCTTCGAAGTGGTATCCCTCGTGCTCGAGCCGCTTCAACGTGTCGACGATCTCGGTAAGCGCCGGTCCGTCGAGGTCAATGGCGAGCTCCTGGGCCTTCAGCTGCAGCGTCGATCTACCGGCGAGCTCCGACACGACGAATCGTGTGCCGTTACCCACGAGAGCGGGCGGAACGTGTTCGTAGGCATCCGGGCGACGCGCGATCGCCGAGGTGTGCAGCCCGGCCTTGTGCGCGAACGCCGAGTGCCCGACGAACGGCTGCTGTGGATTGAGCGGCATGTTCACGAGTTCGGCGACGTGGTGGCTCACGGGCGTGAGGCGCTCGAGCCGCTCGGTGGCGATGGTGGCGACGCCCATCTTCAGCGAGAGGTTCGGGATGATCGTGATGAGGTTGCAGTTGCCGGTGCGCTCGCCGTAGCCGTTGATCGTGCCCTGCACCTGACGGGCGCCCGCCCGCACGCCGGCCAGCGCGTTGGCGACGCCGCACCCGGCATCGTCGTGAAGGTGAACGCCGATGGTCACGTCGTCGCGGAAATGGTCGACGACCGCAGAAACCGCGGCGAACACGTCGTCGGGAAGCGATCCGCCGTTCGTGTCGCACAGCACGAGGTGGCTTGCGCCCTGCTCGGCCGCGGCTTCGAGCACGCGCAGGGCGAACTCGGCGTTCGCCTTCCACCCATCGAAGAAGTGCTCCGCGTCGAACATCACCCGCAACCCCGCTCCGCGGAGGAACTCGACCGAGTCGCGCACCATCGCCGCGCCTTCGTCGAGGGTCGTCTCGAGCGTTTCGAGCACGTGGTAGTCCCAACTCTTGCCGACGATGCAGACGGTGCTGGCGCCCGACTCGACGAGGTGGCGAAGCGTGTCGTCGCTGTCGACCTTGCCGGCCTTGCGGCGAGTGGATCCGAAGGCGACGAGGGTGGAGGTCTCGAGCTTTAGCTCCGTAGCCGCTCGCTGGAAGAACTCGATGTCCTTGGGGTTCGACCCTGGCCAGCCACCCTCGATCCAGTGCACCCCGAGCCAGTCGAGCTGCTCGGCGATCCGGAGCTTGTCGTCGACGGTGAGGGAGATTCCCTCGAGCTGCGCTCCGTCACGCAGTGTCGTGTCGTAGATCTCGACTGCGCTGGGCAAGCGGCCCGCGGCCGAGTCAGGTGACATGCTCGTTCCAATCCTTGTACCGGTCGATCTCACCGCGCACTGCCTGGAAGTACGCGTCCTGGATTGCCCTCGTGATCGGGCCGGGATCCCCGATCTCGCGATCGTCGACGGAGCGGACCGGCACGACCTCCGCGGCGGTGCCGGTAAGGAACATCTCGTCACACGTATACAGGTCGGAGCGCACAACGTTCTCGACGACGACCTCGTAGCCGAGGTCGCGCGCGATTGTCATCACCGAGTTCTGCGTGATGCCCTCGAGCGCGCCGGCCGACACCGGTGGAGTGACGATGCGCCCGCCGCGCACGACGAAGATGTTCTCGCCGGTGCACTCGGACACGAACCCCTGCGGCGACAGCAGGATGGCCTCGTCGTAGCCGGCTCGGATGGCCTCGACCTTGGCCATCGACGAGTTGATGTAGGCCCCGGTGGCCTTCGCGGCCGGCGGCATGGTGTTGGGGTCGTGGCGCCGCCACGAGCTGATTTGCAGGCGCACGCCGCGCGCGAGCCCCTCGTCGCCGAGGTAGGTCCCCCATGGCCACACCGCGATCGCCACGTTCACCGGGCACGGCAGTGGGTTGAGACCCATCTCGCCGTAGCCGAGGTACGCAATCGGGCGCACGTAGCACGCGTCCAGCTCGTTGACCCGCACCGTCTCCTTTGTCGCTTCGACGATGGTTTCGGCCGTGAACGGAATGTCGATGCACAGGATCCGCGCCGAGTCGAACAGGCGGTTGATGTGATCGGTGAGCCGGAACACCGCAGGCCCGCGCGCCGTGGCGTACGCGCGGATCCCCTCGAACACGCCGCACCCGTAGTGGAGCGTGTGGGTGAGGACGTGCACCTTTGCCTCAGCCCAGTCGACGAGCTCGCCGTCCATCCAGATCTTCTTCGACTCGGTCAGCGGCATGACGATCTCCTTAGAGCTTGGCGGCGACAGCATCGCCGATCTCGCTGGTGGTGCCGGCGTAGGCCGACGGGTCGGCGACAGCAGCGGCGATGCGGGCACCGGCGCCTGCCTCGCCCAGATGATCGAGCATCAGTGCGGCGGAGCGGATGGCGGCGATCGGGTTGGCTCGCCCAGTCCCGACGATGTCGGGCGCAGAGCCGTGCACCGGCTCGAACAGCGACGGCCCGGTCCGCGCCGGATTGAGGTTGGCCGAAGCGGCGAGACCGATTCCGCCCGCGACTGCACCCGCGAGGTCGGTGAGGATGTCGCCGAAGAGGTTGTCGGTGACCATCACGTCGTAACGCGCCGCGTCGTCGACGAGGTAGATGCACGCGGCGTCGACGTGGTTGTACGCGGTTGCGACCGAGGGGAACTCGGCGGCGACGTCGTGGAACGTCCGCTGCCACAGGTCGCCGGCAAAGGTAAGCACGTTGGTCTTGTGAACGAGCGTGACGTGACGGCGCGGGCGCGTCGCCGCAAGCTCGAAGGCGAAGCGGATGCAGCGCTCGACGCCGTGACGGGTGTTCACCGATCCCTGGGTGGCGACCTCGAGCGGCGTGCCCTTGCGCAGAAATCCGCCCTCGCCCGCGTACGCGCCCTCCGTGTTCTCCCTGATCACGACGAAGTCCAGAGAACCCGGTACCCGGAACGGCCGGAGATTGACGTACAGGTCGAGCTCAAAGCGCGCGCGGAGCAGCAGCCCCCGCTCCAGGACCCCGGGCGGCACGTCTGGCGTGCCGACCGCGCCGAGGAGGATGGCGTCGAACTGGCGCAGCTCGTCGAGCTCCGCGTCGGGCAGCACTTCTCCTGTACGCAGGTAGCGGGCCCCGCCGAGGTCGTAGGACGTCGTGTCGAGGGCGACGCCGGCAGCGTCGATCACCTTGAGCGCCTCGGCCACGACCTCAGGGCCGATGCCGTCGCCCCCGATCACTGCCACTCGATGTCCCACTACACGCCCAGTCTAGAGGTGCGGGCGACGGGTAGCGTCTGGCCATGGCCCCGAACCCACTGACACGCGATACCTACGAGCGGTTGTCGGCGGAGCTCGAGCAGCTGACGACCATCGGACGAGTCGAGATCGCTCAGGCCATCGAGGCCGCGCGCGCGTTGGGCGACCTCAAGGAGAACGGCGACTATCACGCGGCCAAGGATGCGCAGGGCCACATGGAGGCGCGGATCCGCAACCTGCAGGCGATGCTCGACGACGTCGAAGTCCTCGACTCCGGCGCGAGCGACGTCATCGCATCCGGCTCGGTTGTGGGGCTGCGTTACGAAGGCGACGACGGCGTCGAGCAGTACCTCATCGGGTCGATCGAGGAGCGGCGCGAGGGCGTAACGGTGTCGTCACCCGGGTCACCCCTCGGCCAAGCGCTGCTCGGTCGCAAGGTCGGCGACGTGGTCGAGTACGACACGCCGTTGGGCGCGACCTTGAAGGTCGAGATCGTCCAGATCGGTTCGTAACGGCCAGTTCGTATCTGTCCGGTACGCGCGCCCGGCCCTACAGCGCGAAAATCTCGTGAGCCGATGACACGCTGAGGCCCGGTGACGGGCCGCCGGCGATCAGGTGCAAGTAGCCGGCCACCACGACCGCGGCGAGGCCGTGACGCGGTTCGCGCAGCCTGAACCGTGTTTGCCAGCGGTCCCCGGCGAGACATTCAATTGTCGCGATCGTGCGTTCGGTCTCCTCGCCGCCGGCAACGCATCCAGCCGATGCTGCGGTACCGCTGCGCGGGTCGTCGACGTTGGGCTCCTCGCGCCACTCGCGTTCGCCAGGTCGCCAGGACTCCACGGAAGTCAAGTTGGTCTGGAGGCCTCCGACGCGCCCCGCGATCGCGTATGCCCGCCCGTTGAACACCATCGCCGCGGTGTGCTCGCGCGCCTGCGTCAGCGGTGGCCCGGGGGCCCAGTCGTTGGCGTCGCTCACCAGCACTTCTACTGAGGCCAAGACGTCGCCTTCGGTCGTCGCGCCGCCGAAGGCGATAAGCCGATCGTCGACGCTCGCGAGCCCGAGCGCGCCGCGCGCCCGGGACAGCGTGGGGCCGGGCTCCCATGCCTTCGCGTTCGGCGGAAGGCGGTAGGTGGCCCGCGCCGCGACCCACCGCTTGTCCTCAGCCGTCGTGAACCCTCCGACGGCCCAGAGATCCTCGCCGAGCACGGCCAGCGCCGTGTGATGCAACGCAACCGGGAAGTCCGGCGCGCGCTTCCACTCGCCGTTGGACGGATCGTACATATCGACGCGATCCGACGAGGTGCCGTCTCCGCGGAGCCCCCCGGCCACGACGATCTTGCCGCGCCACGCGGTTCCCGCCACCTCCGTTCGGGGCTCAGGCGCAGGCGTCGGCACGGGAGGCGACAGTGCTCTGCGCTCCGTGGTGGTGGTCGCCGCGGCCCCGGCGCGCCGCGTCGTCGAAGTGCTCCCCCGCCCGCTGCGCACGGTGGTGGTCGTCGCCCCGGGCGCCGGCGCGACAATCGACGTCGACGCAACCGCTGGCGGGAACCGGCCCGCCCGGGTGGTGGTCGTGACGGCGGCGTCCTCGTCGCCTCCGCCACCGCAAGCACCGGCGAGCACCGCGAGGCAGGTGACGACTGCGCATCCCTTCCGTACCACGCTCATGCGAGTGCAGTTTGACGTGTGCGCTGGCCGCGCGCGTTCACGATCGCCCGAGCAGTCATCCACGCCGCCAATCCGCCCCAGAGAAACGGCAGTCCGCCGGCGCGGTGCGACACCACCCACACGGCCGGCGCGAGGAAAACCGCCAGACCTGTCACCGTCGACCACATGACCGTGCGGTAGTCGCCCGCACCCATGAGGACGCCGTCGAGAACGAACGCGACGGCGCCGGGGATCTGCATCGCGGCGACGATCGGCAGGATCGCGGCGGCGGCGTCGACCGTGGCGCGGTCGTCGGTGAAGAGGGCCGGGAAGGCGTCGCGCCCGAGCACGACCACGACCGCGATGCCGATCGAGCCCTGGGTGGTGACTCGCACCGCACGCCGGGCGATGCGCCATGCCGCCTGCGGGTCACCGGCGCCGAGGGCGGTGGCGACGAGTGTCTGCGCGGCGATGGCCGTTGCGTCCAACACGAACGCGAGGAACAGCGTGAGCTGCAACGCGATGTGGTGCGCGGCCAACGATGTCGCGCCGATGCGCGCGGCCACCGAAGTAGCCGCCGCGAGCACTGCCAGCAGTGCCCCGGTGCGGATGACGAGGTCACCGGCGATCCGTCCGAGTCCGCGCATCTCGTCGGTGAATGGCCTGGGGGGCACGCCTACCCGGCGCGCGGTTCGTAGGAGCAGCCCGGCGAACACTGCGGCTGCGAGCCACTGCACGATCACGGTGCCCCAAGCCGATCCAGCAATCCCGAGGTCGAGCCCGTAGACGAACACGACCTCGAGCACGACGTTGGCGATGTTGGCGGCAATCAGGACCGTCAACGGCGTGCGCATGTCGCCGTGGCCGCGGCACACGCCTTGGCCGGCCATCGCCACGAGGATCGCCGGGACGCCGAGCGCTCCGATGCGGAGGTACGTCGCGGCGGCGTCGAGTACCTCACCTTCGCCGCCGAGGAGTGACGGAAGCGTCCGGCTGGCGCCCATCAGAACGAGCGCCAGCGGCACGCCGACACCGATGGATAGCCACAACACCGCCATCGAGACGCGCCCGGCACCGGCGCGGTCGCCCGCTCCGACGAGGTTGCCGACCCGCGTGGTCGTGCCCCACGACAGCGCGTTGCACAGCGCGACCGCGGTCGTGAGCACGGTCCCGGCCAGCGCGAGCCCACCCAGTGGCGCAGTGCCGAGGTGGCCGACGATCGCAGTGTCGACGAGGACGTAGACGGGCTCGGCCGCGAGCGTGAAGAGCGCCGGGACCGCGAGCGAAAAGATCCGCCGGTCGATGGCGCGGTCCTGCGGCGATCGCATCTACTGCCGGTCTAGCAGTGCCGCGCCGTGTGACTCCCCGCGGCTGCGTCAGCCGGGCCGAACCGGCGACCGGGACGACCGCGACAGAATGTGAGACACATGGCGCAGACCCTGAGCGAGAAGGTGTGGGAGCGCCACGTCGTCCACCGTGCGCCGAACGAGCCCGACCTGTTGTTCATCGACCTCCACCTGATCCACGAGGTCACCTCCCCACAGGCGTTCGACGGACTCCGGATCGGCGGGCGCTCAGCGCGCCGGCCAGACCTGACCGTGGCGACGATGGACCACAACGTCCCGACGATCGGGCTCGACCTTCCCGTCGCCGACGAGGTCTCGAAAAAGCAGATGGACACGCTGGCGCGGAACTGCGCGGACTTCGGGATCCGCCTCTATCCGATGGGCCACAAGGACGCGGGAATCGTCCACATCATCGGCCCCGAACAGGGCTTGACGCAGCCCGGCATGACGATCGTGTGCGGCGACAGCCACACATCGACGCACGGAGCGTTCGGCGCTCTGGCCTTCGGCATCGGGACGAGCGAGGTGGAGCACGTGCTGGCCACGCAGACACTGCCGCAGCGGCAACCCGGGACCATGGCCGTCGTCGTCGAGGGTGACCTGCCCGCGGGTGTGACCGCGAAGGACGTCATCCTCGCCGTCATCGGTCGCATCGGCACGGGCGGCGGCGCGGGGCACGTCATCGAATACCGCGGGTCGGCGTTCCGGAACCTGTCGATGGAAGGTCGGATGACGGTGTGCAACATGAGCATCGAGGCGGGCGCCCGGGCCGGGCTGATCGCTCCCGACGACACGACGTTTGCGTATCTCGACGGGCGCCGACACGCGCCGAAGGGTGCGGACTGGGAAGCGGCACTCGACGACTGGCGCTCGCTCGCGACGGACGACGGTGCCGAGTTCGACCGCACCGTCATGATCGACGCCTCCGAATTAGAGCCTTACGCCACCTGGGGTACGAACCCAGCCCAGGTCGCTCCCCTCTCAGGCGCGATCCCCGAACCGGACTCCTTCGACGACCCCGCGGCGCGCGCCGCCGCGGTGCGGGCGCTCGAGTACATGGGGCTCGAGGCGGGGACAGCGATGCGCGACGTCGCCGTCGACACGGTCTTCATCGGTAGCTGCACCAACGCTCGGATCGAAGACCTGCGCGCCGCCGCAAGTGTGCTGACCGGGCGGCGGATCAAGTCCGGCGTGCGCGCACTGGTCGTGCCGGGCTCCGAGGCCGTGAAGGCGGCGGCGGAAGGCGAGGGACTCGACAAGGTGTTCACGGCCGCCGGATTCGAGTGGCGCGGCGCCGGCTGCTCGATGTGCCTCGCCATGAACCCCGACAAGCTCGCGCCCGGCGAACGGGCGGCGTCGACATCGAACCGCAACTTCGAGGGCCGCCAAGGTCCCGGCGGGCGCACACACCTGGTCTCCCCGGCGGTCGCCGCGGCCACCGCGGTCGCCGGTCATCTCGCTGACCCGGCGGAGCTGTGATGGAGCCCGTCCGCACGATCACTGGTACCGCGCTGCCGCTCGATCGTTCTGATGTCGACACCGACCAGATCATCCCGGCAGAGTGGCTCAAGCGCGTGGAGCGCACCGGGTTCGGCGAGGGGCTGTTCGGCGCGTGGCGCCGCGACCC
>Ga0183260_10001737_pt1 | contig 18106 bp, 15 predicted proteins | sample AntDrymUQ4972206_2_FD_129768 | JGI IMG/M metagenome (GOLD analysis project Ga0183260, IMG submission 129768) | Polar desert sand microbial communities from Dry Valleys, Antarctica - metaG UQ497 (22.06) (version 2) (version 2) | ecosystem: Environmental > Terrestrial > Soil > Desert | place...
TGGCCAAGCAGAAATTCGATCGCTCGAAGCCGCACGTCAACGTGGGCACGATCGGACATGTCGATCACGGCAAGACGACGCTGACGGCGGCGATCAGCAAGACCCTGGCGATGCAGGGCGGAGCCCAGTTCCGGGACTTTGCCTCGATCGACAACGCCCCCGAAGAGCGGGAGCGGGGGATCACGATCGCGACCTCGCACGTCGAGTACGAAACCGCAAACCGGCATTACGCCCACGTCGATTGTCCCGGGCACGCCGACTACATCAAGAACATGATCACCGGGGCGGCCCAGATGGATGGCGCGATCCTGGTCGTGAGCGCCCCGGACGGACCGATGCCGCAAACCCGCGAGCACATCCTGCTCGCCCGCCAGGTCCAGGTCCCGAGCGTGGTCGTCTTCCTCAACAAGGTCGACATGATGGACGACGAAGAGTTGCTCGAGCTGGTTGAACTCGAAGTTCGCGAGTTGCTGAGCCAGTACGACTTTCCTGGTGACGAGATTCCGGTGATCCGGGGCTCGGGGTTGGCGGCGCTGGAAAGCGCCAGCACCGACCTCAGCGATCCCGCCTACGCCCCGATCCTCGAACTGATGCAGGCCGTCGATGACTACATACCGACGCCGGAGCGGGCGATCGACCAGCCCTTCCTGATGCCGATCGAAGATGTCTTCGGGATCAAGGGCCGGGGCACGGTCGTGACCGGCCGGATCGAACGCGGGATCGTCAAGACCGGGGACGAGATCGAGATCGTTGGCATGGGAGAACGGCGCAAGGTGATCGTGACCGGGGTGGAGATGTTCCAGAAGACCCTCGACAGCGGGGAAGCGGGGGACAACGTCGGGGCCCTGTTGCGCGGTGTGGAGCGGGACGATGTCCAGCGCGGCCAGGTCTTGTCCAAGCCGGGCTCGATCAATCCGCACACCCGCTTCCAGGCTGAAGTCTATGTCCTCGGCAAGGAAGAGGGTGGACGCCACACCCCGTTCTTTCCCGGATACCGGCCGCAGTTTTACATCCGGACGACGGACGTGACGGGATCGATCGAACTGGCGGAGGGGACCGAGATGGTGATGCCTGGGGACAACGTCCAGATGGGCGTCGAGCTGATCACGCCGGTGGCGATCGAAGAGGGCTTGCGGTTCGCGATACGTGAAGGCGGCCGCACCGTCGGCGCCGGCGCGGTCACCCAGATTACCGATTGAAACGTAAACTCGTGTGGAGAGTGCGTTTCGAGGGCTTCCCGCACCCATAATTCTCCCGGCGAACGACTGGGAGTCACGAGAGGCATGTAGTACAATGGCCAGGAAGTCGAGGGCTGACCGGCCCGTAATTACGCTGGAGTGCACCACGTGCCGCGAGCGCAATTACACGACCGAAAAGAATCGTCGGAACGATCCCGGGCGACTGGAACTGAAGAAGTTCTGCCCGCGCTGCCGAAATCATCAGCTTCACCGTGAGACCCGCTAGTGAGGCGTCTCACGGTCGACGCACCCTGTCTTCGGATGGGGTGAGGATTGAAACATAGGGTCGTAGCTCAATTGGTAGAGCAACGGTCTCCAAAACCGTAGGTTGCGGGTTCGATTCCTGCCGGCCCTGCCAGGTTGACCAGTCCGAGTTGAGTGGGGCGGCGCCAGTGGCACGCCCCATTTTCCATGCGTTAAGCGCCTGGAGTCACACGTTCTTTGAACACGTCGTCAGGAAGCACTTGCTTTCAAGGCGACACGACAGCCCAGAACATGTCGCCGCTGGAAGAAGTGAAGGATCGGCCCAGGCATCCGTTCGTTCTTCCAGGTGAGAAGGATTCGAAACTTGAGTTCTCAACAGCAGTCATCGAACTACAAGCGAAGATCTTCTGGAAAGCGATCCCGTCGCTCCGCCACCACGCCGACTGTCTCACCGGTGCGAGATGGCGTCGAGGGGGTTACAAAGCCCGAACGCGACCCGGTTCACGACAAACCGATAGCCAAGTCAGCGAGCAAGAACGGACCGATCGCCGCCGCCCCGGCCAAATCTCGTACGTTGAGCAAGACCGAGGCGCCTGCAGCGACGTCCCCTTGGCGGCGCATAGTCAATCCCGATCGCTTCGAGGGTCTCCGGAAATATGTACGGGACGCCATGTCCGAAATAAAGAAAGTCATTTGGCCGGATCGGGAAACAACTCGCAACCTCACACTTGTCGTCATTGCGGTTTCAATCGTGCTCGGCATTCTGCTTGGTGGTATCGATTACGTACTCTTCCAATTGTTCGAGGCGTTGCCTTAAAGCACGGTAAAGTCACCCCCTGAAGGAGGTCCCGATGGCGCGCCCGTCATTGCGTGAGCGGTTGGCCGCGAAGCGTGCTTCAGAAGTTGGAGAGCAAGTCGAAACCACTGAAGGGCATTGGTATGTGCTTCACACGTACTCCGGCTACGAAAACAAGGTAAAAAAGACGATCGAAAGCAAGATCGAAGCCCGCGATCTGGGTGACCGCGTCTACGAAATCGTTGTCCCCACTCAGGAAGAGATCGAGATTCGCCAGGGGCAACGACATAACGTAATGAAGAAGGTCTTCCCCGGCTATGTGCTGGTGCGCATGGAGCTCGATGAGGAAACCTGGTACGAACTTCGCAACACTCCTGGCGTGACGGGGTTCGTGAGTTCGCAGAATAAACCGGTCCAACTTACTGAAGACGAGGCGCAGAACGTGCTCAAGGGTATGACAGCCGCGCCGCCAAAGGTGAAAATCCAGTTTGTTGCCGGTGACTCAGTGCGCATCATCGATGGTCCGTTCGCCGACTTCCGGGGCGAGATCGACGAAATCAACAACGAAAAGGGCAAGATCAAGGTGCTTGTATCGTTCTTCGGACGAGAAACCCCGGTTGAATTGGACTTCCTCCAGGCCGAGCGGGAACTTTAGCATCAGCTGCGTTACCTAACGACTGAACGGAACGAGGGCGACGACCACTCGCCGCTGCATGCGGTGTGAAAAGGCGCCAGAAAGGATCATTTAGTTGGCCAAGAAGATTCGCGCGTATGTGAAACTTCAGATACCCGCCGGAAAAGCCACACCGGCGCCTCCAATTGGACCGGCGTTGGGACAGCACGGTGTCGCGATCATGAACTTTTGCAAGGAGTACAACGAGCGCACTCAGTCGATGGCCGGGCAGATCGTCCCGGTGGTGATCACCGTCTATGAGGACCGGTCGTTCACATTTGTGACCAAGACCCCGCCGGCCGCGGATCTGCTGCGAAAGGCCGCTGGCGTCGAAAAGGGCGCCGGGAACTCCCGGACGGACAAAGTCGGCAAGGTGTCGGTAGACCAGGTTCGTGAAATTGCCGAGCTGAAGCTCAAGGATCTCAACGCAGTCGACATCGAAGGCGCGATCAAGCAGATCGAGGGCACTGCTCGGAGCATGGGCATCGTCGTCGCCAGCTAGTTTCGTCGAAGACATTGTCATAAGAGTGGGAGGAGCACGGCTCCGTAGGCGCCACTGGAGGAACACGATGGCCAGGCCCGGCAAAAAATTCATGGAAGCGCTCAAGAAAGTGGATGTCGAACGACTGTACACCGTCGAGGAGGCGTCGTCCCTCCTCAAAGACGTGACGTTTGCGAATTTCGACGAGTCGATAGAACTTCACGCTCGGCTCGGTATCGATCCCCGACAGGCCGATCAGACGCTACGTTCCAACGTCGTTCTCCCGAACGGGAACGGTCGCCAGGTGCGCGTCCTGGTGTTCGCCGCCGGTGAAGCGGAGCGAGTGGCCCTCCAGGCCGGAGCCGACTTCGCCGGGGTCGATGAGTACGTCACCCAAATCAATAGCGGATGGCTGGAGTTCGACGCCACAATCGCGATGGCCGACCAAATGGGCAAAGTCGGCGGACTGGGGCGCGTGCTTGGACGCCGTGGTCTGATGCCCAACCCGCGCTCCGGCACCGTGGTCCGCGACGTAGCGGATCTTCCCGGCGTGATACGTGAACTGAAAGGCGGACGGGTCGAGTTCCGAAACGATCGAACCGGCAACGTGCACGTCACGATCGGCAAAAAGAGCTTTACTCCTGAGCAAATCGCCGGCAACCTGCTCGCTGTGGTTGACGCAATAAGCCGCGCCAAGCCGTCTGGCGTGAAGGGTGTCTATTGCCGTACACTGACGCTTGCGACGACGATGGGTCCTGGCATCGCGCTTGATGTCAGCGACACGATTGCCAAGGCATCCCATGTCGGGCAGTGACGTTTGAACTCCTGAATACAAGCACTCCTGGCCAATGACTGTCGGCGCGGTTCGCCGCTTAATTTCCGACTGAGGCTCAGGTCGCACATCGAACGGTGATGCACCCTGGGCAACTCTGCCCAGGGTGCTTTTGTTCAGGGACGATGTGGCCCAGTGCCTCGAAAAATCCTTGCGGAAAGGAGGAACACCAATGCCTACACCTCAGAAGACGGCTCAGATCGAAGATCTTGTCGATCGTCTGTCGCGGTCGCAGCTCACGATCATCGCCGACTATCGCGGCTTGACCGTCGATGCCCTTCAAGGCTTCCGGGCAAGACTTCGACCACTGGACTCGGAATTCAGAATTGCGAAGAACACTCTCGCCCGCCTTGCCGCGGAACGAGTCGGCGTCGATGGACTCGAACCACAACTTGACGGCCCAACGGCCATTCTCTTCGCGTACGGCGATGTCGTAGCGCCAGCCAAGGCGATCAGCGATTTTGCGCGAACATCTCGCATCCTGCAGATTCGAGCGGGAGTGATGAACAACCAAGTCATCACCCCGAGCGACATCGAAGCGATTTCCAGCTTGCCGCCGCGGGATGAACTTCTCGGCAAGCTTGTCGGCTTGCTTGCATCCCCCATGGCGCGAACGGTTGGAGTACTCAGTGGCCCATCGCGGTCAGTTGTTTATCTCGCCAACGCTCGGGTCGAACAACTTGGCGGCGTCTCCGTCGAAGCCGCCGACTAGTTCTTCCTTCGCCGTTGAGCGGAACTTAAGTCTCATCCGGGGTGACGGGCGCTACGCAGCGAATCATGGTCGTGAACTACACGGCCCGGGAGAATCATCACATGACTGACAACACCGCGTTGATCGAACAATTGGAGGGCCTTACGGTTCTCGAGCTGAACGGCCTGGTCAAGGCCCTCGAAGAGAAGTGGGGCGTTTCCGCCGCCGCGCCGGTCGCGATCGGTGTTGCTGGCGGGGGCGCGGTGGCCGGAGGAGCCGCCGCCGAGGTGGAAGAACAGACAGAATTCGATGTCGTCCTCACCGAAATCGGCGCGAACAAGATCCAGGTCATCAAGGCTGTCCGCGAGCTTACCAGCCTCGGCCTGAAGGAAGCCAAAGATGTCGTTGACTCGGCGCCGAAAGCCGTCAAGGAAGGAGTCGCCAAGGAGGAAGCAGAGGCCGCCAAGGCCAAGCTCGAAGAGGCTGGAGCCAAGGCCGAGGTAAAGTAACCCTGTTGTGCGAACGGTGGAGACCGATGCGGCTCCACCGTTCGTGTCGAGCAAGCTGTTGTGGTGATTGCAAATTGTGTGGCGGTAGGGCCTGCCGTATAATCACAAGGCAGAATCTGCTTTTCGGGGCGTGGCGCAGTCCGGTAGCGCACCGGTCTGGGGGACCGGTGGTCGGAGGTTCAAATCCTCTCGCCCCGACCAATTAATCCGTGTTACGGGGTTTGAAACTTCTCGCATCGTTTCATGGCCAAACCAAATTGCATGGTACCTGGCCGCGGCAACTATTTCTGGCTGAGGGCATGCACACGATGAATCGTGTTGAGGAAGGCGCCACCCGGTGGCGCATTATCATCGCCGACGATGAATCCCTGATTCGACTCGATTTGCGAGAGATGCTCACGCACCTTGGGTACGATGTCATCGGCGAAGCCGGTGACGGCCGCTCGGCAATGGATCTCGCCCGCAGGCTCCGGCCCGACCTGTTGATCATGGACATCAAGATGCCCGATTTCGACGGCATTTCCGCCGCCGAGGAACTCACCCGTGAACGTATCGCCCCTGTGGTGCTGGTGACTGCCTATTCCGACCAGGGACTCGTGGAGCGAGCGCGGGAAGCCGGTGTCGTAGGGTACGTGGTGAAACCGTTCCGAGAGGCCGAGTTAATGCCGGTCATCGAGCTGTCGCGTGCTCGGTTCGACGAGTTCCGGATGCTAGAGCGGGAAGTGGGCAGCCTCAAGGACGCCCTCGAAACCCGCAAGTTGATCGAGCGCGCCAAAGGCGTGCTCATGGAAACTCACGGCATGCGCGAATCCGAAGCATTTCATCGCATTCGCAGGACCAGTATGGATGCCCGCAAGTCGATGAAAGAAGTGGCAGAGGCAATTCTGTTGGCGCGCGAAATGGAGTCTACGATCAACGGATTGTCAGGCGACGACGAAGATGACGTCCTCGATGCGTGACCCGTCGTCGCCCTCCGATCAGGGCGCTGGCGAGGCAGTGGGCGTCGCCTGGTCCGACGAGGAAACGACTGACTCTTCGATCGTGACAAATATTTCGGCAAAGTCACCGCCAATCCACGTCGCCCCCTGAGGCACAGTGACCTCCAGAGCAAGCTTATGCGTTCCTGGACCCAACTCTGACACGTCGACGAAAACACCAATGCCGTCGGGCGTCATGGACTGAAGAATTTCGGCCGGCGCGGATACTTGAATCGAAACGCTCTCCGGATCGAACGACGCTGTCAATCCATCTTCCAACCCTACCGATTCAACGGGCAGGCCGTTCAGGGTTTGTGACGATGCTGTGATGTCCTCGATCGCCACTCGTACCTCCACCGTACCGCCCGCTGGTTCGAGAATCGTCACACCATCGGGGAGATCGGCCAAACCGACCCGGGTGCTGATCGATTGGGTGGAATCGGTCACGTCGACCGGGTCGGTATTGACGAAGAGGAGATCGCCGAGCACCTCTTCTGGACCATCGACAACGATCGTGTCCGGGAGGACCTGACGCTGCTGGACGGAGTGACTATCCGCGGGCACTCCAATGATGACCGGTACGACCGATAGCGCCTTGCCGCGCGTCTGGACCTCAACGTGGGTCATGATCGATTCTGGCAGAATGTCGACCTCAGTTACCCGCTGTCCGGAGTCATCCACGGCAAGCGGTATGTAGGCAGCATCGTAGCTCTGTGTCTGGCCCTCAATGGTCACGGGCAGGTTGACGACGACAATCCGTTCCACCGCCGTAGTTGGACCCGTAACCGTAACTTGGGAAACGACGGGCTCGATGGCGCCAACCTCACGCGTCTGGTCCACCAAATCCGTGTGCGTCACCTCCAACGGGAAGATTTCGGAGACGCGAGAGTCTACCTGAATTGTGACATCCTCTGGTTCGACGGATTGCTCGTTGACGTTTTCAACCTCGACCAGAAGAGGCACGAGATATGTGCCTGGTTGACTGATGCCGCTCGTGTCGGCTTCGACCGTGATGTCCGGCGCCCGAATCGGAGCGATCCGAGACCCCGGTCCGCTGAAAGTGACCGTGACATCCGGTAATGAGGAAACGATTTGCAACGATTCCGGCAGTTGGCCGACTGCGATCGGCACGTTCACTATCTCGCGTGATTCAACGGGATCCTGGAGTTCGGTTACCCAACCCCACATCAAGACCGCCAATGCAAATGAGATGCCGAAGCGCAACGCCTGCGACCTGGACGGTCGCAAACGAGCAGATCCCAATACGTTGTTGGCGGACTGCATAAACGAGTTCATGAACTTCTTGTCGTCGTTCGTTTGCGGGATGCGGCGGGATCTCGCTTGCCGCTGGCCGACGATCCGTTTGCGCCAAAGAGCGTGGCGAAGGTAAATCGACCTGGGCCAGTTAACTCTCGCGATTCCGGGGATTCAATGCGCAGAAGGGTCCTCAACACGCGCCGCAATCGATCCTGATCGAGATACCGGATCAACCGCCCGGAGTGGGCGACTGACATGTGACCTGACTCTTCAGATACGACTACCGCCAGGGCATCGGATTCCTCGGTCACGCCAATCGCGGCGCGATGTCGCGTACCCAGTTGGCTGGAAGCTGAAATGTTGTCTGTGAGCGGCAGCACAACGCTGGCCGCGAGGATGCGGTCGCCCTGGATAATGACCGCGGCATCGTGTAAAGGAGAGTTTGGGAAGAAGATGTTAATGAGAAGCTGTCGCGAAACTTCAGCGTCGAGTGAGACGCCTCTGCCAACGTAATCCTGGAGACCGGTTTCGCGTTCGATCACGACCAGTGCCCCATAACGCAGGCGAGAGAGTTGGCTTGCGGCACGCACGATCTCATCGACGACATGATCGTTGGCGGATTCTTCCTGATTCGGAAACGGGTTCTTGAGCCAGGAGCCAGTGTGCCCAAGTTGCTCGAAAGCGCGGCGTAACTCCGGTTGGAAAATAACGGGAATCGCAATCAGCAAGGCGGGCCAGATATTTCGAAGAAGCCAATTGAGCGAATCCAGCTGGAGAAGCCAACCAAGCAGGAACAAGAACGCGAACAAACTCACGATCCCGCGAATCAGCGTAAGTGCTCGAGTCCCCTGCGCGACCCAAAGCAGCCAGTAGATGATGAATGTAACGACCAGGATGTCGAGAATCGCTCGAAGGTCCCAGATCCGCTCAACCAGCCACCCCAGGTTAAACATAACGTCCACCACGCACGCCTGCAGCAACGGTCCTGTTGGTCCTGGGAGGCCTGATGCTATGAACTATCACTGCCAATTCAATCTCAAACGAAATGATGAACTTGGTCGTCAGCCCGCGGTGAGAACATCATGCGAATACGGATGACGTTCGCACATCTTGAACGTCCCGATCGATTGGGTCGTTTCCAATCGATCTTTCATGCTGAGCATCGCCCGTGAGTGCCAGCATGTCAAGACCGCCGGCTGGTTCGACGCACCTTTCGCGGATCGCCGGGGCGACGGTAGTCGTCGGCGTCGATCTCGATGTAATGGGTCAATCGATGGTCTCGAATGCGAGACATGATTCGATCATCGACTTTTTTCTGATCGACGTTGGATGTGATCACGGTCGGAAGCTGCTCCACATATCGATGATTAATGATCTGGTAAAGCTTTTCCTTCGCCCATGGCGTCGCATTCTCGGTCCCAAGGTCGTCCAGGACGAGAAGTCCCACATCACGTATCAATTGGAATCGCTCGTCATAACCGGTTCCTACGTTTGGGTCGAATGTTGCTCGAAGGTGATCGAGGAGATCGGGCACCTCATCGAAATACGTGCTCACCTTCTGACTCGACATTGTGTAGTTGGCTATTGCGGCGGCCAAATGAGTCTTGCCAACTCCAACCGGACCGAAGAGAAAGAACCAATGGCGAGACGGGTTTTGAGCGAAAGCCAAGGCCGCTGCGTAAGCTTCTTCTACTCCTGGAACATCTCGTTCAAACGTCTCGAAGTTGAGATGCGACAACACATCGAGATTCGAGAGTTGGTGGAGGGACTCAACATTAGCCTCCTGTAGTTCACGTTCCCGGCAGACGCAAATGGTCGTCTTCCCAAACGATCGATGACCTACGGGGTAGTCGTTTCGAAGATATCCCGCATCTTGACAAATCGGGCATTTCACCGTCTCGCGATCAGTGATCACAATCGCGCCCCTGGCGGCTTCGGAGGGTGGCCGAATAGGCAGATCCTTGAGGACGTCACCGATTCGTTTCATGAAGAGCCCTCATTTCTGTTGAATGTTTTGCGGCCCGTGACCGCTAATGATGGCTTAATCGTCCGTGTCCCGGCGTCCCTGCGATTGCCAGTTCTCAAGTATTCGAGTGACATAACGCCAACTGCGTCGATTATAGGCGACCGCCTCGGAAAGCGCATCCTCGATCCAGTCGTCTGGGTAGTCCTCAATCGCCCTGGATATCTGATCGGCAATCAATGGCGTCAACGGGCCGATGTTCTGCTCGTACAGGCGAAATGCGTTGGGACGATCCATCGAGATTGACGGCGATCTCTCTTTGGGCCACAACACCTGCGGCGGCGCCAACTCTCCTGTTTCCATCAGTCTAATGCTGGTTCTGTTTTCTGGAGAGTTCAAGTAATAGAATATCGCCCGGCTTAGAGACTCAGACGAGACGAGGCGTATAAGCGTGCCTCGCGCTATCGCCAAATCAAGGCCCTTGGCAATACGCGCATCTGGGGCACGCGGGCTTCCGTCAACGCGCAGTGCGGACCTAAGAAGCCTGTCGCGCACAATCGTCATTTCGGCCAAAGGTTCGTTGAAACCGCCAGCGGTGTGCAGCAACCGAAACAGCGCAAGACTCACCTGCATTTCCTCGATACTGGTTATGGAGGGAACGATATCGATTAGAAACGAAGTCGGTACAGGCGCCGAGTCACCTGGGTTGAGCACAAGACCGATAACCGCTGATGGTTTGTCCGAGGCGCCTGCACGCGTCATCAGGCGTCCGGCTCTCGATAAAGCTCAAGATCGGCGAAGCGGCCGGTTCGCTCGAAGAAGCGAAGTCCCACGCTGCTCACTGGACCGTTTCGATGCTTGGCGACAATGAGTTCGGCGATGCCCTTCTTGTCGGAGTGTTCATCGAACTTGTCTTCCCGGTGGATGAACATCACAATGTCCGCGTCCTGTTCGATCGATCCGGATTCGCGGAGATCGGAAAGCAACGGGCGATTTCCAGCACGAGTTTCCACCGCCCGCGAGAGCTGCGAGAGGGCGACAACAGGCACATCGAGTTCGCGGGCGAGTCCCTTCAAGCCGCGTGAGATTTCCGAAATCTCCTGGACGCGATTTTCCGACCGGCGTCCACTCATCAACTGCAAGTAATCGACGATGATCAGGTCCAATCCCCGCTCGGCCTGCAGGCGTCTTGCCTTGGAGCGAACATCCATCACATTCGCATTTGGCGAATCATCGATGAATATTTGCGCTTCGGCCAGACGGCCGAAAGCGCGCGAGACGCGGTCCCATTCCCCATCGTCGATGTTGCCGAGCCGAAGGCGATGCGAGTCTACGCCCGTTTCGGTCGCAAGCAACCGTTGAACGAGCTGCTCAGCAGACATTTCGAGACTGAACATCCCGACGTGTTTGCCATGCTGAACAGCGGCGCCATGCGCTATGCCGAGTGCGAATGCGGACTTTCCGAAACTGGGTCGAGCGGCAACGATTACGAGATCGGATCGCTGGAGGCCACCCGTCAATTTGTCAAGTTCGACGAACCCGGTCGGCACCCCAATCACCTCGCCGCGATTTTGCTGGAGATAGTCAAGTTTGTCGAAAAATCGATCGAGTACGTCCGCAATCGATTGGAAGTCCTTGGTCTGGCGTTGCTGGGAGATTTTGAACAGCGCCTGCTCGGCCGAGTCGAGCGCCTCCTCGGCGTCGAGGTTGTCCCTGTAGCCGATTCCCACAATCTGGGTGCCGGCGTCAATCAGGCGGCGGAGCGTTGCCGTGCGTTCGACAATTCGAGCGTAATATTCGACGTGAACGGCGGTCGGTACAACGTTGAGCAGCGACGAGAGGTAGCCTACACCGCCAATGTCGTCTAGCGAGTTTCGACGCTCAAGTTCGTCATTGAGCGTCAGAAAGTCGGTGGGCTCCCGACGATTGTAGAGGTCGAGAATCGCCTGGTAGACGGTGCCGTTGGCCGACACGTAGAAGTCATCGGACCGAACGTACGCCGCGACGCGAATAATCGCGTCGCGATCGATCAGGAGACTCCCGAGGACCGATTGCTCGGCTTCAATATTGTGCGGAGGAAGTCGCTCTACCAACCTGTCATACCCCTGGAGTGGCAGGCCGGTAGGCCCCTCTGCACGTCAGGCATCCAGAAGTCGGAATCCCGAAGGGATGTTTGTCCACCCTACGTGGCTGGTTCTGTGGCCCCGTCGGTCGACTCGGCATCCTCGGTTGGTTGCTCGGAGGCGTCAGCCTCCGAGACCTCGGCTGGTGCATCGACGTCTTCGGAAGCCTCGGCGTCGATCACAACGGTGACTTGTGGTCGAAGGCGTCCGACAAGGTGCACGGTGACAGAATGCTCGCCAATCGAGCGAAGGGGGTCGTCGAGGACGACTCGTCGGCGATCGATCTCCTCCGAGATTTGGGCGGCAAGCGCCGTGGCCACGTCACTCGCGGTGATAGAACCGTAGAGCCGACCCTGATTACCAGCTTTGGCCGTGAAGATCAGGCGCTGGCCCTCGATCTTCTCCGACAGAGAGCGAAGTTGATCTTCCTGGCGCGCAATCTTGCGCTCCTTGACGCCGAGATTGTGCACCGCGACCTTCAGTTCACCTTCGGTGGCGACAATCGCCAGACCCCTTGGAATCAAGTAATTGCGAGCGTAGCCGTTGGAGACGGTCTGAACGGATCCAGCCTCTCCCACCTTTGCCACGTCCTGTCGAAGGACGATCTTCATTCGTATAAACCTTCCAGCGTGTATTGAGCAGAACATGATCAGCACAACAAACCCGCAACGGTGCATCGCGTACGCACTCACCGAAGCGGTCTCGGGATTCTTCGCCTTACAGTTTACGGCGAACTCGATGGGCCCTGCAACCGACTCGATTAGGTTCTGGCGAGAAAGTCGACCACACACCAGCCAGCGCCGAATCGGGATGACCGGACGCGAACCCAGTCATACCCGTTGGCCGGGCGCGGACCGTCGATCACCTCGACCACGGCTCCATCAGCCAACGCCCCGAGTATCTCCTGATTTGTCCCTGGGTCTGACCGTACATTCAGGTCGCCGCCGAAGACACGCGCCGTATCGCCGATCGTTAGGAGCGCCTGTTCGACTCGACTCAGGAACGTGGCGGCCCCCCATCCTTCGCTGGAACCCGCGCGAAGTTTGAACCACACGTACCCGTCGGCCGATCTCGGGCCATCAACCACTGTACCCTGCTCGCCGGAGTAGATCGTCGCAATCCAGTCTCCGCTGAGTCCGGGGGACTGGCGGAGTCGTATGCCGTCAGTATCGACCATCACGAGATCGCCACTGGATATACCGGTTGATCCGCCTGGATCGGCCGAGCCCATTCCGAGATAGCGGGAAACGCCCCAGCCGGTGTGGGCGGATGTCTCGATGTTGTACCAGACGTACCCGTCTGAGGATCGGGGTCCATCGACGATTTTGCCAGTCTCGTTTTGGTAGAGAACGGTCACGACTGAAGAGGAGGCGCTTGGGGAGGTGCGGAGGTTGATGCCGTCCGTATCGATGTAAATGATATCGCCGATGCTGAATTCACGACTGGAACCGCCCTCGTCGAAGGAAGCAAGGAATGCCTCTGTTACCCAGCCCGGACCAAATTCGGTATCGACGCGAACCCACCACATATTTGATGCGGGCGATGGACCGTCAATGACTGTGCCGACGATTCCGTTGCCCAGCGACCTTACAATCGATCCGTCGGTTCCCGGTGTGCGTCGCAGATTGACTGCATCAGCATCGACCTTGATCCTGTCGCCGGGTTCGAACCTGGCGGGTGTCGATGGACCGCTGTCGGAGGATGAGAGAAATTGCTCGCCAACCCAGCCCGTGCCGAGCGCAGTCTGGATTTCCAGCCACGTCACGCCGTCGCTAACCCTGGCGCTTCCGATGACGACGCCACGCGTTCCATCGGGGAGCGAATTCGCGATGTTCGGTCCCAGACCCGGGGCATTGCGAAGGCGCAATCCATCCCGGCTATCGACGGCAACCGCATCGCCGACGATGAACCTTGTCCGGGGCTTGCTTTGACCTTCCGGCGCCAGATATTGCTCGACTGCCCATCCTCGTCCGTACTCAGTATCCAACTGATACCATCGATATCCTCCAGTTGGGCGTGGACCGTCGATCACCGTGCTCTTGGTTCCAACGGGAATGGTGGCATTGGCCGGTGACCAAAGCGACGGCTCGGCGCGGATGTTGAGATAGTCGGTGTCGACCTCAAGGACCTGGCCAACGCCGAAGTTCCCTACCGGTGGAGCGGCGTCACTGGCGCCGAAAAGGGTAGACGCCATCCACCCTGTGCCGATGGCGCCGGTGACCTCATACCAGCTGTATCCATCGACAGTGGTTGGGCCGTCGACGACATGCATCACGGTTCCAATCGGCGCCGACGTGACCACAGATTGACCGGCGCCAGGCAGCGATCTCAGATTGCCGCCTTCCACGATCGCCTCAATGGTTTGTCCCGGACTGAAAATCGGATCGTTGAGCACTTCTCTGGCGCCCGCCAGGACATCGGCGACTGCCCAGCGGATCGTTTGCAAATCGGCGTACAGACCGTCACCCGGACATGTACTGTCGACGACATCTCTGTGACCGCAAATGGTGGGCAGGTTTGGCGTCTCGTGGAAGTCTCGCTGGCTCATCGGATCGAGATTGCGACTTGCCCACGACGTGATCCAGGTGAGTCCGGCGATGGCTTCCGGTGTCGATGTTTCCAGACTGAAGTTGCCCATTGAACAGATGCCGACGGAACCATGGGCGTACTGGAAGGCGTGGCCACCCACGGCGTTTTCTCCACCGACGCGTCCCTCGTAGACATTGCCCATGTAGTCGACCAGATAGTTGTAGCCGATATCTCCCCACCCTCGAGCGATGGCGTGGTAGTAGTGAATGGAACGGATCTCGATTAATGGATCTCGAAATCGCGGGGTGTCAGAGTGATGAATGATGACGTGCCTGACCGTGTCGTACAAAGGCGGCCAAAGCACTTCGCCGCGATCAGCTCCGCCGTAGGCACGCTCGGCGCCCCATTCCTCACGGGCGATGATGGGCGGGCGGTTCGACGATGGATCGAGCGATGAAGGAGTGACGTCGCTGATGCGGGGACCGGCCTTGGCGTCTATGTAGGTGAATGACAGCCCGGGAATGGCAATCTCGTTGCCGTCGGCATCGAGCCCGCGATATCGAACCATGCGCGCTTCTTCAGCGAACAGCAACTCGGCGAATATTCGCCCATCGCGATCAGGAGGTCCCGCATCCGTCTGGGCCGGACCAACGATGATTGGATCAGACCAGGTCTGTCCGTCGATGCTGAGCTGAATCTCCACCGCGGCGGGAAACGGCGTGTCACCTGGCCAGTTTGGCGCTACCGCATTGAACGCAAATTCAGCGTCGAAACCGAGCGTGTCTCCGCCGCCGACATTGTTGGGCTGGCTCCACTCACCTACCTGTGTTGAGGCGCCCTGCGCGACTGTCGTTCCGGGTTTGGTTCCAGGTACGGTTGAAGCCGTCACCATCGCGACGAATGCCGCTGTCGCTTTGAACAGGGTGCGCCTGTCGAGCTGCCTGGCAGGGTGCGGCGCCACAATGAAACCAGGTTCGTGGGTGTCGCTACGATCGACTCGCCAAAATGTCATACCCTCTCCCTGCTCCGGGCAAGTCGTTCATCTCGAATGGGCATCTCCGCTGTACATGCCGATCACTGGTTGCGGGATGCCCAATCCAGACCGCGTCATAGTGTACGTACACTCTAGCATGACGTGTGACTGAGCGTCAACGGGAATGACCAGTGCGAGATTGTAACTGGGCAATGCGACACAATGGCGGCTCGCCCTACGTTCGGCGTCTTGGGGGCTCGGTACTCAAGTTGGTGTGAGGGTCAACGATGAGGGCGCCGAATGAGTGGCCTGGCATGTTCGCTGATCGGAGCTGGCCCGGCGCACATCTGACGACAGTTGTGCCGCTCCGGTTTCCATGAAATCGAGCGGCGATCCTGAGCATCGGCCTCACCCCAACGATGTGGCGAAACTTCCCCCGGGATTCCGTTTCAGGGCGATCGCACGTGATGGTGGTCCTGAATCTGGAAGACGGTTCAAAGGTGCTCGACCGCTGGGAACAATCCGGCGCCAATATGTGGATAGCGTCCGGCGCTCCAGCGAGAGGCCACGCTTTGAATAAAACTCCAGGTCAGGATGGTGAGCGGCGTACCAGATCGAATAGGGTGATCGACCCGGCCGTAGAAGCATTAAGCGATTCAACTCGACCAAGCATAGGCAACGACACAACCAGTTGACATCGTTTCCGGATGTTCAGGGTCAGACCTGACCCTTCGGATCCCACGACCAGCGCCGCCGGAGTTGGGATGTCTGTAGAGAAGAGGTCTTGAGAACCGGCGCCGCTGTCGAGACCGACGATCCAACGTCCTGACGCTTCGAGTTTCTCGATGGCGTTGCCGAGATTCGCGACCAACGCGATGCTGAGATGCTCGACCGCGCCGGCCGACGAGTTGACGACCGCTGGTGAGACGCTGGCGGACCGATCGCTTGGAATCACCACGCCGGCGACCCCCGCGGCGTCGGCCGCGCGGAGCAGCGTCCCGAAGTTTTGAGGATCTTGAAGGTGGTCGAGAATCAGGACGTTGCCTTCTGCCTCGATAACGTCGGCGAGGTCGGCATATGGATACGCCAGTGTTTCAAGCAACACACCCTGGTGATTGATCCCTGGTTCCTGGTCGTCAAGCATCTGACGGGGCACTGTCTCAAGCAGCACCTCGTTCATCCGGGCGAGTTCGATGATCTCGTCGATGCGTTCGTCTGGCTTGAGCGCCTCGGCAACCCAAAGTCGCGTCGCATTGCGTCGCCTCGCTCGCAGGGTTTCAAGAATAGCATTCCGCCCATACAGCAACTCGCCCTTGATCAGGAACGGCGTCGCCCGTTGCCGGCCCTTGGAGAAACTGCCAGAACTTCTTTCCGGGCGCCCGTCGCCTTGACGTTGCCGTGGCGGACGTTGACCGTCTCGTGGAGGGCGCGGTTTGGTCGAACGTTGACCTGGAGAGCGCTGGTCCTGATCGTGAATTGGGCGTTCTGTTCGCGAGCGACGACCGGTTCCGGTTCGATTGCCGCCGGATGAGCCACGCAAGGTGATGATAGCCATGCCTAGATCTTCTTCCAGTTGGTTCCCGTTGGGTTGTCCTCGAGGGCGATTCCGCGTTCGTGCAGGCCAATTCGGATGCGATCGGCCGCATCCCACTGCCTGGACTTGCGAAGCTGTGATCGTACTTCGATCAGGAGGTCGATAAACGATGAGGCATCTCCCACTGACCTGGACGGCGCCTCCTCCAGCTCAAGGCCGAGTACGCTGGCCAGATCGATCAGGGTCCGCTGAGCGGCCCGGAACTGTGAGGTGCCACCAGACTGGGTTCGCAATCTGTTGATTGACCGGGCAAGTTCGAACAGGCTGGCGATCGCCGAGGGCGTATCGAAATCGTCGTTCATTGCGGTGTGGAAACGTTGACTCGTAGCGTCCGCGAGAACAACCAGGCTCTCTCCGATTACCATCTGATTCTCGAGGGTGGAAGTGGATTCTGCTTTGGCGGCGGCGATCAGTCGGTCCAGTCCGGCCGAGGCCGCCTCAAGTCCAGCGTCGGTGTAGTTAAGGGGCGACCGGTAATGGGTCTGCAACACTTGCAACCGGAATGCGCGCTGTTGCCCTCGCTCGATCAATGATCGAAGCGAAACCACGTTGCCCAGGGATTTCGACATCTTCTCGCCATTGAGCTGCAACATGCCATTGTGGAGCCAGAAGTTGGCAAACGGGGTGGCGCCCGAGAATGCTTCCGACTGGGCGATCTCATTCTCGTGGTGCGGGAAGATCAGGTCGCGTCCTCCGCCGTGCACGTCGACTACTCCGTTGAGATGCCGGGTGCACATGGCGGAGCATTCGATATGCCACCCTGGACGCCCCTCACCCCACGGGCTCGGCCAACTTGGTTCGCCTGGTTTGGACGCTTTCCAGAGGGAAAAGTCAAGGGGATCAGCCTTTGACTCGTTGATTTCTATGCGCGCGCCAACAAGCAGCTCGTCGATATCTCGACCCGACAGCTTGCCATAGTCCGTGAACGAACGTACCCGGAAGTACACGTTGCCATCGGATTCGTAAGCGTGGCTCCGTTCGATCAGGCCCTCGATCATTCGAATGATTTCTGGCATTTCACCCGTGGCGCGGGGGCTGACGGTCGGAGTGAGGACGTTAAGAGCGGCGACTTGTTCGTCCCACTCCTGGATCAGGCATTCCGCAAGGGCGCCTGGGTCGATACCCTCGTCGTTGGCCCGATTTATGATCTTGTCATCGATATCGGTAAAATTTTGGGCATATCGAACTTCGTACCCGATGCGCATCAGGTAGCGCCGTATCATATCGAACACGATGGATGACATTCCATGCCCGATGTGCGCTGAA
>Ga0183260_10001738_pt1 | contig 18098 bp, 19 predicted proteins | sample AntDrymUQ4972206_2_FD_129768 | JGI IMG/M metagenome (GOLD analysis project Ga0183260, IMG submission 129768) | Polar desert sand microbial communities from Dry Valleys, Antarctica - metaG UQ497 (22.06) (version 2) (version 2) | ecosystem: Environmental > Terrestrial > Soil > Desert | place...
AGGCCGGACGGTCTCGGAATCGATCTGCGAGGTATGCGCGACGAGATCGAGGACGCGCTGCGGACGACGACCGAGATGCTCTCCCGTGCGACGAGGCTTCTCGCGCTCGTCTCGGCGCCGTCGCTCGAAACGGCATCGATCCGTCACGTCGAGGTGCTGGCACTGCAGCCGACGAGCATCATGGTCGTCGTCATCACCTCCACCGGCGGTGTGACCAAGCGGGTGTTCCGATTCGACGAGCCCGCAGATCGCGGACTCCTGGTCTGGGCTTCCGAGTATCTGAACGAGCGGCTCGTCGGCGAGCGTCTAGGCTCGAGCTCGGTGCGCCGCCGCCTCGAAGCACCCGAACTCGCCCCTCGCGAACGGGCCTTTCTCGCGCTGATCGGGCAGGCGTTGCTCGAGGTGGGTTCGGAGGAACGGCCGCAGGTCTTCGTAGGAGGCGCCGCCGGCCTGCTCGAGGAGTCGCGGGCCGAAGAGCTCGAGGCGTCGATGCACCTGCTCGAGCTTCTCGAACGGCGCGCGGCGGTGCTCGAGCTCGTGAGCGAGGCTCTCGAGCCGCAACGCGCAGTCGTCCACGTCGGTCCCGAGGTCGCCGGGGGGCAGCTGCACGACGTCTCGCTCGTCGGTGCGACGTACGGAATCCGCTCGACCGCGCTCGGCGCCGTCGGGTTGATCGGTCCTTTGCGCATGGACTACGACAAGGCGATTCGCACGGTGAGGGCGGCTGCGTTCGAGCTCAGTCGGTTCGTCGAGGACGTGTACGAGGAGGCGTAGGGAGACGGTGTCGACCACGGAGCGCGACTACTACGACGTCCTCGGGGTCAAACGCGGGGCGTCCGAGATCCAAGTGAAGAAAGCGTTCCGCGCGCTCGCGCGCGAGCTGCACCCCGACGTCTCGACGTCGCCCGACGCCGAGCAGCGCTTCCGGGAGATCGCAGAGGCCTACGAGGTGCTCACGGATCCCGAACGCAGGGCGCTGTACGACCGTCTCGGACACGCGGGTCTACGACGCGGTGGGCTCGAGCCCACCTTCTCGCACTTCGGTGATCTCTCCGATGTGTTCGCCGCGTTCTTCGGCGAGGATGTCTTCAGCGGAGCGGCCTCACGGACTCGTCGTTCCGCCCGCGGCCCCGATCTGCAGGCGATCGTCGAGATCGACCTCGAGGAAGCTTTCACCGGTTTGACAGCGGCGGTTCCCATCGAGGTCGCCGTTGGCTGCGAGCGCTGCGCAGCGAGCGGATCCGAGCCGGGCACCGGCGCCCGGGAGTGCTCGACGTGCGGGGGAGCCGGTGTCGTCAGGCGGGTCTCGCAGAACGTGTTCGGGCAATTCGTCCACCAGCAGACGTGTCCCGAGTGCCGGGGTCTGGGCCGCGTGCTCGAGACTCCATGCGCGGACTGCGACGGCGAGGGACGCCGAGTCGTCCAGCGCACGCTCGACGTCGATGTGCCTGCGGGCATCCACGATGGTCAGCGAATCCGCATCCGCGGCGAAGGGCACGCGGGCTTTCAGAGCGGCGAGAGCGGCAACGCGTTCGTCGTGGTGCGTGTACGCCCCGATCCGCGGTTCGTGCGCGACGGCGACGACCTGCACACCGCGATTCGGCTGACGATGACGGACGCGGCGCTCGGCATGACCGCGCGCGTCGACGCTCTCGGCGGAGAGCTCGAGCTCGAAGTCGCTTCCGGGACGCAACCCGGTGCCGTTCGTGCGCTGCGCGGCCACGGAATGCCCACGCTCCGCAGCTCTCGCCGCGGCGATCTCTACGTCAGGCTCGACGTCGCGATGCCGACGAACATGACCGAGGAGCAGCGTCTGCTTCTCGAGGATTTCGGTCGCCAGGCGGGACCGGAGACGTACGAGCCCGAAGACGACGAGGACGAAGGGTTCTTCCGCCGCCTGAAGAGCGCGCTTCGCTGAGTCCCGGCGCAGGCTTGCTCCGGGTGTCGTTCCGCGTTCCCACCGCTCGAGCGGAGATCGCCCGCGCGCGTCTCCTCGGGCTCGCGCCGAGCGGTTTCGAAGAGCGCGAGGTAGGGGGCCTGACCGAGCTCGCGGTCTACACCGACGAGGATGGCGCGCAGACGATCCGCTCGGCGCTCGCCGAGCCGGTCTCGGTCGAGCCGGTCCTTTCCGGTTGGGAGGAGCGGTGGCGGGAGTTCCACCGTCCCGTGCGTGTAGGCGGGCTTTGGATCGGACCGCCGTGGGAGAGTGTCCCTGCGGGCGAGTCCGCCGTGGTCGTCGATCCGGGCCGCGCCTTCGGAACGGGCGCACATCCGACGACGCGTGCGTGCGTCGAGCTTCTGGCAGGGCAAGAGCGAGGCAGTGTGTTGGATGCCGGTACCGGCTCTGGAGTGCTTGCGGTCGCGGCCGCACGGCTCGGCTTCGAACCCGTCTTCGCGCTGGACTTCGACCATGCTGCGGTCGACGCAGCGAGAGTGACTGCGACCCGAAATAGCCTCCGTGTGCAGGTCTCGCACTCCGACGTGCTGATCGACGAGCTTCCGACGGCGGATCTCTTGATCGCCAACATCGAGCTTCGCGTAGTCGAGGCGCTGCTCGCCCGACGCCCGGCCGCATACGCAATCACCTCCGGCTATCTCGCTCGTGAAACGCCGCATGTGACCGGGTGGACGTCGACCTCCCGCGTCGAGCTCGACGGCTGGGCCGCCGATCTCCTCGCCTTCTTCGGGTAACGCTTCTAAGCTAGAGGCCCGATGGCCACCTTTTCCGTGCGCTTCCTAGGTTGCAAGGTCTCGTTTGCCGATGCGCAGGCGGTGCGCGAGCGCCTGCTCGCAGACGGCCACACGGAGGTCGAGCGCGGAGGTGACATCGCCGTCGTCAACACGTGTTGTGTCACGCGTGAAGCGGTCTCGAAGTCGCGGCAGGCCGTGTCGCGCACGGCTCGGACGCACGGACGCGTCTACGCGACGGGGTGTGCGGCCAACCTCGAGGAAGCCCTGGCGGGAACCGCCGCCAACGTCACCGTCGTCTCGGAAAGGAGCGAGGTTCTGCCGGAAGCCGTTGCGCGAGACGTGGGCGCGATCGGCTGCGTGCAGGCTGCGGCTCGACTCGAGCGGACGCGTGCGTTCGTCAAGATCCAGGACGGCTGCTCGTTCTCGTGCGCGTTCTGCGTGATCCCGCTCGTCCGCGGCGCGACGCGCAGCCGGCGGGCTGACGACGTGCTCGCGGAGATCCGCAAGCGTGTCTCGCAAGGACACCCGGAAATCGTCCTCACAGGAGTCAATCTCGGCTGCTTCCGTGACCGCGAGGCGGGATACACGCTCGCACGCCTGGTTCGCGAGGCCGGAGCGATTCGGGGCGTGGAACGGCTCCGGCTCTCCTCCATCGAGGTGAACCACCTGACCGCCGAGCTGATCGCCGCGCTTCGCGAGACTGCTTCCGTCTCTGCCCACCTCCATGTTCCGCTCCAGTCCGGAGACGACCGGATGCTGCGTGCGATGGGGCGCCGCTACAGCTCGCTGCAGTTCCTCGCGAAGGTCGAGCCCCTCTCCGACCTCAATCTGACGTCCGACGTGATCGTCGGGTTTCCCGGGGAAGACGACGACGCGTTCGAGCGGACGCTCGAAGTCGTCACGCAGGCAGGAATCACAAAGGTGCACGTCTTCCCCTACTCGCCGCGCCCGGGAACCGCGACCGCCGCCGCCGACACCGTTCCGGCGCGGGAGAAGAAGGATCGCAGCGCCCGGCTGCGCGCTCTGTCGCATGAGCTCTGCCTGCGAAGGTGGGAGACCAAGCTCGGGTCGACCGATCGTGTGCTCGTCGACCGGCCCGGGCGCGGGTACGGCGACGACTACACGCCGTGGCTGGTCGACGCGACGGTGGGCAGGATCGTCCGGGCGCGCGCGATCGGGCTCTCGGAGGAGGGAATCCTTGCCGTCGCCGCCTGAGGACTGTCTCTTCTGTGGTCTGATCGCCGACGGCGACCACGTGGCGAGTACGGACGGATTCGTTGCGATCCGCGACATCGATCCGATGTCGGAAACCCATCTCCTCGTCCTTCCCGAGCGGCACATCGACACGTTCAAGGACATCGACGCATTTCCTGACGAGGAGGCCGGGCGGATGCTTCGTTTCGTCGCGGAGACCGCCAGGGCGGTCGGGCTCGACGACTACCGCGTGCTCGTCAATGTCGGCGAGGGTGCGGGGCAGACGATCTTCCATCTCCATTGGCACGTCCTCGGCGGCCGTGTCGACTCCGGGCGAGTGGCGGCTGCGCTCGCCGGGGTGGTGGGCTCTTGAGCCTGATCGCCCGCATGGAGGAGGAGCTGAAGGCGGCACGGCTCGCCCGCGATGCAGATCGCCGCGACGCGCTCAGCCTTGTCCTGAACGCGCTTCGAAACGCTGAGAAAGAGCTCGAGCGTCCCCTTTCGGACGACGAGGAGCTGCAGGTGCTCCAGCGCGAGCGCAAGCGCCGGCTCGAGGCCGCGGACGCGTTCCGTTCAGGCGGTCGCGAGGAGCAGGCCGAAGACGAGGAGTACGAGCTCGAGGTCCTCGAGGAGTTCATGCCGGAGCCGCTGTCCGAGGACGAGATCGAAGAGATCATCGACGACGTGATCTCCGAGGTCGGCGCGACGAGCATCCGTGACCTCGGGCGGGTCATGGCCGGGGTCATGCACCAGGTATCGGGCCGCGCCGACGGCTCGACCGTGAGCCAGCTCGTAAAAGAAAAGCTCGCCTGACAGGAGCTCGATGGCCACGTTCGTGCTCGTGCACGGAGGGTTCGGCGGCGGCTGGGAGTGGCGTGGGGTCGGCGATCTTCTTCGCTCGAGCGGCCACGTTGTGTTCACGCCCACGCTGACCGGGCTCGGGGAGCGAGCGCACCTTGCACGTCCCGAGATCGACCTCGAGACGCACCTCGCAGACATCGTCGCGGTGCTGTCTTTCGAGGATCTCCACGATGTCGTTCTCCTCGGTCAGAGCTCGGGCGGGGTCGTCGTCACGGGGGTCGTCGACCGTGTGCCGGATCGCATTCGCCGTGTCGTCTACCTCGACGCTCTCGTACCCGCAGGAGGTCAGTCCGCGAATGACTGTTTCCCCGCCTCTTTCGCAGAGGATTCCATGCTCGCACCAGCGCGCGACCGCGGGAGCGGATGGCTGATCCCTGTCATCGAGGAGAGGTTGCTCGGCCTCCCACCGGAGGTGTCGAGCTGGTACTACCCGCGGCTCGTCCCCCAGCCGCTGCGCACGTTCTCGCAACCCCTCCGCATCACCGGCGACGGAGGATCGAGCGTGCCGCGCAGCTTCGTTCAATGTGTGCGCGACCGGGAAGACGCAGTGTCGGAGATCATCGGCCCGTTTGCGGAAGCCGCCCGCGCGAGCGGCTGGGACTACAGGCGTGTCGACGCGGCGCACGACGCGCAGGTCTCTGACCCCGAAGCGGTCGCGAGGATCCTTGAGGAGATCGCTTTCCTCGGTTGAGCACGTGAGGAGGCATCGCAACGGGTGCCTACACTGAGGCCGTTGCAACAGGTGCTTGATGTATCGAACCAAGTCGCCGCCGAGCTCGCCGGGGTTCAGGACGGTGTGCTCGACGCGCTCCGGGAGCGTCTCGGCTGCACGATCGCGCTCCGCGGGAACCGGCTGACCCTGGGCGGGGACGAGGAGCACGTCGCCGCCGCGCGAGCGGTCGTGGACGAGTTGACCGAGCTCGTCGAGGGGGGGCACCAGATCGGGCCGGACACCGTCGGCGCCGTCCTGGCCGCGATCGACCAGGCCGAGGACGTCCGCGAGGTCTTCGAGGACGTCGTATGGCGGCACCGCGGCAAGAAGATCTCGCCCAAGACCGTCAACCAGAAGCGCTACGTCGACGAAATCCGCAGCCGGACGGTGACATTCGCGGTCGGCCCGGCGGGGACCGGGAAGACGTACCTCGCGATGGCGCTCGCCGTGGCTGCGCTCTCCGAAGGGACGGTCGGTCGGATCATTCTGACGCGACCCGCGGTGGAAGCCGGCGAGCGGCTCGGATTCCTGCCGGGTGACATGCTCGCCAAAGTCGACCCGTATCTGCGTCCGCTCTACGACGCGCTCTACGACATGATCGAGGCCGAGCGCCTCGCCGGTTACATGGAGCGCGGCACCATCGAGGTCGCTCCGCTCGCGTTCATGCGCGGACGCACGCTGAACGACTCCTTCATCGTGCTCGACGAGGCGCAGAACACCTCGCCCGAGCAGATGCAGATGTTTCTCACGCGCCTCGGGTTCGGCTCGAAGATGGTCGTGACGGGTGACATCACGCAAGTCGACCTCCCGCGCGAGCAGGCATCCGGGCTGATTCAGGTTCGCGACATCCTGGCGGGCATCGACGGCATCGCCTTCGTCGAGTTCGGGAACGAGGACGTCGTCCGGCACAAGCTCGTGCAACGAATCGTCGAGGCGTACAAGCGGCACGCTGAGGAGACGGGCACGGCGCGCAGCCGATGAAGCGCGCCGCATGATCGTGGTCGAGACTCAGAACCGGAGCGGCGTGGATGTCGTCGAGGGGGCGGCCGCGGAGGTCGCGCGACATGTGCTCGCCGAGGAGGGTTTCGACGACGGCGAGCTCGGAATTGTGTTCGTCGCTCGCGAGGAGATGAAGGAGCTGAAGCGCGAGCACCTCGGGATCGACGAGGTGACCGACGTGCTCTCGTTCCCGCTCGACGGGCGCGACGCGCTTCCTGAGGGGATTCCGCGGGCGCTCGGCGACGTCGTCCTCTGTCCGGCGGTCATAGGTGAGGAGTGGCGCTGGCCACTCGTCCACGGCCTTCTGCACCTGCTCGGGTACGAGCACGGTGACGAGATGGAGGCCCGCGAACGGGTCTACGCGGCGCAATGAGCAGCCAGCGCAGTCCCACGCTTTTCGACAGCTTCAACTACGCTGCAGAAGGGATCATCCACGCGCTGCGTACGCAGCGAAACCTCTGGATCCACTTCACGATCGCCGCGGCGGTGCTCGTTGCCGCGGTGGCATTCGGGGTCTCCAGGCTCGAGCTGATGGTGCTCCTGCTCGCGATCACGTTCGTGCTCGTGGCCGAGCTCGTCAACACCGCGATCGAGGCTGCGGTGGACGTAGCTTCCACCTCCTTCGACCCGATGGCTAAGCTCGCGAAGGACATCGCCGCAGGAGCGGTGCTGATCGCGGCGCTGAACGCCGTCGCTGTCGGCTATCTCGTCTTCTCGGGCGAGGTCGCCGACAGGAGCTCGCGGTTTCTCGACCGGCTGAGCGACGCGCCGGCGGAGCTCACGCTCGTCTCTCTCGCTTTGACGGTCATCCTCGTCATCGCCGTAAAGGCGTATACCGGCAGGGGCACGCCGCTTCGTGGCGGGCTGCCGTCCGGACACTCGGCGGTCGCGTTCGCCGGCTGGATGGCGATGACGCTGATCCTGGACGACTCGTCGCACCGCTTCCTGATCTCGTCCCTGGCGTTCATCATGGCCTTGCTCGTGGCTCAGACGCGCGTCGAGACCGGAGTCCACTCCGCCTCCGAGGTGGCTAGTGGGGCCGCGCTCGGCGCCCTCACGACTCTCGTGCTCTTCCAGGCCTTCGGATGAGCGGCGCCGTTTCCGACGCCGAGCTCCTGGCCCTCGCCGACGCAGCCTCGGAGCGGGCGTACGCGCCCTACTCGGAGTTTCATGTCGGGTGCGCGGTGCTGGCGCGCGACGGTCGAGTGGTCGAAGGCGTGAACGTCGAGAACGCGGCCTACCCGCTCGGCGTCTGCGCAGAGCGCGCGGCATTTGCCCGCGCCGTCTCCGAGGGATACCGGCCGGGCGACTTCGTCGCTGCCGCCATCACCGCGTCGCCCTGCGGCGGCTGCCGTCAGTGGCTGCTGGAGATGGGCGTCACAAAGGTCGTCTTTCGGAACGGCGGGCGCATCGTCACGACGAGCCCTGGCGAGCTCTTGCCCGAGTCATTCGAAGCCGCGGATCTCCCGTGAGCCTGTGGAGCGAGTTACACGGTCTCGGCACGAAGCCGTATCCCCTGTACATGGATTTTCGCGTTACGATCGCAGTGGGTGGTGGGATGGGGTGCCCCGAGAGCAGGCGGCGGTGAAATCCGGTCTAGTCGCGGTTGCCGGTCGGCCGAACGTCGGCAAGTCGACGCTCGTCAACGCGCTCTGCGGCGAAAAGATCGCGATCACTTCGGACGTGCCCAATACGACCCGACGTCGGCTTTTCGGGGTGGCAAACGGACCCGGCTTTCAGCTTGCCCTCGTGGATCTCCCCGGCTTTCAGCGCCCGCTCGACCCGTTGACGGAGAAGATGCAGCAGACGGTCGACGCCTCTTTCAGCGATGTCGACGCGGTGCTCCTGGTTGTCGACGCTCGCGCGCGGATCGGCGCCGGCGATCGTTTCGTCGCCAGCCGTGTCTTCGGGCTCGAGAAGCCCGTCGTGATAGCGCTGAACAAGATCGACCGGCTGAAGCGCGGCCACGTCTTCTCCCAGATGCAGGCAGCATCGCAGCTGGGCGACTTCCACGCGCTCCACCCGGTGAGCGCTGTCACGAAAGACGGCGTGGAGGAGCTGCGAGGAGATCTCGTCTTCCTCCTCCCCGAGGGCCCGGTGTACTTCCCCGACGAGCAGAAGACGAACCTCACGCTCGAAGAGCGGGTGGGAGAGGTGATCCGCGAGAAAGCGCTGCGCCTCACGCGCGAGGAAGTGCCGCACGCGATCATGGTCGAGGTCGACGAGATCGGGGAAAAGATCGTGCGCGCGCTCGTCTGCGTCGAGACAGAGTCGCAAAAAGGGATCCTCGTCGGCAAGAAAGGCGCGATGGTGCGCGAGATCGGGACGCGGGCGCGACCCGAGGTGGAGGCGCTCGTCGGACACTCGGTCTTCCTCGAGCTCGTGGTCAAGGTGCGCCCGAAGTGGCGCCGCGACCCGAAGATGCTCGAGCGGCTCGGCCTCTAGCGCAGCAAGCTCGACGTTGCGTGGGCCGGGTGGTCCGGTCGCGCCGTCAGCTCGTAAACGTGGCCGTCAGGAGCGCGGAAGTGCGACCACGAGTTCCCGTCGTCGGCGTGCTCGACGGGGCCGATGAACTCGATCCCGCATGCCTCGAGTTCCCCGCGTGCGGCCGCGACGTCGTCGACGAGGAGGCCGGCTACCGGCGCGACCATGTGGCTCTTTTCGCCCGGCGGGGCGCCGAACACTTCGAGACGGTCGCCGCTCGCGAGGTCGAAGACGGCGAAGTCCGGCTCGTCGATCCTCGGCTTGAGGCCGGTGACGAACGCGAAGAAGTCCCGCATCTCGATGAAGCGTTCGGTGCGCGTGCCGAGCCAGGCCACGCCCTTAATACTCACCATTCCTCCTCTCCGGAGCCGATTTCAGCAACGGAAGCGAGGCTACACTCCTCGCATGGCTCAGGCGCCTGCACTCATCGGCGGGTTCGAGCTTCCCGCAGGCCCGAGGCTCCCTCGCGTCGGCTCGGTGGACGCGGTCGCGCTCGAGGAGCGTGCGGCCACGCTCGCGAAGCGCTCGATCAAGCGGGAGTCCAAGCTGCAGGCGCTCGACCTCGCGATTCGCATGATGGATCTCACAACGCTCGAGGGTCAGGACACTCCTGGGAAGGTCGCGGCCCTCTGCGCGAAGGGGATGCGACCTGACCCTTTGGATTCGACGGTGCCACCAGTTGCTGCAATCTGCCTCTATCCGAATCTCGTCGAGGTCGCGAAGGAACGGCTCGCCGGGAGTGGCGTGAAGGTCGCCTCGGTGGCGACCGCGTTCCCGTCCGGCCAGTTGCCGACGAGGCTTAAGGTCGCCGAGACGCGCGCCGTCGTCGAGCTCGGTGCGGACGAGGTGGACATGGTCATCGACCGCGGGGCGTTCCTTTCGGGTCGATACTCGAAGGTCTACGACGAGATCGTGCAGGTGAAGGAGGCCTGCGGTGACGCGCATCTGAAGGTCATCCTCGAGACCGGCGAGCTTGGCACGTACGACAATGTCCGCCGCGCGTCGCTACTCGCGATCGCGGCGGGAGCGGACTTCATCAAGACCTCGACCGGGAAGATCAGTCCAGCCGCGACGCTGCCGGTGACGCTCTGCATGATGGAGGTCGTCCGCGACGTCTACCACGAGACCGGTCGCAAGGTCGGAATCAAGCCCGCCGGAGGAATCCGGGCTTCCAAGCAGGCGGTGCAGTACCTCGTCGTCCTCTACGAGACCCTCGGTCCCGAGTGGATGACACCGGATCTCTTCCGATTCGGCGCGTCGTCGCTTTTGAACGACGTGTTGATGCAGATCCGCAAGGAGAAGACTGGGCGCTATCAATCTGGCGACTACTTCACCATCGACTGATGGCACAGGTTGAAAAGCGGACGGCGTCTGTTCCCGCTCTCCTCGAGTGGGAGTACGCGCCGGCGCCCGAGGCGCGCGACATCGTCCAGATTCGCGAGCGCTACGGCCTCGTGATCGGAGGCGAGGAGGTCGACCCGCGCTCGGGCGAGTGGTTCGAGTCGATCTCACCCGCGACGGAGGAGAGCCTATTCGAGGCAGCTCTTGCGGGCGCGGAGGACGTCGATCTCGCCGTGAGCTCGGCGCGCGACGCGTTCGAGAACGGTTGGGCGGAGCTCGCCCCGGCAGAGCGAGCGAAGTACCTCTTCCGGATCGCGCGCATCATTCAGGAGCGCTCGCGCGAGCTTGCGGTTGCGGAATCGCTCGACGGTGGCAAGCCGATCCGCGAGTCGCGCGACGTCGATCTACCGCTCGCCGCCGCCCACTTCTTCTACTACGCCGGCTGGGCGGACAAGCTCGAGTACGCCTATCCGAACCGGAAGCCGCGCCCGCTCGGCGTCGCCGCGCAGATCATCCCGTGGAACTTCCCGCTCTTGATGCTCTCGTGGAAGATCGCTCCTGCGCTCGCCTGCGGGAACACCGTCGTCTTGAAGCCTGCGGAGACGACCCCGTTGACCGCGTTGATCTTCGCCGACATCTGCCGGCAGGCGGAGCTCCCGCCCGGTGTCGTCAACATCGTCACCGGCGACGGGTCGACGGGCGCGCATCTCGTCCGGCACGACGGCATCGACAAGCTGGCGTTCACGGGGTCGACCGACGTCGGCAAGCTGATCATGCGCGAGCTCGCAGGTCGCGATGTGCGGCTGACGCTCGAGCTGGGAGGGAAGGCCGCGAACATCGTGTTCGACGATGCGGCCCTCGATCAAGCGGTCGAGGGGATCGTCAACGGCATCTACTTCAACCAGGGGCATGTGTGTTGCGCGGGCTCGCGGCTGTTGGTGCAGGAGTCGATCTACGAGCCGTTGCTCGAAAAGCTGAAGCGGCGGCTGTCGACGCTGAGGGTCGGTGACCCGCTCGACAAGAACACCGACGTGGGTGCGATCAACTCGAAGGCGCAGCTCGACCGGATCACGGAGCTCGTCGCGAGCGGGGAGGCGGAGGGCGCGGAGATGTACCAGCCCGAATGTCGTCTTCCCGAGCGGGGTTACTGGTTCGTGCCGACGCTCTTTACGAATGTCGCACAGAGTCACCGGATCGCCCAGGAGGAAATCTTCGGACCGGTGCTCTCGGTGCTCACCTTCCGGACACCCGAGGAAGCGGTTGAAAAGGCGAACAACACACCGTACGGCCTGTCGGCCGGCGTCTGGACGGAGAAGGGGTCGAGGATCCTGTGGATGGTCGAGCGGCTGCGGGCGGGCGTCGTGTGGGCGAACACGTTCAACCGCTTCGACCCGGCGTCGCCTTTCGGCGGCTACAAGGAGTCGGGCTTCGGGCGCGAGGGCGGGCGTCACGGGCTCGCGCCGTACCTGAGGTTCGAGTGAGCGCTCAGCACCGTTCTCGTCACTCCGCGAGCCCCCCTTCCCCACCCAGGGTGGGGTGTGTGACCACCCTCCACCCGGTGTCGAGCCTATCCGTCAATTCGTCACCGAGCTGGCACGCAAATGCGTCGATTCCGCTCCAATCTCTCCACAGCGATCCGGTCGCGTGACCATGAGCCGCCTCCCCGTCAAGAAGACCTACAAGCTGTCGATCGGAGGCGCATTCCCCCGTTCCGAGTCGGGACGGATCTACGAGGCCGAGGGCCAGAACGTGGCCCGCGCTTCCCGCAAGGACGCTCGTGACGCCGTCCGCGCCGCTCGAGCCGCTTTCCCCACCTGGTCGGGGATGACCGCCTACAACCGCGGCCAGGTCGTCTATCGCCTCGCGGAGATGATGGAGGCGCGCGCCACCGACCTCGAGCGCGTCTGCTCGGGTCGTGACGAGGTCGAGGCGGCGATCGATCGTGTCATCTGGTACGCGGGCTGGGCCGACAAGCTCTCCCAAGTGCTCGGAGGATCGAATGCGGTGGCGGGCCCCTACTTCGACTTCACCGTGCCGGAGCCGACCGGAGTCGTGGCTGTTCTCGCCCCCGCCGAGCCTGCGCTCGGCGGTCTCGTATCCAGAATCCTTCCTGCCCTCGTCGGGGGCAACGCCGTCGTGGCGCTCGCGTCCGAGACCCATCCGGTGGCCGCCATCGAGTTGGCCGAAGCTTTCGCAACGTCCGACCTTCCGGCCGGCGCGGTCAACATCCTCACCGGGTTCCGCGACGAGCTGGCTCCGTGGCTCGCCGGGCACATGGACGTGAACGCCATCGACCTGACCGGCGCAAACGGCGCCAGCGCCGAGCTCGAGCGGCTCGCGGCCGAGAACGTCAAGCGCGTGGTGCACTCCTCGGCGGAAGCGCAGAGCCCGTGGGAGATCGAGGCGTTCCTCGAGCTGAAGACCGTCTGGCACCCGATCGGCCTCTGAATCCGCACGCAGCCACTCTCTCCCGGCGGACGCCAGGTCTCGGGGTGTACCCCGGCTTCGCCGCCGGCTGACGATGCTCGGCTGCGAGCGCCGCCCTGCGCCCCGCGGAGGAATGGACGTTCTAGCCTCTCGTCGCGTAGACCGCTTGTCGCAGGCTTGGTCCCACCGGCTCGGAGGCAAGGATCCAGACTGCGAGCGGTCGGTCGCCTGCGTAGTGCACGGAGAGGTAGTCGGCAAGCATCCGGCCGGAAACCGTGTTCGGCGACCACTCCGGTCGCATCGTCTGCGCCGACAGGCGTCGGGGCGCCGGGAAGGTGGCCGCCCGCCCGGGCGCCCCAGGCCGCGACTCGACGAGCTCGACATCGATTCCGGCCGGCCGGACGACGTGATAGACGATTGCGACTCGCCCGGTCGTCGGATGGATACCAATGGCGGGGAGGAACGCGTCCCTCCCGCTCGTCACTTGAACAGGAGGCGTCCATGAGCGGCCGTCGCTCGACATCGACACGACAACGCTGTTCTGGCTGCATCCGGAGCTGAAGCGGCAGTCGTGCCACGTGACCCACACCCGGCCGGAGGGATCGACATCGGCGGAGGGGAGGGGGAAGAAGCGAAGGCCGCGGATCGAGCGAACCTGGAGGTCGGCGACGGTCGCAGGTAGACCAAAGCTCAGAGCTCCATCCGTAGAGACGGACGACCCGAGGCGGTTACCGGACCAGAAGTAGACGACCACCAGCTCGCCCGACGGCCGGATCACAGGGAAAGCGCCCACAGCGTCCGTCACGGGGATTCCGACCGGAGCCGACCATGTCTGTCCTCCGTCGATCGACGTGATCACCGCAAGCCGATCCGATCGGAGCGTGTCCGTGTACACGAGATAGCAACGCCCGAGATGAGGGCTGGACTGACCGTTGTCGCAGGCGATCCAGTTCTTGTCGAACGTGATGCCGTTCGGCGAGGTGTCTTCGATCGCGGTCACCGGTGGGCTCCAGGTGAACCCGTCGCTCGATCGGCTGATCGTCAGACGAGTGACCTGCCCTTCCAGCGCGAGCGTTGCGATCAGCCAGACCCGATTGACCGCGTCGTACGCGACGACCGGATCGCTTGCTCGCTCATTCGGTCCGGTGGGAACGCTCGCACGTGTGAGGCCTGGCAAAAGACCGCTTCGCCAGACTCGTCCGTCATCCACCGACACGGAGAACCCGATGTTGTCCGCCGCGCCACTGAATCGTCGCCCGACCTGGAACGTCGCGACCGTGGTGCGCCCGACGGTGAGACTGTCGGGCTCGACCTCCGACTCGTGCTGGGCCTCGGGACCCGTGTAAGGATCGCGCGAAAGACGTCTTCCCACGAGCTCGCAGTCCGCCGCGACGCGGTCGACGAGGTCCGCGTTCACGAGGTCCGAACCGGAACCACAGCGCACGGTGTCTCGGGATCCGTCGTACTGGGCGACGATCCGGTCGGCCCCCGGTCCGGCGTCGATAAGATCGCTGCCCGGACCGCCGTTCAGGAAGTCGGTCCCTGCATTCCCCACGAGTCGATCTCGTCCTTCGCGGCCCAGGATCGTGTCCGCTCTCGTCGTCCCGACGAGACGGTCGTTGGTGGCGGTGCCGAGGATTCGCGCGGCCTGGGCGGCCCCTGCAAGGATCAGCATTGTCGCGACGACGACGAGGATCCGCATGAGACGTAGACGATAGATGTGCGATGCGGGTGCATGAGCTCGCCTTGGGAATGCACGGCCATGTCGAGCGACTGCTCCGACGCGAGCGCCCCGCCGATTACGATGCGCGCGGTGAGCAGGTTGAGCCAGGCGATCGCCGAAGGCGACGGCATCTCCATCCTGGTGGAGGTGGGCGACGCCGCCGGTGCGACCGCCGCCGAGCGCGAAGGCGCCGATGGTCTTGTCGTCCGGGGCGATGCAGGCGTCGTGCGCGCGTCGTCTCAGCTGCCGCTCTTGCATCTGGGCGGCGCGGACGAGGCGAGCGTGCGAGCGGCGGACGCCGTCGTCGTCTCCGACTCCACCGCGTGGGACCAGGGACGTGCCCTCGGGCTCGAGTGTGTCGTTCGCGTCTCGCACTCCGACGATCTCGAGCGCGTGCTGCTCGAGCTCGATCCGGAGATCTTTCTGCTCGCCACCGGGCGGAACTCGGACGAGGATCCGCTGGAGGCGCTCCTGGCGCTCCTGCACGACGTTCCCGCAGGAAAGCTCGCGATCGCGGATCTCCACGACGCGACCGTCGACGATGTCGCAGAGCTCGAACGGGCAGGCGTCGACGGTGTCCTCGTGGCCGCGGGCAGCGTCGCGGCGCTCGTAGGCACCGAGCCCCCGGATGTGTAGTGCCGGGGCTTGCCTCGCCCTCCACTGACGTGATGCGGATCGGCATCCTGACCGGCGGCGGCGATTGCCCCGGACTGAACGCAGTGATTCGCGCTGTCGTCCGCCGCTCGACCGACCGCGAGCATGAGTTGGTCGGCGTTCGCGACGGCTGGAAAGGGCTCACGGACGGGACCTTCTCCCCGCTCGGTCGCCGGGAGGTGTCCGGGATCCTGCCGCGCGGGGGCACGATCCTCGGCACCACCCGGACGAATCCGTACAAGCTCGAGGGCGGCATCGATGCGGTGCGACGCAACTTCGCGGACGAGCGTCTCGAGGCCCTCGTCGCGATCGGAGGCGAGGACACGCTCGGGGTAGCCGCACGTCTCCATCGAGAGTACGATTTTCCCGTCGTCGGAGTTCCCAAGACGATCGACAACGATCTTTCGGGCACCGACTACACCTTCGGCTTCGACACCGCCGTCACGATCGCCACCGAGGCAATCGACCGTCTCCACTCGACCGCCGAGTCGCACAACCGCGTGATGGTCGTCGAGGTCATGGGCAGGCACACCGGCTGGATCGCGGTCATGAGCGGCATCGCCGGCGGAGCCGACGTGATCCTCATCCCGGAGCAGCCCATCACCGTCGAAGAGGCCTGCCGGGAGCTCGTCAAGCGGCACGGTGGCGGCAAGGACTTCTCGATCGTGGTCGTGAGCGAGGGCTACGAGCTGACGTACGAGTCCGGCGAGCAGCGGCTCGTCGCAGGCGAGGCACGGGAGACCGACCAGTTCGGACACGTCGTTCTCGGCGGCGTAGGCGATGCGCTGGGTCGCGAGATCGAAGAGCGGACGGGCTTCGAGACGCGGGTGACCGTCCTCGGACACGTCCAGCGCGGCGGAACTCCGACCCCTCGCGACCGAGTCCTCGCGACGCGCTTCGGGCTCGAGGCGGCCGATCTCGTCCACGAAGGCCGCTTCGGCCGGATGGCCGCGCTGCACGGAGACGCGATCGTCGACGTCTCGCTGGAGGAAGCCACACGCCAGCTCAAGACCGTGCCGGCCGAGTGGTACGAAGTCGCTCGCGCCTTCTTCGGCTGATCGCTGGGGGAACCCGTCGTTCCCCCACGAGCCCTCCTTCAGCTCATCGCACCGGCGATCTCCGCATCAGGCCTCCCGGCCGGTAAAGCTGGCCTCCGGCCGGTACTCCGCGCCAACCAACGCAGGACGGAGCTGGAGAGAAACGAGCATGCCGACGGTCGCGACGATCGCTCGTGCTTCATCCGCGTAACGTCCTGGGCAACTAACCTCCGCGGGCCAGGCGCTTACCTCTCTCAAGGAATCCACCTGATGCATGTCTACGCCAATGGGACGCGAATGTGGTTCGACGTGGATGGGTCGGCACTCGTGCCCGACGGGAGCGAGATGCGGCAGCGGCCGGCGGTGGTGCTGGTTCACGGCGGCCCGGCGTCTACGACCACTCGTACTTCAAGCCTGACTTCGCCCGGCTTGCGGAGCATGCGCAAGTTGTCTACCTCGATCTGCGCGGGCACGGGCGGTCGGACTGGGGCGACGCAGCCGCGTGGAGCTTCGAAACCTGCGCGGACGACGTCCGCGCCTTCTGTGATGCAGTCGGCATAGCCAGACCGATCGTGTTCGGGCATTCGATGGGTGGACCGATCGTTCTGCTCTACGGCGCGCGCCATCCGGGGCATGCGGCCGGGCTCATTGTTCAATCGGGCTTCGCACGGTGGGATCCGCCGCGGCTGGTCGAGGGGTTTCGCCGCGTGGCAGGCGACGCGGTCTCGGAGATCGCGGGACGCAGCTACGCGGGCGAGGAGGTGCCTGACGCGGAGTGGGCTTCTGTCTTTGCCGCCTTCGGCCCACACCGCCCGGATAAAGAGCGAGAGGCTCATACGCCCAAGAATCTCGAGCTCCTCTCGCATGGGATGGAGCTCACCCGCCGGCTCGACATCGTCGATCAGCTCCGCCGCGTCGATTCACCGACCCTCGTCTCGGTCGGCGAGCTCGACCCCGTCACGCCGATCGGCGCCGCCGACGAGATCGTCGACGCCTTGCCCGAAGGCGTCGCGCAGCTCGAGGTGGTCGAGGGAGCGGGCCACTTCACATGGATGGACGCCCCCGGCCGCTTCTGGCCGATGATGATCGAGTTCATCCATAGGACGATCGGACGCGAACACGTCGAGACGCCGCAAGCGACCGCGCCGAGATCAGGTTGACGCCAACGCGCTGACCCATCGCGAAGTCCGCGCGTCGTAGGGTTGCCGGGTGACCGAGCAGGACCTCGCCGATCTTCTACGCGAGCACGCGTTCGCCCATGGGGTGCCGGGTGCGGCGATCGGCGTCCTCCGAGACGGCGTGGAGACTTTTGCGTGGTACGGCATCGCGAACGCGAGAACGGGCGCGCCGGTAACTGCGGAGAGCCGCTTCGGCGTCGGATCGCTGACGAAGTCGATGGTTGCGACGGTCGTTGCGCGGCTCGCGGAGGACGGCCGGCTGTCCCTGGACGATCCCGTCGTAGCGCACGCGCCGGAACTACGCGGGGCGACCTGGGCCGAACGCGCCACTGTGCGTGACCTCCTCGCGAATCGTTCCGGGCTCCCCCTTCGCGTGGCGCTCGAGTTCGATTTCGCGGCTCAGGACGACGAGGACGATGACGTGCTCTCGAGGTTCGCGGCGAGAGTTGCGGCGGAAGAGCCGACGAGCGTCGACTGGTCGTACACGAACGCCGGCTGGTGCGTGCTCGGACGCTCCATCGAGACGGTGACGGGAAGCGTTTGGGAGGAAGCGATGTGTGCCGAGTTGTTCGCGCCGACCGAGCTGCGTGAGACGACTTTTGCAACCGAGTCCGACTCGAACGCTCGCGTCTCCGGTCACGAGCTGACGGCGGATGGCGCGGTTCCGGTGGAACCGTTGGTGGCGCGCCGCTTCGGCCCGGCTGGCACGAGCGTGGTGTCGACGGTCGGCGACATGCTGCGCTTCGCAGCGCTGCATCTCGACGATCCCACCCTCGCGACGTTGCGTCACCTGGAGG
>Ga0183260_10001739_pt1 | contig 18098 bp, 16 predicted proteins | sample AntDrymUQ4972206_2_FD_129768 | JGI IMG/M metagenome (GOLD analysis project Ga0183260, IMG submission 129768) | Polar desert sand microbial communities from Dry Valleys, Antarctica - metaG UQ497 (22.06) (version 2) (version 2) | ecosystem: Environmental > Terrestrial > Soil > Desert | place...
CGTCGGCCGGATCAAGGACATGGTCATCCGGGGCGGGGAGAACGTCTACCCGCGCGAGATCGAGGAGTTCCTCCACTCCCACCCCGACATCGTCGACGTGCAGGTGGTCGGCGTGCCGGACGACCGCTACGGCGAGGAGCTGTGCGCCTGGGTGCAGCTGCGCGAGGGGGCCGCGCCCCTGGACGCGGCCGCGGTGCGGAGCTTTGCGGACGGCAGGCTCGCCCGCTTCAAGATCCCGCGGTACGTCGTCGTCGTGGACTCCTTCCCGATGACGGTCACCGGCAAGGTGCGCAAGGTCGAGATGCGTGCGAGGTCCGTGGAGATGCTGGGCCTCACCACCGACCCCTGACCCTGTCCGAGCCGGGCGTCAGGCCCGGGTCGCGGCCGCGGTGGTCATGCGGGTGACGGCCTCGTCGAGGATCTCCGCGCTGGTGCCGAAGTTGAGCCGCACCCAGCCGCTACCCGGCGTGCCGAACACCGGCCCGGGCTCGAGGCCGACCCGGCCGCGGTCGCGGAACAGCTCGTGCGGCACGGCGCCCTCGCCGAGCGCGCGGCAGTCGAGCCACGCCAGGTATGTCGCCTCGGGGGGTGACCACCGCACCTGCGGCAGCCGTTCGGCCAGCACGGTGACCAGCTGCCGGCGGCGCAGGTCCAGGGTCTCGACGAGCGCGTCCAGCCACGGGTCCCCGTCGGCCAGCGCGGCCACCGTGGCGAGCAGACCGAGGTGCCCGACCCGCCACCGGCCGTGCGGTGGCAGCCGCGCGGCCACCGCGGCCATGGCATCGGACGCGGTCACCACGGCGGCGCACTTGAGCCCGGCGAGGTTGAAGGCCTTGCTGGCCGACACCAGGCTCACCCCGACCTCGGCCCCACCGGGGACGGTCAGGAACGGGGTGAACGTGGCGCCGGGCAGCACCAGCGGCGCGTGGATCTCGTCGGCCACCACCGTGACGCCGTGCTCGGCGGCCAGCCGGGCCAACGCGGCAAGCTTGTCGGCGTCGTGCACCCGGCCGACCGGGTTGTGCGGGCTGCACAGGACGTACGCGCGCGGCCGCTGCCGGAAGGCATCGGCCAGCGCGTCGAGGTCGAGGCGCCACGTCCCGTCGGCGTGCAAGCGCATCGGTGCCTCGACCAGCCGCGCCCGCACCTCGTCGACCCAGGAGAAGAACGGCCCGTAGACCGGCGGGCTGACGACCACCGCGTCGCCGGGCCCGACCAGTGCGCGCAGCACCTCGACGGCGGCGACGCCGACATCGGGGAGCCCGGTCACGGCGTCCGGGTCGAGCCGCCAGCCCCAGCGGCGCGCCGCGAAGGCCGCGACGGTCTCGCCCAGCACCGGCTCGGTCATCGCGTACCCGGTGTCGGAGCGCGCCACGGCCTCGGCCAGCGCCCGCTGCACCGGCGGCGCCAGCGTGAAGTCGTGCTCGGCAACCGGCAGCGGCAGCACGTCCGGGTCGTACGTCCGCCACTTGGCGCTGCGGCGCCGGCGCAGCGCGTCGAGGTCGTCGACGTGCAGGGGGACTGAGACCTCGGTGTCGGCCATCCCGCGAGCCTAGGGTGGCGTCCGTGTCCGCGCGGCAGTCGTTCGTCGAGCTGCTGTACGCCGACGCGCCCGCCGAGGCGTACGAGCAGGTCGTCCGGGACGCCGCCGCGGGGGGCGCTGCGAGCGACGTCCTGGTCGCCCTGCGCTCCGAGCTCGACACCGCGCTGCGGGTTCGCGAGCAGAGGCAGCGGCTGCGCCGGCGCGAGGCCGAGCTGTCGGCCCTCTACGAGACCGCGCACGACCTCACGGCGATCCGCGACGTCGACGCGGTGCTGCAAACGATCACCCGTCGGGCGCGACAGCTGCTCAGCGCGGACATCACCTACCTGTCGCTCAACGACCACGAGCGCGGCGACTCGTTCATCCGGGTCACCGACGGGTCGGTGTCGGCGTCATTCCGCGGCCTGCGGCTCCCGCTCGGCACCGGGCTGCTCGGTCTGGTCGCCCAGACCGGGGAGCCGTACGCCACCGACGACTACGCCGGTGACCAGCGTTTCGTGCACCGCAGCGTCGTGGACGAGGCCGTCGACGACGAGGGGATCCGGGCCATCCTCGGCGTGCCGCTGCAGCTCGACGGCCACGTGATCGGCACGCTCTGCGCCGCGCACCGCAGCGCGCGACCGTTCCCCGCCGACGAGGTCGCGCTGTTGCACAGCTTCGCCGCGCACGCGGCGATCGCGCTCGAGAACGCCCGGTTGTTCGAGGAGCTCCAGTCCGTGGGCGACCAGATGCGGGCGCACTCGGAGTCGATCGAGCAGGCGGCGCGCGCCCACGACCGGCTCACCCAGGTGCTGCTGCACAGCGGGGAGGGTCCGGACGGGGCCCACCGTCTGCGCGCCCTCGCCGAGGTGGTTGCCGAGGTGCTCCCGGCACCGTGTGGGTGGTGGACGCCGACGGACGGACCAGCGCATGCTCCGACCCCGACGCCCCGGACCCGCCGACCGAGGCGATCGGACCAGGGCAGGACGAGTCGGCGTCCGCGGCCGGTGTGGGGCGCACCGAGCGTACGGTCGACGCCTCGGGCGCACCGGTCTGGCTGACGCCCGCACGTGCCGGTTCCGAACACCTGGCGACGCTGGTGCTGCGAGGCCCGGAAGCAGTGGGACCCGCCGACCGGCGCACCCTGGAGCGCGCGGCGGTGGTGGCCGCGCTCGTCGTGCTCTTCGACCGTTCGGAGGCCGAGGCCGAGGACCGGGTGCGGGGGGAGGTGCTCGACGACCTGCTCACGGCGTCGCGACGACACCCCACCACCGTGCGCGAGCGTGGCCTGCGGCACGGGGCGGACCTCGACGACCCGCACGCGGTCCTCGTGGCCCGCGTCCCCCACGCCGACCGGTTGCGCGCGACGGCTGTCGCGACCCGGATCGCCGCCGCCGAGGGCGGCCTCGCCGGACGCCATGACGGCGACGTCGTGCTCATCCTGCCCGGGGACGACGCGCTGGCCCTGGCTCGGCAGGTGCACGAACGGCTCACCGATCCGGGCGTGGTGGTGACTCTCGGCGTGGTCGGTCCGGTCTCGGGCGTCGACGCGTACGCCGGGGCCTGGGCCGAGGCCAGGCAGTGCGTCGTCGCGTTGCTGGCGCTCGGCCGGGCAGGCGAGGTGGCCGACCCGGCGGGGCTCGGCCTGACCCGCCTGCTGCTCGGCACCACCGGACCGGACGAGCTCGCGGCGTTCCTGGAGCGAACCCTCGGCCCCGTCCGGGACTACGACGACCGCCGGGGCACCGACCTGGTGGGGACCCTCGAGGCGTGGTACGCCGGCGGCGGCGGGGTGGCCGGCGCCGGTCGTCGGCTGCACGTGCACCCGAACACGGTGACCCAGCGGCTCGACCGGGTCGGTCAGCTGCTCGGCGAGGGGTGGCGCGACCCCGAGCGGGGCCTCGAGGTCCGGCTCGCCCTGCGACTGGTGCGACTGCAGGCCGGGGCCGGCTGAGCCGCCAGCCGCAGGGGTGGGGTGGACACCCGCACATGACGGACGGTCACGTGTGTGCGCCTGGCACATGGTGCTCGCGCGGCACGCGGGCTAGCGTCGCCGCCCATGACCGCGACGCTCGCGGGCCGCCGCGCCCTCGTGACCGGTGCCGCCTCCGGCATCGGCCGGGCTTGCGCCACCCGCCTGAGCGCGGACGGCGCCACCGTCCTCGTCCTCGACCGCAACGCCGACGGGGCGGCCGAGGTCGCCGCCGCCGTCGGCGGCGAGGCGCTGGTCGCCGACCTGTCCGACCCGGCGGCGATCGACGCCCTGCGGCTCGGCGAGCGCGGGATCGACGTGCTGGTCAACAACGCCGGCGTCCAGCACGTCGCGCCGATCGAGGACTTCGACCCCGACGGCTTCCGGCTGATCCACACGGTGATGCTCGAGGCCCCGTTCCGGCTCACCGCCGCCGTCCTGCCGGGCATGTACGCGCGTGGCTGGGGCCGGCTCGTGCACGTCTCCTCCGTGCACGGCAAGCGGGCCTCGGAGAACAAGGTCGCCTACGTGAGCGCCAAGCACGGTCTCGAGGGGCTGTCGAAGGTGGCGGCCCTCGAGGGCGCCGGGCGGGGGGTCACCTCCAACACGGTCTGCCCCGGATACGTCCGCACCCCGCTGGTCGAGGGCCAGCTCGCCGACCAAGCGGCGGCCCACGGCATCGACGAGGCGCGGGTGCTCGACGAGGTGCTGCTCGCCCGTACGCCGCTCAAGCGTCTGGTCGAGCCGGAGGAGGTCGCCGGCGCGGTGGCCTTCCTCTGCGGCCCGGGCAGCGACTCCGTCACCGGCGCGTCCCTCGACATCGACGGGGGTTGGACCGCCAGCTGACCCGACCCGACCTGCCCCCGAGCACGTAGGCGCCGCTCCCGGCGCCGAGAGAGGAAGTTCCCATGTCCAGCACGTCCGCCCGCCCGTCCGAGGAGGCGTCGCCTCCGCGCAGCAGCATCGTCAGGTGGTCGGCGCCAGCCTGATCGGCACCACGATCGAGTGGTACGACTTCTTCCTGTACGGCTCGGCCGCCGCCCTGGTCTTCGGCACGCTGTTCTTCCCCGACGCCGACCCCGTCAACGCCACCCTGCTCGCCTTCGGCACGTACGCCGTCGGCTTCGCGGCCCGTCCGCTCGGCGGGATCGTGTTCGGGCACTTCGGGGACAAGGTCGGCCGCAAGAAGATGCTGGTGACCAGCCTGCTGCTGATGGGGGTCGCGACCTTCGCCATCGGACTGCTGCCGACGTTCGCCTCCATCGGCGTCGCCGCTCCCGTCCTGCTGATGGTGTGCCGGCTGCTGCAGGGCTTCGCCGTCGGCGGGGAGTGGGGCGGCGCGGTGCTGATGGCCGCCGAGCACGGCGACGACCGCCGGCGCGGGTTCTGGGCCAGCTGGCCCCAGGCGGGTGTCCCCGCCGGCAACCTGCTCGCGACCGCCGTGCTGTACCTGCTCGCCGCCTTCCAGTCCGACGCCGACTTCGAGGCCTGGGGCTGGCGGATCCCGTTCCTGCTCAGCGCGGTGCTGGTGCTGATCGGCCTGTGGATCCGGCTCACCCTGGAGGAGTCGCCGCTGTTCGTCGAGGCGCAGGCCGAGCTCGCCGAACGCAAGCAGGCCAGCCACCTGCCGCTGGTCGAGGTGGTGAAGAAGTACCCCAGGCAGGTCCTCATCGCGATGTGCATGCGGGTCGCCGAGAACGTGTCCTACTACATATTCACGGTCATCCCCCTGACCTACGTCGTGGACTACGCGGGCCTGGACTCGCAGACGGCGCTGAACGGTGTGCTCATCGGGTCGGCGATTCAGTTCTTCCTGATCCCGGCCATCGGGGCGCTGTCGGACCGGGTCGGACGGCGCCCGCTGTACTTCGCCGGTGCCGTCGGCGTGGGCGTGTGGGGCTTCGTGTTCTTCCCGCTGATCGACACCCTGAGCTCGTCGCTGATCGTCGTCGCGATCACCGTCGGTCTGTTCTTCCACGCGCTGATGTACTCGCCGCAGGCGGCGTTCTTCTCCGAGCTGTTCGGCACGTCGATGCGCTACAGCGGCGCCTCCATCGGCTACCAGCTCGCCTCGGTGTTCGCCGGCGCCCTGGCCCCGATCATCGCGCTGAAGCTGCTGGACGCCACCGGTACGACGGTGTCGATCTCGCTGTACCTGGTGGCGACGTCGCTGATCACCGTCGTCGCTGTCGCCTGCGCGCGGGAGACGCGTGGCGAGTCCATGCGGCACGACCGGGTCGTCGCCGAGGTGCTCGACGACGCCGACGCCCCCTCCGCCCGCGGCTGAGTCGTCGGCGGCCGGTTCCCCCGGCGTTAGGGTCGGGCGGGTGAGCGCCCACGAGCCGGCCCCGCTGCACGTCGTCGTGGTGGGGTCCGGCCCGGCCGGCTTTTACGCCGCCGCGGCCCTGCTGGGCGCCGACCAGCCGGCGTGCCGGGTGGACGTCCTCGAGCGACTCCCCACCCCCTGGGGCCTCGTCCGCTCCGGCGTGGCGCCGGACCACCCGAAGATCAAGTCGGTCGCCGACACGTTCGCGCAGATCGCCGCGCACGAACGCTTCCGCTGGTACGGCAACGTCGACCTCGGCCGCGACGTGACCCGTGCGCAGCTGGTGGCGGCGTACGACGCGGTGGTCTTCGCCGTCGGCTCGCAGACCGACCGGCAGCTGGGGGTGGCCGGCGAGGAGCTGCCGGGCAGCGTGGCCGCCACCGACGTGGTCGGGTGGTATAACGGCCACCCGGACTTCCCGGACCTCGCGCTGTCGCTGCGCAGCCCCCGCGCCGTGGTGGTCGGCAACGGCAACGTCGCGCTCGACGTGGCCCGGATGCTGTGCACCGACGTCCGCGAGCTGGACCGCACCGACATCGCCGACCACGCGCTGGAGGCGCTGCGCGACAGCGCCGTGCGCGAGGTGCTGGTGCTCGGTCGCCGCGGGCCGGCCCAGGCGACCTGGACCACCCTGGAGCTGCGCGAGCTCGGTGATCTCGACGGGGTGGACGTGGTGGTCGAGCCGGAGGGCGTGCTGGGTGTGGCGGACGACGGCCTGAGCCCGGTGGTCCGGCGCAACGTCGCGGCGTTGCGCGGGCTCGCCGACCGGCCCCCCTCCGGCGGGTCCCGCCGGCTGGTCTTCCGGTTCCTCCGCTCCCCCGTGCGGCTGCGTGGCGACGCGCACGTCGAGCAGGTCGAGCTGGCGTGCAACGACCTGGTCGCGGACGCGGACGGGCGCCCCCGGGCCCACGACACCGGCGGGCGCGAGGTCGTGGACGCCGGACTCGTCGTCCGCGCCGTCGGCTACCTCGGAGTTCCCGTGGAGGGCCTGCCCTTCGACCCCCTGTCCGGGCACATCCCGCACGAGCAGGGCCGGGTGACCGGCCACGACCGGGAGTACGTCGTCGGCTGGATCAAGCGCGGTCCGAGCGGCGTCATCGGGACCAACAAGAAGGACGCCCGCCAGACGGTCGAGCGGCTGTTGGCCGACGTCGGCCCGGGTGGTCCGCGCGACTGCGGTCCCGACCGCCCGGACCGGCTCGAGGCGTGGCTGCGGGAGCGCCAGCCCCGGCTGGTGACCGACAGCGGCTGGCAGGCGATCGACGCGGTCGAACGCGGTGCCGGCGCGCGGCAGGGGCGGCCGCGGGTCAAGCTCGTCCGCACGCGGGCACTGCTCGACGCTGCGGACCCCAGGGACCGCTGAAAGGGGCGGCCGCCGTGGGCTGCCAACCGCCCTGTCCCGAAATGCCCGGAATCGACGGCTCCGGCGCGGAAGTTCTGACCCGCCGCGCCAAGAGATGTGCACGGGAGTGGTGCCAGATCGTCGCGCGTCGGCCATACTGAGGACTCGCTCCCTGCCGCACTCGGAGGTACATACACCATGATCAGGCGCCTCGGATCCCTTGCCGCTTGCGCCGCCCTGGCCACGGGTCTGACTCTCGGGGTCGGCGCGCTCGGCGCGCCGGCGAGCGCCGGCAACTCGGGGGAGACCCAGGGCAACTCATGGGGGGCCCAGGGCAACTCCTGGGGGTGACCCCGACCCCGCGCTCGGGGGGGTCTGACACCGGGACGGGGGGCCGTGCATAAGCGTGTCGTCGGGTACACGGCCGCCCTGGCCGCGGCCATGGCGGGCATCCTTGTCGTCGCCGTCGTCGGCGACCTGCGACCACCGGGTGAGCCGGCCCGCGGCTGGCTGCCGGTGCTCGCCCTCGCTCTCGTCGGGGCCGAGCTGGCGCGGGTGCGCTTCCGCCGCGGCGACGACGTCGACGAGATCACCCTGTTCGAAGCGGTGCTGGCACCGCTGATCTTCGCGTTCCCGGCCGTGGAGGCCGTCGCCGCGGTCGTCGTCGCGCAGACGGCGGCGGCGGTCGTACGCCGCAGCACCTGGGTTAAGGGTCTGTTCAACGTCATCATGTGGTCGCTCGCCGCGGGCACGGGCAGCGTCGTCCTCGGCGTGCTCGCGACCGGCGCCGACGTCTCACCGGCGACCCTCGGGTTCGTGATGGTCGCCCTCACCTGTGTGGCGGTCGTCAACAACAGCGCGTTCACCGGGGTGCTGGCCCTCAGCAGCGGCCAGTCGCTGGGCGCGGTGCTGCGGGGGCTGGCGCCGGTCATCGTCCCCGGGTGGGTCGGCGGCTGGCTGGTCAACCTGCTCATGGGTCTGCTCTTCGTGCTGGCCTACGCCGGTCACCCGGGCGCGGTCGTGCTGTTCGCGGTGCCCCTGGCGATGCTGCACATGGCCTACCGCGGCTACGCCTCCGCCCGCGCCGACCGGCTGCGGCTCACGGGTCTGCGCGAGGCGGCCCGGGCGCTGGCCGAGCCGCTGCAGCCGCGACACGCCATCGACGGCTTCCTGCGCGAGGTCGCGAACGGCTTCGAGGCTCGGGGTGCGGCGCTGGTGCTGCGCACCGAGTCCGGGCAGCACGAGACCCACCTGCTGCCCGACAGGTCGGCGTCGCCTCCCGACCCCGTACGCAGCCGGGCGTCGACGGCGCTCGAGCGGGACCTCGCCGGGCACGCGCAGCCGCTGCGGCTCACCCACGGGGACGGCACCATGTTGGCCGCGCGACTGGACGAAGCCGGCTGGCGGGACTGCCTCAGCGCGCCGCTCGAGGGCGAGGCACGTCCGATCGGGGCGGTCGTCCTGTTCGACCAGACCGGGCTCGAGGGCTCCACGACGTCCGACCTCGCGGTGCTGGAGGCGCTGGCGCGGGAGACGGCGCACACGTTCGCGCGCGGGCTGCTGTTCGAGAGCGTGATGGAGGAGCGTCGCAAGCTCGACCAGATCGTGACGACGACCTCGGACGGCATCTTCACCCTGGGTGCGGACGGGACCGTCCTGAGCTGGAACGCCGCGTGCGAACGCATCACCGGCCTGACCGCGCCCGAGGTGCTCGGCCGGGTCGACACGATGCAGCGGCTGCACGCCCGGACCTCGGACGGGTCGCCGATCGACGTCCGGGACTGGGCCGCGGACTCGGCTCTCCCGAGCGACATCCTGGTGCAGGGCGTCGGCGGGCACCGGCGCCGGCTGTCGTGCTCGGTCAGCCCGGCGACGGGTGCCGACAGCGGTGCCGCGGCCTTCGTCGTGGTCGCCCGGGACATCACCCCGTCGGAGGAGTACGAGGAGCTGCGCGGTCAGGTCAGCCAGCTGGTCGAGGCGCAGGCCGCCCAGCGGTTGGTGGTCGACCACCTGCAACGGGCCGTCGCCCCGGACCTGCCCGTCATAGACGGCGCTGACATGGCCGTGAGGTACGTCGCCTCCGACCCCTCCTCGCCGACCGGCGGCGACCTGTACGACTGGTTCCGGCTGCCGTCCGGCGAGCTGCACGTCGCCGTCGTCGACGCGCTCGGTCACGGCGTCGCCGCGACCAAGGCCGCGCTCACCGTCATCCACACCCTGCGCTACGTCGCCGCCGCGGGCACCCCGCTCGAGCAGCTGGTCGGCCGTGCCGACGAGCTGCTGTCGGCACAGGACGGGGAGCTGGTCGCGACCGCCGTCGTGGCGCGCTACCACCCCGACAGCGGCGCGCTGCGCGTCGTGTCGGGCGGCCACCCGCCGGCCCTGGTCGTGCACACCGGGGGCGCGGTCACCCAGCTTGCGGCGACCGGTGGCGCGATCGGGTGGCCCGGGGTCGGCAGCGACAACGTGGTGACCACCGAGCTGGCGGTGGGGGAGTCGCTCGTGCTGTACACCGACGGTCTGATCGAGGCACGCAAGGACGTGCTCCAGGGTCTGGCGTCCCTCGTCCGGCACGCCGCCGACGTCTCGGACCTGCCGGCGGGCGCGTACGCCTACGAGCTCGTCCAGCGGTCGCTGGCAGGCGCCGACCGTCGCGACGACAGCCTCGCCCTGGTGATCCGCCGGACCGCTCCGGCGCTGGTGGGGTCCGAGCGGGCCAGCCGGGTCCCCTGACGTCCGACCCCGGACGGGTTCGACCCGCCCGGTCCGTCAGACCGCCACCGCCTCGGCGACCCGGTCGCCGCCGGCGCGCTTGGCGTCGTCCATGGCCCGGTCGGCGAGCCGGAGCCACTCGCCGGGGTCGACGGGCGTCGTCCGTACCGCGACACCGACGCTGGCGCGCAGCATGCCGCTCTCGTCCAGGCGGCGCAGGGTGTTGAGGATGCGGTCGCCCACCGTCGCCGCCAGCGCGGGCTCCTCCGGCGTCATGTCGGCGAGGACGAGGAACTCGTCGCCGCCGATGCGGGCCACGACGTCCTCGGCGCGGCTCGCCCGCCGCAACGCCAGCCCGAGGGTCCGCAGCATCTCGTCGGCGGCCGCGTGCCCGACGCTGTCGTTGACGGTCTGGAACCCGTCGACGTCGACGAGCAGCAGCGCCCACGCTCGGCCGTTCCGGTCGGCGGCGGAGCGGTCGAGGTGCGGCTGCACGCCACGACGGTTGAGGACGCCGGTGAGCTCGTCCATGCGGGTCATGTCGGCGAGGGCGTCGTGGCGCACCTCGAGCTCGAGGTGGGTCAGGTTGAGCTCGAGCAGGCTCTGGACGATCTGGTCGTGCTCGCGTGCCTGCCGGTCGTGCAGCAGCGCGAGCCGCCCCTCCTCGCTGGACGGGTCGACCAGCCCCGGCCTCGCGCACAGGGCGCGTTCCCACAGGTAGGTCAGCAGGCTCTCGGGAGGACCCGACAGGTGCACCAGCGTCTCCACCAGACCGGCTTCGTCGGCGCGCACGGCGTCGGCCTCGTCCCCCCGCCCGAGGCGGCGCAGTGCCCGCAGCCGAGCCGCGCACAGAGCCGGCTCCAGCGAGCTCGGACAGCGCTGCGGGCCCTCGGACAGCAGCTCGGCGAGCACCGGGACGGCCGTCGCCGGGTCGCCGCTGAACGCGTCGTAGATCGCCTGCCACACCTGCGGCCGCACGTCGGGCGGCAGCGGCTGCGAGGCGGTACGAGCGGCTTCCGCGGCGAGGTCCTGGGCCTGCCGCAGCAGCACCTCGTCCGGCTCGTACGGGGGGCGTCGGACCGGGCGCAGGGCGCTCCACAACGTGTCGTGGGCGAGGTTCAGCGCGATCGCGTACCGCTCGAACGGGCTGGCGGCGCCGGCGGCGAGCCCGTGGCACAGCCGCCCGATCTCGACGGCCCGTCTCCGCAGGCCCATCGCGGCCGCGGTCGCCCACATGTCGAGGAGCGCCGCCACCCAGTCGGGGTCGTCGAGGGACTCGCCGGGCGTCCCCGCGAGCAGCCGCTCGGCCTGCTGGAACAGGTCGAGCCCGCGCGCCAGCCCCTGCGAGCCGGCCACCGGCCCGGCCCGCGCGCTCAGCGCCACCGCGACCAGCCCCACGGACCCCGAGCCCCGGGCGGGCTCGAGGACGCTCTCGGCGGCCGTCCCCGCGTCGTGGGCCCGGCCGGTCCGCACCTTGGCCACGACGCTCAGGTAGTGCGCCCGCGCACGGGCGGCCGCGTCCTGCGCGGCCCCGGGGAGGCCGGCCTCGAGCGGGGGACCGGCACCCTCGAGCAGGCGCCCGATCTCGGTGTCGACCGCGTCCGCGTCCCCCGTGCTTGCCCGGCGCAGCCACTCGTCGTAGCGCGCGGGGGACAGGAGCATGGGCCCAGTATCAGCACGACCGGGGCGGCCGCGACGCGGAAGGGGACAACGGCTCACTAGCCTGGGGTGGTGCGTACCGGTCCGTCCGTCTCCGCCGCGCCCGACCTCGACGACCGGCACCTGCTCGACCTCCGCCTCGCTGACCTCGACCGCAGGCTGCGCGCCCTGGGCTCGGTCCTCGTCGCCTTCAGCGGCGGCGCGGACTCGGCGCTGCTGCTCGCCGCCGCGGTACGCGCCCTCGGCGCCGGCCGGGTCGTGGCCGCCACGGCGTACTCCCCGTCCCTGCCGGCGGTCGAGCGGACGGCAGCCGCGCAGGTCGCCTTCGACCTGGGGGTCCGGCAGGTGACACCGGCGACCCACGAGCTGGACCGCGCCGGCTACCGGGCCAACGCCGGCGACCGCTGCGGCTTCTGCAAGTCCGAGCTGCTGGACACCCTCGCCCCGCTGGCCGACGAGCTCGGGCTGGCAGCCGTGGCCACCGGGACCAACGCCGACGACGCCGTGGCCGGCTTCCGCCCCGGCATCGCCGCCGCCGCCGCGCGCGGCGCGGTCACCCCGCTGCGCGACGCGGGGCTCACCAAGGCGCAGGTGCGCGAGGCGTCGCGTGGCTGGGGCCTGGCCACGTGGGACAAGCCGGCGGCGGCGTGCCTGAGCTCGCGCATCGCGTACGGCGTACCGGTCAGCCGCGGGCGCCTGGAGCGGGTGGGGCGTGCCGAGGCCGGGCTCCGCGCCGCGCTGGCGGAGGCCGGCATCGAGGTGCGAGACCTGCGGGTGCGTGACCTCGGCGAGCGTGCGCGGGTCGAGGTGGACGTCGCGGCGGTGGCGGCCGTCGACGCCTGCGCACCGGCGCACGCGGCGGTGCGGGCGGCCGGCTTCGCGAGCGTCGAGGTCGACCCGCGCGGCTTCCGCTCCGGCTCGCTCAACGCGCTGCTCCCCGACCCGGCTCGGTGGCGCTGACGCGGGGCCGCCGTCCCGTCGCCGGGCGCCGCCGCGGAAGGGCGATTGGTGCACGGTCGGTGCAGCCGTACGCTGGCGGGCGCACATCCGTACGGGGACGAGCGCGCGAGGTCAACGGTGCCGACTGGCAAGGTCAAGTGGTACGACGCCGACAAGGGTTTCGGCTTCCTCACCACCGAGGAGGGCGGCGACGTCTTCGTCCGCTCCGCGGCGCTGCCCTCGGGCACGCAGACCTTGCAGTCGGGCACGCGGGTGGAGTTCGGGATCGTGCAGGGCCGCAAGGGCGACCAGGCCCTGCAGGTGCGGGTCCTCGAGGCCCCCGCGTCGGTGGTCCGGGCCCGACGCAAGGCGCCGGAGGACATGACGGTCATCGTCGAAGACCTGATCCGGCTGCTCGACGGTCTCGGCGCGACGTACCGCCGCGGACGCCACCCCGAGGGGCGCACCGCGACGCAGACCGCCCTGCTGCTGCGGGCGCTGGCCGACGAGCTCGACGCCTGAGGAGCCGGGGCCCGCTGCACCGACCTGTCACCGGCACAGGGTGCTCTAGCACGGTGTGCCGGGACAAGTCGGCAGGCAGGGGTCAGGAGGCGCGGCGCCGGAGCCGGACCATCCCCCTGACCACGTACGCAGTCCACACCAGCAGCAGCCCCGCCGCGATGCCGAGGCTGAGCCGGGTCGGGGACAGCGGCAGGGCGATACCGAGGAAGCCTCCGAGCACCCACGACAGCTGGATCAGGGTCTCCGCACGCGCGAAGACACTCGTTCGCACGACCTCGGGGACGTCGCGCTGGATCAGCGCGTCCAGCGAGAGCTTGCCCAGGGACTGGCAGATGCCCACGGTCAGGCCCAGGGCGACCGCGGTGGGCAGCGAGTACGCCACGGCGGCGACGACGACCATCGTCACGTCGACGAGCAGGACGACGACCACGGTCACCTCCGGGCGGCGCGACCGGAGCACGGCGGCCAGACCGGTGCCGACGGTGTTGCCGAGGCCGGCGGCGCCCACGACCAGCGCCAGCAGGAGGCTCGTCCGGTCCTCCCAGCCGTCGAACGGGCGGTCGCGCAGCAGGAACGCCATGTACATCACGAGGAACCCGGACAGGAAGCGGAGCCCGGCGTTGCAGCGCAGCGCGCCCACCACCACGCCTCCGAGGCCTGCTGCCCGGCCGGACCGGCCGCTGCGCAGGTCGGCCAGGTCGACCTGCTCCTCGCCCGCGGACGAGTCGACGTGCGGGGGGAGCAGGATGGCCAGCACGGTCGCGGCGCCGAACAGGGCGAACGCGTAGTACAGCACCCACGCCGACCCGAGCAGGGACAGCAGCACCGCGATCGGTGCCGACACCGCGGCGGCGGCCGTCCCGGTCAGGCCGAGGCGGGAGTTGCCCTTGACCAGGCTGTAACCCGTGGGCAGCACCCGGGGCACTGCCGAGGCCTTCGTCACCCCGTACGCCTTGGAGGCCACGAGCACCCCGAGGGCGGCCAGGAACAGGGTCGGTGAGTCGGTCCCGACCGCCTGCGCCAGCACCAGGCAGCAGCCGGCGCGGAACGCCACCGTGCCACCGATCGCCCACCGGCGACCGCGGCGGTAGTGGTCGAGGAAGGGCCCGATCAGCGGCGCCACCACGGCGAAGGGCAGCATCGTGAGGGCGAGGAACTGCGCCACCTGACCGCGGGCGTCGCCGGTCGGGACCTGGAAGAACAACGTCCCCGCGAGGGCGACGGCGACCGCCGCGTCGCCGGCGGTGGACACGGCGTGCATCTCCAGCAGCCGGGCCATCCCGCTCTCGCCCGCGCCCTGTGCGTGGGTCAGTCGTCGAGCCCCGCGTACGGTGCGTCCCGCCGCGCGACCGGTCGCCCGACCGGTCACCCGGGCGGCACGCCCGGTCGACCGCGCGGCCCGGGCCGTCCTGGCCCCCCGCCCGTCCCGGCGCGGTCCCTGGGGCTCGGTCACCCGGCAATCCTGCCGCACCGGGCGACCGGGTCGACCGCTCGGCACCGACGTGCCCGTGCGCGGTGCCGGCGTCCGGCAGGTGTGTGAGGATCGTGCCGTGCCTGCCACTCCCGCCCGTACCGTCCGTCCCCGTCCCGACGCCACCCTCGTGGCCGCCGTCGACGAGGCACGTGCCGCCGCGGTCGAGGTCAGCGGTGCGGGTGAGGTCGGCGAACACCTCGGGCAGCGCGTCGAGGACGAGCGGGTCGTGACCCACCTGTTCGCGTGCACCCGGTCGGGGTACCGGGGGTGGCAGTGGTCGGTGACGCTGACCCGGGCCTCGCGGCAGCGGCGGGTCACCGTCGACGAGGTCGTCCTGCTCCCCGGGGGCGACGCCGTGGTGGCGCCCGCGTGGGTGCCCTGGTCGGAGCGGGTGCGCCCCGAAGACCTGGGCGCGGGCGACGTGCTCCCGGTCGAGGACGGTGACCGCCGGCTCGTGCCCGGCTGGCTGACCGGCGACGAGGCGGTCGACCCGCTGCTCGACGAGACCGCCGCCCGCCAGGTGGCGACCGAGGTGGGGCTCGGGCGCGAGCGGGTGCTGTCCCTGGAGGGCCGCGACGCGGCCGCCGAGCGCTGGTACGACGGCCACCACGGCCCGACCGCGGCGGTGACCGTGGCGGCACCCGGTCGGTGCATCGGCTGCGGCTTCCTGGTCCGCGTAGCCGGCCCGCTGGGTCTGCTGTTCGGCGTGTGCGCCAACGGCAACGTCGCCGACGACGGCCGTGTCGTGTCGCTCGACCACGGCTGCGGGGGCCACTCCGACGTACGCGTACCGCCGGTGCGGCTGGACCAGCACCTGCCCGAGCCGGTGATCGACACCGTCGCCTACGAGCCGCTCGTCTGGGACTAGCCCTGGACTAGTCCGTCCCACCGGTTCGTCCGCCGCGGAGGTGGGTGCGCCGGCGGCGGCAGTACCCCCAGCCGAACAGTCCGAGCCCGAAGCCCGCGAGACAGGTCCACAGCCACCACGAGCGACCGATGTCGTCTAGCGCGGACCCGAAGGGCAGCAGCGCGACGAAGGCGACCAGCCACAGCAGGGCGCCGATGCCGATCGTGCGCACGCCGTCGACGTCGAGCGGCTCCACCTGCGCGACGAGGTAGGTGCGGTTCGCGAACTCGTGCTCGGTGACGTCCGGGCGGCCGAACTCGTGCGGCGTCACCGGGCGCAGCAGCTCGCCGCCCTCCCGGAGCTGGTCGACCCGTTCCTGCATCCGCCCTCCGGCGCGGCTCTCGCCCCGTCGCTCGGCGGCGTCGCGGTCGGCCCGACGCCGCGCGCGGGTCTCGGCGCGGCCGGCGCGGGTGGTCGTGGCACGTTCGGGCCGCTCCTGCGGCACAGGGTCGTCCGGCTGCTCCACCCCGCCAGGGTAGGCCCACGGTCCCGCCCGGCATCGCGGAGTCGGCCCGCCGCCCCGCATCCGACGTCGGCCCCTGGCCCCCGCCAGTCGGCCCGCCGCCCGCTGAGAGTGACGCTCGTGCGCTCGTCCCCCGGCGTGTCGTCGCCGAAACGTCACTCTCACGGGAGACGGGAGCCCCCGAGGGCGAGTTCTGTGAGCAAGGCTAATGGCGTATGCTAACGACATGGCTGTGGATGCACCCCGCGCCGCGCGCACCGGCACAGGTCTGGCCAGTGCCCTCGCGGTGGCGGTGAACCGGCTGTCGCGCCGCCTGCGCCAGGAGCGTGACTCCGACCTCACCGCCACCCAGCTGTCCGCCCTCGGCACGCTGCGCGGCCACGGCCCGCTCACCGCCGGAGCTCTCGCGATGCACGAGCGGGTGCAGCCACCGTCCATGACCCGCACGGTCAACTGCCTGGTCGAGGCCGGCACCGTCCGCCGCGAGCCGCACCCGACCGACGGCCGTCAGGTCGTGCTGCACCTGTCCGAGCAGGGTGCGGCCCTGCTGGCTGCCGAACGCCGTCGTCGCGACGCGTGGCTCGCCCAGCGGTTGCGTGCCCTCACCCCGGAGCAGCGCGACCTGCTGCGCCGCGCCGCGCCCGTCCTCGAGGAGCTGGCCCGCGGATGATGGGGCACGGCGTGCCGGGGCACAGCGGGAGACGCACCGCGTGAGGCGGACGTTCCGCGCGCTGGCCATCCGCAACTACCGCCTGTACGCGGCCGGCGCGCTGGTGTCCAACACCGGCACCTGGATGCAGCGGGTCGGCCAGGACTGGCTGGTGCTGCAGCTGTCCGGCGGCGACGGCACCGCCCTCGGCATCACCACCGGCCTGCAGTTCCTCCCGATGCTGCTGCTCTCGCCGTACGCCGGCCTGGTGGCCGACCGGTTCCCCAAGCAGCGCGTCCTGCTCGCGACCCAGCTGTCGATGGCGCTGCCCGCCGGCCTGCTCGGCGTCCTCGCGGTCACCGGCGAAGCCCAGACCTGGCACGTGTACGTCCTCGCGTTGCTGTTCGGCATCGGGACCGCGTTCGACGCACCGGCGCGCCAGTCCTTCGTCGTCGAGATGGTCGGTCCCGACCAGCTCACCAACGCCGTGGGGCTCAACTCCGCGTCGTTCAACCTCGCCCGCGTCGTCGGCCCCGGCGCCGCGGGGCTGCTGATCGCCCTGCTCGGCTCCGGGCCCGCCGCGACCGGGTGGGTGATCCTGCTCAACGCCGTGAGCTACCTCGCGGTCGTGGCATCGCTGCGCGCCCTCGACGTGTCCCGGCTGCACCCGGCCGCGCACGCCAGGAGCGGCCGGGGCGCGATCCGCGACGGGCTGCGGTACGTGCGCGGGCGGCCCGACCTGCTCATGGTCCTGGCCGTCGTGTTCTTCGTGGGCACCTTCGGGCTCAACTTCCAGCTGACCACCGCGCTGATGGCGACGCAGGTGTTCGACCAGGGGGCGGGGGCGTACGGTCTGCTCGGCTCGATCATGGCCGTCGGGTCGCTCGCCGGTGCGCTGTTCGCCGCCCGCCGGGCTCGCCCGCGCGGCCGGCTGGTCGTCGGCGCGGCGGTGCTGTTCTGCCTGGCCGAGATCGTGGCCGGCGTGATGCCGAGCTATCTGGCCTTCGCGTTGTGGCTGCCGCTGGTCGGGGTCACGGCGCTCACCGTGATCACCGCGGCCAACGCCACCATGCAGCTCGCGGTGGCTCCCGAGATGCGGGGGCGGGTGGCCGCGCTGTACATGATGATCTTCATGGGCGGGACGCCGCTGGGCGCCCCGGTGCTCGGCTGGGTCGGTGCGACGTTCGGTGCCCGGTGGACCCTCGTCGGCGGCGGCGTCGTCGCCCTCGTCGGCACGCTGGTCGCGGCCGCGCTGTTCGCCCGGCACAGCGGGCTCGTGCTGCACGCGCACTTCGGCCGGCACCCGTCGCTGGATGTCCGGACGCCCGGTCCGCCGTTCGGCCAGTCGGAGACCCTGCCGGGCTGACGGGCGGCCGGTCCCGTGCCAGCATGTCCGGATGCGTTTCCACGCGGTGATCACGCCGCCGCCGCACGTGCTGGCAGACCTGGCCGGCGCCGTCGAGCGCGCGTCGGCCCAGTCGCCCGGCGTGCCGTGGCTGCCGCGGCCCGCCTGGCAGCTCAAGCTCGCCTACTTCGGCAACCGGGGGCTCGACGAGTCGGTGTCGGTGCGTCAGACGATGGCGCGCATCGGCTCCTACTGCCCGCCGCTGC
>Ga0183260_10001740_pt1 | contig 18093 bp, 14 predicted proteins | sample AntDrymUQ4972206_2_FD_129768 | JGI IMG/M metagenome (GOLD analysis project Ga0183260, IMG submission 129768) | Polar desert sand microbial communities from Dry Valleys, Antarctica - metaG UQ497 (22.06) (version 2) (version 2) | ecosystem: Environmental > Terrestrial > Soil > Desert | place...
GCTCTTCGCCATTCGCGCCCTTTTCGAGAACGGCGTCTACCTTCCGCCGTCTCAATTCGAGGTGTGTTTTATATACATCAGCCATGCGCTATCCGACCTGGACGCCACGGTCAAGGCAGTTCGCACGGCCTTATTGCAGTCGTGACTCTGATATGGGGACGGACTCGGTGAAGCTCGCGAGTTGATTAAAGTCGTTTGTAAGATACGAACCGGTCGTATCGTGCCGGCTCGTATCTTTTCTACGTTATCGAATTCGAATCGGTAATAATCCAGTTGGATACGGATATACTAAAAAGACCATTCTTAGTGCGCCGGAGGTGCGCCAAGTGTGCCAAACTTGAAAAAGCTGATTCAAACACAAATGAGTCAAACGCAAAGTAAATTAAGCCTAGAAAAACTTACTAAAAGTTGGAAAAAGCCTATCTGAACTTTTGTAATCATCAGGTCGTAGGTTCAAGTCCTATCACCGGCTCCAATGTTCTCAACAACTTACAGTCATTCGCTGCGGTGCGGTAATAGCACTGTAGTCTCTTCTAATGCAAATGCTACTGTCCCTGCTGAGTTTTCAGCCATTCAGCTCGAAGCGCGAAGCTTCCATTTGTGACGACTCTGTCGCCGACGGCTAGGCCTTCAAGCACCTGATACCTTCCTTCCGATTCCGCGCCCAAACGAACCGGTCGCAATTCGAACGCGTTCGGATTTTCTGTCGGTACAAAGACGATGTGCTGACCGTGCATATTTTGAACCGCAGACGCGGGCACCACTGGCAGAGTCCGCTCCGCACCGCCAGCCGCACCTAATGCTACGCGGACATACATTCCTATTTTCAGATCACGACTCGGATTCGCCACCTCGACACGCACCTTGGCTGTTCGCGTCGTCACATCGAGCTGTGGATCGATGTAGCTGATGTGTCCGCGGAACAGTCGATTTTGAAATGCGTCCGAGGTAACCGTGGCGCCGCTATCTACACGGAGCCTTGAAATATCCTGCTCGTACACCTGTGCAATAACCCAAACACTCGACAGGTCGGTAATCCGCATCAACTCCTTGTTGGCTTCGACGACTTCGCCAACGTTGATCGAACGAGCAGTGACTGTTCCTGACATAGGCGCTGGGACTGCAAGCTCCGACCTGACTTGCGACGCCGATTTCAACGCATCGACGCGTGACGCGGGCATGCCATAGAGAATCAGACGTTGACGTGTTGCGGCGAGCTCCGTCTCAGCAGTTCGGAGCTTGTTCAGCGCCTCTTCGCTCGCGGTACGAACCTCGGCGCTGATCGGTAGCAAACGGCCTGCACGCGTTTCTCGAAGCCGAGCTTCTTCAAGCTCGGCCTCGGCTGTTCGCAGCTTAGTGGTATCCTGCTCCAGCTCCTCAGGGCTCGCAGCACCAATCCTCACCAAGCGTGTCGTTCGCGCGAAGCGGCTTCGCATCTCGTTGACCGATGCTTCGGCGGCCTTACGCTGCTTAGCTGCCTGCTCTATCTCACTGCGTCCGGGCTGATTGATGGCGACTAACTTCTGCGCTCGATCGTAGTTCCTGCGTGCATTCTCTGTCTCGGTCTGAAAGCTTATGTATCTCGATTGTGTTTGTGCAAACTCATCGCTGAATATCACTGCCACAGTCTGTCCGGCTGCGACGTTTTCACCTAGTACAGGAATGACGCGACGAACGATACCGCCGACAAGTGAAACTGCAGGCGTCTGTCGGTAGGCATTCGCCTCGACCGTTCCGGTCGCGGACGTATCGCTGGTCTCCGTCGATAATTGCTCGCCGACTGTCTCGATGGTGATTCCGGCATTCTGCACTTGTTCAGATGAGAGAGTGAGGGTTTTATTCACCAGTGTTTCGGCAGGCGTCGCGCCGACAGTTGATCTTGGGGCTGGGACCGGCCTTCCTTCTTCACCGCCTGCGATAAAGAAGTACCAAACGAGTAAGAAAACAACGAGGATCGCAAGGATCAGTGCGGCGATCAAGCCAGGATGGATTCGCCGCTTCACCGGCGTAACGTTTTCTTCCTGGCGTACAATTTCCGCATCCTCCGTCACGATCCGCTCTTCGCTGACCGTTCGATCCGCTGGTTGTTCGTCGATGGGCTTTTCTGTTCCGTTCATTTGTTTATAAGCTCCGATGCGTAAACTGCGCGAAGTATCTCAACTCGTGCCTGATATGCTTCAAGCTGCGCGTCTATGTAGGAGTTCTCTGTCTGAATGTAACGATGATGTTCGGCAATATAGTCGAGGAGGGTCTTGGAACCGAGTTCATAGGTCTGGCGTACCACATCGAGATTCGCCGCAGCCTGGTCCCGCACGCCGGCTCGATAGATCTCCATTGCGCGAAGAGCTCGGTTGTATCTCGCATACGCTGCAGCGATCTCACGCAAAACTGTGAGCTCGCCAAACTCGCGTCGACTTCGCGCGGCCTCGCCCTCGAGCTGGGCCGCGGCGCTCATTCCCTGATTTCGGTTCCTCACCGGCAAGTTCAATCGAACACCGAATGTAAAGAAATGGAATTTGCTGTCGATCGGAAGAAGGGCCCCGGTCGACTCCTCGATACCAAGAAGCGGAAAACCGGATCTCATCCTTTGGTAACCGAGCATCACATCCGCATCAATACGTCCCTCGGCTCGTGCTTGCTCGACTCGTGCTGCCGCCAGTTGTTCGACGGCCCTCGCACCTGCCAGATCCGGACGAGTCTGCAGCGCTCGTTGAGTTGCAACTTCCTGCGGGGGAACCGGTGTTGACAATCCAGCGAGATCGCCTCGCAACTTCAGCGGTTCCTCCGGCCTCATCCCCACAAGGTTCCGAAGCTCAAATAGTCGGATCTCAACAACACCCTCGGCAGTTTCGCGCTCCGCTCTGATCCGATTCAGCTCGACGGCCTCCTGGCTCTGCTCAAGCGGCGGTGTGCGGCCCTCGGTGACTTTTGCTGAAACGAGATCGAAGTTCTCCCTAGCTATATGAAGGATCTCTTCCGTGAACTTCAGCTTCATGGTCGCGGCGAGCGCTTCACCAAACTTTGACCGTACCTCGGCGGCGAGTTGACGCTCTCGTTCGGCAACGGCCTGTTTGCGGATCTCAAGCTCGCGTTCCGCGACGCGAATACGGGCCGAACGGCGCCCGCCAAGCTCCAATGGCAATTCGCCCTGGAGCATCACGTTATTATCCGAGCCACCGAGCTGTCGCGCGCCGCTGATTTCGAGAGAGGGATTCGGCCGGAGACGTGCCTGCCGAATGAGGGCTTCGCCGGCTTCAGCTTCCTTCCGTATCGCAATCAGCTCCAGGTTGTTTGTAAGCGCGAGTGACACAAGTTCATCCACTGTTCTGCCGCTTGCCGGATCGAGATACTTCCCGATCGAATTCTGCGTAGTTGTATGCGTAGTTGTATGCGTTGTTATCTGGCTGAAGGTGGCCGCCGAAAATACAGATAAAACAATCGCGATGCACGCGAGCCCCCGAGAGACCGCAAGACAACGTTTATGTACTACCGCGTATATCATTCCTCTGAGGCGATCTCGCGAGCCTCCAGTCCTTCTCGCTTCAATTTATGAAGCTGAATCCAGTAAAAGATCACCGGCGTCACGATCAGAACATGCAGCAGGCTCGAGACCATTCCGCCAAGTACAGGCGTTGCGAGCGGCTTCATGATCTCCGAACCGGCACTCGTGCTCCACATGATCGGCAGCAATCCGGCAACCACTGTCGAAACCGTCATCACCTTGGGGCGCAGGCGAAGCAGCGCGCCGTTGGTGACTGCATCAAGCAGATTCTCTCTCGTAAGCGAACCAACCTCTCTCCGTTTCTTCTCCACCGCCTCGTTCAGATAAATGACCATCACAACCCCGGTCTGAACTGCCGTTCCAAATAGCGCAATAAAACCGACCCAGACGGCGACGGAAAAGTTGTAGCCGAGTGCCCAGAGCAGGTAGATCCCTCCGGTCAAAGCGAACGGAACGGCGAGAACGACATGTGCTGCCTCGATCGCCGAATGGTAGGTCAGATAAAGCAGACCGAAAATCACGATCAGCACGATGGGCACAACGATCATCAGCCGCTGGCGTGCACGCTGCTGATTCTCGTATTGGCCGCTCCACGTCATGTAATAGCCGGCGGGCAGATCGACTTGCTCGAGCGCGGCCTTTGCCTCTTCGACAAATGAACCGATGTCGCGGCCCCGAACGTTCAGCAAAACCGTTCCGCGAAGCAGTCCGTTCTCGCTGTTGATCATCGTCGCGCCCTGGACTGTTTTGATCTCGGCGAGATCGCTTAACGGAATTGCGGCGCCGCTCGGTGCGATAACGGGTATTCGAGCGATCGCATCCGGCGTTGCGCGAAATTCCGCGGCGTAACGAACTCGGATCGGAAACCGCCGGCGTCCTTCGATGGTAGTTGAAAGATTCGTTTCGCCGATGCCTTTCTCTATTACGTCTTGTATCGTTCCGACGTCGATGCCGTAACGCGCCGCGGCCTGGCGATCGATGTCGATGTCGATATACGGCGAACCGCCGATCTGTTCAGGGTAAACATCCGCCGCACCCGAAACTGTTTTGACGACATCCGCAACCTGACGTGAAACGCGCTCCAACGTCTCGAGGTCGTTGCCAAACACCTTAACGCCGATCTGCGATCGCATTCCGGTCGACAGCATCTCGATGCGGTTTATGATCGGCTGCGTCCAGATATTCGTGACGCCCGGGAATCGCAACGCAGCATCCATTTCCGATACGAGCTTTTCACGCGTCATTCCGCTTCGCCATTCATCCTCGGGCTTGAGATGAATGATCGTCTCGTTCATGTTTGTCGGCGAAGGATCGGTCGACGTCTCGGCTCGGCCAGCCTTACCGACCGCCCATTCGACCTCGGGAAAGGCTTTGATTATCTCGTCCTGCTTGCTCATTATCTTGAGCGCCTCGTTGATCGAGATTCCGGGATCGGTCACCGGCATGAACATCAGATCACCTTCATTCAAGGGCGGCATGAATTCGGAGCCGATGCGTGTCGCCAGCAGCAGAGCCCCGATGAAAAGAACAACCGCGACACCAATCGTTGCGGTCCGATTTTGCAGCGCGAATCTCAGCACCGGCTCATACAGTCGCCGCAGAAATTTCATCACCGGATTGGCACCTTCCGAATGGATCTTTCCGCCGAGCAGGAAGGTGCAAAGTACGGGCACTAACGTCACCGCGATTATCGTCGCGCCGAGCATAGCGAAAGTTTTCGTGAAAGCCAGTGGATGAAACAGCTTCCCTTCCTGACCGATCAAGGCAAAGACGGGCACGAAAGCGAGGATGATGATCGCCATCGAAAAGAAAATCGGTCGTCCGACAAGCTTTGTCGATTCGAGCACAGTCGCCATTACTGCCTTCCGATCGCGCACGTCGACCTTGTTCCGCTCAATGAACCTGAATGCGTTCTCGGTCACGACGATGCCGGCATCGACCAGAACACCGATCGCGATCGCGATTCCCGAGAGCGACATCAGGTTGGACGTGATGCCCATGAAGTACATGAACAGGAACGACGTCAACACCGCGAGGGGAAGCGGTATGGTAACGATCAGGATCGACCGGAAATGCGCGAGGAAGATGATGTGTGCGAGCGTGACGAGGACCAGCTCCTCAATAAGGGCCCGTTCGAGCGTAGAGGTGGCGCGATTGATGAGCTGTGTTCGATCGTAGAACGGAACAAGCTCGACACCCGCAGGCAAACCGACTTTCAACTCTTCGATCTTTCGTTTAACGGCGTCGATCGTTTCGAGAGTGTTCACCCCGTATCGGGCTATGACCACTCCGCCGACCGCCTCGCGTCCGTTCTTGTCGAGCGCACCGAGACGGAACGCACTGCCAAGCTGAACAGTCGCGATGTTCTTTACGTAGACCGGCGTGCCATTTGACGAAGTCAGGACGATGTCTTCCACATCGGCGACCGATTGGATCAGCCCGACGCCTCGGACAACCGCCCATTCGCCGGCTTGCTCGACTACGTTGCCGCCGACGTTATTGTTTGACCGCTGGACCGCCTCGATGACCATCGAGAGGGGCATGTTGTATCCGCGCAGCTTATTCGGGTCGACGTCGACCTGGTACTGCTGAACATACCCGCCGACCGATGCCACTTCCGCAACGCCCGGAACCGAGTTGAGCTGGTAACGGACGAACCAATCCTGCACGGTCCGAAGATCGCGCAGATTCATCTTGTCGCTTTCGAGCGTGTACCAGAAGATCTGTCCGATACCGGTGGCGTCGGGACCGAGCGTCGGAGTAACGCTGGCCGGTAGCTGTTTCCCAACTAGATTCAATCGCTCGAGCACGCGTGTCCGAGCCCAATAGAGCTCGACATTATCCTCGAAGATCACGTTGACCATCGAAAAGCTGAACGCCGAGCTCGCACGCACCACTCTTACACCCGGCAAACCTTGAAGGCTCGTCACGAGCGGGTAGGTAACCTGATCTTCGACTTCTTTAGGCGAGCGTCCCGCCCAGTCAGTGAACACGATGACCTGGTTGTCGGAAAGATCCGGAATCGCGTCGATCGGCGTTCTGATGAGCGCCCAATATCCCGCCGCCGCGACGCCGATGTAGATCAGCACCACGATAACGCGATTCCTGATGGACCATTCGATGAGCCAGTTGATCATTACTCTGCCGGCGGCGTCATACGCCCTATCATTTGCTTCCCCAAGCGGCTTTCCATTTCTGCATCTGCTCTATCTCGGGCTGCTGCGCCTTGATTATCTGTGCGGCGAGTTCCTTTATCTCGGCGTGCTCGGCTTTCTGCTCGGCTTGTTTCGCCATTGTCACAGCACCCTGGTGATGAGCGGTCATCATATCGAGGAAGTTGATGTCGAATTGGTTCGATTCCATCTTGTCCATTTCCTGCATACGCTCGGCGCTCACCATTTTCATGCTGTCGGCCATGCCGGGCATCTCCATGTTTTTTGCGAACGGCTTGTCTGCGTACCACCGATCACGAAGCTGCTTCATATGGCCCATCTCTTTCGTCTGGTCGTCGATGATCTTTTGCGCAAACGTTTTGAGCTCCGTCCGTTGAGATTTACCGAGCACCATCTTCGCCATAATGATGGCGTCGTTGTGGTGCTGCGTCATCGTATCCAGGAACTGCAGATCGAACGGCTGCTGCGCCGCTCCCGGATCCGACTTCATATTCATCATGCTTTCGCCTTGCATGTTCGACATGTCGTTAGCACGAATATTGGACATGTCGTGATCCGCCGTGTTCGAGTTAGCGTTTCTGTTTGTATTCGTGTACGCCGTCGCGTTGTTCGACGCCCTGTTTCCGCAAGCCGCGCCGAACAAGCCGACCGCGATCGCTACTACCAAAACCGATATTGAATTTGTTCTCATGTTTCCTCCCTTAAAAGTTACTGTGCAGTGACCGGCAGCGAGGCTCTTCCTTTTCCGGCCGGTCCGTCATAAGTTACCTGTGCCTGCCACTCGCCCGCCATCTCGATATCGACGCTCCCTTTGTAAACGCCCGGCGTACTGGTTGTCGTCAGCGTAGCCGGATCATTCATTGCCGCCATCGAGCCCATTGCGGGCATAAAAAAGTTTAGTGAAGCGGCACCGACGTCTACTGGCTTACCGGAGGTGTCGGCAAAGGTGACTGTGAGATCCTGCTTGCCCTTACGCAGCACTCCGTCCGCGCTTGCGAGCGTAACCGTCAGATTTCCCACCGGTCCGCTCTTGATGGTCTTGCCCGCGCTGGCCGTCCCGGTACCCGAGCCGCACGCGAGCGCAAGTATTGTGAAAACTGCGATTGGTATGACTGCTATGATCTTGAACATGATTGTCTCCCTAAAATGTTTCCTATTGCTTCGGTTCCGTGCGTCCGATGTTTGAACACACTACGGCGCACGAAATAACCGGCCTGAAAAGAGGCGCGATTGTTTCTTCTGATTTACGAAACTAGATCAGGAAGGCGTGATGGCGCAGGTATAGAGCGGGCGGTCGTGAATACTTGAGGCGATTATCTGTGTAGTGGGAAATTGTGACGGTCTCGGGGGCGATCAATGGCCTAAACGGTGTTCGCTCGAACGCCGTAGCAGGCTCCGCCGCTTGGCTGAAGTTCAACTTGGCCGCCGCTTGCGTGCGGTCCTGCGAAACTCTCTCGGATTGAGTAACTGTGCAGTTAGAATCGCAGCAGGCTTTTGACTGCATCGAATCGATTGCCGACTTTTCACGTTTGCAGCACGAATGCGTATCCTCGCTCACGCCTCCGAGACATCCGCACACGCCGCCAGAGATCTGTGCGGCTAGTACGAACATGAAAACCAATGCGGTGAGTCGCTTCAGCATAAGCCATCTAAAATATGAAACTCCATAGACAACTTTGTCAATATCTTTATCGATTTATTTTCGAGCGGTCTGACGGTTCGGTTCGTCATGATGTGCCCCGCCGCACTTGGTTCTTGCCTCAATTAGGGCAGCAGATTCTAGCGTCCCGATCCAGTCGAGTCTCCGCTGCGAGTTAAGGTTCATCTGCTTCGCGGAAGACAAGAAAAGCGTCGAGCTAGCAAAAACTAGTTGGAGGCAATACTATGTCGGTATCTTCACCGCCATGACAGAAGGCAAAACATTTCTGCTTGCTGGGGCCCTTGCGTTCCTAGTCGTATTCGCGGTCCACTTCCTAAATTTTCCGGGAAGCGTGCCGAGGTTCCAAGAGGTGAGCGCAGGCGGTACGCTAATGGATCAAACACCGTCGTTCAACACAGAAGAGATTTACCAGCGGCTCACCGATGAATGACACGCCTGTCAGCAGCGCCAGCCTACCCCACATCGATTTGTCCATTGATTTCTCTACTATTCCTCCAGTTTGCGCCAGCCGTACGGCGTTAACCCTTTTGGCTTGTAGATTCCAAGAATTGTGATGACTAGCAAGACTACAAGACCAGCTCCCGGATGAAGCAGTTCGCTCGGCATCGATCGGATCTCCGCGTCATTAGCCGCGGCCGCGATATTCGCGAGCTGACTCACCGCCGGCATGTGCAGGATCAAAATTGCGGTCGCGACTATCGTCAGTGCCAATTTGAAAACTACCCAGTAATGTCGGAAGAGTCCCCATTTGGTACCGAGTGAAATTGCCAGACCGCTCGCGAACGCGGCGAGGGCCAAAGGCACGAGCACATACCATCCGATGGTTTCCATCGACAACCAAGCTGAACGCGCCTTCGCCGGTGTCGAGCTGCCGAACGCAGCGACCGCTAAGGCGAGGTAGGCGATCACAGCTCCGAGCCAGCCGACTGATAAGACGACGTGAAGAGTAAAGGCAATTCTGCGTAAGGTGGGTGACATGATCATGGCTTCTGCACTCCTTGTTGTTGGGTCGGCATATGGCGGCTCGGGCCGTGTCGATTGTCGCCTACAAACATCATTACAATGACCACCACCACAATCAGCGCCAGCGCGAAAGCGAAGACTTTGACCCAGCGGGGCGTCGGTGGGCGGCTTGTTTGTGATTCGTTCGAGATATTCATGACGTCATTGCGCAGGTTTTGCCGCCGGTGCCGCACTCGCCGCTCGACGCGGTGCGCTTGTGTGCCAGTGTACGATTACCCATTGACCGTTGCGCTTTTCGAGTATCGCGGTACCGAGACCGGCACCCTCGATACGTCGCCCCTTCACATCGGCGCCAATCGAATACTTAAAAGTCGCCCACGCCGTTTTCGTGTCTATCTTGATCTTGACGTCAGTCAGAACATACTTCGTGTTCTTGAATTCCTTTATCTCGGCGGCGAGATGATGGTCACGGTAATCTTGCCAACCATAATTAGCATGCCCATTCTCTATCACAATGACGGTAGGGTCATTTGCCCAGATATTGTCGAGAGTTGCCATGTCGGCTCTCTCGAACGCCATCGTGTTCCTTGTTAGCACCTCTCGAACGGCCGTTTCGTCTTTGCTCTGCGGCGAGGCTAAAACCGAGCATCCGAGAAGAATCACCATCGCTGCAAACATTCTTACTTTCATATCGTTTCCCTCACAGCAGTTGTACTTACATTAGAACCAAAGAGCCGATAGTTCTTAATTGTTTGATATCAGACAGCTCTGTTCGGTTTCGGCCACGCGATTAGCCAGAATCTGTCGCGAACGAAATGCAAATACGTACAAAAGTCCCGTTTTACCGATTGATCGTGTCTTTTACAGATTGCGCTTGTCGGCACAGTCTTTGCAATTACCGGCCCGGAAGTTTACCTCGGAGTTATATCGAAATATGAAACTAGCAGCAAGATGTCTTTTCCGACTTCGCATTTCAGCGGTGATTCTTTCCGCTGTGTTGTTGGCGATTTCGTTTGCAACACGCAGTCCGGAAATTTCTGCTCACGGCGGTGAAGACCACGGTGATAAGCCCAAGGTCGAAACAACCGGTCAGGGGATGGTTGCGCGGACTGCACGGCTCGGCGCTTTCGAGATAATGGTCAAGCATCCGACGCTGGAGCCCGACACGCCTGTCGCGGCACGACTATTTGTCACAAGCTTCGCGACCAATGAACCTGCTAGTAATCTGGTTCCTTCAATTCAGATCGAATCAGCGGGTGGCGCGATCACAGAGGTCGAGGTTCAGAAAACCGATTCAAATGGAAGCTTTGCATTTAACTTCCCTCCTTTACCGGAAGGAACGTACACGATACGAGTGATTGCGGCCGTGAGTGGAAAAACCGAAACTGCAACCTTTTCCGGTGTCGATGTAGCCCATCGCGAAACTGCGAAGACATCGGCGAGCGGTTCGTGGATCAGTATCGCGTTGATGGGTCTATCGTTTCTCATCGGAGCGGGACTGCTTGCAGGCATGGTGTATCTCGGTCTGCGTGCGATCAGAAACCGACCGCTGCACGAAGAAGCTGTTTCCGCTTAATCGACATTAACTCCGATCATGCTTTTTAAAACGAGAAACTCGAGCAGGGGAAAGGTGTTTTTGCCGGATCTTTTTTCCTTTTTGCCGGCAATGGCGGCGGCGATCTTTGTTTTCGCCGCCCCCCTTTTTTCCCAGAACCAGCCGGCACTCGCGCCAACCCGCACGGCGACAAAACTCTCGTCTCAGCAGTTTGTCGCACAGGAAGGTCTGAGCGTAAACCGTTTAATCGAACTCGGGATCGGCCGTCGAGCCGATTTGCTTGCAGCGCGGCAGCGACTCGCTATAGCTCAAGGACGTCTTCTCCAAGCAGGGTTCCGTCCCAATCCAACTTTTGACACGGAATATGGAAGTCCTCGCTTCCTGGGCGGCGAAGCGGAATACGATTTCTCTGCCGGTGTTTCGCAGGTTTTTGAATTAGGTGGAAAGCGGCGTCGCCGCGTTGCCGTTGCCGAGCTCGAACTTGCGCAGACGCGTGCCGAGATCGCCGCGATCGAGCGGCAGTTGATTGTCGGTATTCGAACAGCGTACACCGCTGCGATTTCGGCCGCGCGGCAGCTTGACGTGTTAGAACGGCTCGTCGTAGGAAATGAAGAGATCGTTCGTATCACCGAGGCGCGTTTGAATGAAGGCGACGTTGCGCCGCTCGACGTAAATTTGGTGAAGGTGGAAAACGATCGTCTGAAGGTGCAGGCGATCCAGGCCCGAAGCGAGTTGGAAACCTCACTTCTGGAGATCCGCACCCTGATAGGTGCTGATATCTCAGAACCTATCCGTCTCGCCCCTCAACCGGAACGTCCGCCCCGTTTTGATCTCGGTCTAAGCGAATTGACCCAGATAGCTCTTCGGGATCGTCCAGACTTGCAGGCGGCGCGCCTAGGTGAAGAGCTCGGCAATGCACGAATAAATCTCGCACGAGCGAACGCGGTTCCTAATGTTGAAGGTTCAGTGAGGTTCTCACGTTCAAAAGGAATAGTCGATCTACCCAGACCAGTTAACGGTGTCAATACAGCCACCGATCTGGATAACGAGCTGACATTTGGCGTATCGATCGACATACCGATCTTCAATCGCAATCGAGGTGAGATCGCCTCGGCGACCGCCGAACGTCAGCAGGCGACGCGAACTAGAGAATTTTTGGAAAGCACAATTAAGAGAGATGTCGCCGTTGCCTATCGCAAGTACCGTGCAGCGGCGGAGGCTTTGGTCGTATATACGACTCAAATCCTGCCGCGAGCCGAGGCGAATCTGCAAACGGTTCGGGCCGCGTACGGGCTTGGTGAGTTTTCGATTTTCGAGGTGGTCAATGAGCAGCGTCGCCTTTCTGAAAACGTAACGAACTATAACCAAAGCTTGCGAGATTATTACAACGCCTTGACCGAGCTCGAAACCGCGATCGGCACCACGCTTCCCGCTTCCGGATTTGCGCCCGAAGGCACCTCTGTTCTGCCGGATCAGGATCTAGACAAGACTGGAGTCGATCGTACCGCGCTATTGAAGTCGGTGAATGGAGCCAAAACGGAAAGAGCCATGACTCTTTTGAACGCAGAGTTGGAAAAAGGCAAGACGAATAAAGGAAAACAGTGAGGACAAGATGAAGACAATTAACATTTTGACATTGGCGGGTTTGAGTTTGGTAACAGCGTTCGCCGGTGCGTGCTCGCCAGGTTCGGCGCCGTCGAATACTGCGCCCGCGAATCGCGTAGGAGCTAATGCGAATACAACTGCGGCCAACGCTTCGACCGCTGCGACCGACGAGACACCGGCGTTGGTTAGGACCGCATTTCCGGATGCACAAAGCTTTACCACCCAGCACAAGGATATCCCGGCCGACGCGGTTACCGATATAGAACAGGACACAGGCGGAAAGGTTCCGGACAAGGATCACCACTCATACCTGGCTTTCTCTACGGCGGGCGGAAAACGCACACAGGTCGGAGCGGCGACTGTCCTCAAGGCCGGCGGAAAGGACGTTCTTGTGATCTACGACAGCAAAGCCGGATCGCCGGTTATCCGTGAAGTTCGCGCTGACGGGGTTTCTCCTGAATTCTTGAAGCAGTTCGCCGGGAAGGGTCACGACAATGAGATTGCAGTCGGCGGCGACATCACGGCAAAAGGTGTCGACGAGGCGACGGCCAAGGCGGTCACACAGGCGGTTCGAATAGATGTTTTGACGATGCAGGCTCTTTACGGCTCTGCGCACTCGCACTAGAGACATGAAGCATTTCAGCGTAAACGGCGGATCGAAAGAAGCCTTCGATCCGCCGTGTAAAGGAAGTTTGTGACGACGCGAAGATGAACTTATCCAATTTTCATTTGCGGTTACTTCACAGAATGGCTCTCGCGTTCATCCTATCGGCTGCGCTGTTCGGACAAGGATCTGTGTTCGCGAACGGCGAACATGACAAGCCTGCGGCGTCTGGCGGTGCGTCCGTGACGACTGTTCCGGTCTCCCGGGCAGAGCGGAATATTGACTCTGACGTGGGGAGTTTCACTTTCTATGTTGAGCGGTTGCCGGCGGACCCGCGGAACGGCGAGCTTGTACAGATAGCCGTTCGCGTGTCGGAGAAGGTCGAGGGTGGTTTTGGCGCTGGCGAAGCGGTTGCGATCGCTGACGCGGTTGTTTCATTGAGCGTTACGACCGCCGAGGGAAATAGTGTTGCAGATAACATCCCGGCAACCTTTGAGGAAGGGTTCTACCGGGTCGACTTCACGTTTACCGCAACGGGAAACTACAAGCTGGTTTTCAACGTGGCGACGAAGGACAACCGCGGCGTATCCGCGGACTTTCCGGTAAGCGTTGCACGGGCCGCTATCAATTGGATGTTCTGGATCGGGGTGCTGCTCCTTGGGCTCTTAAGTTTTGGAACAGTTGGCGCGGTTTACTATGCATCTGGCCGCAACGAAAACGGGAATCGAAATCTGGGTCGGATCGCTCCGGTTGCCGCCCTTGCGGTGCTCCTTTTCGCCTTCGGCACATTCGCTCTGGCGTACTTCTATCCACCTCGCGAGACAAGGGTGATGGGAGCATTTCATCCGACTGGGGCCGTGCTGGTCAGCGAAACTTCAACTGCCACGCTTGCGACTCTTACGATCCCCAAGGAATCACAAATACTTTTTGGAATCAAAACAGAGCCGGTTCAAACGCGACAGATCACCAGCGGATTGAACACGACCGGCGTCGTTCGCACTCGACCCGACGCACGCGGTATCGTCGTGCCTCCCGTCGCGGGGCGAATTGTTTTGAGAGAAGGCTTGACGATCGGATCGGCGGTGGGTCGGGGCGAACAGATCGGGCGTGTTGAGCAGGTTGTAGATGTGTCTGCACAGACGGATCTGGAAACTCAGCGACTGGAGGTCGAGGCGAGACGTCTGGAATTGAGAAACACGGTTTCGCAGCTCGAGTCGCAGCAGGCAGAGCAACGGGCGAAGGCCCAGCAGGCGCGAACACAGCTCGCACAGGCGCAGCGCGAGCTTAGGCGATCGGCCAATCTTCTCGAGGTAGGAGCCGCTCCGCGTAAGCGTGTCGAAGAAGCGCAGACGGCCGTCAAAGTCGCGGAGCAGGAGGTTGGATCAGCCGAGCAGCAGGTTCGGTTAATTGGCGAGCAGATTCGGCAGTCGCGTGCTGGCCAGGCCACATTCCAGAGCGTGAATTGGCCAAACAGATTCTTTCCACTGACGTCGCCGGTCACCGGGATCGTAAATGAGATCAAAGCTACAAGCGGGCAGGTTATCGAGACCGGAACAGAGGTCATGTCGATCGTCAATCTGTCGACAGTGCTGATCGAGGCCCAAGTATTCGAGCGCGATCTCCCTGCTGTCCGGGAGTCGACTCGAGCAAGCTTCACATCTGCCGCGCTGAATGGCGAGGTTTACACGATCGGAACGCCAGACGGAGACGGCCGCCTTCTATCCGTCGGGCAGACCGTGAATGAGCAGACGCGCTCGGTACCCGTTGTTTACGAGGTGCGAAATCCTGCCAGCCGGTTGCGTGATGGGATGTTCGTCGAGGTCACCATCGATACAACGGGCAGCCGCACGGTCCTTGCGGTGCCAAAGCGATCGGTCGTTACCGAACAGGGACAGACCTTTGTTTTCGTTTTTGACGGCGGTGAATCGTTTGAAAAAAGAGCGGTCGCTTTAGGCACGGAGGGAGCCGACTATTACGAGATCAGATCAGGTTTGAAAGAGGGCGAAAGAGTAGTCACCGAAGGAATCTATCAGCTTCGCTCAACCCAGCCCGGTGCATAGAACTTATGAAAAATGTATTCGTCTTTATAACAATTATTCTGGTTGGTGTATCAGCGATCATGCTGGGAGCATGCGGCCGCAGCGGTGCCGGAAACTCGGACAATGCGTCCGGACACGCGAACCACACGGAGGCTGCCAAAACCATTGGCGATTCCGACAAAGCCTTTCGGATCGACTTCAAAAGCGAACCCGGCGAAATTAGCGCAGGTGCCCCGGCCAACCTCTTTTTCACGGTGAAGGACAGGCAGGGAGCAACGGTCAAAGATCTTCAGATCGTTCACGAAAAGCCCATGCACTTGCTGGTCGTTTCGAAAGATCTCGCTGAGTTTTATCACGTCCATCCGGAGCAGCAGGCCGAGGACGGCAGCTATCGTGTCCAGCATACGTTCCCGAACGGCGGTGAGTACACGATCTATACCGATTTTACGCCGAGGGCCGCGGTCCAGGTCGTTGAACAGATCAACGTGAAGGTTGCAGGAAACGAACGGCCGACGATGGCGCTCGTTGCCGACACGAAATTTGAAAAAACTATCGACGGTCTGAAGGTAGTGATGAGACCGAGTTCGGAGCTAAAAGCGGGAGAAGAGCTGACGCTCGACTTTCAAGCCTTTGATGCGGTAAGCGGAAAACCCGCGACGGATCTTCAAAACTATCTCGGCGAGCTCGCCCATTTTGTCATCATCAGCGAAGACATGAAGGATTTCGTCCACGCGCACCCGATGGCTAGAGGCGAATCGATGGATTCGATGAAGATGGATGATAAACGGTCCGACAGTCATGACCACTCGAAAATGGATGGCGCCGGAGCCAAGCCGAGCGCGTCCGAAGTTTCCGCACACACCACCTTTCCGCGCGCCGAGCTTTACAAACTGTGGGCGCAGTTTCAACGAAATAACAAAGTTATAAGCGTGCCGTTTGTCGTCAGTGTTCCGGCAGGAAAGACAGTTGCCGTGAAACCCGCAAATGTTCTCGCGGGAGCAACCAGAATTACGGTTTCCGGCGACGGTTTCGAGCCTTCGCAGATTTCGGTGAAAAAGGGCGAACCGGTCAAGCTAGCTTTCTATCGCCAGGATGCCGACAACTGCGGGGGCGAAGTCGTTTTCTCGAAAATGAACATTAAGAAAAGACTGCGTGTCGGTGAAACGGTTCTAGTCGAATTTACGCCGGAAGAAGCCGGGGAGATTTCGTTCGCCTGCGGAATGAATATGATGAAAGGAAAAGTTTTGGTGCAGTAGACAAGAAGTAAAAGAGAATACGGGATAAAAATAAAATGAAAAAACGAATTATGAGATCACTGTTGGTCGCCGCTTCGATGCTACTGGCGATGTTGTTTGGTGGAAGCACCGCTTTTGCCAGCGGAACAAACGAAAGAATAAATAGCGGCCCGAAAAAGAAAGTTGCCACCGCCCATCCTAAAACGGTCCGTATTGCCGTCGGCAAAAACGGCTTCAGCCCTTCGAGCATCAATGTTGAGGAAAGCTTTCCGCTGACTTTGATCTTTAACCGAAAAAACAAACAAGGCTGCGGCAATAAGATCGTTTTTCCGTCGTTGAAAATTACGAGGAACCTGCCCGTCGGAAAGCCTGTGACCGTAAAGATCACACCGGATCGACCGGGCACTATAGCTTTTACCTGCAGAATGTATAAAGGAAGCATTGTAGTTGAGTAACATTCACGAATGCGCTGTCGGGCGTAGATAACGAATCGGCTGCGTAATTCTTAGGACAAAAAAAGGAGGATAAGAAAATGAAAATAGCATTTTATTTGGGACTCGTTTTAACTTTCGCCCTCGTCGCTATTGGCGCGGCCTGCAATCAAACCGCTACCGTCAACACGAATTCATCAGCGAACCATAACGGGATGAACGCCAATATGGCGAATCATAACTCCATGTCGATGAATTCGAATTCCGCGATGGCGGACCCGAATCACGGAATGTCGGAAATGATGAGCAAAATGAAGAGCGACCCAAACGCCGCTTCTGCTCCGTATGATTTACAGTTTATCGACACGATGTCGGCTCACCACCAGAGCGCAGTCGATATGGCTGGAATGGCATTGAAGAAATCGCAGAACGCCGAACTAAAGACATTTGCGCAAAAGATCATCGACGATCAGCAAAAGGAGATCGCTCAGATGAAGGCTTGGCGCGAAAAATGGTATGCCGGAAAAGCCGCCGCCAAGAATATGGAAATGTCCGGCATGATGGATGCGATGAAAATGATTATGGGCAGCGACATGAAAAAAATGGAGGATGCGACCGGCAAGGACTTTGATTCGATGTTTCTCGATATGATGTCGGCGCATCACGCCGGCGCGGTCGTAATGGCAAAGGAGGCGTTGCAAAAGGCCGAACATCCCGAGATCAAGACCTTGGCGAATCAGATCATCAAGGCGCAGGAAGCTGAGATCAAAGAGATGGCGGACTGGAAGGCGAAGTGGGCTAAGTAAATGAAAAACTAAAAGTGAAAAGTGAATGAATGAATTGCCGCTTTTCACTTTTCGCTTTTTCGCTATTTTATGAATTTCATAATCAAATGGGCGCTGCAGAATCGGATGATCGTGGTCGCGATGGCGGCTCTGCTGCTCGTTTGGGGTTCCTATGTAGCGTACAACCTCCCTGTTGACGTTTTTCCCGACCTGAATAAGCCGACCATTACAATCCTGACCGAAGCTGAAGGTCTGGCTCCCGAAGAAGTCGAAACACAGGTTTCGTATCCCATTGAAACGGTGATGAACGGCTTGCCGGGTGTCGAGCGAGTTCGTTCGCAGAGCGGCATCGGACTTTCGATCGTTTATGTCGAGTTCGGCTGGGGCACGGATGTTTACCGGAACCGCCAGCTTGTCGCGGAAAAAATCAGTGAAGCTCGCGAGCAGATGCCGCCGGGAACTTCGCCCTTTCTCGCGCCGATCTCCTCGATAATGGGTGAGATTATGCTGATCTCCGTCGCTTCAAAAGACGGGAAAACCA
>Ga0183260_10001741_pt1 | contig 18092 bp, 12 predicted proteins | sample AntDrymUQ4972206_2_FD_129768 | JGI IMG/M metagenome (GOLD analysis project Ga0183260, IMG submission 129768) | Polar desert sand microbial communities from Dry Valleys, Antarctica - metaG UQ497 (22.06) (version 2) (version 2) | ecosystem: Environmental > Terrestrial > Soil > Desert | place...
CGTCCGGCGTCGGCCACGACCGCCACTGGTAGCCGTAGACCGGTCCGAGCTCCCCGTCGGCGTCGGCCCACTCGTCCCAGATCGTGACCCCTCGCTCGTGCAACCACCTGACGTTGGTGTCACCGCGAAGGAACCACAGGAGCTCGGCCACCACCGAGCGCAGATGCACCTTCTTGGTCGTGACGAGCGGAAAACCCGCGTCGAGGTCGAAGCGCATCTGGTGGCCGAAGACGCTGCGCGTCCCGGTGCCGGTGCGGTCGCCCTTGGCCACGCCCTCGTCGAGGACCCGGGCCAGCAGGTCGAGGTACGGCCGCATGTCGCGACGCTAGCACCGGCGGGTGTCACGGCGGGGGCGATACTTTGGCCGTATGGCATCTGCGGCTGTCCCCTTCGGGAGGGTCCTCACCGCGATGGTGACGCCCTTCGCCTCCGACGGTGCCCTCGACATCGACGCGGTCGGGCGGGTTGCCACGTACCTCGTCAACGCCGGCAACGACGGCCTGGTCATCAGCGGGACGACAGGCGAGAGCCCAACCACGTCCGACGACGAGGCCGGCCGGCTGCTGGCTGCGGTGCTGGACGCGGTCGGTGACCGGGCGTACGTCGTGGCCGGCGTCGGGACCAACGACACCGCGCACTCGGTGCGCCTCGCCAAGCAGGCGGCGCGGCTGGGCGCTCACGGAGTGCTGGTCGTCACGCCGTACTACTCCAAGCCGCCGCAGGCCGGGATCGTCGCCCACATGCGAACCGTCGCCGACGCCGCCGAAGTCCCGACGATGGTGTACGACATCCCCGGGCGCACCGGCGTGAAGCTCTCGTACGAGACCCTGCTGCGGCTTGCCGAGCACCCGGGCATCGTGGCGGTCAAGGAGGCCAGCGGCGACCTCTTCGCGGGGTCGCAGGTCATGGCCGACACACGGCTGAGCTTCTACTCCGGTGACGACGCGCTGAACCTGGCCTGGCTGGCGCAGGGGGCGGTCGGGGTTGTCTCGGTGGTCGGTCATGTCGCCGCGGGCGCGTACGTTCAGATGGTCAAGGCTGTCGACAGCGGCGACCTGGCGGCCGCGCGGGCGATCTCCGAGACCCTGATCCCGGCGGTCCGCGCGATCATGACACGAACGCAGGGAGCGATCATGGCCAAGGCAGGACTGCAGTTGCTCGGCGTCCTCGAACACCGCACGATGCGGCCACCGCTCGTGGCCGCCAGTGACGCGGAAGTGGCGGCTCTGCGTACCGACCTGGCTGCCGCAGGGTTGCTCCAGAACGTGCCGGCATGAGTCATCCGCATCCCGAGCTCGGCACGCCGCCTGCCCTGGTGGACGGTGCGCTGCGGATCACGCCCCTGGGCGGCCTGGGTGAGATCGGCCGCAACATGACCGTGTTCGAATACGCCGGCAAGCTGCTCGTCGTGGACTGCGGGGTGCTGTTCCCCGAGGACCACCATCCGGGTGTCGACCTGATCCTGCCGGACTTCGAGCCGATCCGCGGCCGGCTCGACGATGTGATCGCCATCGTGCTAACCCACGGCCACGAGGACCACATCGGCGCGGTCCCGTACCTGTTGCGCGAGCGCGGTGACATCCCTTTGGTCGGCTCGCGGCTGACGCTGGCGTTGCTCGACTCAAAGCTGCGCGAGCACCGGCTCAAGGAGACGCCACGGTACGTCGTCGCCGAGGGTGACCGTCAGACGTTCGGCCCGTTCGACTGCGAGTTCGTGGCTGTGAACCACTCGATCCCCGACGCGCTCGCTGTGGCGATCCGGACCGGTGCCGGGACCGTCTTGCACACCGGCGACTTCAAGATGGACCAGCTCCCGCTGGACGGGCGCATCACCGACCTCAGGGCGTTCGCTCGGCTGGGCGAAGCCGGTGTCGACCTGTTCATGGTGGACTCGACCAACGCCGAGGTGCCCGGCTTCACGACACCCGAGCGCGACATCGCGCCGATCCTCGACCGGGTGTTCGCGGCGAGCGAGCAGCGGGTGATCGTGGCGTGCTTCGCGTCGCATGTGCACCGCGTGCAGCAGGTCATGGACGCCGCGGTTGCCCACGACCGAAAGGTCGCCTACATCGGGCGCTCGATGGTGCGCAACATGGCGGTGGCCGGTGAGCTCGGCTACCTGCGGGTGCCCCCGGGCGTGCTGGTCGACGGGCGCGAGATCGGCGGCTACCGGCCGGACGAGCTGGTCCTCATCTCGACAGGCTCGCAGGGCGAGCCGATGTCGGCACTCTCGCGCATCGCCAACCGCAGTCACGACTCCGTGCGGATCGAGCCGGGCGACACCGTCGTACTCGCGTCGTCCCTGATACCGGGCAACGAGAACGCCGTGTACCGGGTTGTGAACGGCCTGGTGCGGTGGGGGGCGCGCGTCGTGCACAAGGGCAACGCATTGGTGCACGTGTCAGGCCACGCCAGCGCCGGTGAGCTGCTCTACTGCTACAACGTCGTACGACCGCGCAACGTGATGCCCGTGCACGGCGAGATGCGCCACCTGCACGCCAACGCCGAGCTCGCCCGAGCCACCGGCGTCCCGGCCGAGCGGGTCGTTGTGGCCGAGGACGGCGTCGTGGTCGATCTCCACGCCGGCGTGGCGCGCGTGTCCGGCAAGGTCGAGTGCGGCTACGTGTTCGTCGACGGCTCCAGCGTCGGCGACATCACCGAGACGGAGCTGAAAGACCGGCGCATCCTCGGCGACGAGGGTTTCATCTCCGTGGTCGTCGTGATCGACTCGGTGACCGGCAAGATCGTGACCGGACCGGAGATCCACGCTCGTGGCTTCAGTGATGACGGTGTCTTCAACGCGGTCCGCCCGCAGCTGGAGGAGGCGCTCGACGTCGCGGTGCGCGAGGGCGTGCGCGACAGCCAGCAGCTGCAGCAGGTCATCCGTCGCACGGTCGGCCGCTGGGTCTCCGCGACCTACCGGCGCCGCCCGATGATCATCCCCGTCGTCCTCGAGGCCTGACCGCCCGGCACCACCCCCGGCACCACCCCGTGGCAACCCCGTCCACGATCCGAGACTTATGACGCCACCTGCGCCGGTCGAAGCCGCGGATGGTCGGGCCAGAAGCCGCGGATGGTCGGGCGAGAAGCCGCGGATGGTCGGGTGGGGCGGCGTGTGGCACGTGGGACTGATGGGATCAGGCCGTAGCCTGACGACCATGGCGACCCGGACGTCTTCCCCCGCGCGGTCGCGCACTAGCAGCAGTGCGCGGCGCCCGACGCGATCGACCCGGTCCTCGCGACCGTCGCGGGCCGGCTCCACCGCCGTCCGCCGCCGCAGCCGACCTCCTCTGGTCCCTCGCGTCCTGGCAGCGGTCGGACGTGGCGCCCGGGCGATCTGGCTCGGCATCGCTCATCTCTTCGGCACGATCGCGCGCAGCGTCGGCTCGACGGCGCGCGGGCTGGAGCCCGAGCACCGGCGCGACGGGATCGGGCTGGCGTTCGTGGGACTCGCGGTCGTGGTGGCGGCGGCGATCTGGTGGGAGCTGCCGGGGCCGGTGGGTGTCGGTGTCCGGGCCGTGGTCGCCGGTTCCATCGGTGTCCTCGGGTGGGTCCTGCCACTGGTTCTGCTGCTCGTCGCTTGGCGCACCCTGCGCCACCCCGACCGCAACGGACCCGCGGGACGCCAGATCGTCGGGTGGTCCGCCCTGACCCTCGGTGTGCTGGGCCTGATCCACATCGGCAACGGTCTGCCCCGGCCGTCCGGCGGCAGCGCCGCCATGCACGAAGCCGGCGGTGCACTCGGCTACGTCACCTCCGCGATCCTGGTGGACCTGTTCCGCACGTCGCTGGTGGCGATCCCGCTCCTGGTACTGCTCAGCCTCTTCGGCCTGCTCGTCGTCACCGCTACCCCGGTGCATGCGGTTCCGGCCCGGGCCAAGGAGCTGCGCGATGCCCTGCTGCGCCGCACGCCCGACTCGGCTCAGGAGCAGGTTGCCGTAGAGCAGATGACCGGTTTGCGGCGGTCACGACCACGCCGCCGGGTCGGTGCATTCGTGCACGACGTGACCGGCGACGAACCGTACGACACCCCGCTGGTCGCCGGCGGCTCCACCCGTCTCGACAAGGCCGCCTCCAAATCCGATGCGGAGCACTCCGACGACGGCGTACCGCTCGAACCTCCGCCGCACACGCCGCTGCCCGCGCGCGCCGAGCAGCTCGCGCTGTCCGGCGACGTCGTCTACACGCTGCCGCCCAACGAGGTGCTCAAACCCGGCAGTCCCCACAAGGCGCGGTCGTCGGCCTCGGATGCGGTCGTCCTATCGCTGACCGAGGTGCTCGACCAGTTCGACATCGACGCGGAGGTCACCGGCTACACACGAGGGCCGACCGTGACGCGCTACGAGGTCGAGCTAGGACCGGCGGTCAAGGTCGAGAAGGTCACGACGCTCGGGCGCAATATCGCGTACTCCGTTGCCAGCGCCGACGTCCGGATCCTCTCGCCCATCCCGGGCAAGTCAGCGATCGGCATCGAGATCCCCAACGTCGACAAGGAGATGGTCTCTCTCGGCGACGTGCTGCGCTCGCCGCAGTCGCGGGGGGACCACCACCCGATGGTCGTCGGCCTCGGCAAGGACGTCGAGGGCGGGTTCGTGGTCGCCAACCTCGCCAAGATGCCGCACCTGTTGGTGGCGGGCGCCACCGGATCGGGCAAGTCGAGCTTCATCAACTCCGTCATCGCCTCGGTGCTGATGCGGTCGACGCCCGACGAGGTGCGAATGATCCTGATCGATCCCAAGCGGGTCGAGCTCACCGCGTACGAGGGCATCCCGCACCTCGTCACCCGGATCATCACCAGCCCCAAGAAAGCGTCCGAGGCACTGCAGTGGGTCGTGCGCGAGATGGACCTGCGCTACGACGACCTCGCGCAGTACGGCTTCCGCCACCTCGATGACTTCAACAAGGCCGTCCGCGCCGGGAAGGTGAAAGCGCCTCCCGGCAGCGAGCGGCAGCCGACGCCGTACCCGTACCTTCTCGTGGTGGTCGACGAGCTCGCCGACCTGATGATGGTGGCACCGCGAGACGTCGAGGACGCGGTGGTCCGCATCACACAGCTGGCCCGCGCGGCGGGGATCCACCTGGTGCTGGCGACCCAGCGGCCGAGCGTCGACGTGGTGACAGGTCTGATCAAGGCGAACGTTCCCAGCCGGTTGTCCTTCGCGACGTCCTCGCTGGCCGACAGCCGCGTCATTCTCGACCAGCCCGGCGCGGAGAAGCTTGTGGGTCAAGGTGACGGGCTGTTCCTGCCGATGGGCGCCAGCAAAGCGATGCGCATGCAGGGGGCGTGGATCACCGAGCCGGAGATCCACGCCGTCGTCCGTCACTGCACACAGCAGCTGCAACCGACCTACCGGGACGACGTCACGGCTCCCCAGCAGTCCAAACGCGAGCTCGACGGCGACATCGGTGACGACCTCGACCTGGCGCTCCAGGCGATCGAGCTCGTCGTGACCACGCAGTTCGGGTCGACGTCGATGCTGCAGCGCAAGCTGCGGGTGGGTTTTGCGAAGGCGGGGCGACTCATGGACATCCTCGAGTCGCGTGGCGTGGTCGGTCCCAGCGAGGGCTCCAAGGCACGAGACGTGCTGATCAGGCCGGACGACCTTGACGATGTGCTCCAGACGATACGGGGGGAGTGAGCAGTGGTGACGCACGACAACGTGGCGGACGAGCAGCTCATCGAGATCCGCGGCAACCGGGGGCTTTACGCACTGGTGGCGGTGGCGGCCGTGACCGCGGCGTCCGGGTACGCATACCGGGCCAGCCACGGCGGCAGCTGGCCCAGCTGGCTGATGGCCGTCGTCCTGGGTCTGGTCTCGGTCGTCCACGCCGCCTGCTGGTGGGACGCCCGGGCGCCGCGCCTCGTGGCCGACGCCCAGGGTTTGCGGCTGCGTCACGGGCGCACCTGGACCGGCACCCCGTGGGACGAGGTCGAGACGATCGAGATCGGCCGTGGCGCGGGCATGCTGCGCGACGGCAAGCTACGTATCCAGGCCGGAGGTGAGGTGCAGTCGCTGCGCTACGGCGTCAGCGCCCGAGCCACATCGGCGGATCTGCCAGCCTCGTTGCGGACGCTCGGCGCACCGGTCACAGCCGACCCGGTGCGGCCTTTCCCGCGGCACGCTGCCGAGATGGTGGAGCCCGCCGACTCGCCGACCCCGGCGGCTCCGCCCCGGCTGGTTCAGGCCGGCTCCGCTCCCGGCATGGAGCCCTCGGCGCGCCGCGCGGTCCGGGCCGACGTGCGCCGGGACGGGCCGGCCTCCGTCGCGGTTCTAGCGTTGCGCCCCGAGCCGGCAGGGTTGCCGGAGGCGAAGGCGCTGCGGGGTACGTCCGGCCGGGTGGGGCTGGTCTTGGAACCCACCGCGACGGACGAACGTCCGGCAGTCTCCGAGACCGCGGTCGCGGCCGCTCCCATCGACCCCTACCCCACCGCGCCGGCCGAGCGGCCGGTGATCGGTCCGGAGCTGACGGCGAGCCGCGAGCGGCTGCGGCTGAGCGTCGACCAGGTCGCTGACCGCACCCGGATCCGGCCGCACGTGATCGAGTCGATCGAGGTGGACGACTTCGTGCCCTGCGGCGGCGACTTCTACGCGCGCGGCCACATTCGCGCGCTGGCCCGCGTCCTCGGTCTCGACCCGGTGCCGCTGCTCGCCGCGTACGACGAGCGGTACGCCTCCGCGCCGATCAACGCGCGTCGGGTCTTCGAGGCCGAGCTGGGGACCGGGCCGACACCGGTGCTCCGGATGACCAGCGGTGGACCCAACTGGGCGGCGCTGCTCGGCGTGGTGTTGGTGCTCGCCGCCGTGTGGGGGGCAGCGAAACTGGTCACCGACACGCGACAGGACGCGTCGGCTCCCGATGCCGAACCCTCCGCGAACATCGGGCCGACGCAGCCGACCCTGGGACCGGACCGCTTCGCCGGGGTCGGTGGGTCTGCGCTCAACCGGCTGCGGCTGTCCGCCGACGGCGGCGCCAGCAGGGTCGCCGTCCGCGATGACGCCGGTGAGCTGGTGTGGCACGGCACGCTGACCGACGGGAAGACCCACACGGTGCGGGTGGCCGGATCGGCCACTGTGGTCGCTGCGGACGGCGGCGTGGTACGGGCGAACCTCAACGGCCACCCGCGAGGCCCGCTGGGTGAGCCTGGAGAGAGCGTCCAGCGCGTGCTAGGCAGCGACCGGAGCCGCTGAGCGCCTCGACGGACCAGAACTGTTCACCGCTCGGCCATACTGGTGTGGTTATGACCCCGCCCACCTCGTCCGCCGCCTCCTTGGCGCCGGCGACCCGACCCCGAGCCGCGCTGGTCACCTTGGGATGTGCCCGCAACGAGGTGGACTCCGAGGAGCTGGCCGCCCGGTTGGACGCCGGTGGCTTCGAGCTCGTCGACGACCCGGCCGCGGCCTCGGCCGTCCTGGTCAACACCTGCGGATTCGTCACGACGGCCAAGAAGGACTCGGTCGACACTTTGCTCGCGGCCGCCGACCTGAAGGGAGCGTCGGGTCCGCAGGCCGTCGTCGCGGTCGGGTGCCTGGCGCAGCGTTACGGCAGCGAGCTGGCCGATGCGCTGCCCGAGGCGGATGCGGTGCTGGGCTTCGACGACTACCCCGACATCGCGAGTCGGCTGCGGTCGGTTCTGGCGGGCACACCGCACGTCTCGCACACTCCGAGCGACCGGCGGGCGCTGCTGCCGATCACGCCGCTGGCACGGCTTGCAGCCCCCGTCGCTGTGCCCGGGCACCGCGCCGCCCCGCCGGACCTACCGCCCGGTCTCGCGCCTGCATCAGGACCCCCGACCGTACGCCGGCGGCTCGACTCCGGTCCGCTCGCGCCGCTGAAGCTGGCATCTGGGTGCGACAGGCGGTGCACGTTCTGCGCGATCCCGTCCTTTCGCGGGTCGTTCGTGTCGCGGCCGCCCGCTGAGGTGCTCGCCGACGCTCGCTGGCTCGCCGCCCAGGGGGTCCGGGAGCTGTTCTGCGTCAGCGAGAACTCGACGTCGTACGGCAAGGACCTCGGCGACCTGCGGCTGCTCGAGGCCCTGCTGCCCGAGCTGGCTGCGGTGGACGGCATCACGCGGGTCCGGGTGTCCTACCTGCAGCCGGCCGAGATCCGCCCCGGCCTGATCGATGCGATCGCGACCACGCCGGGCGTCGCCGCCTACTTCGACCTGTCCTTCCAGCACGCCTCCGCACCGGTCCTGCGGCGGATGCGACGCTTCGGCGATGCCGAGCGGTTCTTGGACCTGCTCGCGTCGGTGCGGGCACTCGCCCCCGATGCCGGCATCCGCAGCAATGTCATCGTGGGGTTCCCCGGCGAGACAGAGGCGGACGTGAGCGTGCTGACCGACTTCCTCGCTGCCGCCGAGCTGGACGTGGTAGGGGTCTTCGGCTACTCCGACGAGGAAGGTACTGCGGCGGCGAAGCTGCCCGGCAAGCTCGACGAGGAGGAGGTCGCCGCACGCGTCGATGGTGTCAGCCGCCTGGTCGACGACCTTGTCGACCAGCGGGCCGCGGCTCGTCACGGCGAGGTCGTGTCGGTGCTGGTCGAGCGGCGGGACGGCAGCTGGGTCGAGGGCCGGGCCGCGCACCAGGGACCCGATGTTGACGGCATCGTACGACTGCGCGACGTGTCGTCGGACGTCGAGGTCGGTGACCTCGTACCTGCCGTCGTGTGCTCCCACTCGGGTGCAGATCTCGTCGCCGACGCCGTCGTGGCGGGCGCGCGGGGCGCCGCGTGACCCGCACGCCGGCGCCGAGCAACTGGAATCTCGCCAACGCCCTGACCGCGCTGCGGCTGGTGCTCGTGCCCGTCTTCGGCTGGCTGCTGCTCGCCGACGACGGCACTTCCGACATGCGGCGCGTCCTCGCCTGCGCTGTCTTCCTGCTGGCCGCGGTCACCGACCGCTTCGACGGTGACATCGCGCGCCGCCGCGGGCTGGTCACCGACTTCGGCAAGCTCGCCGACCCGATCGCGGACAAGGCGCTGACGGGTACCGCCTTCGTCGGACTGTCGATTCTCGGCGAGCTGCCCTGGTGGGTCACGGTGGTCGTGCTGATCCGCGAGGGCGGCATCACGCTGCTGCGCTTCTGGGTGCTGCGGCACGGCGTGATAGCCGCGAGCCATGGCGGCAAGCTCAAGACCGTGCTGCAGACGGTGGCGCTGGCGCTGTTCGTCGCACCGCTGTCCGGGCCGCTGTTCTGGGTCGCGGTTGCCGTGATGTGCGTCGCCGTGGTCGCCACCGTGGTCACCGGTGTCGACTACGTGGTGCGGGCACTGACGATGCGACGCGCGAGCGAGCCCGCGCACTCGTGACCGCGACGCTGGCCGCCACCGAGGTGGTGGCCGCGCTGCGGGACCACACCGCCACGGTGAGCACCGCCGAGTCGCTGACGGCAGGGATGCTGTGCGCCACCCTGGTCGATGTCCCGGGGGCGTCCGAGGTCGTACGCGGCGGGATCGTCGCGTACTCGGCGGACCTCAAGGCCGAGCTGCTCGGTGTGCCGGAGGACCTGTTGGCGCGTGTTGGCACCGTCGACGCCGAGACCGCAGCCGCGATGGCGACTGGGGGTCGCCGCCGCCTGGGGAGCTCCTTCGCGGTCGCCACAACAGGGGTCGCCGGGCCCGACCCTGTCGAGGGCAAACCGGTGGGACTGGTCTTCGTCGCCGTGGCCGGACCGGGCGGCTGCGACACCCGCCGACTGCGGGTTCGAGGCGATCGGGCGGCGGTGCGCGCCGGAGCCGTCCGCGGCGCCCTCGACCTGCTGCTCGACGCGCTGCGCTGACCCTGTGGCGCAGACCTGTTGGCCTCACGCCGCCGAGTGGCGCAACCGACGTGCGCCACTCGCGGCAGACGGAATTACCCCGCCGCGGTGCAGACAGCGATGGACGTGTGCGCTGGGAAGCCACCACGCCCGAGTGGTGTTGTGCCTGACGACTGTCCGGTGTGACGGGTACCGTGGGTATACCGGTCGACGCCGACGACGTCCGCCGCCGCAGAGGGGAGGCACCGTGATCGGTACCGTGATCGTGCTCCGGCAGCTGATCGGTGACGTGCTCCGCTCCACGCGGATGCGCCAGGGCAGGACGCTGCGGCAGGTGTCGGCGGACGCCCGGGTGAGCCTCGGCTACATCTCCGAGGTAGAGCGTGGGCAGAAAGAGGCGAGCTCCGAGCTGCTGGCCGCGATCTGCGCGGCGCTCGAGGTGCCGCTGTCTTCGATTCTGCGTGAGGTCAGTGACAGGATGCTCGAGCAGGAGCGTCCCGCGGTCACCGAGGTGATCGCTGTCGGGCGCGCCGCCGGCTCCATCAACGACGTGGTCGCCGCCGCCTGAGCCGGACTTCCGTCACGACCGCAGTCTCAGTCCCCGGGGGGTGGCGTGGAAGCCCGCCGACTCCAGCGCCTGCGCCAGCGGTGAGCTCAAGATGTGCTGACCGTCGGCCCGTTCCACGGTCAGGCGGCCGAGGGCACCGTCGCGCACGGCGAGCGCCAACGCGTCAACGGCCGGTTGCAAGACGTCGGGTTCGTCGTTGAAGGTCAACAGGGTGCGGCCACCACGTTCGACGTACAGGGCGAGAGCGCCGTGGACGAGCACCACCAGTGCCCCCGCCTTGCGCCCGGGTCGATGTCCCCGGCTGCCGCCGGCGGTCGGTCGCTCTGGCCACGCCAGTGCGGCCCCGTAGGGGTTGGCAGGGTCGGTCGCCGCCAGTGTGAGCGCCCGGGTGCCGCTGCGATCGGGCTCTGTGTCGAACGAACGCAGCCGGTCCACCGCGCCGTTGGTGGCGAACTGTGCCGCGCCGAGCGAGCCGACGAAGTAACCCCGCCGGCAGCGTCCGGACTCCTCGAAGCCGCTCAGCACCTTGTAGACCGCGGCGAAGCCACCGCTGATCCGCTCGCTCATCACAGCGCCGCGGGTGACGACACCGTAGCGGTCGAGCAGCACCTCCGCGCTTGCGTACGCCCGTCGCGTGGCATCGCTCTCCGGTTCGGGGAGCACTGACCACCGTCCCGCCGCCGTCGGCGGACCGCTGCGGCGGGGTAGTCCGGCACCGCCTCGAACCCCGAGCCCCCGACCGCGCACCCGACCCCGCGGTGGTGGCCGGCGCGAGCGGTGTGTCGACGGCCCGGACCTGGTGAGCGCCCGCAGCGGCGCGAGGGTGTCGTTGGTCAACCGTCCGGTCCAAACCAGGTCCCACAACACGGCGTGCAGCTGCGCGTCGTCGGTCGAGCGAACCGCGTCCGACAGCTGCCGGAAGAAGAAGGCACCACCAGCGCCGAGGGTCTCGAGGACAGCGTCGTGCAGCTCGCTGCGCTCGAGGTCGCCGAACGAGGGCAGTGTCAACGGGGCCGTCTCGGCCGGGTGCAGCGACACCCACCCGTCCTTGCCCGGCAGCGCGCCCTGCCCGGCCCAGACGACCTCACCGGTCGCCGTGAGCTCGTCGAGCAGGGCCGAGCTGTACCCCAGCACGCGGGAGGCCAGCACGAGCGGCTCGAGGGCCGAGGCGGGTACGGCGCAACCAGCGAGCTGCTCGACGACCGCAACGACCCCGTCAATGCCGCGCAGGGTCCCGGCAACGTGCTGCCAGGCCGGCAGAAACCGTCCCAGCGTGGTCGGCTCGACCGGCTCGACCTCCGACCGCAGGGCGGCCAGTGACCGGCGTCGCAGCCGCCGCAGCACCTCGGCGTCACACCACTCCGACCCGGTCCCGGCGGGTCGGAACTCACCGGCCATGACCCGGCCGGCGGCGGCGAGGCGGCGCAGCGCGTCGTGTGCCACAGCGGCACCCAGGCCGAACCGCGCGGCGACCGCGGCGACGCCGAACGGACCATGCGTGCGGGCGTAGCGGGCGACCAGATCTCCGAGGGGGTCGTCGACCGGCATCACAAAGGCATCGGGGACGCCCATCGGCACCGGGACGCCCAGCGCGTCACGCAGCCGGCTGGCGTCTTCGACGCCGGCCCACCAGCTCTGGCCGGCGTAGGAGACGGCGATGGTCCGCCGGGCGGCCGTCAGCGACTCCAGCCACCTCACGGTCTCGTCGTCTCGGCCCGCGCTGCGGGCCTGCAGCTCGGCTGTCGTCAGCGGCCCGAGCATGCGGAGCAGGTCGGCCACCTCCTCGGCATCACGCGCCCGGCGGTCAGCGGTCAGCCGTTGCAGCTCGGCCTCGATCTCGTCGACGACGTCGCCGTCGAGCAGGTCGCGCAGCTCGGCTCGGCCCAGCAGCTCCGCCAGCAGCGTGGAGTCCAGCGACAGGGCCGCCGCCCGGCGCTCGGCGAGCGGGCTGTCGCCCTCGTACAGGAACGCCGCGACGTACCCGAACAGCAGCGAACGCGCGAACGGGGACGGTGTCTGCGTCGAGACCTCCGCCATCGTGATGCGTCGGGCGGCCACGTTGCGCATCAGCGAGGTCAGCGCGGGCACGTCGTAGACGTCCTGCAGGCACTCGCGCACCGCCTCGAGCACGATCGGGAAGCTCGGATAGTTGCGCGCCACCTCCAGCAGCTGCGCAGAGCGCTGCCGCTGCTGCCACAGCGGGCTGCGCCGGCTCGGGTCGCGTCTGGGGAGCAGCAGGGCACGTGCGGCGCATTCGCGGAACCGGGAGGCGAACAGCGCCGAGCCGCCGACCTCGGCGGTCACGAGGTCGGTGATCTCGTCCGGCTCGAAGTGGAACACCTCGGCACCGGGCGGCTCGGCGTCGGTCTCGGGCAGCCGCACCACGATGCCGTCGTCGCTGGCCATCGCCTGGGCATCGACGCCGGTGCGCTCTCGCAGCCGAGCCGCGACCGCCAGTGCCCACGGCCCGTGCACCTGTAGCCCGTACGGCGAGTGCAACAAGATGCGCCAGTCGCCCAGCTCGTCACGCACCCGCTCCACGAGCAGCAGCCTGTCGGTGGGCACGTGGCCGGTGCTCTCACGCTGCTCGGTGAGGAAGCCTACGAGGTTCGCTGCCGCCCACTGGTCGAGCCCAGCGTCGCGCAGCCGGCCCAGGGCCTTGTCGCGGGGCGCGGCCGCCAGCTCGGCGACGAACCGCCCCACGGCGGCTCCCAGCTCGGCGGGCCGACCAATGGCGTCGCCCTTCCAGAACGGCAGCCGCCCCGGCTGGCCCGGAGCGGGGCTCACCAGCACCCGGTCGTGCGTGATGTCCTCGATCCGCCAGCTCGTAGCCCCCAGCGCGAACACGTCGCCGACCCGGGACTCGTAGACCATCTCCTCGTCGAGCTCACCGACACGTGCCGAGCCCCGCGAGGTGTCAGCGCCGACCAGAAAGACCCCGAACAGGCCGCGATCGGGGATCGTGCCACCGGAGGTGACGGCGAGCCGTTGCGCCCCCGGGCGCCCGACCAGCGTGCCGGCGACCCGGTCCCACACGACCCGTGGGCGCAGCTCGGCGAACTCGTCGGAGGGGTAGCGCCCCGACAGCAGGTCCAGCGTCGCGTCGTAGGCCGAGCGCGGCAGCGAGGCGAACGGGGCGGCCCGGCGTACTAGTGCGAACCAGGTGTCGACGTCGAGCGGCTCCATCGCCGCTGCGGCCACCGTGTGCTGGGCCAGGACGTCGAGCGGGTTGGCCGGCATCGACAGCGACTCGATGGCGCCGGCACGCATCCGCTCGACGCTCACGGCCGCGTTGACCAGGTCGGCCCGGTGCTTGGGGAAGAGCACTCCGCGCGACACCTCACCCACCTGATGGCCGGCCCGGCCCACGCGTTGCAGGCCGCTGGCGACCGACGGTGGAGCCTCGACCTGCACGACGAGGTCGACGGCGCCCATGTCGATCCCGAGCTCGAGGCTGCTGGTCGCGACCACGCAGGGCAGCCGTCCCGACTTGAGGTCGTCCTCGATCAGCGCCCGCTGCTCTTTCGACACCGAGCCGTGGTGAGCCCGCGCGATGACGGTCGCGGCGCCCTGCGTCGCACCGCTCTGACCCATGGCCAGCGCGGGCACGGCCGGTTCCGGCAGTGCAGCGTCGGCACGTTCGGTGGCGATCTCGTTGAACCGGGCGGTCAGCCGCTCGGCGAGGCGGCGCGAGTTGGCGAACACAATCGTGGCGCGATGCTGCGCCACGAGGTCGACGATGCGCTCCTCGACGTGTGGCCAGATCGACATCGTCCGCGCTCCGTCGCCGTCCGGCTGGTCGTGCCCGGCGGCCGTCCCGATCTCGGACATGTCCTCGACCGGCACCACCACCGACAGGTCCCACCGCTTCGCAGCCGGGGGTGCCACCACGCGTACGGCGGCGCCCCCGCCCAGGAAGCGGGCCACCTCGTCGATCGGACGCACGGTCGCCGACAGGCCGACCCGTTGGGCTGGGGCGTCGAGCAGCGCGTCAAGCCGCTCCAGCGAGACCGCGAGGTGAGCTCCCCGCTTGGTGCCGAACACCGCGTGCACCTCGTCGACGATGACGGTGTCGATGCCGCGCAGTGACTCACGGGCCGACGACGTCAGCATGAGATACAGCGACTCCGGCGTCGTGATCAGGATGTCCGGTGGATGCGTGGACAGCCGGCGGCGCTCGAGGGCCGGGGTGTCGCCCGAGCGGACACCCACCGCCACGTCGACGACGTCGGCGCCGAGCCGCTTGGCGGTCTGCCGGATCCCGACCAGCGGCGCTCGCAGGTTGCGCTCGACGTCCACGGCTAACGCCTTGAGCGGCGAGACGTAGAGCACCCGACAGCGGCGCGTCGGGTCCGCAGGCGGTTCGGTCGTGGTCAGCCGGTCCAGGGCCCACAGGAATGCCGCGAGCGTCTTGCCGGAGCCGGTCGGCGCCACCACCAGCGCATGCGATCCGGTGGAGATCGCGTCCCACGCACCGAGCTGGGCCGGGGTCGGCTCGGGGAACGACCCGGTGAACCAGGCGCGCGCTGCCGCCGAGAAGCGGTCGAGCACCGGGTCGGCCGGCTGCTGTGTACCCATCTAGGAAGTCTCGCCGATCCCACCGACACGTGTCCTGGTGCAACAGCACCTTAGGGCAGGTCGACGGGGGTCCAGGTCCGACCGCCGTCCTCGCTGCGGGCCAGCTCACCACCGGAGGTGACCAGATAGCCGGTGGCAGGGTCGGTGAACCCGGCGTACGTGTAGCCGGACCCGTCCCAGACGTCGTCGGCCGCGGCGAAGGGTCCGCTGACCGGTTCCGTCCCGGCGCCCATGCTGACGATCCACACCGAGGTGGTGTCGGTGACGAGTGCCTCGGTGGCGTCGATGCCGGTCATCGTTGTCAGGGTCGACTGCGGCAGCGGCACCTCTTGCTCAGCCCACGTGGTCCCGGCGTCGGTGCTGACCGCGACCAGGGCCTGCTCGCCGGAGACGCAGTGCAGCCACAGGGCTCGCTCGACGCCGCTGCTCGACAGGGGTGTGTCGCAGCCGGAGGGGGCCGGCACCACGTCCCATGTCGCACCGCCGTCCACGGAGCGTACGTACGCCTGCTCGCCGTCGGCGTGCGTCACGAAGACCCCGACGACCCCGTCGGCCACCACGGGGACGTCGAGCCGGTCGGTGCTGGTGAGACCCAGCTCGGCGCTGGTCCAGAGGTCCTCACCGACCGGCGCCGAGAAGACAACCGGTGTCCCGTCGGCCGCCGCGACGCCGAACGCCCACACGGTGTCGCCCCACGCCTGGATGCTGGTGATCGTCGCAGGGACAGGCATCGTGACCGGGGCCCAGCTGCGCCCGGCGTCGTGCGTGGCCCACACCTCACCGTCGTAGCCCCAGGCGTCCCTGCCGTTGACGGCAGAGCGCAGGTCGGTGCCCGGGTCGCTCCCAACTAGCCCGCCGGGCGTTGGGTCGGTCGATGGCGCCACGGGATCCGGACCGGCACGGAACTCGAACGTCTCGCCGGCGTCGATGGTATGGGCGACCACCCGGCAGCGCCCCTCCGGACACTGCCCGGTGCCGAGCACCCAGAACTGCTCGTCACGAACCGCGGTCACCGACTCGACGTCGACGTCCTCGGGCCGGACCGGGTGGCCGGGCACCAACGTCGGGTCGGTGGCAGGCGGCAGAGAGGAGGTTGCACCAGCGTCGGTGGCGGCGGCCGTGCTGAGCGCGCTCGCCGTCGACGGTGACGTCCTAGACGGCGTCGATGGCGTGAAAGCCTCCGGTGTGCTGGCGGTCGGGACGGTGGCGTCCGGCAGCTGGGGGACGATCACCGCCGCGCCGGCGACACCGGCCACCACAACCGAGGCACCGGCCACCCGGCGCCTGGTCCGCCGGCGGGCGGCGCGGTGGTGCACCGACCTCAGCAGTTCTTCGTCTCCGCGAGGCGCAGATGAGCCCGGACCCGCCCGCAGCGCGTCGCGGAGCTGTGACTCGAACCCGTCGGGGTGCTGCTCCGCCGGGGTCACGCTGACCCTCCCGGACGCACCAGCGGGACCTCGCTGAACGTCCCGGACCGCGTCCGCAGCTTCGCCAGGGCTTTGGCGCTCTGGCTCTTGACCGTTCCCACCGAGCAGCCCAGCACCGCAGCCACGTCGGCCTCGGTGAGGTCCTCGTAGTACCGCAGCGCGATCACGGCACGCTGGCGGGGAGGCAGCTCCCGGATCGCCTGCCAGAGCTCGTCGTCGCGGTGGCTGTCCCGGGTGCCGCGGTCGGGAAGCTCATCGGTGAGGCGTTCCCGCCGCAGCCGGCGCCAGATGCTGATGTTGCGGTTGATCATGACCTGCCGGACGTAGCCCTCCGGCTGCTCGCGTGACTGCAGTCGTGACCACTGGACCAGCGTGCGCTCGAGCGCGTCCTGCACCAGGTCGGCCGCCGCCGCGTCGCTTCCGGTCAGCGCCCGCCCGAAGCGAAGCAGCTCGGGCAGCCGGGCGCGGACGAAGGCGTCGAAGGCCGCCTGTTCGTGGTCACCCATGCCGGCCGCCACGGGAATGACGACCAGGGGGAGTGCGGGCGCGACTGCGGTCACCGCGGATCGCTCGCGGCAGTACACCGGTCATCACTCACGTCCCCCAGACGTTCCAGCCGCCTCGATGGTTGCCCCTGGCGCGGCCCGCGTCCAGCACGGCACGGTCACGATTCGGGCGGTGCTGCTTCGTGCTGGCGTCATCCGTTCGGGGCTGTCGCAGGTCCGGCATAGAGTGCCGACTCGTGCACGCGACCACCGTTGGTGAACCGCTGGTGCGGGCACGTGGCCTGACCAAGACGTACGGCGACTTCACCGCCGTGCGAGGGATCGACGTCGAGGTGCGACCGGGCGAGGCGTTCGGCTTCCTCGGCCCCAACGGCGCCGGCAAGTCATCAGCGATGCGGATGATCGGCGCCGTGTCACCGGTCTCGGCGGGGGAGCTGCGCATCCTGGGGCTCGACCCGGCGTCCGACGGGCCGGCGATCCGGGCGCGGCTGGGGGTGTGTCCGCAGGAAGACTCGCTCGACATGGAGATCACGGTGCGGGAGAACCTCACCGTGTACGGCCGCTACTTCGGGCTGTCCCGGGTGGAGTGCCGCGAGCGAGCGGATGAGCTGCTCGACTTCGTCCAGCTGACCGACAAGGCCGGGGACAGTGTGGAGGACCTGTCCGGGGGGATGAAGCGGCGACTGACGATCGCGCGCTCCCTGATCAACCGTCCCGAGCTGCTGCTGCTCGACGAGCCGACGACCGGTCTGGACCCGCAGGCCCGGCACCTTGTCTGGGAGCGGTTGTTCCGGCTGAAGCAGCAGGGCGTGACACTGGTGCTGACGACGCACTACATGGACGAGGCCGAGCAGCTGTGCGACCGGCTCGTCGTCATGGACAACGGGGTCATCGTCGCGGAGGGGTCACCGCTGGAGCTGATCGCCGCCCACTCCACCCGCGAGGTCACCGAGCTGCGGTTCGGGGTGGGCGAGCACGAGGCCGTGGCCAGCAAGGTGTCCGACCTGGCCCAGCGGGTCGAAATCCTGCCCGACCGGCTGTTGCTCTACACCGACGAGGGTGAGGCGGCCGCGATCGCTGTCCATGAGCGCGGCCTGCGACCGGTGGCGGTGCTGGTGCGCCGCTCGACGCTGGAGGACGTCTTCCTGCGGCTGACCGGCCGGACCCTGGTGGACTGAGGGACGCTGACATGGAGCTCGTGGTACGCCAGCTCGACTACTGGGTGACGACGTACCGGCGCACCTGGAAGGGCAGC